>Ga0137362_10003294_pt1 | contig 10774 bp, 15 predicted proteins | sample MadtaG_2_FD_104801 | JGI IMG/M metagenome (GOLD analysis project Ga0137362, IMG submission 104801) | Vadose zone soil microbial communities from Angelo Coast Range Reserve, California, USA - Mad1_100_16 metaG | ecosystem: Environmental > Terrestrial > Soil > Vadose zone | place: USA: California... | reverse complement strand
GCAACGCTCACCTGCGCGGGAGTCACCGCCTGGAGAGGCTTGGTGGTGTGCGGCAAGGTGAAGCCCGGTGATACGGTGCTGATACTTGGCACGGGCGGTGTATCGCTGTTCGCGCTGCAATTCGCGAAAGCTGCGGGCGCCCGAGTAATCGCTACGTCTTCCTCCGAGGAGAAGTTGGAAAAGCTCAAGCGTCTCGGGGCCGACACCGTCATTAATTACCAGGCCGTGCCGCACTGGGGCCAGCAGGCAAAGGATTTGACGGACGGACGCGGTGTCGATCATGTGATTGAGGTCGGCGGACCCGGCACGTTGACGCAGTCGATAACAGCCTGCAGGACGGGCGGGCATATTGCCCTAATTGGCGTCTTGACTGGTTTTGCGGGAGAAGTGGCGATCCCGGCACTGTTTTCGAATCAGATTCGTATCAGCGGGATCTCCATTGGCAGCCGAGCAGATCAAGAGGACATGATTCGGGCGATAACGGCCAATGGTTTGAAGCCCGTTATCGAGCGCCGTTTTGTGCTGCAGGAAATCGTCGCTGCCTTCAAGTATTACGAATCCCAAAAGCACTTTGGCAAGGTTTGCCTCGAACTTTAACATCTCCCCCGTCGACTGCTGGATGCGGCAGGCGGTGAGGTCTGGCCTCGAAAGCCGACGGTTGCGGTGACGGCAGCGTCTGTCGCAGGGGATTCTGAGTCTGCTGATGAACGCGTGAAGGCAGAACCGGCCTCGCCGGCGGCATTAATCAAGTTTTCAATGGTGCTGGGGTTCATGGCGAATGCCTCATGCAGAGGTTTTGCGCGGCATTGCCCGCGACCCTCGTCCACCGCGCGCGCAAGCTGTCAAAGCGATAGCCCGGCGTCTTCGCCGGGTCGCGTGTCGCGCGATTTTGACAGCGAGCACGGGGTGTTATGTTGGGAACTCCAGCAAGCCCCTCCCTCTCTTTTCCGATCTCTTCGACACTTCTCTTTCGCCGGGCATTGATACGATCCTACATGGTGGTGTTACCGACTGAATCTTCCCACACGATAGCCAGGAAACCACTCATGACCGATCCAAAGTACAAGGCCTTCACGGCGCTCGACCCTTTCTTCGACATAGTCCAGCGGGGTTTGGCCGGTCAGGTCGATGGCGACCATTATTTCGATACCATTGCCGACAACGCGCTGTTCGAGTTTCGATATATTTTCCCTGGATGGCCACAGAAGCTTAATAGTCGCGAAGCACTGATGGCACTTTATGCGGGTTACGGCAACAACATCTTGCTGCACGGCGCGGACGCGCTCGTCGTGCATCGATCCCAGGATGCTCGTGTAGTGATCCTCGAATACGAGGTGCACGGTAAGATTATCGGAACCGGCGCATCCTACGACAACCGGTTCATCTCGGTCGTAACTATCGAGGACCGCAAGATTGTGCAATGGCGGGACTATATGGACTCGCTGAGTGCCATGACTGCGCTTAGCCAAACGCAGTAGCAACGGTATGTGCTCCCATAGCTAAAATGTCCGCTTTGGTCGAATCAGCCCGGTCGGATGTGCGCCGAAACAGATTTTCAATGCCGGCGACGCCCCGAGAACCCAACATAAGCCGTGGTACCCTTCGCCTCCATAAGCTGCGCAAACACCAACTTGCCCGTGTACATCAGCCACTCCCACGCGATAGCCATGCGCAGAGTCGCCAGATGGCAGAACTACGTTCAAGTCGGTGACACCCTCAATCATGGATTTCTCAATGCGGCTCAGTCAGTTATATGCGTCGAGGTTCGGAACGTTGGGACAGCAGTGAAGTCATTTAATTCCTAGATGACTGCGTAGCATATGGAAAGGGAGGGACTCGAACCCGACAGGAAAGCGGAGGCTCAACGCCCAAGGATGGCATCAATGCCCGACAGAATGAGCGCGAATCGGCGGCGGGGGATCTTGCGCAAGCGGTCGGTGAGGACCTGCTTGTCCAACGCGGTCACCCAGCGAGACGTTCGCGACCGAGTCTTGCGGTAAGCCCGTGTCGTCGCCACGAAGGAGAACGTTGCCTGGAGCATCGGCCCATTTGAGATTGCTGGTGAGTGGGACGCACACTACGGTGGCAATCTTGCTCCGGTTGATCGCGTTACACTGCGCCACGACGGCTGGGCGGCGACGGTACCCGGGTTCAGAGCCGGGTTCTTCGAGATCGGCCCACCAGACTTCCGCTTGCTCAATCACCATTCGACCCGTCGCAACACCCGTCGGGCCGCGCGTTGACTAAAGGCGTCGGTCTGCTCCGCGACGGAGGCTATGACTTGGTTCATTTGCTCGGTGACCCGATCGGGGGCGTGACGAGTCATCGCGGCCCTGTACTACTTGACAGCAACATTTTTTGTAATACAATTTGTCCTACACCATCCTCACCTGGTGCTCATATGGACGATCTCACCTCCTTTTCCCTTCGTATCCCCAAGACCTTGGCCGCCAGCATCGAGGCCACTGCCAAGCGCTTGGGCGTGAGCAAGTCCGAGTACGCGCGTCGAGCAATGGAGGAGTTCGAGCAGCGGTTAATGGAGGAGCGCATTGCCGAGCTCTCGCGCCGGCTCGCCACTCACAGCGCTTCCGCCGCGCGGTCGATGGAGGGCAGCACCTCGGACGGCCTTGAATGACCAAGGCCGTTCGGCGCGGTGAGGTCTGGGCCGTCGACTTTGAGCCTCAGACGCACCGGCAGGAGCCTGGCAAGAAAGAACGGCCGGCACTCGTCATCCAAACCGACGCGCTCAACAAAGCCGGCCATCCGACGACCATTGTCGTTCCAGGCACCAGTCAAGTGGACGCGCTGCCCCGTGGGGATCATTTCCCGTTGCGAGTGCGCATTCAGAAGACGGCTGATTTGAAGCACGACACGGACCTGCTCATCGACCAGATCCGCGCGATCTCAAACGCTCGCTTCATGTTTCGCTATTGCGCGGTGCCGCCCAATCTCCTGAAAAAAGTGGAAGAGGGTTTACGGCTTTTGACTGCCCGCTGAACTTTCACCTCCTTCCGCACGTAATCGAACTGAGTAAAGCGCTGGATTGTTGGAAGCATCGCTGCCGCCCGCCACCGCCAGAACTTCACCGTCATGCGCGGTCTGGTTCAGCTGCGCGAGGCTCACGGCAAAAAGCCACGATCTCATTACGTGATTGAACAGGCACGGCTCGGAGCTCTCGCGCGCATACTTGATGGCGCTCGTAATTCAGAGGCGTGTCGGGCACCAGAACTCCTGCCAAACGCGACTCTCTGCGGAGCCACCCGCCTTCGGATCAATCGCCGGCGTCCGACTGCGACGCCGGCTCGTCTTTCTTGATTGCACTCATGGTTTGTACCTTGCGTGTCGCTGTGACACTCGTCAGCCGCAGGCCGCATGAATCACGTCCGTGACGTGGAGCGAGTGAGCCAGCTTTCGAATCGCGTCGCGCCGATTCGAGCGGCGGTGCTTGCGGGCACCAGGGACTGATCGTTCAGCTCCGTGCCGAAGTAGCGAGCGTGAACATCGGTGGTGACCTTGCGTGCGTCGTGGTTGTTGGCGAGGACGCGACGGATAAGCTCGTCAAATCGAAGTTTCTCGGGGCCGGCTACCTCGAGCGTGTCATTGGCTGGCGCGCCGAGCACAAGATCGGCCAGTGCGGCGACGACGTCGCCTGAAAAGATCGGCTGTACCAGGGCCGGCGGGACGCGAACCGTCTTTCCGTCGCTGAAAGAATCGGCGACGCGGCCCATGAACTCGAAGAACTGCGTGGAGCGCAGAATCGTGTATGGAATTCCGGAAGCCTTGATAAGACGTTCCTGGGCCATCTTCGCGCGGAGGTAGCCGCTATCTGGCAGCCGGTCCGTGCCGACGATACAGAGCGCTACGTGATGGCGCACGCCAGCAGCCGCTTCGGCGGCAAGCAGATTGCGACCCGCCGTCTCGAAGAACTTCATGACGGCCGTGTCTTCGAACGAGGGCGAGTTCGCGAGATCGACGACGACCTGAGCCCCGGCCAGCGCTTCCGCCAGCCCTTCGCCCGTCAGCGTGTTGACGCCCGAAGCAGGGGATGCCGCCAACACTTCCTGGCCGCGCTGGCGAAGAACCGCCACGAGCTTGGATCCGATGAGTCCAGTGCCACCTATCACTACGATCTTCATGTGCTCTCTCCTGAGTTCTGTCGAAAGATGTATTCGGGTCTTCGTCCGACTGGACCCCGTGTCACGGGTTCGTCAACGGGGCCGCTTACGGTGATGTCATCGTGATTGATGTGCGGATGCGTTTCTTGATGCGACCAGCGGAGACTTCAAGGAGCTAGCGGTTGCGTGCGACTTAAAAGCGGACCCGCGTCAGCTCGTCGCGAAGTACTTCGACGCCTGCCTATACTATGCCAATTGGGGCACACGTCGGCTCATGTTGCGCGTCCCAAGCGCGCGGCTTGACCCGAAAACCCTGCAGCAGTATTTCGCGGTTCGCACCAGTAGGGACCGTACCAGTCGGAGCGTTGCGACCGTTACGGCAGCCGGAAAGCATCTCGTGCTCGACCTGTGGTCGGAGAGCGAATCCGGTGATGCCTGGGCCGACATCGACGAAAACGGGTGAGGACCGTCGTATCGAGCTCTGTCCACGGGCGCTGCAGGTCGTGAACCGGCAACTCGTCCTGCGCGACGCGCTCGTGCGTGCGGGGAAGATCCGGCACGATCACCTGTTCTTCAAAAGGACGGGCGAACCGGTCCGCAACCTTCAATATGCCCACTCTCGATGGCGCCGGACACTCGCGCGACTGCCAGGCATCCGAAAGCCCTATTGCGCACGGCATTCGTCAGTCAGTTGGAATCTCATGATCGGCCGGAGCGCGCTGTGGGTCGCCAAGCAACACGGGCACAGCATCGCGACGATGCTGCGCGTCTACGCCGCGTGGACAGAAGGCGCGATCGAAGCGGACCTCGAAGCCATCGAACATGCGATGACGGTGCGACCCGCAACATCACCCAATTGGCAGCTACGCGGGCTCCCCTGCCGACCAACGCATCGGCTGCGTCGAGCGCCTGCTCGGTTGCAGGACGGTTGCCGTCATGGCGGCAAGTTATTGGGCTAACGATCAAGACCGTCAAATGAGTGCAGCCACGTCGTGACTGTTCAGCCACAGCGACGTTTGTACCAGTCCCGCGCCCGAAGCCGCTGGATAAGCTCGCTCGTCTCCCATGGCGGATTCTTCTTTCGGGCACGCAGTTCCCGGAAAGCAGCAACTGCACGCTTCTCGTTGAGATCGACGAGATCCATAACGAAATCATCCGGATGGATCACTTCGATTTCCAGCTGCTCCTTCAGATGGGCAGCTGCAAAGTCGGTCACGTTGAATGTGACAATCGCGTCTGCGTGCGTCGCAATGGCTGTCACGACGACGTGTCGATCCTTGGGATTCACGGGTTCGAGGATCTCCGGTTCGGTCAGTTCAGTCTCGACCTCGGCGTCCGGAAATGCCGCGTCCATGGCAGCGACGATACGCTCGACTCGTTTCTGGGCGTCGCTCTCGGTCGAACGCGCTTTCATTCGAGCCAACAGATTACGTGTCCATTCGGCGCGGATGCGCGGCGACCACTTCGGGCTAAAGAATTCGTGAGCGGCCAGCGTCAACAGCACATCGCGCGGCAACATCGGAAATATCGTGCAGGCGTCCAGCACGACCGTGAATCGATCGAAGGGAACCATCAGAGATCGTACCCACCCATTTCCTCGCTGAGCTTGACGAGTTCATCCAGCGCGGCTCGACTCTTGACCTGCATGGTTTGCTTGTAGGCGAGCACATCTTTCATCAAAACGCGCCGATGACGACCTACCTTGCGAAATGGGATATCTCCAGCCTCCAGAACACGGATCAGAAACGGACGAGAGACACCGAGCACCTCGGCCGCCTGTTTCGTGGTCAGTTCCGACGATTCTGGGTAGAGGACGAAGGTCTGCTGTCGAGCGATAAGCGCGAGGATCTGGGAGAGCAATCGCAATGTAGCCGGTGGGACCTCGAGACGGGCGATGTCGCTGCCGTCGGCATTCTCTTCGACAAGCGTAATCCTGCCCGCCTCCGATCGGTCCAGAGCCTCGTTCATCAAGCGGCTGGCCTGCGCCAGCAGCTCGGCATCGTGGTCACTCAGGTCTACGCGATCTGCAGCGATACTCATGAGCCTGCTCCCAAGTCCAAATGCATTATATGAAATAAATGAATTATTCGCAAATAACCTGAGAGTGGCTGATCGCACCAGCGCAGCCCAGCACGTCCGCCGTTCAACCGCGCCCTCTGGGCTCCCGTATCACGACGCTCCTCATCACGTGAACTGGGTCGGTTACGCCGACCACCGCACCGCGAACCCCTGATCACTCCCCCGCCGCGCGATCGCCATTTCGCCGCCCAAAGATATGATCCGCTGACGATGCGCCCAAGAGACATGATCCTTGAGGAACTTGCCGCCGAGCAGGCGAGACTCGCGGAACTTGAGGGCAGGCACAAGGAGGCACAGGCAAAGATCGAATCGCTGCGTGCGCAGCTCGCCGCTTCCCCAGCCACGATCCCCCTATCGCTCTCCCTCTCACCCGCGGCCAAAGTCAAGGCGCCGGACACACCTGCCGAGAAGGTGAAACTGTTCCGCTCGTTGTTTCGTGGTCGGACAGACATTTTCCCGACCCGGTTCGTGAGCAAGAAAACGGGCAATCCGGGCTACGCACCGGCGTGCTCAAACAAGTGGGAGCCACGGCTTTGCCTGCTCAAGGCTGGAGGCAAGTGCGCTGACTGCCTGAATCAGGCCTTCGTCCCCGTCGACGATCAGGTCGTGATAGATCACCTGAGGGGCCGGCACGTCATCGGCTGCTATCCGCTGCTCGAGGATGAGACGTGTTGGTTCCTGGCGGTCGATTTCGACAAGAGCTCGTGGCAGGAAGACGTCAGCGCCTTCGCCGCGACGAGCCGATCGCTCGGTGTTCCGGCTGCGATCGAGCGCTCTCGCTCTGGAAACGGTGCCCATGCATGGTTTTTCTTCGCTCTGCCGGTATCCGCGAACATCGCAAGACGAATGGGCTGTTATCTCATTACCGAGACGATGACGCGGCGACACGAGCTGAGCATGAAGTCCTATGATCGGCTGTTCCCGAACCAGGACACGATGCCACGGGCAGGATTCGGCAACCTCATCGCATTGCCGCTTCAATACGAGCCCAGGCAGGAGGGCAATAGTGTCTTCGTTGATGAGTGCTTCGAGCCCTATGCGGACCAGTGGGGCTTCCTCGCGTCGGTTCAGCGCATCGAACCCGGCACCGCGGAGATGATCGCGCAAGAAGCTGCGCGAACAGGCCGTGTTATCGGCGTTCGGTTCGCGGAACTCCTCGATGATCAAGACGAGTCGGCTCCATGGGTGCGCTCGCAATCAACACTGAAGCCCGCACAAAATCTAATCGGCCCGCTGCCGTCCGTCGTCACAGGCGTCCTCGCGCAGCGTCTTTATATCGAGAAGACCGGCCTTCCGGCTCCGCTGCTGAATCAGCTCAAGCGACTCGCAGCCTTCGAGAATCCCGAGTTCTACAAGAAACAGCGGATGCGCCTCTCCACTGCAACCACTCCGCGGGTCATAACGTGCGCTGATGAGCATGCGCGATACATCTCATTGCCACGCGGCTGCGCAAAGGCGGCTACGCAGTTATTCGGCGAGCACCGAATAGCGCTCAAGATCGAGGACGAACGGCAGCTCGGTTCGCCCCTGGAAGTGGAGTTCAACGGCGACTTGACCGACGCGCAGCGTGAGGTGGCTCGAGCGCTCCTCGCGCACGACACCGGGGTGTTCGTCGGCCCGCCCGGCATCGGAAAGACCGTGCTCGGAACTTACCTCGTTGCCAAGCGCGCCCGCAGCACGCTGATCGTCGTCCACCGCAAGCCACTTCTCGAGCAGTGGGTCGCACAACTGGCCATGTTCCTCGGCATCGACGAGAAGCAGATCGGCCGCATTGGAGGCGGCCAACGCAAGCCAAACGGCCGCCTAGACGTGGCGATGATCCAGAGTCTCGCCCACCGGGACAAGGTCGACGATCTTGTGGGCGGCTATGGGCATGTGGTGGTCGACGAGTGCCATCACTTGCCGGCGATCTCGTTCGAACGAGTGCTATCGGAGGTGAAGGCCCGCTACATCGCAGGACTCACGGCAACACCGCAACGCCGCGATGGACATCACCAGATTGCCGAGATGCAGCTCGGTCCTGTCCGATTCCGGGTAGACGCGAAGAGCCAGGCCGCACATCGCCCTTTCCACCACAAGCTCATCGTTCGGGAAACCGAATTCCACTTGAGCACCGATTTGTCGAATGTCGGCATTCAGAAGATCTATCGAGCGATCGCGAACGATGCGGCACGGAACGCGGATATTCTCAATGATGTGATCGCGGCCATTCAGGAAGGCCGATCCCCGATCCTGCTCACCGAGCGCAAGGACCATCTCGAGTTTTTTGCCGAACGCCTCCGCGGGTTCGTGCGCCACCTCATCGTGCTGCAGGGGGGCATGACGACCAGGGCCCGGAACCGCTCCGTCGAACAACTCGCGTCGATTCCGGACGCAGCCGAGCGGCTCGTCCTGGCAACAGGTCGTTACATCGGTGAAGGCTTCGACGATGCTCGGCTCGATACGCTCTTTCTCGCGATGCCGATCTCTTGGAAAGGGACTCTCATCCAGTACAGCGGCCGACTCCACCGGCGCCACCCGGTGAAGACCGAGGTGCGAATCTATGACTACGTGGATCGACACGTCCCGATGCTGCTGCGTATGTTCGAGAAACGTCTCGCCACTTACCGCGCGATTGGCTATGCGCGTGGCGAGGCGCCGCTCGGACTTGCCGAGCCGATCGAGGAGCGGACCGTCGAGTATGACCAGCAGGCGCTTCGACATTTCGATGAACACCTGTGACGCGACGAACGGTTTTGAAGCGCGAACGGTGGCCGCCCTCGAAGGCGAAGCTCGCCGCCTTGATCGAGGAGGCGATCGTCGATGCCTACACCGAGTCAGAACAGCGTGTGGGCTTCTATACGTTACTGGATGAGCGCCTCGACACGCCGTTCGACACCGAAATCCTCGGCGTTACGGTGACCGTCGAACGAGTTGACATGACTGCTGATGAGCAAATCGTGGCGATCTGCCGACGCGGTCGCTCGCGGCAGAGGATTCCTGTTCTCGATCTCCCTCTTCCGAGCCCTCACCCCGCGGGCGCCGAATGGATCGAGGCATACCGCTCGTGGACGTCAGCTGAATGACACCGTGACCTTCAGTCAGCCCATCCGTGCGCGATGAGCGAGTTCCAGTACTATGAGTTCGTCGCGATCGATCGGCCGCTCAATGCGACGGAGCGCAAGCGGCTCCGTGCAATTACGAGTCGGGCCACCATCAGCTCGACACGGCTCGTCAACACCTATGAGTGGGGCAACTTCAAGGCTGACCCGCACGAGCTCGTCGCAAAATACTTCGATGCCTTCCTATACTATGCAAACTGGGGTACGCGCCGGCTTATACTGCGCGTCCCGAGTGCGCGGCTTGACCTGAAAATCGCGAAGCAATACTGCGCAATTCGCACGGCCCGGCGCCCTACGAATCGGAGCGTTGCGACCGTCGCAACAACCGGAAAGCATCTCGTGATCGACCTATGGTCGGAGACAGAATCCGGTGATGACTGGGGTGAGGCCGAGCCAGGTGTACTCAGCGCGCTTGTACCGATACGCAACGAATTGATGGCTGGTGACTATCGTGCGCTCTACATCGCATGGCAGCTCCGAGCTCAAGCCGGCGAGATTTCCACCAACAGGCGGACACCGCCCGTTCCGGCCGGCACAAGCCGGCTGACCGGATCACAGCAGGCGCTTGTCGAGTTCTTGCGCATCGGTGCCACCTGACGTACGCGTGTCGGTTCGCGATTGGCTGCGTGCACCGCCGGCCTAAACCAGTGCGGAGACGGCGATCCCGGAATCCCTTCAGGCGAACACCGAGTCGAACCGCGCACTCTCTCGCGCCCACGTAAACTGGCTCAATCACTTTGATGCGGACGCGCTTCAATGGGCAAGAAATCTGCAACTGGCGGTGTGATCGCCGCTGGCCGACACAGAATTCGGTTTGACTTCAGCTTCGAGGGTCGCCGGTTCCGCCCATCCATGCTGCAGACTCCCACCGAGACAAACCTCCGGCGCGCACGCCAGCGACTCGCCATCATCAAGGAGCGGATCGCCGCCGGCACGTTCTCGTTCGCTGACGAGTTCCCGGATTTTCGGGATCTCAAGGGGGTGCCTGGCGCCGGCTCATCGAGAACCTGTGGTCAAGTGTTCGATGCCTTCCTGGCTCATTGTGAGTCTCGCATGCGATTGGCCATCGCCATGGCGCCCAGCACCATCACCAGAATGATCGCCACCGGCGTCAACCAGGCGAGAATGTTGGTCTGCAACGAGGTCGCCCCGGTCATGAAGGGCGAGGCCTGCGCCAAGAGTGCTTGCGGCGCCGCGAGGATCATGGCAAACACGCTGAGTGAGGGACCGAGTCGGTGCGCAACGCTCTGTCGGACGTACTTCACGGGGAGTTCCCCTTCTCTTGCGTGTGGTCCTTTCGAGGGCGCTATGCCACCACGAAGTGCGATGAATGGGGAGCCCGAGTATTGAGGCAGTTCGCGGCAATACTTCAGTGAGTTAGGGACTAATTGTCCGGATTTCCCCCAGAAACTCCGACAAGAGTTTTTGGCCAGCGACCAGAAACTGAGCGTGCAGGATGCGCGCAAACCCGTTCACAAT
>Ga0137362_10003291_pt1 | contig 10779 bp, 7 predicted proteins | sample MadtaG_2_FD_104801 | JGI IMG/M metagenome (GOLD analysis project Ga0137362, IMG submission 104801) | Vadose zone soil microbial communities from Angelo Coast Range Reserve, California, USA - Mad1_100_16 metaG | ecosystem: Environmental > Terrestrial > Soil > Vadose zone | place: USA: California... | reverse complement strand
CAGCGAAACCAGCGATCCGCTTTTCCAAGAGAGAGGTGGAGCAAACCAATGGTATGGTAAACAAGCATGATGCCGATACCCGGCCCAAAGAATATGAAGATCCGCGCTGAAGCGTCCCATCGAGCACCGAGCAGCAACCGGATTAGGTCTTTTCCTTCGAGGGTGAGAATTGCGCCCATCGCCATACCTATAAACGCCAGAATGGAGAGTCCGTTCAGGAAGTAACTCCGGTACTGGCTGGACTCGCGGTCTAATCGGCTCAAAGTGGAGAGCGCCACTTCTTGAACAGGCATGAGGAGTTGGTTGGCAGGCAATACGAATAGGTCGTATGCCTTTTTATACAGCCCCAGGGAGTCCGAACCAAATCGCCACCCGACAAGCAGGTTGTCCATATTGCGGTCACAATAGTTGACGGTGAAGCGACCATAGACGTGCATGGCGAACTTCACGACACCGGCCGTTCCATTCACTCGGCCTGGAAGGCTCGGGATCCATCGGCATAAATGAAATGCACCGATGGATTGAAAAAGAGGCCTCGCCACGGCACCCGCAACCAGCGACCAATAACCATAACCAGCCCAAGCGAGGGGAATCATCACGACGACCGATAAAATTCCCGCGAGAACTTCATTGGCGGATGTGACAGAAAAGTGTAGCGCCCGTTTAAGAAGCGCGAGATGGATCACAGAGAAATTCGTGAAAAAAATGGTCAAAGATATGCCGACGGCCACGTGCGATACCCGCGGATCGTTGTAAAACTTGGCCAGAGCCGAACCCGCAGCGGAAAACATGAGGGCAAACAGAATGCCCACGCTAACATTGATCCAGAAGAGGTTACTGGCCAGGCGGTGATTAAGGCCTTCGCGTTGAATAACGGCTTCCGTGTATCCATTCAGGCCAAAGCTCATTAGCAACAAGCTAAAAGTCGTGACCATGGTGACCACGCCAAAATCTGCCGGAGCCAAAAGTCGAGCAAGGACGACGGTTGCCACGACTTGGATTGCAAATACCACTCCCTGGGAGAAAACTGTAATTCCCGCACCACGTACCGCCCGGCGCCGCAATTCCCCTCCCAGTTCTGTCGGTAGGAAATTTCCGTCTTGGTCGAAGGGCTTCAGAATCCCTCCAGACGCCCAGGTAGTCCTGGGCTGAGTTTGGGGCGACCCGCGGCACTGTGAGTCCTCACCCGTGCCCAACCCTTCCGACGTTTGCGCGTCATCTGGTGAAGCAATATGTCCTGCCTTGAACTGGTTATCATTCCCACATCTGAAGCATCGGCCCTGGAAATCGCATGGAGTGCTTTCCTCATCATGACTTTACGCTGACTCCATTATTACGCAGAAGTAACGCCCGGAAAAGGCAACGAGGCTGGCGTGAGGCTGGCGAACTTTCTCTGCAACGGGGCGCGCGCGGCATAACTGAAGTTGGTCGGTAGTGCTGGGCGAGTATTTCAACAAAAAAGTTAAGGCCGGTCCTACTGGTTGAGCCCGCATCGCGGACTGTGTAACGATGCATTTTGAGCGTTACTGCGTGAGATCCTGGCAACTCGGCTATGCGTTGAACTTCAGTCACAGGAAGGAGTTAGTTCTCTTCTACTGGTCCGAAACTGTCCGTCGGGACAGTGGATTTCATTGAATTCGGGCGGTAGCCTGAATAGGAAGTATGGGGGCGGGTTGGGTATATTTGCACGGCAACTCTGGGCCAACCATAATTTAGAGGGGCTTCGTAAGGGCGTGAAGGAACAAAAAATGAAAAGCTGCTTGTCTGTTTTTACCTTTCTTATAGCATTATTCATCTTCCCTGTGTCAACCAACTCACAGCAACTTTGGTCAGGGGTACTTAGTCCGGCTCGGGCTACGGACTGGACGACTGCAGGAGTGACAGGCGGCATTCCTTCAGGCTCCTGGACTCAATGCGGGTCCACGGTTCCAGCAAGTTCTTCGGCAGCCACAATTAACTCTGCGATTGCTGCCTGCGGACAGAATCAATATGTGTTGTTGGCTCCGGGCACCTACAACCTGTCTTCCGCACTTACCTTTGCCGGAAAGAGTAACGTCGTGTTGCGCGGGTCGGGAGCCAATTCAACCTTTCTCGTATTCGCATCCGGTGTAATAAATGCGTGCGGTGGTTACGGTACAAACATTTGCGTGGGTAATACGGGAACTCAATATTGGGGATCCTATACGGATATCGGGTGGACAGCGGGATTTTCCCAGGGCACGACCAGCATAACGCTTGGCAGCATCTCCGGAATTACAACCAATTCAACGATTCTTATCGTCAACCAGTGTGACGATGGGCGTACAGGCAGTACCTGCACGGGGACCACAATAGACGCTGGTGGTTACTATAATTGCAGCGATACTTATACTACGGTTCCCTCGGGCTGTTCATTCAATGGGCCCGACAACGGGAATGGGACCGCCTTTCGCTTCCAACAAGAGATGTTCCAGGTTACTTCCGTTAATTCCAGCACCAAAGTTGTCACGCTGTCTCATCCGTTGAGGAATCCAAACTGGGGATCAGCGCACTCTCCACAAGCCTGGATTATTCAGCCTTCCCAATACGATGGTGTTGAGAATTTATCGGTCGACACAACTTCGAATACAAGCGCGGGTTCATCAATCATGTTTATGAGCACCGCGAACTCTTGGGTCAAAGGCGTGCGGTTTGTTAAGTCGCCTGCAGCAGCTGTTTATATTTTAAACTCCGTCCGCGACCAAATTGAATCAAGTTATTTTGGGCTCACCAATCAGTCACCTTCAGCCGATTCCTTTGCTTTTCGATTTACAGCCGCATCCGACAATCTCGTGCAAAACAATATCGTTCATGAAATACGAGACGCCTATACTTGTGAAGGTCCCTGCAACGGTAACGTCGTGGCGTATAACTACACACTGAACGACTCCTGGGCAGCGGAAAATGCCTTATTCCAAAGCATGCGTCCACACTCGGGAGGAAACAGTTACGAACTGGATGAGGGCAACGTCGCCATGAACATTTATTGGGAAAACTATCATGGCACGCAGAATATGGAGACCGCGTACCGCAATCTCCTCCAGGGCTGGTACTCGAATCCCACCACCCCAAAGAACTATCAGGCCAATGCGCTGCTCATTGACACTTTCAATCGCTATCACAATGTGGTTGCAAACGTATTAGGCACTCCGGGCGTTCAAACGTCTTATCAGCAGACAAGCGGGACGCCGAGCAGCATGGTAATTTATGCCATCGGCTTAGGCAACGCTGCCGTTACTCCCCCTGTACCGAGTGATCCCCTGGGGGTGGCAACTCTCTTCCGTTGGGGTAACTATGACGTTGTTACTAACGGGGTACATTGGTGCGGGGACGTAACCAGCACCGGATTTGTTTCCATGTGCACCGGAATCTCGGAAGTTCCCGTTGCGGCGCCGCTGTATCCAAACAGTATCCCAACCAAGGGCGATACGGGTGCGGGGCAAGCAGCACTTCCTCCATCCTTTTACCTCAAGTCTGCTCCTTCATGGTGGGGATCTCTGCCCTTTCCGGCTATTGGTCCGGAAGTAACCGGGGGAAATGTCGGAATTTGCAGCGGAACGTTGAACGTTGCGGGACATTATGCGGGTGAAGCTGCGCTGTCTGGTTCTCAGTGCACCGGAACCTCGCTGTCCCCCTCGGCCTGGGGCGGCCACGTCAACGCTATTCCGGCAATGGCCTGCGCGCTGAACATCATGGGGATGCCACCCGATGGTTCGGGCGGCGCACTAGCCTTCGACGCAAAGAACTGCTACGGCTCCTCGTCTGTTTCGCAAGGTCCGGCGCCACCAACCAACCTCGCTCTCACGGTCATTACTAATTGAGAATTGCTCGATTAATTTAGACTTCTTCGCCTATTTCTTGGGGGCGCAAAAACAACCGGTAGTTTGACGCGCGGTCGTTGAAGAGCCCCCAGTCTTAGGCAGTTAGCCCAGGCTGTTACCTACAAGCAGTGATCCCACAATTCACGCCGCCACTGTGGTAATTCGACGGACGTTCGGCGCACAAGATCCTTCTCAAATTTGAATTGCCGATTTGGCCGCTTCAGATTTACCTGATTTACCCGTAGAGGAGGTGAATCCTCTGGCCGAACTCCGTCCGGGATCGACATCGCCAGCAAGAGAAATGTGATCCAGACGGGATGCATCATTTTAAACCCTGCCTCGGTGAAGTTATAGGCGGCCACGACAATGAAATACGCCAGCCACAGGCTTGCCAAAGGCGTGCTTTCGCGCAATCCGCTGATTACGCGACGATACGCAGAGATTAACACCGCGGCAAGAAGGGCAATCCCAACCCATCCCAGATTCAAGTAGACTTCAATGTAGCCGTTATGTGCCTGGTTGATGGTTTGGTCGATTAGCCTCTCCACCGCGACGAGCCGCGGCCCAAGCCAGAAGCTCTCGTAGCCTGTTCCGATTAGCGGGTTCTGGACCATTGGCAGGACACTCCGCCAGATGTCGGTACGCCCAGTGAGAGTCGAATTTCTCCCTAAGTTCTCCACCATTCCGGAGCCGACGTTAAGGAAGAGTGCTGAAGCGGAAACCCCAAGGGCCCCAACTATCATGAGATTTACGAACAACGGTTTTCGGGCCCACGGAAACAAGTACGTCAAAACCATTGGGGTGCCCGCCAGGAAGAAACAAGCAAACGCCGTGGCGGAGTTCGCCTCCCAGAGTAGGTACACAGTCATGACAATGAGGGAACCGAGGGCGATGAATTGGCCCTTACTAACAGTGCCTTTTTTCTTCCCACGGAGCTGCAAAAAACGAAATATGGACGCCAGTCCAATCAATAAACTAAGCATACCTAGAGCGTTTTTGTCGGTCGCTACCCCGGTCCATGTCGGGTTCCCGCCTCGGCTGAACCCACGTCCCAACTGCGGGAAATACCTGATAAACAGAATCGAAAGTGGCGCCGCCACGAAGCCGATCCGTATGAAAAGACGCCTTACAGCGGCAATCCAGTCTGGATCAGTAAGTACGATCAGAACCATTACTACATCGCCCACAGCCCTGAACCACCGCTTGAATGACACGTCAGGAAAATCGGACCAGATGAAACTTATGCCACAATAAAAAAAATAGAGCAGGATCGGAAAATTTGATTGCAGGAAGACCCTAACTCGTTGCACCCTGCCTAGCAGGATGATTACGCCGAGAGCCAGAACCGTTGATAACACGGCCCGATCGAGGGGACTACCTTCGAGATACTGATCCCCTCCACCGCCGCCGGAATATTGCAACCAGGAAGAAACGTTGCGCGAAACGGCAATAAACAGCCAGAAAGTGGGGATCCAAAGCGCCTTCGAGGTTCGAACATTCTCTTCCCGATTCAGCCGGAACAATTGCCAGATGACCAGCAGGGAAAAGATAGAGGCGATCAGGCCTGCCATTACTAGCTTTTATCCTGCGCCATCGGGGACGAACTCTGAGTCATTTTCAACCCCAACCTACTCTTGTCTATGATTCGTGTCTATGACTTATGCGAATACGAGCTTGTAGAAGCGGTCGATAAGGACTGATCCGGCTCGCGCATAGTCGACGAGTTTGATGCTGGCAACAGTAAGTGCGAACGCCAGAATAAACGAAAGCACCAAGAGTGCTGTTTCCCAGCTGAATGGATTGAATACCCGGCGCAAACACTGGAGGATGGCAATCTGCGCGATATAACCCAGCAAAGAGTATTTGCCGAGCAAGACAACCGTGGCCCTAATTTTCCCCGGTTCACCACTTTGCAGACCCATCAAATACAGAATCATCAAGCTAAGGTACACCCCAATAATCTGAAGTGGATAGAGCACGTTCCAAACGGTTATGGCCGCCAAATAGGCAAGGTAGCCGGTAGCCAGCAAGTAGGGGTGCCGGACAACGGCATTTACCTTTTCCGTCGAGAGGTACCCCGCGATCATTCCCAGCAGGCCGATTGTAAGCAACTCCAGGTTTGGTATCTCGACCCCCTCATAATTTGAGACGGCGATGCCAAACAGAAACACCATGCACACAATGTGGACTGCAAACCGGCAGTATCGGGAAACGACCAGAAGCACTGCTGAAAGCAAGAGCAGGTAACTGATGGGGACCAGAATGAAAAAAGCAACCGCCTTTGCTTGACCTCCGCCCACTCCGCTCCCCAGGACGTAGATGTCAAACAGACTTCGAATCCTGTCTTGCGTCGTCAAGGCGGCGACGTCAGGGGAGCGGCCAGGTGAGATGAAATTCCTTGTAAGGTTCAAACAGAGGAAGACTCCCAAGATCTTGAGTCCTCTCTGAATGAGACGCTTGGGTAGTTGAGGGTCGGAAATAGAGTATTTGGAAAAGTAGACATTCGAAACGATGAAGCCGCTGATGAAGATAAACGAGGGAGTCAAGAATCTCAGGTAGCGATTGTCGTGAGGCCCCAGAAAGTAATTAATCCAGTGATACAGCACCATGATTAAAACCAGAGCCCCTTTCGTGAAATCGAGCGCTGGAATCCGGGCGGGCTTGGCGCCGGGGATTGTCATCGTTTGGGTGGTTTGACTCATGCGAAAAAATTCAATTTGCATCCAGAAAGAGGCGATGGATCAGTTCCAGTGTCAACAATTGATGGATTTCTGTGGTGTAATTCTGGTTTCCCTTGAGGTGGCCCTGGACCAGGGTCTCGACGCGATTGCGATCGAGGTATGGCCGGGACAATGATTTGGAATCCAGCAACATCTGCCGGACATATTCAGACAATACATCGCGATACCAGACACGGTAATGATTGAATTTGTGCCTGCCGAGAAACAGCCGCTCCAGATGCAACCATGAGAGTCGGTGATCGATGCCGGCCACCCATTGCGGCATGCCGTAGTCGTAGGCGTACTCGGCCTTGAAGGTGAACTCGAGCCAACTCCTGGAAACCGTATTGAATAAGGTTCCCGGCGTTCCAGCCAACCCTCTGTCCGTTGGGATTCGGCCCAGAACCGGGCTTCCGTCAAAGATCAGGCGGGAGCAGTCCCGGCTATTTTCGAAAATGTCGGAGTTTGCGACAGCCGCACCGGGGGCCCGGAAAGCAGTCCGTACGAGATCGTTATCCAGGTAGGGAGATCTTAGTGAAACCTGGGTTTGCTCTAAAGCGAGTAGGCCAAAGTGGTGCCAAGGTACCTGCCCGAACGCGATAAAGGAGAGTGCGTGTCCACTGGCCAATTCGCCATATGTCGTTCGAGCTTTCTGGATCTGCGAGAAAAACTCCGGACGATAGAGTCCCGCGGCTGGCTGCACGGGCTTAAACGCTCGCAATCTGCGAAGGATTTCGCTGCCATAGTTACCCGTCATCCGTACAGGTGCTATTTGAGCTGCCAGTTCATTCAAATAAAGATCGGAAGCGCGGTTGACGTACACACATCCATCCGTCAGATAAACTGCTCGCTCCGCATAATGCGCAAATCGCGAGAAGAACTCTTTCCCCAATGGAATCACTCCGAAGGGCTGCTCGCACACCCCGGCTATATTCCGCGCTATCGTTACGTCCTGACACTCGCGGACCGGGCCCCCGAATGAGTAACAAGGAAGCGAACTTGGTGAAGCCTTGTGCCACGCCATGATCATCCGCGTGTCCAGGCCCCCCGTTAATGACATCCCGATACACTCTCGCCCATTAAAATACCGCGGGAGATTCCGAGAGAAGATCGAACGAAGTTCTTGATAATAGGCTTCGGGCTCCAGAGGATCCTGGTTCTCCCATTCCTGCTGCTGGAAGTAGGTATTCTTTCCATCTAGGGCCCCACCCCGGAAGTGCCAGACTGAGGCGGGGGGCAAGACAAAAATGCCCCCAAAGAGGGTTCGATTTTCCAACACACAGCCGCACGAGACTAGTTCTCCCAAACTACGCGCATCTGCCCTGTGCAATTCTGGACGGACCGCAAGAATTGCTTTCGCTTCCGCTGCGAAATAGAAAGCCTCCTTCGACTCGTGATAGTAGATCCGCTGCAAACCGTAACGATCGTTAAAAAGAGTCGTCGTGCCGCGCTTCCGGTCTACAACCAATCCATGGAACCAGCCGTTAAGGGCTTTCGGAAATTCGGGGGCGTGTTCATACAAGTGAACAAGGTATGAGGGGCCTTCCTTCGCGACGTCATGCCCACGTTCTTTCAGCGACCTCGCTGCGTCAGGCGAAGGAAATTCTTCTCCTGAGAAGAAGAGGAGGACGTCGTTTCGTTCATTGAGCAACGGCATCCCGTCGGCGAAGGAATCCTTTCGCGCAACCCAACCGACGTAGACGCCTAGTTCTTCATCAATCCATGTACCCGTCGCATAAGAAGGTTCATGCCGGAGCGCCTCGACCATCCGCAACAGCTGTGGCTCGGCTATTTCCCGCTGCATTCTTGTGTGAAGACCAACGATTCCTGGCATAGGGTCAATTCAGACGATAGGAGCACTGTGAAAATCTTGAGTCATCTTGCAAGTGGTAAAGAGTGTTAGATGTTAAAGTCTGGAGCCGGCGGGAGGATTTGAACGCTCCGTCTGCCGAATACGATTCGGCCGCTCTAGCATTGAGCTACACCGGCTTATAAAGCCTTGAAAATTGTACCATTTCGTGCGCGCGTTCACGCCAAACGCGATAACAGCGTGAGGAAGGATCCCAAGAAGTCCACGATGCAGCTTTAGCTTCATTGCGATCCGTCCCCATCTGGTCACCGGGACGTAGTATCTGGGTGTTAATGCCTCTTCAAATCCATTTCGAACTTTGAACTCTCGTAAAGGACTGTCGCGCTTGTTTCCATAATTGAACATTCCATAGGTCAGATATGAGACTCCCCTTGCTTCACAGAGTTCAACAGCCTTTGCGAGCATGGCATTGGCAGGCCTCTTATCATTATGACTCGCCTTTGCCGCTAAATTCAGTACCGCCGCGACTTCGCCTTTATATACTATTTTCAAAAAGCCAATCATCTCGTTTCCAGAATACGCACATATAAAGTCGCTCCGGTCGAGAAAAGACGAATGATCCTTCTTCGCCTGCTCAAAACTCTGACCATAATAATAATTGACCCTGCCTTGTCGCGTTGGGGAGTCGTCGTTCACTCCAATAATTCCTCTAATCAGTTCGTCATCGAAAGTCTTCGCAATAATCTGGACACCGCGTTTTTGTGATCGGCGGACGTTTTTTCGACTCTCCTGAGGCAGCTTGTTCCACCAATCCTCAAAGCTAACAGTATGAGCCGCGGCAACACTGTCCAACTCATATTCGTAATTATATTTAGGGAATGATCCGGGCACCTTTTGAGAAAAAGTGAGGATATCAGCCCGGGTTTGATGCGAATTCAGTTCCTTCAGTTTTTTCACACAAGCTTCGGGATCTTCTAGCTCCGCATTCATCCACCACTCATCATGAATGAGTGCCACCTTCACACTTCTTCCCCTAAAGATGAGCGTCTTCCCGTTAAAATCTAACGCAGGAACTCTTACCCACTTACCTTTAACACTAATTTCGACCGAATCGACTGCCATTAGCCCGCCTCCGACCCCACTATCGCTAACAAACACCGGACAGATTCTAGAATATCAGTCATCTCAAGTCTGGCGGCGCGACACAGGGCTTAGCCCGACATAGGCGAGGAGCCGGCTGCCGTGGTCCAACAGCTTGATTAAATACCTCAGAAACAGATGCTGGCCAAACAGGGCAAGAAACGGCAGTGCCAGCGTGTAACACGGCACAGCGATCAAAGACCTAGTTGCGTTCCGCAGGCGGTACGTTGGATGCTTGTGAAAATTGCTGCCGCGAAGCAGCGCGCGCCGCAGGAGATAGCTTCGCGTGCATCGCGACGCCGGAACTACTTCGTGGACAACCGCTTCGTTGCACCAGATAAACGCATGGCCTTTGCTCATCATCCTGCGAAAGAAATCCACATCTTCGCCCGCGGTGTCAAATTCCGTGCGGAACGCGGGATCCACCCCGTGCAGGATGCTGCGCTTGAAGAGCACGTTGCCGGTGCGAGCCTGATCCCAATTCACTTTGTATCCGGTCTCATGGGTGGGTCGATCGAAGAATTTGCCCTTTTTCACCCACGCTGGCGGCTCGCTTTCAAAACTAGGCATCACCGGTCCAAGGACTCCGTCCACTCCATACCCCTCGCAAGTCTTCACCAGATTGAAGAGCCAGTCGTCAACCGGAAACTCGTCGTCATCGATAAAGGCGATGAAGTCTCCTTCCGCTTGAATTAGCGCCTTGTTCCGCGCCATCGCTATGTTCGGCTGAGGCTCAAAGCAATAAGTAACGCGGACAGGAGAAGTCGCGCAGAACGTGGCGACCAACTCTCTCGCGGACTGCGCCGGGTCGTTGTCCGCTACAACCACAGAGTAAGTGAACAGTCCATCAGCTCGTTGGTGGTTCAATCGCTCCAGGAGATTCTTCAAGAGCCCCGGCCGTTTGAAAGTGCAGACGCAGATGCTGATGTGGTGAGAACCCGAGGCCGTCACAAGCCACCAAGCAAATCTATAAATCGTGCGATTCTGACCAAGCGCGAAGTCACCGTTTTGCCCCTTTAGTCTGCTTCAGGAGTGACGCGGCCGTGCGACGGCTTTGTTCGGCCAGCCGGAGGACAGGCAATGCAGTTCGAGCAATATTCTGACTTATAGGTAGGCCGAATGCGAGCGGAGTGCACCGGCGCGACTTGAGTGAGTCAATCACCGCGTATTCGGACATAGCCGCAGGAACATCCAGTCTCATCCCCAGCGGGAACGACTGCCGTTCGGTGTGGAAATCCAACCCCACAAAAGGGATCGCTCCCGTGGCCTT
>Ga0137362_10003287_pt1 | contig 10782 bp, 9 predicted proteins | sample MadtaG_2_FD_104801 | JGI IMG/M metagenome (GOLD analysis project Ga0137362, IMG submission 104801) | Vadose zone soil microbial communities from Angelo Coast Range Reserve, California, USA - Mad1_100_16 metaG | ecosystem: Environmental > Terrestrial > Soil > Vadose zone | place: USA: California... | reverse complement strand
GCATAACTCTCCGCGACCTGGAACTCGATTTCGAAGGCGCTCAGGTCGACGACGGTCAGCAGTGGGGCGCTCTCCGCCACTTTCGTCTTTTCCGGCTGCGCGAGATTGGCCACCATGCCGTCAACGGGCGAGCGCAGGCTGAGCTCCTCCACGCGGCGTCTGAGACCGGTGACCACGAGTGCCTGGCGATCACGCTCGAGCCGACGGGTGCGCAGATCGAACACAACGCTAGCGCGCTCGAGATTTGCCGTGTCGCGCGCATGCTCGAAATTGAGCTTCGCGGTCGCCACATCGTCGATGGAGCGCCGATAGTCGCGTTCGGGTATGACTCGCAGGTCCCAGGCCCACTGCGCTCGTGTCAGCTCGCGCTCCGCGGCTCTGATCGCCACCTGCGCGAGATCCGCCTGCTGCTGAGTGGCCAGCAGTTGCCTGCGGATCTCGATCTCCTGCCGGGCGAGTGCGGCGTTCAGGCTGTCCAACGTGGCGCGCTCGCGCTGATACTCATTACCGAGCTCGGGACTGTCGAGCGTAGCGAGCATCTGACTTTTCTTGACGGTCTCGCCCGCGCGCACGACGTAGCTGACGGTGCCCGAGGCGCCGGCGAATAGAGTGGGGCTGACAGCCGCGATGACCGTGCCCTGCGCCGCCACATCACGCACGAAATGACCCTTTGTGACGGACACGATCCGCAGCCGCTCGACTGACACGACGTGGTTGGATCTCACCCAGGCGTGCACAAGCCAGATGAACAGCAGGATGAGCGCGAGCGCACCGGCACCTGTCGCGTACCAGCGACGGTTCTTGTGCCAAGCACCGTTGCTGTGAGCGATCGCCGCGTCCTGACCTTCAGTGCCCCGTACCGGTGCACCCGGCGAGGCGAAGTGTGGAATACGTTTGAGCTCGGCGATTTTCATGAGTGCACCGTGCGCGAGCCGTTGCATCGGGCGTGCCAGAATGCGCTGCAGTCGCAAGTGCCTGAAAACGCAATCCGTGTTCATCACTCACGGCGCGCGCAGCGGCTTCGAGGCGTCCGCACACCGGACACCGGACGGTGGCGGACACGGTGCGGACAGCGGCGCTGACTGAAGTCAGCGCGTGTTTGCGATGCGGCTAAAGGATCACTGCCGCGCTAGAGCCGGGCTTCGCCTCGATCTCGGCTTGCATGCGCGCGTGTGACGTCGCAAGCTGCCGACCTCCACTGCCAAGGAGGATCCGATGGCCAACCGCCGTTCCACCGCTTCCGCCGCCACTACCGCCCCCACCACACCCACCGACAAGACGCCGTCCGCTCGCCGCGGTTCGCGCGCCAAGCCACCCGCCGAGTCGCCGGCGCCGCCGCGTGTTGATATCTCACCAGCGGCGCGCCGCGCGATGATCGCGGAAGCTGCTTATTTGCGTGCCGAGCAGCGCGGATTCGTCCCGGGCTGCGAGACAGACGACTGGTTGCTTGCGGAGGCCGAGGTTGACGCTCTGCTCGAGGCAGAGCACGACGGCTCACACCAGTAAGGCTGCGCGCGGCACGCTGCCCGCGAGTTGCCTGCGCTGGCGCACCTAGTTCGCGTCTGCGGGCTGCGGCGCGACGCCGCTCTTTCTTGCCTTCGCTGTGCTTTTCGGCACGTCGGACTTCGATGCTCCCGCCGGCCTCGGCGCCGGCGGCCGCAGCCCGTTCGAGTACAGCACGCGCCCGTCTGGACAGACGAACACCGCGTCGTACTCCGGCATCCGATTGATGATCTCGAGTGCTTTCTCGGGCCCGAGCACAAACGCGGTCTTCGACATACCATCGGTCTGCGTCGCAGTCGGCCCGATGATGGTTGCGCTGCGAACCTTGTCCGCGGAGTGCCCGGTGCGCGGATCGATGATGTGGTGATAGCGCACGCCTTTTTCGTCGAAGTAGCGCTCGTAGTCGCCTGAGGTCGACATCGCCGCGTCGGACAACGGAATGCGCGTGACGACCTTGTCTTTGTCGTCCGGGTGACGTATGGCGACGAGCCACGGCCGCCCCAGATGATCGCCGATGATGCGCGTATCTCCGCCAGCGGTCACGACCGCGTGTTGGATTCCGCGCGCCTTCAGGATCGCGATTCCCCTGTCGACGGCATATCCCTTGCCGATGCCGCCGAGATCAATGCGCATACCGGGATGCTCGAAACGCACGGTGTGGTGCTGCTGATCGAGCAGCATGTTGCGCCAGTTCACCGCCGGCAATGCGGCTTTGATCGCGGCTTCCGTGGGTCTGATATGGCGGCGATAGTCGTACAGATACCCGACGCTCGCGTAAGTGATATCGAAGGCGCCTTCGGTGATCTCGGAGTAGTGCGTCGACAGCTTGATCAGGTCGAACAGCTCCGGATCGACCTGCACCGGCTCGCGCGCGGCCCGCGCGTTGATCTGCGAGAGCTGACTCTCGGGCTTGTAGTGGCTCATGAGGTCATCGATGCGGTGCATCTCGGCCATCACAGCATCGATGGCGGCGTTGCCATGGGCAGGGCCCGTATCCCACAGCTCGACGTAGATGCGCGTGCCCATGATGGCTTCCGTGCGCTGGAGCCACTCGGCTTGCGCTGCCTGCGGCAGGGCGCCCACGAGCCAAAACAGCGACAAGAACGCAGTGAGACGAACGTCCATCGGGCGATCCTTGGTTATCGGGCGCCGCTGCGTCAAGTATTGCCCGCGGCGGATACCTCGAGCGGCTCGAAGCCATGAGCGACGTGGGCGTTAGCCCGTGCCGCCCCCTTGGTGCTTTGCGGACTATCCAGCTATAGTCGACCAGAGTTATGGGGGGCGACCGTGGGATCCATGAAGTGGCCGGGAATCGGGCTGATCACCACGGCGCTCGCGTCGTGCGCGGCCGGGGCATGGGCGCAACTGCCCAATGAGCCGGTCAGCGTGGAGATGTTGCCGCAGCAACCGGGGCCGCACTGGCTCTGGGTCAACGATTTCGCCTTCTTCAACCTCGCCGACGGCAAGGCGGTCCTCGTGGACGGGGACGCCGGCAAGCCGCTGGGCATGCTGAGCACCGGGGTCGGATTCAACGGCGTAGTCATCCCGAGCAAAGCCGGCGTCATCTATTCGCCCGAGACCTATTATTCGCGCGGTACGCGCGGCAGGCGCACCGACGTCGTAACCATCTACGATGCGGCCGGGTTGCGCCCCGTGGGGGAGATCGAGATTCCGCCGAAGCGCTCCTCGAACATGCCGATGATCAGCGCCGCGGCGCTCACCGACGATGATCGCTTCCTGCTCATCTACAACTTCACACCGGCGCAATCGGTCACGGTCGTGGACGCGCCCAGCCGCAAGTTCGTGGGCGAGATCGAGACGGCCGGGTGCGCACTCGTGTATCCCACCGGAGCGCGCACCTTCTTCTCGATCTGCGGTGATGGCTCGCTGCTGGCAGTCGCGTTGAACGACGCAGGGGGTCTGGCCGGCAGCACGCGCACCGCGGAGCTGTTCGATGGCATGAAGGATCCGCTCACCGAGAAGGGTGTCCGCTCGGGCGACACCTGGCTGTTCGCCTCTTTCGAGGGCATGATCTACCCGATCCGCGGCGGCGCGCAGGGCATTCAGCTCGCACAGAAATGGTCGCTGTTCACGCCGCCGGAGCGTGCCGGCCGGTGGCGTACCGGCGGTCTGCAACACCTGGCGCTGCATCGGGGAAGCAACCGGCTTTACGCCCTCGTGCACCAGGGCGGCACCGAGACGCACAAGGATCCCGGCACCGAGATCTGGGTGTACGATCTCGCCTCGCAGCGCAAGGTGCAGCAGATTTCCGTGCACAACAAGACGGGCTCGATCCAGGTGTCGCAGGACTCGAAGCCGCTGCTGTTCACGAGCTTCATCGAAAGCAACGTGCTCGACATCTATGACGCCTCCTCGGGGCAGTACCTGAGGTCCATCGACAGCATCGCGCAGAGCCCGACCATTCTCGTGAGTCCGTGAGGTTGGTATCCGTGCACGCAATCGATCCGGCGGCGGGCGTGATCATCACCACCTGCTTCGCGCTCCTGTTCGGCGCAGCAGCCGTGCACAAGCTGCGCGATTTGCAGCAGCTCGCCCAGGTATTGGCAGCCTACGACGTGCTTCCCGGCTGGCTGAGTGGCCCGATGAGCCGGATCGTGCCGGGGCTCGAGCTGCTGCTGGCGATCGGATTGCTGACGCCTGTTGCCCGTGAGCGGGCGAGCCTCGCGGGGTCGCTCCTGCTTGCGGTCTACGCTGCAGCTATCGCAGTCAATCTGCGGCGCGGACGCCGGGAGCTCGACTGCGGCTGCATGGGGTTTGGACGACACCGCAGCATCTCGCCGGGGCTGGTGTGGAGGAATGCCGTGCTGGCAGTGGCGCTGCTCACGGCAGGCTGGCTTCCTTGGGCCTCGCGGCCGCTCAACTGGGTAGATGTGTTGACGATTGTTGGGGGCGTGTGCGCGGGGGCGCTGCTGTACATGGCGATAGACGGACTGCTCGAATTCTCTCGGCGCCTGCCGCGCCGACCGACTTTCGCGCGGGGTGACGAGGCCGGCGCATGAAGAAGTGGTTCGATTCAGTCACTGAAGGATCGGCGCGGCATCTGGCGCGGCGGCTATCCAGGCGCAGCCTGCTCGGAAGTCTCGGGACGGCGCTCGTGGGCGCCGCCGCCCTGCCATTGTTGCCGGTCGCACGGGGGGCCGAGCCGCGCGCGCCCGCGCTCCCGGCGGAGGCGGATCCGGGCGATCCCAGGACCTGCGAATACTGGCGCCATTGCGCGATCGACGGCTTCCTCTGCAGCTGCTGCGGTGGGTCACAACACAGCTGTCCGCCTGGCACGGAGCCGTCGGCGATCACCTGGATCGGAACGTGCCATAACCCCGGTGACGGCCGCGACTACATCGTTTCCTACAACGACTGCTGCGGCAAGAGCACGTGTGGCCGCTGTCCCTGCAATCGGAACGAGAACGACAAGCCGCTGTACATCGCGTTCCAATGGAACGAGTACAACTGGTGCGCGGGCAGTCAGGTGGGAATTGCCTATCATTGCTCAACGTCGCGGATCGTGGGGTTCGTGAAGTGATTGCATTGCTGCGGTCCCGCGGCGGTTTGGGTCCATTCGCCGTCAGGCTGGCGGCCGCAGCGCTGGCGCTGAGCCCCGTTGGCGCGGGCTGCGCGGCCGAGCCGCAGGTCGACTACATCCTCAATTGCATGGGGTGTCACCTCGCTGATGGCTCGGGCGCCGTCGGTAAAGTGCCGTCGGTTCGCGACTCGCTCGTGCCGCTCTCGACCACTGCCGCCGGACGGCGTTACCTGGTGCAAGTGCCCGGCTCGTCGCAGTCGCGGCTGTCGAATCTCGAGCTCGCCCGACTCCTCAGTTGGATGGTTCGCAACCTGAGCGCAGTAGCGGTCCCCGCGACTTTTATCGACTTCACTGGCGAGGAGGTTGGCAGCTATCGCGCGACTCGACTCGTGGCTGTCGCCGCAACGCGGGCGCGGCTCCTGTCGAGCTCCAACACGCCGGTGCGAGCCGAACCCTAGTTCGAGCGAGTCATGAACACCGCCAATCGCCAGCGCCGGCTCGGTTGCACCCTACGCGCTGACCGAACGGCCAACCCCGGCGCTCGCGATACCGCCGAAGCGGGCGTACGCCGCGGCGTTCGCGGCCGGGAGCGGCTCGCTTATCGTGCTGGCGGTGGTCGACAGAAAGCCTTCCGCGGCGGCAAACACGCGGGCATAGAGTCCCTTGCACAGCTCGTAGCCGAGCGCCCCCACCCAATCCGCGGGCAACAGCGCAGGCGGCAGTAGCGGGTCCTGCAGGTGGATCTTGCGGTATTCATGAATCAACAGCGTGCGGATCACGAATGCGGGTTCGGCGGCAACCGCAGCGTGGGCGGCAACCGCCGACTCGACGGGCGCGAACGTGTCCACGAATCGCCGATAGCGGCGCGCGAGTTCCCCCAAGTCCCACCCCGAGGCGACGAGCCCTCGATCCACCTCGATCCCTTCGCTGGAGCTTTTCAAAAGCAACCCACTCGCCGCGCCACGCAGACTCCCGAGCCACTCGCGAGCCTGCTCCAGGCTGCAGTTCGGGTGCGCGAACACGCCCGCACTCACCTGACCGAAGCCCAGCCACCGCAGCTCATCACGTATCCGCTGTCGGCGGCGGCCGGTCGTGGGCGGCAGGATTGCGAGCGTCCACTGACCGTCCCACGATCGCGGGATCTCGCCATAGATGCGGCGCGTGGCCTCGGCGAAGCGCTGCTGTCCGTTGGATGTCAACCGGTATTCACTGCGGCGCCCGTCGCGGCGCGCAGCCAGCCAGCCGTCCCGAGCAAGGCGCGCTACCGAGGTGCGCACGAGGCGTTCCGTGAGTCCGAACGGACGCGCCAGGCGAATCAGGCTGCCGAGGGTGACCACGCCGCCGCGTGGCGCGATCGCGTCGCCGAAGATCGTGACGAGGAGAGAGCCGCCGCGCAGCGGCCGCTGGCTGCGGAAACGACGCAGCAGGGTCTGGGTGGCGGCGGCGACGGGCTCGCGCATGCGTTCAGCTGTTGCGGCTATCGGGCGGCAATCTTCTCATGGATCGCTCACAGACGTGACACAGAAAGCGTTGTGCGAGCGGATTTGTTGTGTCACGATTGCCGGGCGCGTGGGCCGCCAAGGCCGCGCATGCAGCGCATGCCCGTGCGGTGTCGATACGCGAATACATAAAACTGACCGGCCAGGGGAGCGGCCGATGGAGGGGTGCGATGAGCCTGATTATAGGTAGATCTCTGGCCGCGACGCTCGCCCTGGTGGCCGGGTTATCATCTGCCCGCGCGGCGGACACTCCACAAAGCAGTGGCGGAGTGGAGGAAATCATCGTCACCGCTCAACGCCGCGAGGAGACCGTGCAGAACGTGCCGCTCTCCATTACGGCGCTCAGCGCAAGAGCGCTGCAAGAGAAGGCCGTGACCAGCTTCTTCGACTACGCGGGTCAAGTGCCGGGGCTCGCCTTTGGCTACACAGGTGATGGCAGCGGCACCGCACGCACAATCTCCATCCGCGGCATCTCGGGCGACGGCGCTACTGGCTTCTATATCGACGAAACACCCGTCCCCGACTCGATTGACCCCCGGGTGGTGGATCTACAGCGCATCGAGGCGCTGCGCGGACCCCAGGGCACCCTGTACGGCGCCCGGTCCATGGGAGGCACCGTGCGGCTCATTACGCAGCAGCCCAATCTCTCGGACTTCGAGGGCTGGGCCAAAGCCAACGGCTCGCACACGCTGAACGCTGACACTGCGAACTACGGACTCGATGCCGCCGTCAACTTGCCACTCATCACCGATCGCATGGCCCTGCGCCTGGTCGGCTTCGGACAGCACGATGGCGGAATCTTTCAACGGCGTTTCCTCACGAACCCGGCCGATGTGGCCAATCTGCCGCCCAATGCGGACCCCACCGCGCTCAACGGTCTGGCGACCTCGACCGCGAAGGATGTCGGTCGGACGAACAGCTTTGGCGGCGCGGCGTCGCTGTTGATCAAGCTGAGCAGCGCTCTGAGCGTCACGCCCCGCCTGCTGTTCCAGAAGTCGGATGCGAACGGACTGGACTACACGGACGTGGGCGCTTACCCCGTGCCAGGTCCGACGCCTCCGACGCCGCCACCCGCGGTCAACATGCACCCCGCGGGCTTCACTCAATACCGGTTTTTCAACCTGCCGGAGAGCAGCAGTGACCGCTGGACGCTGGCCTCCGTTGCCGTCAAATGGGAGACGGGCGTCGGCGTGCTGTCATCCTCGACTTCCTACTTGAATCGTACGGTGGATGAGACCGAGGACGAGACCGACTTTCTGTGGCAGAACCTGCTTGCGCCATTCGATGGCGCACCGCTCCCGGACGGCTCCAGCTATCACGCTGTGCCGATCGCCTCGACGATCGAGGAGCTCAAGCAGATTCACGAATTTGTGCAGGAGGTTCGCTTCGTATCCCACTTGTCCGGCCCCTTGCAGTATGTAGCCGGCGCATATTTCTCGGACACGCGTGGACGCGTTCCCTACGCCGGCTACTACCCGCCGGCTCTCGCCCCTGGAATCAGCCAGACCGCAGGCGTGCTCACCATCGGGATACCCGTAAACCCGGCGAATCCCGACGAGATCTTTGGTCAGGACTACCAGACGCGCCTCAGCGAGCCTGCGCTCTACGGCGAAGTGTCGTATCTGTTCATGGATGCGTTGAAAGCGACCGTCGGCCTGCGTGGCTATCAAATACGCACCGAGACTGGCGGCTATCTCGAGGGTCTGGCATTTGGCGGCGCGCGATTGACCGACCCGCAGGCATCATTCACGGAGCGTGGAGTCAATCCGAAGGTCGAAGTGGACTATCACATCAGCCCCGACAAGATGGTGTACGGCCTGGCGGCACGCGGTTTCCGACCGGGCGGTCTGGTGCCCTCGATACCCGGCAACAACACGGTCGATCCCCTGCAGTGCTTCGCACAACTCGAAGCGCTCGGCTACACGAGCGCTGCCCAGACGAAGAGCTACAAGTCGGATCACTTGTGGAACTTTGAAGTGGGCGCGAAGACCGACTGGGCCGATCACCGGATGACCTTGAACGGCTCTGTCTTCTACATCGACTGGAAGGACATTCAGCAGCTCGTGGCGCTGTCTTGTGGATTCCAATTCCGTGCCAATGCGGGAGCGGCGGTGAGCAAGGGGTTTGACCTCGACCTGCACACGAGGCTCGTAGAGAACCTCGACCTTTCCGCCGGTGTGGGCTATCAGCGCGCACGAATAACAGAGACCAGTGCGGCGTCGCCGCAGCAGGTCGGCGATCGCGTCTATCAGGTGCCGGACTGGACCGGCACCGCCTCGGCAACCTACACGATACCCCTCGCTGGTGAGAAGAGTGTGGTCGCGACCGCGGGCTATTCATACACTGGCAGCAGCAGAAGTGCGAGTGTAACAGCGGTGCAGCCACGTGTCCGGCCGGGCTACAGCGTGCTCGAAGCGCGCATTGCCTACTTGTTCGGCAAGCAGGAAATCGCCGTGGTCGGCAAGAACTTGACCAACGTCGAGGCAAACCTCGCCGACAACCGGTCGCTGGCGGCGGAGACGATCGGCCGCCCGCGCCTGGTGATCAACCAACCCCTGACAATAGGAGTCGAGTTCCGGGCGTCGTTCTGAGGCAATCATGACATCGAGTTCGGTAAATCACCGTGAACGGCGCGACACATCTCGAGCCCATTGAGCGGGCGAGCGTGGACGAGCTGCGCGGGCTGCAACTGGAGCGCCTCAAGTGGTCCGTGCGGCATGCTTATGAGAACGTCGAGCACTACCGCCGCAGCTTCACCGCTCACGGGGTCCACCCCGATGACTTGCAGTCGCACGAAGATCTCGCCAGGTTTCCGTTCCTCAACAAGCAGGATTTTCGCGACAACTACCCGTTCGGGCTGTTTGCGGTGGCGCGCGAGCGGGTCGTCCGCATTCACGCCTCGAGCGGCACCACGGGCAAGCCGACCGTCGTCGGCTACACCGCCCGCGATATCGACAGCTGGGCGAATCTGGTAGCGCGTTCCATCCGGGCGGCGGGCGGCGGACCTGGTGACATCGTGCACGTGGCCTACGGCTACGGACTGTTCACCGGCGGCCTGGGCGCTCACTACGGTGCCGAGAGACTCGGCTGCACGGTCATTCCGATGTCGGGCGGGCAGACCGAGAAGCAGGTGCAGCTCATACAGGATTTCCGCCCGGACATCATCATGGTGACCCCGTCCTACATGCTCAACATCGCCGAGGAGTTTGCGCGGCAGGGGATCGACCCGCGAGCGAGCTCGCTGCGCATCGGCATCTTCGGAGCCGAGCCGTGGACGGAGGCGATGCGCGCCGAGATCGAGCAGCGCCTCGCCCTCGACGCCGTGGACATCTATGGCCTGTCGGAGGTCATGGGCCCGGGCGTCGCCAGCGAATGCGTCGCAACCAAGGACGGTCCGGTGATCTGGGAAGACCACTTCTACCCGGAGATCATCGATCCGCACACCGGTCGCGTGCTCGGGGACGGTGAGGAAGGGGAGCTGGTGTTCACCTCGCTCACCAAGGAGGCGTTGCCGGTCATCCGCTATCGGACGCGCGACCTGACCCGGCTGCTGCCGCCAACCGCCCGCTCGATGCGGCGCATGGCCAAGATCACCGGCCGGAGCGATGACATGCTCATCATCCGTGGCGTGAATGTCTTCCCCTCCCAGATAGAGGAGCTCGTGCTGCGCACCACGGGGCTGTCGCCGCACTATCAGCTGGAGCTCAGGAAAGATGGACCTCTCGACGCTCTCACGGTGCACGTCGAGTGCTTCGGGGAAGCGTTTGCGAGCGAGGACTCGCGCGCGCGAGCTTGCCGCGAGCTTGCCCACCACGTGAAGTCCTTTATCGGTGTCAGCATCACGGTGCAAGTGCACGACCCCGGGACCATCGAGCGGTCGGCCGGCAAGGCGAAGCGCCTGGTCGATCGACGCCGATCGTAAGAAGCGTTGCATGGAAGGTCAGGAACTCAAAGTTTTCGCGTACCGCACTCCCCCGGAGGTCCGTGGTCGCAAGGGTGTGCAGCACCCGGTAGTCATCGTAGGAGCGGGGCCTGTGGGGCTCGCGGCCGCTATCGATCTTGCCCTGCACGGTGTCCGTTGCATCGTGCTCGACGACAACGACAGGCTGTCGGTCGGCAGTCGTGCGATCTGTTGGGCGAAGCGCACGCTGGAGATCTTTGACCGGTTGGGCGTCGGCGAGCGCATGGTGATGAAGGGAGTCACGTGGCAGGTGGGTCGCGTCTACCACCGTGACGAGG
>Ga0137362_10003284_pt1 | contig 10784 bp, 10 predicted proteins | sample MadtaG_2_FD_104801 | JGI IMG/M metagenome (GOLD analysis project Ga0137362, IMG submission 104801) | Vadose zone soil microbial communities from Angelo Coast Range Reserve, California, USA - Mad1_100_16 metaG | ecosystem: Environmental > Terrestrial > Soil > Vadose zone | place: USA: California... | reverse complement strand
GGAAGGCATTGAGGCGGCCGCCCGACAGTTGGCCCATTTGGCCTTCCGAGTCGTTGCAATATACTCCATGCAACCTTCGTGCACAGGACCTTATTTATTCATTTGAATGTTTTTGGACATATATCCCAGCCTCCTATCCACTGGCAGTACAGTAGTCCTTTTGTCAAACCGCACTCACACTTTATTAGCTTTATTCCTTGGCTATTTTTGATTTAAAAAGACCTGGCTTTTTAATCAAAAGACACGTGGTCGTTCACTCATAGATTCACATCATTCTAACTGAAAGCCTATGTGTTCCAGTTGTCATGTTCACTGCCTCCTTACTTCTACCGCCACAAGTCATCAACACATTCCGACAGCGTCAATTGAATCATTCACACCGTTGTCACCACGCCATCAGTCCATCGGTCAACATCAAGCAGACGTACTACAATATATTGTGACTGAAGGAAAGTGTTGTGTTTTACAAATGGAAAAATAGAAGAATGGAGAGATTATGCGTCTTGGTGCGTTGACTACACCAATGATTGCAAGTCAGTTAAGCTAACTGATCCGTCCGTTAGATCAGTTAGTTCCTCGTAACTGCACCCACCGCCATAAGGCTGATAAGACGGGTGTTCGTCTGGTAACAACAAACCCTTTGTTCGTGAACAGGTGTTATGAAATCGGTGATGGCCCTTGATGATCAAGTTCCACGAGGTACGATATATAATGTGGCGGCGTTAGTGGGGAACTGCAACTTAAGGGAATGCTAGCTGAGTACGCCGCGGCCATGCGGTGACCTGCGATCTCTTGGCAATAAGGCAACGAGAAGGAATGAAATACTACCCAATCTGGTAGCGGGAGCATTCCGTTTTAGCGCGCACTAGTCCCATGACGTTGGGCGGCAGGTTACAGCCATGCGGATGTTCCTGAAACTGATAGAAAAACTATGACCCTTATAAGAGGGTTTGTGTCCGGTGATGGTAACGGTCTACTTCCACTCTTTTTAGCCCTACCTGAAGTCGCTCGGAACTCTTGAGCTCAGTCTTTCAAAATGAATTCAAGCTATGCGAAATATCTTTCAACCACTCGTTTGGTCACCTTTTGTGAGACTGCACATTTCTGCCTTCTATGTTTTCACTCGGTTCTGAAGTTTTCTTCACAGCGACGACCATCTTGTTTTCCTTCCTTGTGATGTGCATAAGCGCCAACCTCATCTCATTAACTGAGCCTTCCTATTACTTCACCTTCACGGGACTGGCACTCTCTACCAGCTTACTCTCTTTGCTCACAGTCACCGCCATGTAAGAGTGAACGAATAGGGTTCTTAGCTATATCACTGAATACCATTTGTTCCTTTTAGGCTTGTTGTTGACTTTCTCCGCCAAGGGTCGATTTTCTCGTACATTGTTGTCGAGATTGGTTGGCTGTGTAAGTTTCTTTGCCTTGTTACTAATCTCACATGCTGACGGTGATTAGCTATCCTTTGGATTCTCTGGTTGTCAAGCGGATCTTATGCCGCATGGACGGATGGTCAACTTAGTGCTGCATTCCCCAGCGAGTCAAATTGCGATTTTGGGCTCTTTGGTGAGTGTCATCCTTACAACTAGCACCTTTTTTAATTCTTATTCTATTCTAGGTGCTTCAGGCGCTGCACAGAGCTGCCATGAGATCAAAGCTATTGCGGCTTTCTCATTCCTCACATGGATCCTACGTAATTCCTTCCTTTCAAGCGTTTTATACATGCCCCTGACCGTATGACTTATAGTGATGACTTACACCATCGCGCTCCTGGTACTGGCTATCCGCGCTCAAGAACGGGGAAACCCTTCGTGGACTACCGGCGTACGTGACGGCACCCTCTTTTATTCCTCTCGGAAGACTACGGGAGGTGCCGCACAAGTACAGGCCGCACCGGCAACTATTCCTTACTCTGAACCGCTGCCGCAACAGCCTCTCCCACAACAGCCCTACCCTTCGTCCTATCCAACTGTACAGGTGTGAGGAGTCGACCTCATCGAGGCGCTGGTCGGCCTCTGGACTGTTTTCCCTTCCTACCGTGACCTACTAGACCTGGATGACCGATGACCGTTGCGCAGTTGTATTATACCCATTGTCCGCCCGAGAAGCCGGCTCACTAAAAACTTTCCTGTCGTTACTTGTAAGTAATCTGTTCTGAAGACCCCAATTCTTTGCTGTCCTTTCGGGTTGAATTCTATAAAGCGGTGAATATATGAAATGACCCGCACGATCAATTAAGTTGCTGCATTGATTAATTTGATGCATCATGCGCCCTACCCCATGAAAAATATAACTCAAGAAGCATTGAAGCAGGTAGCAGGAAGCCTTGTGTGAGCGAAACGAAATAGCAGGTTTATTCCACACAACAGAGACCAAACAATCGTAAAACGTATCACGTGATCATGGCGCGAGGCGCTAATTCCACCGTTTGAGCTCGAACACCGACACGACATATGTTGCATCGTGGATCGCTCAATCCAGTCACTGTGTAGCATAACTACAATCCTGAAGGTAAACAGCATTCTCCACATAGCGTGGAATCAGTCGAGGATGATTCAGAGTGGAATCTGCATCGACCCTTCTGTGCCAAAATAGGCACAGTGTACAGAGTCATATGTACGACTTCTGGGGTCGCAGTGAAGACCGTAGATGTTCGAGATACTTCTGAGCTATACCTTCTGCGCTAATGAAACGATCGGATTCTGACTACTTCCCCATTCCGCAGTACAAGTACCAGTATGGATCCCAGACGCGCCCGCGATCCTCGTCTGGCTGTTCGCGCAGACCCCCGACTTCAGCAACCCCAACCGCAGCAACAACACCTATACCAGCAGTTACCCACACCAACCCCAAACAATGGCATTAACTCGAACCCTGGGTCGCATTCAGTGACGCCGCCACAGCCTTTCGTGAGCGCGATGGCCACTGTATCGTCACAGATCCCAATAGCGACCGACGCGTCCACATCTGCATTGACGCAGCCGATGGGCTCTCACTCCCCGGCGAGCCTCAAGATAAGGCCGCTCTTTTGTGTTGTTTGTGCAAGTAACCAGGTGAGTGGTTTCAATATCTGGGCTTGATGCGGCTGCTAAGGAGAAGATATTACCACAGAACAGGTCCATGGAAGGTCACTTCGTCTTGCAGTGAGCGCTTTTTGCTGTATGTTCGCGAGGGACTGCTTGACCTTTCAAAGGAGAGCCGGATTTCGTGTCATTTCTTACGGCACTGGGTCAGCTGTTCGATTACCAGGGCCCTCCATAGACAAACCCAACATTTACCCGTTTGGTACACCGTACGAAGACATTTTCCAGGAATTACAAGCAAAAGATCCTCGATTGTATGCTAAGTCGTGAAATTTATGGGGCGTACAGTATATTTATGTGTTTGCAGATACACGGCGAATGGACTATTACAGATGCTTGACAGAAATAGGAACATTAAACGGGCCCCAGAAAGGTGGCAGGACAGCAAAACAGTGGCTGACATTGTGATCACATGTGAGGAACGATGTTTTGACGCCGTCTGCGATGGTAAGCACCATGCGCCCTTCCGCAACCCAGTTCACTTGTTCTCACGTATGCACTTTAGACTTATTATCACGAGGGGGTGAATTTAATCGCGTTGTACATGTTATCAATGTGGAAATTAAAGACAACCACGAAGAGGCGCTCATAGCTGGGAAGGCGATGCTCGACTTGGCGACGGCAGTAAGTGCTTCCAGAAGTACCTTTTTCTTCAGATGCGTTCAATATATATATAGATCGAGGCCGCGGATGATGTGGACGAAAATATAGTTAGGATCCTTCAAGTACAGCAGGAAAAACATCCGCATAGTCTCTTACACGCTGTTGCATATTACTAATGCAATTAATTCGTTTGTGTAACCTTTCTTTTCTGAATGTCTACTGCCACTGATGCATTGAGAAACGGAATTAACAACATCGGACACTTATCGTGCAATCGCGTCATTTGAATTGACATGACGTGAGAAAGGCGCGATGATGATTGATGATAACACTTGTCTCGATTCCTTTGCGGTTATAAAGCACGCCATGCTTGCACCCCCCCTATCTGCCCCCTCTGTCCTAATCAGAATTGAAAAGAATGCCGACTCTCCGTCTGGGAAGCACTGCACCTAACTTTGAGGCCGAAACCACCAAGGGGCCTATCAAGTTCCATGAGTGGATCGGTGACTCCTGGGTAGCTTGGATATTTTATATCCTGGATCGACGCTCACCAAAGTCTACGTAATGCCAGGTCGTCCTTTTTTCGCACCCCGATGACTTCACCCCTGTGTGCACCACCGAACTTGCGTCAGTCTCGTGCCATGAGGTCGACTTTGAGAAGCGCAATGTCAAGGTCATTGGCCTGTCTACGAACAGTGTCGAATCACACCACAAGTGGATCCTCGACATCAACGAGTGGGGGAAAACTGATCTCCAGTATCCCATCGTACGTTTCTTGAATATACCTTGTTGAACTTTTCTCACGTCCTTCTACAGATCGCCGATTCTGACCGGAAGATTGCGACGCTCTATGACATGCTCGACTACCAGGATGCGGGCAACGTCGACAAGAAGGGCTTGCCTCTTACTGTGATTTTTCTTCCCATATTCGCGTATGCATTCGGTGTTGAAACTGGCCGTAGGTCCGAACGGTGTTCGTGATTGATCCCAAGAAGGTTATTCGCCTCACAATTTCTTATCCTGCTGCCACTGGTCGCAACTTTGACGAGATCATTCGGTTGGTCTAATAACTCCTGATGACTGTGTTGCACGAAACTGACTCTTTATGTTTAGTGCCATTGACTGTATGTTGAAGATCACGTTGATTGCTTTCCATCAATTCTGAATGTTCTGTTTTCTTTTTCTAGCTCTCCAACTTACCGACAGGCACAAGGTGACAACCCCTGCGAACTGGAAGCCGGGAGATGATGTCGTTGTCCATGCCGCTGTGCCGACTGAAGAAGCTAGGAAGCTCTTCCCCAACCTTGTTGAGCACAAGGTGAGCGCATCGTGATCTCGATACTTGGCAGTGCATACTGACAGGACCGGTAGTACTACCTCAGGACGACGTCGCAGCCTGCGTAAAAGGATGTATGAAAGAAGTAGACTTTATGGATTACTGTGTCGTTGTACCCATGGAGTTGTCTTTTCATGGCAACACAGACCTTGTTCGTCCAGTTTGGAACGGTGCCAATAAATAAAAGAAGATTTGAGCCTAAATGGCCTATCTCTCTGACTGGATTGTTTATGTAATCATGAGATCGTCCACGTGCTATTCCTTACAGTCTTACGCGTCTCAGTCCTCCTCTCCAATTTTTCTATCCAAATCATGGCCACTGCTGATGGAGGCGCATATAGGCGAGTTACTTTGGATATATAATCGCCAGCCATCTTGGCTAAATTGGCGTAGCTACTCTTTAACTGTCTTTTCCCCGAGCGGGAAGCTGGTGCAGATTGAACATGCACTAGCAGCTGTGTCACAAGGGACGACAAGCCTTGGTATCAAAGGTACGTCTCCTCTGATTCTCTCTCCTCTCGACCCAACTCAACGTCTTTCTCGTAAGCCTCTAATGGTATTGTGATCGCGACCGAGAAAAAGTCTTCATCAATCTTGATTGACGACTCGATGCTTGAGAAAGTTGCGGTCATATGCCCTAACATTGGAATTGTATACTCGGGAATGGGTCCTGATTTCCGCATCCTTATTTCCAAAGCACGCAAGAGTGCACAAGCATATTGGAAAATATATGGAGAATACCCACCCACACGCGTTCTTACACAGGAGCTGGCGACAGTAATGCAACAAGCGACACAGTCAGGGTGCGTACAGAAGTTCGGATCCTCACGACGATTAATTGAACGACTTGGTAACCCCAGTGGTGTACGGCCGTACGGAGTTTCACTGCTTGTTGCGGGGTTCGACGTGAACCGCGGACCAACACTCTATCAGGTTGACCCTTCCGGCTCTTTCTGGGCATGGAAGGCAAGCGCGATCGGTAAAAATATGACCAATGCGAAGACATTCCTTGAGAAGCGGTGCGCCACGAGAAAGTTTATTTTTTGATCTCACATCCCCTTACGCTTTCACGTTGAAAGGTACAACGACGATATCAGCTTGGAGGATGCGATACACACGGCGCTACTGACGTTGAAGGAAGGGTTTGAGGGGCAGATGACGGAGAAGACGATCGAAATCGGAGTGATTACTGTTCCGACTATAGCAGAGCTCGAAGAGGGAAAGGTTGGTGGTACAACTGGGCGGGTGAAGCCGACATTCCGGAAGCTCACAGAGGAGGAAGTGCGAGACTACCTGGCGCTGTAGAGGATGTATTACATAATTACAAGTGAATTACGGGGTGCAAATGCAAATGATGGCGGGAAGCAACGGGCAGCCGGCTGTCCGTTCATCTCGTCAAATACACTTTTCTGCTCTCACCCCCATTTTTCCCCGACACCATCCCCTCCTTTCCCCTCCTTATCGTCCTCCTTCCCTTTTCGATATGCCCACATTACCCCAAGGGCGGCTGTGGCTCTTATGTATGTCCCTCCTGTCGTTCTCATTTCGCATCAACCCGATATATTATTCTTCATAGCATCCTCAATTGTCTTCGCATGTGTGGCCATGGGTATTAGCATTAGCCTCTTGCATGTTGAGCGGCCATCCATGCCCCCGTACACGAATGTCTCCCAGTGGCAACGGCCACCAGATTCAAGTCCAAATCCGAATCCGAATCCAAATGTTACACCTCGCGACGACGGTATTTTCATCGCTGACACCGATGACTTTCGCACCTCCGAGATTCTGTCTCTAGCCTCCTCGGCTTTGAATTTGTTGGTTGCTCCTGCATTGTGAGTCACCAATTCAGTGTTCTCCGGCGCTAGTGGCTCAGTTTCGATTACCCATTAGAATTGCAGTCTCTGCTATGAAACCAAAAACCATCATCTCGGCAGTTGTGGTAGAGGCCCCTTGCATTTGTCTGTTCTCGATGCTCCTTGTTCCTTTTTGAAGACTCAACTCACACTCTTCATCGTAGATGTCATGTCGTTCATGTGGCTAAGTACCGCTGCATTTGGCGAACACTTAGCCCAGGGGAATCCAGGGTTCTTTCCATATCTAAGTCGTGCGTTCAAACCAGTTTTTTTATGCCCGACGATGAGACTGAAACTGGTACATCTGTGAAGCACCTGAATGTACACGGCACAAAGTTTTGGAAGCGATAGCGTTCATCAGTTGGATCCAATGTGCGCCGTCATACCGTTGATGTGTCTGTCACATCATTGATGACTCCCCAGTGATGCTCTACGCAAACACTCTAATGACGGTTGCTACCATATGCCATGTGCGGAGACGCCCTGTATGGTTTCACCCTGTCACGGAACTACCGACACTTGGTGCTCCTGCGCTTACATTCGACTCGGAGCCGGAAATGGCGTTGGATCCACCGCTTATGGCAAAGACAAACGAATCAGAGACTCCGATACTTGGTACCTCAAGATCACACACCAGCTCACACACGCCATCACATTTTAGGAGCAGACTTACCATCCCTCGACATTCAACCTACCAAACAGGGGCGCTTTCTGTGCTCCCGTCACCGCTACCGACATCAGAATCCGTCGAATCCCTCGCTCCTTCAGTCTCATCAACACAAACCGACGTCACATCTTCTCGAAATCCCGTGAGCCATTCTCAACCAAGGACATATCCTCGAATAGTCCCGACAGGAGAGCCACCTACGTACTCCGATCCCGGTGCCGGCTACGAATCTGAAGTAGTGTAGTTTTTATTTACTTGGCTGGACTATAGTAGTACCCTGAGTTGTTCTATTTGTACCATACGTTCACGTCGGTTATCTGCGACATTCACTGGACCATAATATACAAATCAATGCATACCCGAGCCTGTATCCATGGTCTAAATTGATGCGCTCGAGTAGGGTATCCTTTTTACGTTACCTTACGCGAACGCGAACCGACCCTCAGCGCTCTGCACCCTGCACCGGATCCGCTCAGCTCTCATGTCGTTAGACTTTTTTTTCGTCCCACTGGCGACCAAGGTTGGGGCGCCGCTCGACCAAGTCAAGGTGAGTCGAGACAAGGGGGCGCAAAGTCATGGGTGCTGACTCGTAGCCCGCTAGCTCATCACATGTCTACTTGTGTCATATCCCCTCGGCAGCCTATTCATACGGATACCCAACACACAGCCAACTCTCAAACATCTATTCAGCATTTCCGTTGCGTCATTTTACTTTATACCAGTACTTAACCAGGGTCTATCATTCCTGTCCCTACTCGGAGATGTGCTCGTCACATATTTTGTCGCACTCACAGTGCAGGGCCCGCGGATGCCATGGATTGTTTTCGGGTGAGTTTTTTTTTTGAGCACATCGCGTCATTGGAACTAGTATGAGTAAGAAATGCTCATTGGTTGGCTTTTTAGCCTTATGATGGGACATCTATTCTTGAAGTGAGTTTTACTCCCGCCCGTGACAGGCTTTTTTCGCTCGATTTTTTACCTTCTTTCAAAAGTCATATTGAATGTGAACTATATGGCGATCCGTTTGATGGATCATACCCTATCACTGGCCCTCAGATGGTGCTCGTCATGAAATTGACGACTTTTGCTTGGAACGTCTGGGATGGCAGGCGGCCTGTTAAGGTGTGCCTTTTTTCATTACGTCCAAAAATTGACCGCGTACAGACCGCTTACTGTACCCAACACGCGTATTAACATGCGTACGTAGGACCTAGACAAGTGGCAGACGAAAATGCGGGTCACGAAATTCCCTTCATTGTTCGAATTCTTGGGCTACGCGTGAGGATACACCCTTTCCGCTCCTCTGCGCACCAGTGACCTCACACGTACAATATGTAGACTATATTTCCCGGGCATCCTCGTTGGCCCATATCTCGAATTCGCCACATACTCGTCTTTGATTGCGGGCACGTCGTTCGACGTCACAAGTGATGGCAGCTCGGAACCTCGCAAACCAAACCTCATTGGGCGCAAACGCACCGCATACCGCAAGATGTTGTTCGCGCTCGGATACCTCGGGATCTACATGGGCATTTCACCCCAAATTTCCTTCCAATCCTCCGTGACAGATTGGTTCCTCGAACAGAGCTTGGTATATAGGTTCGTCCAGATTTCCGAATCTGGCCATGCGTCATCCTGTTATCATAACTCACTTTGTTATGTGCAGGATTCTCATCCTCCAGATCGCTGGTTTTGTTGAGCGCTCCAAGTACTACGGCGTGTGGACCCTAACAGAAGGCGCGAGCATTGTGACGGGACTCGGCTTCACGGGCTATGGACCTTCAGGCATGCCCACATGGGATGGCGCTGCGAACGTGGATGTGTTGAAAATTGAAGCTCCGGAGAACTTCAAGATGCTCGTCGATTCATGGAATATAAAGACGAACGTGTGGCTGCGCGAATGCGTATACAAGCGGGTGACACCAAATGGCCAAAAGGCCGGATTCAAGAGCAGCATGCTTACATATCTCACCAGCGCGATCTGGGTATGTGCCAGACTATAACTTCTTTCGCCTGTAAATCACGATTTGATGCTGACTATGGTGCTGGTTTTCTCTTGTACAGCATGGCGTTTTGGCAGGCTACTATCTCACTTTCCTAATGGGCGGCTTTCTCACATCCCTGTCCCGCCTTGCCCGATCATCATTTCGCCCACTTGTCCTCCCTGTCGTCTCGGAGCCCGCCGACCACAAACCTGATGGCCGCGATACGAAGTTATCACAGCCATCCGTGAGCTTGCTCAAGACGGCTTACGATATGGTAGGAACCATATACACTGTCCTGGTGGTCAACTTCATCTGCGCACCTTTCATCCTTCTCCACTTGTCTGATGGTATTGAAGCGTGGCGCCGTCTATGTTGGTATGGGCTCTGGATGATTTTCGGTGGAATGGTGTTCTTTCATAGCGGGGGTGTTGCCTGGTTGAAAAGCCACCAGGCAGAGCGTGTGCGACGGGTGAATGCCGTCAGAGTTTCTACCAGTGGGTCGGGCGCTCCTGCAGGCATACCCCCTACCGGCATGCCCCTTGATGCTGTTTTCCGCGAGGCGGAGAAAAAAATGTCATAAATAGCGCTGCCTGTCATTGAAAACTTCTCATGTTGGAGGTGCATCCACCTCACGGGGTGGCTTACACAATCGTTGGGGAAAAGCCCATCACGTGTTTAGCTTCTTATGTTTTCTGCTCTGTGTTCACTTTTTCATCTTTTAGTCTTGCTCTTTCCTTAAATAGACAGTACAGAAAATAGCATAAAAGCCCATAGTCATATGATACGAAGCCTTCAGCTTTTCTCTCGGAAGCTGAGTAAGCGCGTCCCGCGTTACAGCTCCGTTCAACATCTCACACCTCAATTTTAGTCGAGAATAAAAGGGCGGAGAGTCGGGCAAGGCCACCCACACATATATCACCCTCCCAACCTCCCACCTCTAGGTGCAATCGACGTCTAAGTACCGTGTGTCATCATATCTGTCGCCGGACCTTATCTCCTGATCGCAGGAGCCGTCTTCGTGGAGGTATTCTCCACGCAGAACTTTACGGACTACATCTACATGGGTGGCGATCCTTGGTGGCGATCCTTTTGAACCGAAACAAGTCTATTATGTTGCCAAGGTGTTCGATGCTGTGGCGCGAACAGTGGAGACCTTGGGACGAGAATATTTCTCTCTGAATCTCGAGAGGCGCCTCGAGTCCCGTTTACCCTCCCCCACTTATCTCCCGACTTCACCCTTTCCTACGAGTGGAT
>Ga0137362_10003282_pt1 | contig 10785 bp, 6 predicted proteins | sample MadtaG_2_FD_104801 | JGI IMG/M metagenome (GOLD analysis project Ga0137362, IMG submission 104801) | Vadose zone soil microbial communities from Angelo Coast Range Reserve, California, USA - Mad1_100_16 metaG | ecosystem: Environmental > Terrestrial > Soil > Vadose zone | place: USA: California... | reverse complement strand
GGTGGGACGTATTACCAACGTGCGAAATTTTGGAAATCACTATGCTCTGGTGTTGAGCGGAGGCGAAGAGATTCCGACAGACATAGTGCGTCACGCGTTTCTGCACTTCCTGCTGGATCAGCTGCCACTGATGTATCCTCACGTTACAGCGGTCAAGCGCCCGCTGTTTGAAAAGGCCGCCGCCGCCCCGCGCCTTGCGCCCGAGCTAAAGGACGACTACGAGTCGTACTTTGCGGAGTGCATGGTCCGCGCGGTGGAGCTGAAACTCAAGCGCATATCGCCCGGCGAGCGGGAAGCGGCGTTGAGCCGGGACGACGAAGAAGGCTACGCTCTGGTGAAACCGCTCTTCGCGGCGCTGCCCAAATTCGAAAACTCCGAACCCTCGATGAAACTTTTTTTTCCGGATTTGGTAAGAGCCATTGATGTCGGAGCTGAGGCCAAGCGGCTGGCGGCGGTGAAATTTGCACCTGCCGAGGCTGCCAAGCCGGACGACGAAGCGGCAAGCGAAGAAGTGGCGCGCAAAAGAAGCGCAGCGCCAACAACAGTGCCGAATGATGCGGAAGTCCTTGCGGCGCTGACAGAGGGCGAGCGGCGGATCGCGGAGAAAAATCCGCGCGCGGCAGAGGCCTCGTTTCAGAAAGTTCTGGCAAAATATCCGGACCAGGCGCGTGCGTGGTACGGAATCGGATTGGTCGCGATGCTGGATCACGATGCAGCAAGGGCCAAGCAGATATTCGGGCGGCTAACGGTTGGTGAGCACGCGGCGACAGAGGACCCGATGGTACTTGTGTGGTCGCATGTCTATCTGGCTCGGATTTATGATGATGAAGGGGATTCAGAAGTGGCGAAGACGGAGTATCAATCCGCCCTGGCGGTGCAGGGCGGCCCGGACCAGGCAAAGCAGACCGCAAAAAAGGAGTTAGCTGTGTTGAGCGCGGACAAGCCCGTGGCGCGGCCGTGAACAAAGTTCGATTTTTACGGTGTGGAGACGGCTGCAGAACCGAGATGGCCCGATTTACGAATCTTGACTGAGGCTACAAGGGAAGAGGAGAAAAAGAATGACAAAGAACTGGAGTATTTGGTTCGGAGCGGCAACCCTCATGGGGCTGCTGACAAGCGCGAGCGGAGTTGCAATGGCGCAGGGGTCGCAGTCCAGCCAGGGAGGCCAGAGCCAACCTCTGGCGCAGCAGACTGACAAGCCTAAGACTCCGGAAGTTACGCCTCTGACGCTGGACGCGCCGCCACCGGTGAGCGCGGAAGAAGACGCCGCGTATAAAGCCTTTGTTGCCGTGATTCAGAATGATGCCGACAAGAAGATTGAGCTCGGTGAAGCATTTATCCTGAAATATCCAGAGACCCGGTACAGATCGTCCGTGTACGGCGCGTTGACGTTCGCGTACGTGCAGGTCGGAAACATGCAAAAGATGCAGGAAGTTGGAGAAAAGGAGATAGCGTTGGCGCCGAATGATGTATCGACCCTCGCGCTGCTGGGGCAGACCCTGCCTCGAGCGTGGAAATCGAGTGCTCCCGATGCCACGCAAGTGCTGGCCAAGGCAGAACAATATTCCAAACAAGCCATCGATGTTGCGCCAACGCTAACCAAGCCGGAGGGCATGACCGACGAAGCCTTTGCGTCCGCGAAGAATCAGGCGCTGGCGATGGCCCACAGCGGGTTGGGATTGGTCTACGTGCGCAGAGGAAAGAATGCCGAAGCAATCCCCGAACTGGAGCAGGCGATAAAGGTGGATCCGAACCCGGACCCGGTGAATTTTTACCTGTTGGGCATGGCGAATAAAGTGACATCGCACTTCGATGATGCGATATCGGTCTTCAACAAATGCGCGGCCATGACGGGGCCCCTGCAAGTAACCTGCAAAGCGCAAGCAGAAGATGCGAAGAAGCAAGGCGCGACGCAACTGAGCGCGCCGAAGTGAGCCAGGCCGCCGACGCGGAATTATGCCAGAAACTATCCGTATCGCGGACAGAGCCTTTGAGGAGCGTCTAGGGTACAAGTTTTCAACAAAAGAGCTTCTCGAGAGGGCGCTGACCCATAGTTCAGCAATCCCCGAATTGCGCGCAGCGGGAGACGAAGCAGTCTCCGCCTTGCTTCCTCGGGACAATGAGCGGCTCGAATTTCTCGGGGATGCTGTCCTCGAACTGCTTACGAGCGAATATCTCTTGGCGACTTTTCCGGAGTGGAGCGAGGGTCAGCTTTCCAAGAGCCGAGCGCGCATCGTGAATGCGAGTTCTCTGGAGGCGGCTGCGCGGCGACTGCGCCTGGGAGAGCACCTGCGTTTAGGGCGCGGAGAAGAGAAAACCGGCGGACGGGAGAAGCAGACTCTGCTGGCCGACGCGTTCGAGGCGGTCGTAGCCGCGGTTTACCTCGACGGCGGATTGGGTGCGGCACGAGAGGTGTTGCGAAGGGCCCTGTTCGAGCAGGCGCTCGAGGAGCGCGGCGAGCGCATCTCGGAGTCTGATCGCAAATCTGCTCTCCAGGAGCTCTTGCAGGGACAGGGGCGGCCACCGGCGGAGTATCGCGTCGCCGGAGAGAGCGGTCCTGATCACCAAAAGGTTTTCCAGATTGAGGTTTGGATTGACGGGGAGTATATGGCGACAGGTGCTGGCAGTACGAAAAAAGAAGCCGAACAGCGCGCGGCCCGGACGGCTCTCGAGCTACTCGAACGAGCGGAAGCGAAAGGCTGAAGCGGAATGCCCGAAGAAACTTTGACACAGGTGGAAGAACAACCATCACAGAAGAAGCAAGACCGTCACGAGGACCAGACCACCATCTCCGAATACTTGGAATCACTTCTCGTGACGGTGATTCTGGCCTTGTTTGGTACCAGCTTTATCGTTCAAGCCTTCAAGATCCCCTCGGCTTCCATGGAAGGCACTCTGCTCATTGGCGACCACCTGCTGGTAAATAAGTTCATTTTCGGCGGAACGGGCGCCTGGTACGAGAAAATTCTGCCCTACCGTAAATTGCAACGCGGCGACATTATTGTTTTCAAATACCCTTATGCCGACCACCAGCATTTCGTGAAACGGGTCATCGGTTTGCCGGGAGACCATCTCAAGGTTGTCGACGGAGACGTACACATCAATGGCAAGCGCTTGAACGAGCCTTACGCTGTCCACGATTCATCAGTGTTTGCTGACCCGTTCAACTACTCTTTTCCCCCCGCACGCGGACAGATGATGTCCCCCAACGCCATCCCCGAATGGAAGCCGGAGATCCGCAAGTACGTGCAAGGGGACCAGCTTGTTGTCCCGCCAGGGAAGTATTTTGCGATGGGCGATAATCGCGATCACAGCCAGGACAGCCGTTACTGGGGATTTGTGGACCGCGATGCCATTATGGGCAGGCCGTTCCTGATTTATTGGTCGGTGGAAGCGAAGAGCAGCGACTACAACACGGAAAGCACCTTTTGGTCGAGGTTAGTGGGTGTTTTTCAGACGCTCGCGCATTTGCCAACGCGCACGAGATGGAGCCGCATGCTCCATACAGTGCATTAGAGTTTGGGCCTGAAATCCAAATGCGATTGTGTCACACCTGTTTGACTTGCTCTGAGTGAAGCATCGCCCCTACCTTTTTCTTCGTGAGTCTGCGAGACTTTCGAGCAAGATGACCAAGCTGCAAAAGTGGTGGAAACCAGCGCTCGGGATTGTTGTGCTCGTCATCGCCCTGCAGTCTGGGGTCTCTCTTCTGGTGCGAACTCATCGGGTGCATGCCTACTTGGTGGCACGTTTGGAACGAGCGTTCGGGCGGCCGGTGGAAGTTGTGAGTTTTGAGGCTCGGATCTTGCCAAGTCCTCAACTGGATGCCAACGGTGTGAAGGTCGGAGAAGACCTCTCGTTCGGCAACGAATACTTCCTTCGCGCGCAGCGCCTTAGTGCGGGTCTGCGGTGGACGGGCTTGTTGAAGGGCCATTTTGAATTTGGAACCATGTCGCTCTATAAGCCGAGCTTGATTCTGGTGCGGAATTTGCAAGGCCGCTGGAATTTGGAAAGGTGGCTGCCTCCAGCAAAAACCGAGGTTCTGCAAAGCCCGCGCTCCTATGGGCCGCCCTCGCCGATTGCTCCCGTGAACCGGCTGCAAAAAATCGATTTCGATGAGGGGCGAGTCAATTTTAAAGCCGGGGATGACAAACTGCCTTTTGCGTTTACAAGTGTTTCCGGGAGTGTGGAGCAAATCTCACCGGGCCGATGGCAACTGCGCCTGGAGGCCCAGCCATGGCGAAGTGGAGTTTCGCTGCAATCGGCAGGGATGATCAAAGTGTTGGGCGACGTTGCGGGTACTTCGACGCGGTTGCAGCCTGCGGAAGTCACCCTGCATTGGAGCGAAGCGTCGCTGGCGGACGTCTTCCGCCTCTTGCGGGGACAGGATTACGGATTACGCGGAGTATTTGCGCTGGACGCCACAGCCAAGAGCGGGACCGCCAAGGAAGATGGTCCAGGAGACTGGAAGTTTTCCGTGCAGGGACGCTCCGGACGGATTCATCGGTGGGACTTGGCGGAACGCGCTGACAACCCGCGCCTGAACGTGAACGTAAACGGACGTTGGAACGTCGGCGCGAGGAGCCTGGTCGCGGAAGAAATCGCCATGGAGGGTCCAAGATCGAATCTCCGAGGAACGTTCCATCTCGTGGGCGGGGGCGCATCATCAGTGGAACTGCGCCTGGATTCACTGGGAATACAAGCCGCAGACTTGCTGGCCTGGTATCGCGCTTTTCATCCAGGCGTAGACGAGGGCGTGATAGCCGAACAATATTTCACCGGCGGGATGATATTGCGCGGATGGCCCCTTGGTCTGGAATCAGCGGCGCTTTCGAGCAGCGGAGGAATCGTGAAGGTGCCCGGCTTCGCGGAGCCTCTGCGAATCGGTCCCGTGAGTGGGGGGCGCGAACGAGGCATCCTGGCGATCGGGCCGGTGAGGATCGCGCTCGGAGGGGACATCCGTGACCTATTGGCGCCCAAGAAGCGGCGCGTCGCGCTGGCGATGGAAAATGCCGCGGACCTGACCTTCACTCACGACTTGAACACAGAGGCGGGAAGCTTCAGCGTCGAGGGAAATATCCTTAAGGCGCAGGATTTCCTTAAGCTGTCCGCGGCTCTTGGACACCAGATAAATCATGGTTGGGAACTGACTGGCCAAGCGACGGCGGTCACGAAGTGGGAGTGGAAGACCCCTTTCCTGGGCATGTGGAACGGCAGGGTTGGGTTCAATAAAGCGAATTTGACGGTTGCGGGACTGAACCATTCATTGAAAATCTCCGAGAGCGCGCTGGATTGGATCGACGGACGGCGCATCGCGCGCGTAATGCGAGTCGAAGGTTTTGGGGGGACGTGGGCGGGCAGCATCGAGGAGAAAGCAAGGGTCGATGAAGAAAATGGGTCGACCTGGAATTTTCATTTGCGCGCCGACCAGTTGGACGCGGCGGATTTGGATCGCTGGGTTGGTCCAAGAGCGCGGCCAAACTGGCTTCAGAGGCTGCTTCCGACCCTTCTGGGAGGATCGGCCCCAAGCACGCCGGCGAGTGAACTCGTTCGCCGTGTAAACGCGGAAGGAGAGCTGGAGATATCGAAGCTTACGATAGAGAAACTGCAGCTGGAACAAGTGCTTGCGAAGGGGGCCCTCCGTGACCTCCAGCTCGATGTGCGCGAAGCGCACGCAGAGTGGGCAGGTGGCAAAGTACAAGCAAAAATAAATGCAAAGTTTTTGCCGCGCCCCGTTTATGAGATTGCTGCTAATTTGGAGCGCGTGAATCTGGCGCAATTGCCGGGAACCGGCCGCAACGCGGAGCGGGTGAGCGGCGTGGCGTCTGGAACTCTACAGTTGAAAACCGAAGGTGTCGGCCGTGAGGAACTCTTGCGAAAACTGGCTGGCCGCGGCGAGTTTCATCTGAGCAAAGTGGAGTTTCGCGGCTGGGACGTAAACGCGAGCGTCGCGGATGGCGCGGCTCGCTCAGGAGTTTCGCATTGGGCCACAGGTGAATGCTCGCTGCTTTTGCGGGACAGCAGTATCTTTCTCGATGACTTTCGTCTTGATGGCGGTAAGCAGGTGACGCTCGTGAATGGAACGCTCAGCTTCGGTCGAAATGCTGACTTGTCAATCGAAACGGTGAACGCGCAAAAAGGAAAAGATAGTAGAGCGGGTGATTTCGGCGCTGGGCATGTCCTCAAGATTTCTGGGCCACTCGATGGTCCAAAAGTTTCGGTGGAAAAGACAGTTGTCCGGCAGCCTGCGGATTGACCTTTGCAGCTTCTTCGAATGAAATAAGATTCGTTAGCGATGGAGGAACTGGATCGATGACTCGTCATGTTCTGTTGTGCGCAGTGGGGCTACTTATTCTGACGCCGCAGGCGAAGGCGCAGAAACCGATCACGCTGGAGCAGTTGATGAGCGCGCCGTTCCCGTCGAATTTGACGGCCGCAAAGAAAAGCAATCGCGTCGCCTGGACGCTCAATCAAGAGGGACGGCGGAATATCTGGGTGGCCGAAGGGCCGGCATTCTCGGCCAGACAGCTGACAAAGTACAACAATGACGATGGGCAGGAGTTATCGAATGTGAGTTTTTCCGTGGACTCCGACACGATTATCTTCGTTCGCGGTGAGGGGAAGAACCCTGCCGGCCAGGTGCCAAATCCTACAAGCAATCCGGCTGGAACTGAGCAGGCGGTCTGGACGGTGGCGTGGAGCGGCGGCGAACCCCGGCGCGTTGACGCCGGCCACTCTCCGCAGATTTCTGAACTCCGAATGATTGCTTATATCAGAGATGGGCAAATCTGGATCGGTCCCCTCGACGGAACGGAAAAGCCGCATCAGTTGTTTGTGCGCGGGCAGAACTCTGATCCGCAATGGTCTCCGGATGGAAGCCGCCTGGCCTTCGTCTCCGCTCGAACGGATCACTCATTTATTGGCGTGTATGATTTCGCCGCTAAGACCGTGCAATTCATGTCGCCATCGGTCGATTCCGACAGTAATCCCTTGTGGTCGCTCGACGGAAAGCGCATCGCTTTTGTTCGACGACCCGCCGAGGCGCGAGACGCACCTCAAGGCTTCTTCATTGCTCCGGACAAACCGCATCCGTGGGCCATCTGGATCGCCGATGCCGCCACGGGATCGGCCAAAGAGATTTGGCACAGCAGCAGCACGACGCCGCAAGGATCGTATCCCTACATGGCGGAAGACACCGGCGGCGGCGTCATCAATTGGGCTGCCGGCAATCAACTTGTCGTCGCTTCCGAACAAGACGGCTGGCAGCATTTGTATGCTTTGCCCGCCTCCGGAGGCACGCCAAAGCTTCTTACTCCTGGAAATTGCGAAGTAGAGCAGTGGTCTTTTACTCCAGACAAGAAAACGATCTTGTTCAATTCTAATTGCAACGATGTGGACCGTCGCCACCTTTGGAGCGTGGATGTCTCGGGCGATCATTTAAGTCAGTGGGAGAAATTGCGAAGCATCAACTGGAGCGCCATAGCGCTATCGGACGGAAAGACCATCGCTTATCTGGGATCGGATGCAAATATCCCGCCGATGCTGCGCCTCACAACTCTCGCCGAACACGCCACTGCGTGGCGAGCGCTGATTCATTTTTCGGATGATTTTCCGGCCGATTTTCTTGTCGAGCCGCAACAAGTGAAGGTCAAGTCTGGCGACGGACTTGAGATTCATGCGCAGTTGTTCTTGCCGAAAAGTGAGAAGCCTAGCGAAAAGCGCCCCGCTCTGATTTTTCTTCACGGCGGGCCGATTCGCCAAATGCTCCTCGGCTGGCACTACATGTACTACTACTCGAATTCCTACGCCATGAATCAGTACCTCGCCAGCCGCGGATATATCGTGCTGGCGCTCAATTACCGCAGCGGCGTCGGCTACGGCCGCGCGTTCCGCGAAGCGCCGGGCAGAGCCGGCCGCGGCGCGACCGAATACCAGGATGTCGTAGCCGCTGGAAAGTATTTGCTAAGCCGCCCCGATGTGGACGCAAAACACATTGGCTTGTGGGGCGGAAGTTACGGCGGCTATCTAACCGCGCTCGGCTTGGGGCGCGATTCCGATTTGTTTGCCGCTGGTGTGGACCTCCATGGCGTCCACGACTGGCCCACCGACAATTGGGACGGAAAAAATATCCCCGCGGAACTCAACAAACTCGCGCATGAATCTTCACCTGTGACCTCCGTGAATACCTGGAAATCGCCCGTGCTCTTCATTCACGGTGACGACGACCGCAACGTTTACTTCACGCAAACTGTGGACCTCGTGGCCAGGCTCCGCGAAAAAGGCGTGGAAATCGAACAGCTCGTTTTCCCGGATGACGTTCACGATTTTCTGCTGCACCGGAATTGGCTTGCAGCCTATCACGCGGCAAGCGACTTCTTCGACCGCCATTTCAAGGCTACCGGAAATTGAATATCGATTTATTTCTGGTGTTGCTGAGCAAGTTCTCCTAGGATTCGTTAAGCGGCAGCCGATACCATGGCACACAAACTAAAACGGACCGCTGGTCTATTGCTTCTCGCGGCTGCCACTCTGTGTGCCGGTGACCGGCGCGTCTATCTCCTTCCCAAATTACAGCCTGGTCAGACGATCACCTACCTCATCCGCTTTCAGAGCGACAAAACCGTCAAGACGGAAAGCAAAGTCGTCGCGCCCATGGGTCCTAGCGCGGCGCAGCTCGATGCCAGCGGTTTGCTGCGCGTCGAGATCCTGGATGTCCAGGAAACGGGCAGCAAAGCGGCCATTCACGCGCGAGCTCAGTTTCTGACTTTGGATTCTGGCGTCTCGCCGAAAATGAGTGGTGACATAAAGCCCGGCGCGGAGAAGCAAAGCGCGGAACCAGCAAGCAACTTCGTGGACTTCACCATTTCTCCCGACGGCTCTGTGAACAAACCAAATGGTCTGGATTCTCTTTCTCCCGGCCAGCAGCAAGCCTGGCAGCAATGGGTGGCGCGTTTCGCGCTGGCGTGGACGCTCCCCGCAAATGGCATGAAATCCGGCGAAAAATGGAGCTCGCAGCTAGCGCAGCAGGCCGGATCGCCAATCGCGGGATTGATATGGGAGCGCCAGTCGATTTACGTGAATAATGAGCCATGCCCGGCGAGTCGTCTTTCGCCCTCAGGAGAGCTCCTCTCTTCGGGCGGTCCCTCTGATACTTGTGCCGTGCTGCTCACGACCGCAAAACTGAAACAGAAATCTTCATCGAAGGATGCCACCACCGAAGATTTTAAACTTCACGAGTTGCGCACCATGGGAACAGCGAAAGCCACGGATGAGGTCATCACTTACATTTCGCTGAGGAGTGGTCTGGTCGTGCGCGCAACGGAAGAGACCAGCCAATTTATGGATGTCGTCGTGGCCAAAGCCGATGGCTCGAATCATGTCCACTACAACGTCGACGCTAAGAGCCACTCCGAAGTGCTCCTGGTCGCGGAAACTCCCCCGCACCAGCCTTGATTCGGAACCGCCGCCTCTTTTCTCATCAGCACCCACAACTTGCATCCCGGGGTATAATCAAGGATTCGCCGTCGGCCGGCGAAGCGGCAGGAGACCCTTCCCATGAAATTCAAGCTGCACAGCAACTATCAGCCTCGTGGCGATCAACCGGCTGCGATTGACCAGCTCTCTAGCGGCGTGGAAGCCGGTGAAAAACATCAGGTGCTCCTAGGCGTGACCGGGTCCGGCAAAACGTTCACTATGGCAAAGGTGATTGAGCAAGCCAATCGCCCCGCGTTGGTGCTGGCCCACAACAAAACTCTCGCAGCACAGCTCTATCACGAGTTCAAGGGCTTTTTCCCTGAAAACGCCGTCGAATATTTCGTCAGCTACTACGATTTTTACCAGCCTGAAGCGTACGTTCCCTCTGCCGATATTTACATCGACAAGGAAGCCACCATCAACGACGAGCTCGACAAGCTGCGCATGAGCGCCACGCGTTCTCTTTTCGAACGCCGCGACGTCGTCATCGTCGCCTCCGTTTCCTGCATTTACGGCATCGGTTCGCCCGAAGCGTATTACGGGATGCTGATCACCCTGGAGAAGGGCCAGCAGACATCGCGCGAGGCCCTGCTGCGGCGCCTCGTGGACACTCAGTATGATCGCTCTGAGGATTTGCGCCGTGGAACGTTTCGCGTGCGCGGCGACATGATCGAAATTTATCCCCCGTATCAAGACGAAGGGTTCCGCCTCGAGATGTGGGGCGATCAAATCGACACCATCCGTCAGATCGATCCGCTGACCGGCGAGGTGAACTCCGGCCAGGAAGATCTCCCGCGTGTCACCATTTTTCCCAAGACCCACTACGTGATGCCCCAGGAACAAAGGGACCGCGCCATTGTCACCATTCAGGAAGAGCTTTGGTGGTGGAAAAAAGAACTCGAGAAGCAGGGAAAATTCGTTGAGGCCCAGCGAGTCGTGCAGCGTACCATGTTCGACATCGAAATGATGCGCACCATCGGCTATTGCCACGGGATCGAAAATTATTCCCGCCATTTGAGCGGCCGTTTGCCGGGCGAAGCGCCGCCGACGCTGCTCGATTACGTCCCGCAGGATTATTTGCTCTTTATCGATGAGTCGCACCAGACGGTCGGTCAAGTGCGCGGAATGTTCAATGGGGACCGCGCGCGCAAACAGACGCTCGTGGACTACGGCTTTCGAATGCCTTCCGCTCTGGATAACCGCCCGCTGACGTTCGAGGAATTTGAGCACCGCGTCAATCAGGTGGTGTACGTCTCCGCCACGCCCGGGCCCTATGAACTCACGAAAGCCGGAGGCGTCGTTGTCGAGCAGGTC
>Ga0137362_10003277_pt1 | contig 10795 bp, 8 predicted proteins | sample MadtaG_2_FD_104801 | JGI IMG/M metagenome (GOLD analysis project Ga0137362, IMG submission 104801) | Vadose zone soil microbial communities from Angelo Coast Range Reserve, California, USA - Mad1_100_16 metaG | ecosystem: Environmental > Terrestrial > Soil > Vadose zone | place: USA: California... | reverse complement strand
CGCGTCGCGCAAGCCAGGCCGTTGTGTCGGCGAGCGACAGCGCGCCCATTTCGTGCGCGGAGGATGCCCATCCGGATAGTATTTCGATTTGGATGTCGAGATCGTCCGGTCCCATCGTCCAGGCGGATGCGCCGTGCACCACCGAATAGCCGAGCGCCTCGAAGCGCGCGATGGCGAAGGCGGCCGCTGCCGGCCCGAGCGCCGGTCCAAACCCCTTGTCGGTGCGCTGATGCGCGTTCACCGCGGCAACGATGGCCGCATCGCGCGGATCGGGTGGCGTGAATCCGATCCGCCCGTCATAACTCAGCGCCGCGTAAAGCGGGATCGAGCGCGCGGCGATCTCGACCGCGAGCCGGTCCAGCCAGGTTTCGGAAACCAGATCGAGCAAGGCCGAGGTCGCGACCAGATCGACCGGCCCGTCAAGGGCGGCTTCGAGATCGCGGTTGAGATCGAGTGGGATAGCGGCAAGGGTGGCATGCTTGGCAAGCGGCGTGGCCTCGGCGCGCGCCAGCAGCCCGAGATCATTGTCGATCAGCTTCCAGTTCTGCCGCGCGGGCAGGTGTGGGCTCAGCGCGCGCAAGGTCGAACCGGTGCCGCAGGCAAGATCGACAACCCGCACCGAGGAAAGCGGTTCGAGCGAGGCGGCTACAGCGTCGAGAACGCTCGGATTGCGCGCGCGCAAGTCGTAAGGCTCGCGCAGCGTCAGCCAGTCGGCGGAAAAGCCGCTCATGCCAGCGTCTCCAATGCGCGCGCAAAGATTTCCGCGGAATGCCGCCAGGTCGGGAGCTGCGGTGCCGCCGCGCGCGCGGCGCTGGCGAGGCGCCGACGCAGACCGGCATCGCCGATGACGTGGCGCAGCGCCCGTGCCAATGCAAAACTGTCGCCGGGGTCGACGAGCAGGCCGGCGTCCGGCGGCACCGTGTCCGGAATAGCACCGGCGCTGGTGCCGATGACGGGCAGGCCGTGCGCGACGGCCTCGGCATAGGCCATGCCGTAACCTTCGAAATGCGATGCGAGGACGAACACGTCGGCTTCGGCGTAGAGCGCCGCGAGGCGCTGCGGCGATACGGCGCCGAGCGCTGCAATTCGATCGCCGAGCGCGTGACGCGCGATACCGGCATCAAGCCGTGCCGCGGCGTTGCGGTCGCGCGTGCGGTCGCCGGCAATCGTCAGCCGCCATGACAGATCGGTGAGCGTCGCCAGCGCGGCGATCAGCACGTCAAAACCCTTGCGCGGGACGATTGCGCCGACCGACAGCAGCCGCACGACGCCGTCCTGGCTGCCTTGCGACATCAGCGCCGGATCGCTGCCCGGCCTTGCCACGGCAATGCGCTCGGCCGGCACGCCGTAATCGGAGGCGACCAGTTTTGCCGTGGCCGCGCTGGTGACGACGACGCCCTGCACGGCTGCGAGCGCCGCCTGCTCACTCGCGCGCAACGTGTCGGCCTGCTTGACCGACAATCCCCATTCCAGCGCCAGCGGATGATGCACCAGCGCCAGTAACGGATTGCGGCCGGCAAGTTGTGACGCGGTTTCCGGCAAGACACCAAGCGCCAATCCATCGACGACGATACATCGGCCAGCGGGCATCGCGAGTAGCCGCGACTGCGCTGTCGCGCGCGTCGCCTCGTCGGGCCGGGGAAAGCCTTCGCCGAGGTCGAGGAGATCGATCTGCCAGCCGAGATCGCAGAGCTCGGTCATCATCCGCCGGTCATAGGCATATCCGCCGGTCGGGGTTGCAAGATCCCCGGGCACGGCGAACGCGAAACGCTTCACCACAAATCCGCCTCGTACCAGGCGCGCGCGACATGCGACTCGGAGAGCGTGACGCGTATCGCCTTGAGCTCGCGGCCATCGCGGCCAAGCGCGCCGGCGCGGGCCTCTTCGGCCAGCCGATCGAAAATATGCCTGGTCAGAAATTCGGTCGTGGTGTTGTGGCCCTTGAATTCAGGCACGTCGTCGAGATTGCGATAATTCAGCGTCGCCACGATGGCCTTGAGCGCATCGTGCGCGCGGCCGATGTCGATGACGATGCCGTTGGGATCGAGCGTATCGGCAAGGAAGGCCGCATCGATGACGAAGGTCGCGCCGTGCAGCGCCTGCGCCGGCCCGAACACGGCGCCTTGGAACGAATGGGCGATCATGATGTGATCGCGGACTTCAACAGCGAACAAGGGACCTCCTTCAGGGATAAGCAATGAGCTGGCAGAGTACGCCACGGCTGGCGTCAAGAATATCCACTAGCCGCCGCGGCAAATCTTCGAATACAACCGCCGGTGCCAGCAGTGCATCGAGCCGTGCATCGGCGAGCAGATCCAGCGCCGCGGCGAGCCGCCGGCCATGCGTCCAGCGCGGCCGGTGCGACGGCGCGATCCGTCCAACTTGGCTCGACACCAGCCGCAGCCGTCGGCTATGGAAGCCGCCGCCGAGCGGTGCCGCCACCGACGCGTCGCCGTACCAGCTCAATTCAAGCACGGTTGCTTCCTCACCGGCGAGCGCAAGCGCCGTGCCAAGTCCGGCCGGATGGCCGCTTGAGTGAACGACAAGATCGCAGTCGCCCTTTGCGGTTTCGGGCTTCGCAAAGCTGACACCAAGGGTTTTCGCCAATTCCGCGCGTGCCGGGTTGATGTCGACGAGCGTGACCTCGGTGCCGGGAATCCGCCCGCAGAGATACGCGACCAGTGAGCCGACCACGCCGGCGCCGACGATGGCGATGCGGTCGGCCGGGCCCGGCGCCGCGTCCCAGACCGCGTTCAGCGCGGTCTCCATGTTGGCGGCCAGCACCGCACGTTGCGGCGGCAGATTTTTCGGCAGCACCACGGCCGCACTTGCCGGGACGTTGAAGACATCCTGGTGCGGGTGCAGCGTGAAGACCGTGCGTCCGAGCAGGGCTTCCGTTCCGCCCTCGATCTGGCCGACCGTGGCGTAACCGTATTTCACCGGAAACGGAAAATGGCCGGCCATGAACGGCGCGCGCATGCGTTCGAACTCGCTCTCCGGCACGCGTCCGGCAAGCACCAGCGCCTCGGTGCCGCGGCTGATCGCGCCGAACAGCGCCCGCACGCGCACGTCGCCCGTTCCGGGCGGAGCGAGTGTTTCCTGGCGGATGTCGGCTTGTCCGGGCCCGCTATACCACAGCGCCTGGGCAACCTGTTCGGGCCGGCTGATCGCCACTTTACTTTATCCCCGGATTGGACTTTGAGATCGTTCGCGGTGTTATATCATCGAGTTTGCACTGTCGAAGGATTAGAAGTCATACCTGCGTGTTAGAACGATCCCCCCCGCAAGTCATGCAGGCCGACGCCACCGAAAACGATATTTTCGGCCGCCGCGTGCTGTTCGCTGGCCTGTTTGCGACAACCATGGTCGGATCCCTGGCGCTGGCCGCGCTGGCTCTGGCGCCGGGCGGCTTCGGCGTGATCGACATGACACTGTTGGCGCTGTTCGCGGTCACGCTGCCGTGGATGGTGGCGGGATTCTGGAACGCCGTGATCGGGTTTCTGATCATGCGTTTTTCCGCCGATCCCATCGCGGCGGTGATGCCGGCGGCAGCGCGCATCCGCGGCGACGAGCCGGTGACGGCATCGACTGCGATCCTGTTGTGCACCCGCAACGAGTTGCCGGAGCGGATGATCCGCAATCTCGAGCCGATGCTGGCCGGCCTCGACGCCGCCGGCTGCGGCGAGCGGTTCCATCTCTATGTGCTGAGCGACACCTCTGACGCGGCAATCGCCGATCACGAGGAGGCGTGCTTTGCCAGCTTGATCGCGCGCTGGCGCGATCGGGTCGCGATCACCTACCGGCGTCGCGCGGTCAACACCGGCTACAAGGCGGGCAACGTCCGTGAATTCTGCGAGCGCTGGGGCCGCCAACACGATTTCGCGGTGACGCTCGACGCCGACAGCCTGATGACGGCCGACGCCGTTCTCCGTCTCGTCCGCATCATGCAGGCGGATCCCAGGCTCGGCATCCTTCAGGGGCTGATCGTCGGGCTGCCGTCGACCAGCGCCTTCGCGCGCGTGTTTCAGTTCGGCATGCGGCTCGGCATGCGCTCCTACACCATCGGCAGCGCCTGGTGGCAGGGTGATTGCGGACCCTATTGGGGCCACAACGCGGCGCTGCGGCTTGAGCCATTCATCGCGCATTGCTCGCTTCCGGTAGCAAGCGACGGAACGGAAGATCGCCATATCCTCAGCCACGATCAGATCGAAGCCGTGCTGATGCGCCGCGCCGGCTATGATGTGCGCGTGCTGCCGCAAGAGGATCTGGGCTGGGAGGAAAATCCGCCAACCTTGCTCGAATTCGTCCGCCGCGATCTGCGCTGGTGCCAGGGCAACATGCAGTATTGGCGTTTTCTCTCGCTTGCCGGCCTCAAGCCGGTCAGCCGCTATCAGTTGGTGCTGGCGATCCTGATGTTCATCGGCTCTCCGGCCTGGATCGGCTTGCTCGTGCTCGGCACGCTGGCCGTCGCATTCTCCGATGCGCCCCAAAACTTCATTCGCGCCGACGCCGGCATGGCGCTGTTCGTGTGCGTGCTGGTGATGTGGTTCTCGCCGAAGATCGCGAGCGCCGTCGACATCTTGATGCGGCCGGAGCTTCGCCGCGGGTTTGGCGGCGCCGGATTGTTCATCATCAGCTACGCCATCGAAACCGTGTACTCGATCCTGCTCTGTCCGATCCTGTGGTTCGGCCATACTATCTTCCTCACCGGACTTTTGTTCGGCCGCGAAATTGGCTGGATCGGGCAGACCCGTGACGATCACGCGGTGCCATTCACGCTGGCGCTGCGCAATTTGTGGCCGCACACGCTGCTCGGCTGCGGAGCACTCGGCCTGCTGGCGGTGACACAGCCGGCGGCCGTTCCCTATGCGCTGTTTCTCGCCGGCGGCCCGGCGTTGGCGATCCCGATTGCCATGATGACCGCGTGGCCTCGGCTCGGCCATTTTGCCGCCCGGGTCGGCATTGGCCGGCTGCCGGAGGAAACCACGAGGCCCGTGGTGCTATTGGCTTTGGCGCTGCCCGCGATTGAGCAGACGGCGCCGTTGCCGCGGCCAAGTTCGGTCTGAGGCGGTGTTCGAGGGTTTCAGGACCGCGCGCGGTATTTTTCGGTCGCTTCGCATCTACTACGGCGACAGGTCGCGCGCGGCGGCGATGGACCGGCTCTATGGCGGCTTGGTGCGACACGGCGATCTTGTGTTCGACATCGGCGCCCATGTCGGCGACCGCGTGGCCTCGTTCCGCCGGCTCGGCGCACGGATCGTCGCGGTCGAGCCGCAGCCCGCCATGCTCAAGGTGCTCAAGCTGTTCTACGGGCGCAGCGCCGATGTCGCGATCGAGCCGGTGGCGGTCGGCCGCAGCCTTGGCGCGACCAGCCTAATGATCAATGCCGATAATCCTACGGTTTCGACGGCGTCGCGTGAGTTCGTAACCGCCGCACGCGATGCGCAGGGCTGGGAAACGCAGCGCTGGATCAAGTCGATGCCGGTGCCGGTGACGACGCTGGATGCGCTGATCGGCAAGTACGGCGCACCAGCCTTCATCAAGATCGACGTCGAAGGCTTTGAGGAAGAGGCGCTGCAGGGGCTCTCCGTCGCGGTCAAGGCGCTGTCGTTCGAGTTCACCATCATCCAGCGCCATGTCGCACTCGCCTGCATCGAACGCTGCATCGCGCTCGGTTACACGCGGTTCAATGCCGCGCTCGGCGAGAGCCAGGTGTTTGTCAACGCCGATTGGGTCGGCGGCGAAGAGATCGCCCGCTGGCTGACCGGGCTGCCGCACGCGGCCAATTCCGGGGACATCTATGCCGCCCTCGGCTGACCGCATGCCGCCGATGTGGCGAAGGTTGGTTCTCGCGGTCGCCGCGCTGATCGCCGCCGGCTACGGTCTGACGCTAACGATCTTTTATCCGGGCATCCTCACCTACGACGCGAAATTCGTCTACGAGGACATCGCCAAGGGGGTGCTCGGCGACTGGCAATCCCCTGTCATGACCGTGTTGTGGGGCGCGATCGATCCGGTGGCGCCGGGTGCGGGCAGCATGTTCCTGCTGATCGCGACGTCTTACTGGCTGGGCTTCGGCCTCCTGGCATTCGCGCTGGCGCGCCGCCCAACCCCGCTTGCGCTAGTGCTGCCGCTGCTGGCGCTGATGCCACCGGCCTTCGTCTTTGTCGGCATCATCTGGCGCGACATGCTGTTCGCGAACACCTGGCTGCTCGCCGCCGCGATCGCTTTTGCCGCCGCCGAACGCGGCGCGCGCCTTCGCGTGCCGGCGCAAATGCTGGCACTGGCGTTGTGCGGCTTCGGCGTCCTGCTGCGTCCGAATGCGCTGATCGCAGCACCAATCCTTGGCGCTTACATCGTCTGGCCGACGCAGATGTCATGGAAGCGCACGGCGATCCTGTTGGTCCCGGCCATGGCAGGATGTTTCGCGTTGGTGCAGGTGGTCTATTACGGCGCGCTCGGCGCGACGCGGCAACATCCCTTGCATTCGCTGATGGTGTTCGACCTCGGTGGCATCAGCCACTTCAGCAAACAGAACCAGTTTCCGGTCACCTGGAGCGAGGCCGAGAGCGCGTTGCTCTTGAACACCTGCTACCAGCCGACCCAGTGGGACATCTACTGGCGGATCGAGCCGTGCGATTTCGTGATGCGCAAGGTCGAAGGCGAGGAAAAACTGTTCGGCACGCCGGCGATCACCGAAGCCTGGGCGCGTGCGGTCATGCAGCATCCGCTGGCCTATCTTGCGCATCGCACGGCGTTCATGTGGAATTTCCTGTGGGGTAACAACCCCACGATGTGGCTCGCCGACGTCGAGCGGCCGACCGAGACCGTATTTCGGGATCGCCCGGCCTTCCTCGCGCTCGTCTTGCTGCACGACGCGCTCAAGCTGACGCCGCTGTTCCGCACTGGCTCGTGGCTGCTCGTCTGCCTGATCGTGTGCGGTTTCGCCTGGCGGCGACGGGAGACGCCCGAAGGCGCCTTCGCCCTCGGCGTTTGCGGATCGGCCGCCGTCTACGTGCTCAGCTTCTTTGCCGTCGGCGTCGCGTCGGACTTCCGTTACGGCTATTGGGCGGTCCTTGCCGGCATGGTTGGCGGCGTGGTTGTCGCGCTGGGCTGGCCCAAGCCTCACGCGCCGTGAATCACGCCGCAGGCTATGGCGCGCTCCAGGCCTTGTAGTCGGCTTCCGAGACGCCCGGCAGTTTTTTCAGGAACGCGACGATCGACCAGATCTCATCGTCCTTGACGCCGGCCAGCGCGAAGCTCGGCATGCCCGTCATGTTGATGCCGTTCCTGACCACCCAAAACAGCTGCGCCGGCGTGCGATGATCGACGATCTCTTTCAAATCCGGCGGATCGGGATGTAGCCCTTCGGAGAATTTGGCCCAACTAACACCCGGCGCGCCATGACAATTGGTGCAGCCGTGCGCGGCGAACGCCTTGGCGCCGGCCTGCACGGTAGCAGGCTCGTTGATGTTGATGGCGGGGGGAGGCTGGTCATGCGCGTAGCGATTGATCGATGCGGTGCGCACCTGGGTCAGCGCCCAATGGACAATCGCGGGGTCTTCGGCGGTCCCCGCGACACTGTAATAGCCTGCGAAAAAGAACACCGCTGCGCCGATGCCGACAAGGATGGCCAGCCCGCCAACCACTGCAAGGATACGCATGTGGGTCTCCAAGGTGTTCGTCTGCCCAGCCATGACTCCGGACATAACACACCGGGCAACGGCTTGCATGCGTAACGAGATCGAAACATCGGCGACTAATTCCCGGAGTGAATAGAATTATTTTGCCCGAGGCAAGCGCTGGCCGATTGACGTCGGTGGAACCAGCCGCAAAAAATCTGATTGCAGCATAAACATCACGGACCGGCTTGATTCGGTAACCGGGCCGCGCGCCGAACGGAATCAGTGTGAAGCAGGCGTCACCAGATCGTCGATCCGGATCGGGAAACGACGCACCCGGATTCCGGTGGCGTGCCAGACCGCGTTCGCGACCGCGCCGGCCGAGCCTGTGACGCCGATTTCACCGACCCCCTTGATGCCGAGGGCGTTGACGTGAGGATCGTGCTCATCGATCATCAGGGCCTCCAGCGCCGGCACGTCGGCGTTCACCGGCACATGATAGTTCGCAAGATCAGCGTTCAGTATCCGGCCGGAGCGCCGGTCCGTGACGGCATGTTCGTGCAGTGCGAATGACACGCCCCAGATCATGCCGCCAAAAATCTGGCTGCGCACCAGACGAGGATTGATGATCCGCCCCGCAGCGAAAGCGCCGACCATACGGGTGACGCGGATTTGCCCGAGATCAGGGTCGACCTTGACCTCGGCGAACACCGCGCCGTGCGCATGCATGGCGTAGGTCGATTGCGCCGCAGGATCGGCGGCGCCCTTGCCGCGGGCCTCGATCTCGCGGAGGCCGGCGCGGCCGAGGATGTCGGCATAGCTCTCGCTCCGCGTTTCGTCGTCGCGACGGAACAGGCGGCCGTCACGCGCGACCACCCCGGCATTGCCCGCACCAAACAAGGGTGAGCGCTCGTCACCGGTGGCAAGGTCCGCGAGCTTTCCGATCACCGCGGCACCCGCATTGTGGATCGCCATACCCGCCGTGGCGGTGTGGGCCGAGCCGCCGGCGATGCCGGCGTCAGGCAGATCCGACGTACCCGCCCTGAACTCCATTCGCTCGAGTTCGAGGCCGAGCCCGTCGGCCGCAATTTGCGCAAGCGCGGTCCAGGCGCCCTGACCCATGTCGTGCGCTCCCGTTTCCATCAGGCCGGATCCGTCGCTGCGCACGACCGCGCGCGCTTCGGCCTGGAACATCAGCGCCGGGAAGGTCGCGGTGCCTACCCCCCAGCCGACGAGGAGGCCCGCCTCGTCACGCAACTGTCGCGGCGCGAGCGGGCGCTTTGACCAGCCGAAGCGTTCGGCGCCTTGCGCGTAGCACTCGCGCAAGGCCTTTGAGGAGAACGGTTTGCGGGAAATCGGTTCGACTTCGGCATAGTTCTTGATGCGGAAGGTGAGCGGATCGATCCTGCAGGCCCATGCCGCCTCGTCGATCGCACTCTCCAGCGCAATCGATCCGGTCGCTTCACCGGGCGCTCGCATGAACAACGGCGTGCCGGTGTCAATCCGGACCGCCTCGTGCGAGGTGGCGATGGCGGGGCTCGCGTAAAGCGTATGCGAGGCGTCGGCGGCCGGCTCGAAGAAATCGTCAAAGGTGCTCGATACCGTCTTGGCGTGATGATCGATCGCGGTCAGCAGGCCGTCGCGGTCCGTGCCGATGCGGAGTCTCTGGCGGGTCGGCGCGCGATGGCCCACCGGACCGTACATGTGTTCACGGCGCAGCACGAGCTTGACCGGCCGCCCGACCAGCCGGGCCGCCAGGATACCGAGCACCTGCGGTCCCGAGATGAAGCCCTTGGAGCCGAAGCCACCGCCCAGGAAGGGGCTGCGAATATGGATCTTTTCCGGTGAAATGCCGAACAGTCCCGCGATCCGCCCTTGCGCCATGGCGAGGCCCTGGCTCGGCGTATCGATCGACAGCGTATCGCCGTCCCACGCGGCCACGATCGCGTGCGGCTCCATGGCATTGTGGTATTGGGCCGGCGTCTCGTAGGTCGCATCGATGCGCTTCGAAGCCCCAGCCAGGCCCGCCTCCACATCGCCAAGTCGTACTTCGGACGGATTGCCGATGCCGACGGCGGGCGGCACGAAGCTTTCACCGGCATCGAGACCGACACGGGCCGGCAACGCCTGGTATCGCGGCGACAACAGCGCCACGCCTTCCGTCGCAACCTCCAGCGTCTCGGCGATCACCACCGCGATCGACTGGTTCGCATACCGTACCTGGTCGTTTTGCAGGAGATCGAGCCGGAACATGAAGGGGTTCGTCTTCGCGTCGGGGTCCTCCGCGAGCGGCGGCCTGTTGGCGGGGGTCATGACGTCGACGACGCCCGGGTGGCTTCTGGCGGCTTGCACATCGAGGAAGGTCACGCGACCGCGCGCGATGCCTGAGACTGCCAGAACGGCGTAGAGCATCCCGGGCGGATGGTTGTCCGCCGCGTAGCGGGCTTCTCCCTTGACCTTGAGGATGCCGTCGCGACGGGTCAGCGGCTGCCCGATATTGGAGCCGTGCCGGGCATGGGCTGGATCTCGTGTGAGGCTGATCTCAGGCGTCATGCAATGCTCCGGATATCGATGAGAACGGGGAGGCCGGCAGGGCCGGAATGCGCCGCGGCGTTCCTGCCGCGGCGAGCGTCAGGGCGCGCACCAGGATCCGCTGCGCGAGCTCGATCTTGAACTGGTTGTCACCGGAAGGCTTGGCGTCGGCAAGTGCGGCCTTTGCCGCGCGGTGGAAGGCATCTGGTCCGGGACTGGAGCCCGCCAGCATCTCTTCGGCCGCGCGAGCTCGCCATGGTTTGGCGGCAACACCGCCGAGCGCGAGCCGGGCATCCCGGATCGTGCCTTGTTCGATCCGTAAGCCTGCGGCGGCCGACACGACGGCGAAGGCGAAGGAGGTGCGTTCCCGGACCTTGAGATAGCGCGCATGCGCCGAGAACGCGCGTGCCTCGCCCGGCAGCCGCAGCGCGACGATCAAGTCACCCGGCTCGAGGACGCTTTCGCGCTCCGGCGTATCGCCCGGCAGACGATGCAGGGCCTCGACCGCGACCTCGCGCTTTCCATTGCGGCCTTCGATCTCGACGACGGCGTCGAGGGCGACCAGCGGCACGCAGAAATCCGACGGATGGGTGGCGATACAGGCCTCGCTCCAGCCCAGCACGGCGTGCAATCGGTTCTCG
>Ga0137362_10003275_pt1 | contig 10795 bp, 16 predicted proteins | sample MadtaG_2_FD_104801 | JGI IMG/M metagenome (GOLD analysis project Ga0137362, IMG submission 104801) | Vadose zone soil microbial communities from Angelo Coast Range Reserve, California, USA - Mad1_100_16 metaG | ecosystem: Environmental > Terrestrial > Soil > Vadose zone | place: USA: California... | reverse complement strand
TCCCGTCTGTGAACTCTATGTTCACCCATGCTTACTTAGGCGATGGTGACCCAGAGGAAGATGGGTATATCGAGCCTTCGAAACCCAGAGAAGAGGTCAGGCAGGAGCCTTTCCCGCTTCCAAAGGACTTCGAATGGAGCGTTCTCGACATAGTGGAGCCTTCCCAGGTTTAAACCGATCCATCCCATTCTAACCTGGTGACTCACTCTTGCTTCAGCTCAAGGAGTTGTATGAGCTTCTGTCAGCTAACTACGTCGAGGATGAGCAAGCTGCATTCCGGTTCAGGTACACGGCCGAGTTCTTGGAGTGGTATGCTAAATGGTAATCTATTCGTCTTTAGTGGTTGATTTTTTATCCAATAGGGCTTTGATGCCACCGGGATGGAAGAGGGAATGGCACATTGGTGTTCGCGTCTCATCCAACAATAAGCTGGTGGCCTTCATCTCTGGTGTTCCTATGCATATCCGCGCTCGCAAGAAGTGGAACTTCCTCGTTCATCTAGGCTTCTCAGTGCTGACGAGTCGCCAGAGATTTCCGTGCCGTCGAGATCAATTATCTCTGCGTGCACAAGAAATTACGCTCTAAGCGTCTCACACCCGTGCTTATCAAAGAGATCACTCGACGATGTCATCTCGAGGGTATCTTCCAGGCAATTTACACAGGAGGTATTGTGATCCCCACTCCCATCTCTACATGCAGATATTACCACCGCACACTCAACGTGCCGAAACTTGTCGATGCAAAGTTCTCGTACGTGCCTCGCAATATGACCATTGCCCGCATGGTTCGGCAGTTCAAAACACCGTCAACTCTGGCACTCTCTCGCTCTGGCCTTAGAGAGATGGAGGAAAGAGATGTGTCGGCGGTTACCGAACTGTTCAGAAGATACATGGCGCGCTTTGATATGGCTCCTCTGCTAGAGGAGGAGGATGTACGGCATCAGTTCCTCAGTGGGCGCGGAAGACGGGAAAGTGAAACTTCAACAGGCCGGCGGCAAGGGCAAGTTGTGTGGGCGTATGTTGTAGAGGCGAGTTTCTCCACCGCAATTCTCGTCGTCGCCGGCAGCTTACCGCACACCGTAGCATCCGGGATCTCACACCATCACTGACTTCTTCTCATTCTACACCTTGCCATCAACGATCGTTTCGAACCCACGGCATAACATACTAGAGGCAGCTTACCTCTACTACTACGCGACAGATACTGCCTTTGTGGAGAACGCGGAGGAACACGGGCTACTGAAGCGGCGATTGACGGAACTCATCGGTGACGCGCTCATCTTGGCGGACCAAGCCAAATTCGACGTCTTTAACGCGCTCACTCTGATGGATAATCCAATGTTTTTACAAGATTTGAAGGTGAAGTGGTCATGCTGGATGTATTTTTTGATCTTGTTGACCGACGACTCGCGCGCGAACAGTTCGGATCTGGAGATGGCTTGCTCAACTTTTATCTGTATAATTGGCGCTCTAAAGGTCTTGCTGGGATGAATTCGACGGCGGATAGAGTGGCAGGGCGAGGCGTCGGTGTGGTTATGCTTTAGCCAATCAGGCCCTAGCGAGGATCTCATAGGTCGCTAAATACAAGCTCAGTGGGCATTGGGCCGGATCAACGAATATGTACGACCAAACTGATTTGGATGCGTAGAATGTCGTGCAAGCCGTCGAGTCGAGCCATGCTGACCGCTTGTGTTGACCTTGTGCGTCCCGAGTCTGTTCAGCAACTCGATTTCTTTGATACCTCAAGGGACTGGGCTAATTTCACACAAATATGGGAGCGGCTTCCGTTATTCACGAAATCACATTCCTGCTAAGTTACCTCCTCTACTATTCCTATGTCTCGATCACCCGCGGTCCTCCCACCTGCCAGTGCGTCAGGTTCATCTTTCAATTTCCTGTCCATTTTCGACACCGCTTTACAATAACACCAAAAAATGACGAAGAATGACCTTATCGCTCTTCAACTTACTCATCACCAGATCGGGGAAAGTATTGTGGGGTGGTGTGGTGCTCACGGGGGGTTGACACAAGCGGGTACAAGGTCATAACTTCTTACTGGCCCGGGTTGACATTACAGTCACAAATTTCACCCCGGCTTGGGAAATCATAAGGTTGTATGTGTGGTTGTGTCGAAAGCATACGCCGTCGTGAGAACAACACAAGGATTTTCCTGTCATTTGAGGCCTTTACAATGTATTGACATAACCACAAGCTAATGTGAAGAGGGGACGACATCCTCATGAGGAAGGGCGTGATTCATTTGAAGGTGTTCTTTCTGTACACTTCTCTTCGTCATGTTCACTCGTTGGGATTCTAAAAACTATAAATGCAGTGACCGTGACTAGCGTGACTAGTAAGTCGCATAACAGTCGCCGCCATGCCATCCCGTTACTTATGATATCAGACGCGTCGCCTTCATCCTCATCAACAATTTCTCCCTTGCACAAGTCCTCTTCTTTAACGGCAATTTTATCATGGCCATTTTGAACCATTTCAAGTTCATCTGGATCCGGGTCTCCAGTATCGTTCTTGTCCGATGAGTCTGAGATGTCCCGATATTGAGCGGGTACTAATTGGTGGGTACGTTGGGGATGGCCTGATTTTGACGAGGAGGGATGCGGCAGAGGGAGATGGAGAGGAGGTGATGTTGAAGGAGGCAGTGGCTCTGCGTCAGGCATGTTAACGTCTTCTTGACCAGAGGTGGAGGGCTATGACGTGTAAGACCAACCTGAGTAAAAATGATGAATACAAAACTCACAGTAATGTCGGTTTGTGTCTGTTCAGAGTCTGCCTCCTCAGCTCCAACTACTTGTTGCTTGGCTTGTAATGCCTTCGTCCTTCTGATATGTTGAACATATCGCGCAAATCTCAGACTATCGTCCATGTACTGCTAGTGAATTTTACAGGCTCGACGGTGTCGAGTCAAGCCTGAAGCTGTCGACGATTCACGGGGGCATCGAAGGCAACACCGTGACAGTAACTGCGAGGTCAAAGTGTTGGTATGGTGACTTGAGGAAGTAGCACAGGCGACGCTCTCGCTTATAAGACATTGTGAATCCGTCATCTACAACAACATCATCATCGCTTGTGGACTATGTGGCTACGCTTGCATGGACTGCTCCGGGGTGTCCTATCTTTCGATACTGCTACTGGTTCTATACTGTGCAGTAATAATGGACAAGACTCGGAGCATCCGCATGTCTCTGCCTGCCACAACGACCTGGCTGGCACTGGCTGGGATCCAAACCCCGACGCGCGTCGCCTTGGATTCGCTTGGATTTTCCATCTGCTTTAATTACTGTACTCGAGGACTCGGACTGTATCTGCTCTTGCCCGTCGTGTATCAATCTCCAGGCCATGGCTCGAGCATGGGACATCTCAACGAGACGTTGTGCCGTACCATGACCTGAGACAATCATAGGGCCGTTCACGCCTGTGTACTAAGGTGTCTGCAACGACATGACCAGCATGCGGCCAACACTACATAACTCTGCACTAATCTTCGGTCTATCATATCTTATTTTTCCTGCTCTAAAGTTTCTATGTCCCAGCACAAATACATAGCCTAGTACCCTGGCTAGACGATCCAAGGCAAAGAGGAAACCATGAGGCCTCTGGAAAGGTGGAATCTGGTGGGCCGAACGACAGGAGGCCCTTGAACGGGCAGGATACATGTGCCTATAGTATACGAGATACGAGCGTCCGGCCCACCGTAAACACAAGATCCTTGCTCCTTGCTCTAAACCCCGACGTTTCGCATCTGTCTACGCTTGGGCCATCAGATGGTCCAATACAGTATCCGCTTCTCCTGGTTGTTGTATATTAAGCTTTGGACCATGGCCTGGGCCTCTTCTGTCTCAACGAGCCATTATGCCATACGTGAGACAGTCGTAGGGCCTTTTAAGCCTCTGTAAAGCAACTGCAGCGGAATGGCCACACAGGCCACACTACATAAACGATAACCCTGCCAGTGCTCCGAGTCAAATCCTCGACATCTCCTATCCTATTTTTCCTGCTCTGAAGTTTCTATGTCCCAGCGTATATACATACCCTGGTTAGACGACCCGAGGCCAAAGAGGAAACCAGGAGGCCTCTGGGAAGGTGAAATTTGGTGGGCTGAACGACAGGAGGCCCTTGAATGAGCAGGATACATGCTTCGGCCTCGATACCGTCCTGGTTGGCGCCCATCATGGGTTGGCACTAATAAGCCCTATAATTCTTTTGAGGATGGACAGATCATGTATGTAAGTAATCATTTTCCCCTTTCCGAGTCCCATCTATATCTGTGATTTCAGTGGCGTCTAGGCATGGACGCGATCCGCGTCTCGGATGGGAAACCAGTGATGATGAAACGCCAACTCCTAGAAGAGGGTCTTTACGAACTTGAGATCAATAAGCGTTTCTCCACAGAGCCCCTTGCATCCAATCCCAGAAATCATTGCGTACAGTTACTTGATGTCATTGAGCTCCCCGATGATCCCCCAATTCTGGTGCAACCCATGTTACGTCCGTTTGATGACCCGCGGTTTCAAACGTACGGAGAATTTGTAACTTTCTTTTCCCAGATATGTGAGGTGAGTTTTGCGTGCTCTCATTCTCATTACAGAATACTGTTTTATAATTGACTAGGGCGTCCAATTTATGCACGAGAACAATGTCGCTCATGGGTATGTTGTCCCGTTGAAGTTCTGGGGGCCCGCATTCATTTTTTTTCCTGACATGGCTTGCTACTAGGGATTGCACGCCCTTGAATATCATGCTTGACCCATCAAACATGTATCCTGAATCATTCCATCCCGTGAAGATCAACTGCAGCACTAAGAACATCCATGAAAAGGCTAGACGGTTTTCACGAACGCGATGTCCGACGAAGTACCTCCTTATCGACTTTGGACTGTCTCGTCGGTATGACCCTGCCAATGGGCCACCACTTGACAGACCGTACGGTGGTGGTGACAAGTCGGCCCCAGAGCACCAGGATAGGGTGACACCTTGTAACCCGTTTCCCACCGATGTGTACTATCTCGGGAACTTGGTTCGAAAAGAATATATGCAGGTCTGAGCTTTTGTCACGTTCTTTCCTCCTGACACGTGCATCGTGCTGACGGATAAAAAATCTAGAGATACCAGGGGTTTGAGTTCATGGAATCACTCGTGGCTGATATGGTCAAAACCGATCCTGCGAAGCGCCCTACAATGGACGAAGTTGTCGCTCGTTTCTCCAAAGTCAGGAGCAAACTCAGCACCTGGAAGTTACGATCACGGATGGCCCGAAGAAATGAACTCTGGCCAGTCACTGCCTGGAGGTCGGCCGGGCATTGGTATCGCACCGTCGGCTACGTCCTTGGTTGCAAGGCAGCTATTCCGGAGCCCAAATGAACGGTCGCGGATTTTTGGTCATGATTGCGTGCACTGCCTTGCCAGTGCCCCGGGGATTCGGACACCCTGCTTCTTGCGATCCAATTTTTGGGACCTCATAAGCCAAAGCCTTTTGTTTTTATACATCTCGTTTTTTCTCTAACTGGTCTTGTGTGCGGGCCATCCAGAATGGCGCCCCCACTTGACGCTTACTGTATCTGACGGATAAGCTCATTTTTTCTGCTACAAGTAATAACAGGTGCGAGGAGTCAATGCTATCATGCGCTCCTGGGCACTGCACCGTCTACGTTTCCTTACGAATACCGTATTGTACCATATAATGTCACAACTAAAATGGCTGAGACAGTAGTATAATTAGCCTGCACTTATAATGCTCCATCCGATACGAGCATTCAGTTAGGAAACTCACCACCGTATGATACCATCTTCCGCTCTTTGTCTTGTTTTTGATGTCAACCGTGACCGTGGCGGAGATCTATCCGTGGGTAAGGAGTCGTCAATATTCTTATGCGCATGTAGAAAGAGCTAATCATGGCATCCTGACATCTCTGTTCAACTATCGAGTTGCGTCATCTCTAGTCGTGGCGGGCGAGCTATCTAGTCCGAGTCGCCCTCCATTATATAAGAATCTGTGCGATCATTGACACCTACACTACAGCGTCCCTGCAGGATCTAAGACATGATTGCTGCTAAAATATACAGTGGCAAGTCCCCCCATGCTATCCCCTGATGCCCGTTGTTAATCCACATCACTATCAATCACGATCACATCATCGTCATCAATCCCAAAGTCTGGTGTAGGGCTGCGCTCGCGATGACGTGGCTTCTTGCTGGAGCGCTGCGACAGGCGTGGTACGCTTGCGCCACCTACACCAACGAGACCGGCACCGAACGTCCGTGTATCAACCCCATTCGACGGGCGCGAGCCCAAGCTTTGCCCTTGCCCTGTGCCCCATCTTGCTTCGTCAACCTTCTTAGCCTCCGTGTCGTCTGTAGCCTTGCTCTTGCCTTTGCTTGTGCTTTGAGTGGAGAAGCCGGCCAGTCCATTGAGGGAATTACCCGTACCATGGAAGGCGGCGGGAGGCTAGATGAGTGAGCCATGAGAAGGTGGTAAGATGCAATGAAATCATACCTGTGACTCTGATTCACCTTCGGGAATAGACGGCGGGACATATGGAGGGATATTGAAACCAAAAAATAACTTTCCAAAGGGTAAATTGAGAGGAGCGGGATTTTTCCCATCATTCTCAAGATCGTCATTCACTATAACGCGATGTTGCCTGACGTGCATTAGTAGTAGTTTGACGACTGGCGACAAACGGGCCGGACTCACCCAGTCCGAATAATCTTGCTTGACGCTGAGACTTGCTCGGGGGCTTTGTGCGTAATCCCACGCCCCTTTGTCCTCCTTCCCCCAAGAGTTTCTCCACGACCTTTGAATGTCTCCCATGCATCACCGCCTTTACTAACGGTCGTACTAGTTTTATTCGGATTAAGAGGGTTTCCACCCATTGAACTCCCAGGCCGACTTGAACCAGGTGTCTGCGAGCTAAGGTCAATGTTAAGCTTTGAGGCCATTGTCGGCTGAGGCGCCGCCTTTGGACGTTCTGGTTCCACATAGCCCACTGGCGGAGCAAAGTCGACCTCAAGATCGGTGTCAAGGATCGAAATACCTTCGCCACCAGGTTTTGTTTCCATAACGAACAAGCCGAAGATGATGGAGTTGTACGATATTTCAATTATATCACCCTGTGTGAGTGCAGTGAAGTTGCGAAGAGCCTGCTCCAAACTGAATTGACTGAGCTAAGCATATCATAAACAACATAGAGCTATCCTTACACAGCCTTGGGGTCCGAAATTTCGAGAAAGTGGACATGTTGTGCTTGAAGCTTGACGAATCGGCCTTTGACTAGCTCTGTACCAGTGATGCGTACGGGATCGCCCTCATTTAGCCGCAGTGTCTTCATCATCCAATATGGTAGGTGAACTACTCCCTCCTCGGCGATGAACTCAAGGACACCAGCATGAGTAGAGGCAGCAGAGTTCTGGGGGTTCCGAAGTTTAAACATCCACGGAGATTCAAGGTCAAGGGAAGTGAGATGAGCGAGAGCCGATGGGGGTAGAATGACTAGATTTGATCGGTCAGAGAAAGCGAACATCAATTTAGAGGCTCACTCTTTCCCCCGTAACTTAAATTCTCTCGTTCACGCCCAGGAAGCATTGCGACACTGTATGCTTTCAAATACTCGTCATAGGAGCTCGGGTTTGACCTTTGCCTCCCGGGATAGCCGAATCCTCCGCCAAAGCCTCTGCAAGTGCATTGTCAGGGGCAACCAAGCCGACAAGGGCATGAATCGACGTACTGAGCTAATTGGGCAAACAAGCCCGCGGGACCGCCAGGACCTATATCATCTTCATCGCCAAACTAAAAGATGGGTGACAGTCAGAAATGAGAGTGAAAGACACAACAATACTGACGAAATCCATGTGGTTGTAGTGGGAGTTGACTGCAGGGACAAGTGTCGCTGCGATTTTAATGACGCGTTCATTCACGTGATCATCTCGCACGCAACCTCGTTCGCCGGGCAAAGCCTTGGACACTCGACACAAAATAAATATCTACACAATGGCATCAGCACTAGCACCAGCGCCGAGAGCACCCCTTCCACCTACCTCAGGTGCGAACAAGGCATTTAATGACAAGGTATACTCGCATTACAGTATCGATGCACTGTGGTTCATAAAAACGCGTCCTTATGCTAGGGAAAACCAATGGAAGTTCGCTTGTCCAACCTAGTCGCTGCGAAAGGCATGTGGCTTCTAATCTAATGGACCTGTATTTTAATAATAATATATCGTAGCGATCAGTGATGCTGTACGGACATCACTGGGTCCCCGTGGAATGGACAAGATGGTTAGAGGGATCACATACACAGTTATCCTCGTGTCTTTCTTATCGCCATCCTTACAGATCCAAACTTCGAAGGGAGAGGTCATTGTCACGAATGATGGCGCGACTATTCTTCAGAGCATCCAGGCCCTACATCCAGCTTCCAAGATGGTGAGCAGACGCGTCTTTGTATCCTAATACGATGGATATTGACGGATGGGTGATCGATGCGTTCGGACAGCTCGTCGACTTGTCTGCAGCACAGGACGTCGAGGCCGGCGATGGAACGACATCCGTCGTCGTACTCGCTGGTAGCTTACTCGGTGCGGCTGAGAAGATGCTTCAAAAGGGTATTCACCCAACCATCATCGCCGAGTCTTTCTTGAGGGCGTCGGCAAAGGCAGTCGAATTCCTCACCGAAATATCGACCCCAATCGACCTCAATGACCGCACAACGCTTGAAAGGGCAGCCAGCACATCCTTAAATTCGAAGGCACGCTATGAATTTCGCTTCTTGCCGGGCTAATCTGATCCATTGTGCAGATCGTCTCTCAATATTCGTCCATCTTAGCACCTATCGCCGTTTCCGCCGTCACTCGTCTTGTCACGCCCACGTCCTCAAACGTAGATTTACGAGATATCCGTATCGTCAAGAAGGTTGGCGGTACTATAGAAGACACCGAACTCATCGATGGCGTTGTGCTCAACCAAAATGTCGTTGTCGCTGCTGGCGGACCGACAAGAATCGAGAAAGCAAAAATTGGTCTTATCCAGTTCCAACTCAGTGCCCCCAAGCCCGACGTTTGTCACCAGCTGCCATCTGTTTGAGGCGAACGCTGACGAGTGCCGTAGATGGACAACACCGTCGTCATCAACGATTACCGGCAAATGGACAAGGTCATCAAGGAGGGGCGCACCTATCTACTCAATATATGCAAAAAAATCAAAAAGAGCGGCTGCAATGTCCTACTCATACAGAAATCCATCTTGCGCGACGCAGTCGATGATACATCCCTTACCTTCCTGAAGCGCCTCAATATCCTCGTCGTCAAAGACGTGGAACGCGATGAGATCGGTTTCCTCACAAAGAGTCTTGGATGCAAACCTGTTGCCGACATCGAGGCGTTCTCAGAGGACAAGCTCGGATACGCGGACCTCGTGGAAGAGACGAACAATGATGGGACAAAAGTTGTCAAGATCACAGGCGTCAAGAATAGAGGGCGCACTGTCAGTATCCTCGCGATGAGCAGCAACCAGCTCGTTCTCGACGAATGCGAGCGTTCCATTCACGATGCGCTCTGCGTCATACGTTGTCTGGTCAAGAAACGGTACGTCGATGGAAATGGGAAAAGGACCTACGCTGCTTCGCTGACTCGTTCGCCCTTCCTCACAGGGCGCTAATTGGTGGAGGTGGCGCACCAGAGATCCACGTATCACGGATGCTATCGCAATATGCACAGGCGCTGACCGGCATGGAGGCATACTGCTTCCAAGCGTACGCCGACGCGCTCGAGGTCATCCCGACGACACTCGCCGAGAATGCCGGGTTGAATCCCATCGCAATCGTCACTGAGCTTCGCAATCGTCACGCCCTTGGCGAACGCAATGCCGGCATCAACGTTCGGAAGGTGCGTCTTTCTTTCGTGTGTTCGACTTTGACGCAATGTCGATACTTTTTTGTAAATAGGGACAAATATCTAACATCCTGGAGGAGGATGTTGTGCAGCCGTTGTTGGTGTCGACAAGCGCGGTTGAGCTCGCAACGGAGACCGTGACGTTACTTTTAAAGATCGATGACTACGTACAGGCAAGGTAGAGTGACTACGAAGCTTTTATATATATTGTACATGCAGACACAGGACGCAAAATCATTTCCTCTAACCATACTGCGAAGGAAAAGTCCATAATTTAAAGAACTATGGCATAGTCTGCCCACGCAGCTCTATTCACCTACCGAACCAACCTTCCGAGGATTTTTCTTTTTCATTTAAAGAAACTACAGGACCTTGGTACACGCACAGGATAAAAGAGTCCATAGCGCTACAATATACCAGATGCGACTACCGACATGAATACACACGATCGCCCGGCCTCCCTCTCCAAGTCTTCTTTCTTATCCCCAGCGCTGCAACGCACCAGCGGCCGCCGTCTTCAAGCGCGATTCTTTCTCTGTGTCGGCGGCACTGACGAGAAGCGGCCGCAGCTCCGCCTTGAGTTTGATGAGCTCCGGTACGCGTTCCGCGCCTGCGCCGTCTTCGCGGCCGACCTGGCCGAGCAATATACAGGCGTTGGCGCGCACTTCTTCGGGAACGTTCGTGCCGTGGCCTTTAAGAAGGTGCGCGAGCGTGTCGACTGCGCGCCCTGGGGCTGTCACGGGTGAGCCGATCTCGCTCTCACCTGTGGAGCCTGCGGTGGCGGAGGAGCTACCTGGGACCTCTAGCGGTAGTGGCGTCGTGATCGCATCCAGGACGACGTTTACTGAAGAAAAATAGTGAAATGATAGATGCGTCGCGAAAAAAGGAGGACG
>Ga0137362_10003265_pt1 | contig 10807 bp, 10 predicted proteins | sample MadtaG_2_FD_104801 | JGI IMG/M metagenome (GOLD analysis project Ga0137362, IMG submission 104801) | Vadose zone soil microbial communities from Angelo Coast Range Reserve, California, USA - Mad1_100_16 metaG | ecosystem: Environmental > Terrestrial > Soil > Vadose zone | place: USA: California... | reverse complement strand
TGATCCTGACGATAGCCGGCGACGCCGAGTATAGAGGGAAGTGGCCGAGTCTCGCTGCCAGTTTACGCTGCGAACTCGGAGGTCATCACTCTTTGCCACGTGCGGACCGAAAAATTCGAAGATACTTCGCTTTTTCTCACATACAAACGCGACATACGTTCCCCTTTGTGCTTAGCGCCATCGTCAGACTATTAATTTTCGCCTCATCAATATCGGTCCCACAATTCCCGGCAGTGACATCAGCAGCAGCAGTCCAATGAGCGCGCTGTAGCCGTCGTCGCTGATAGAGGCCGGGTTCGGCTGCCGGGTGCTTCCGGCAAATTGGCTGAAAGCAACCATCGCGAACCCGATAATGGGTTGCGAGGCGCCGGCAAATATTCCAGCGGCCGTCGTGTTGACGGACGCGCCGACACCAATCAGTTCTGCGGTGTAGAGTCGCTTTGTGCATTTGAGCACCAGCGGGACGGTGCCGCCCGCGACCAGGCCCAGCACGGCAAATACGATTCCGACATAAAGGAACCCCAGAGCATGCGCGAGTGGCGGCAACAACATCGCGATCAGGAGCATCCGCAACAGGCAGATTCCAGCAAGGGCCGCACCGAGCGCGGCGGCTAAGCGGTCAGCCGCGTGACCGAGAAAGATCGAGCCGGCGGCGTTGCCGACCATGAAGGCAAGCAGAGGAGCGGCCGCCGCTGACGGCGATATGTTGAAGACATGCGCCACCATCGGGATGCCCCACACGCCCGACAGCGTCGTCACGACGGCGAAATGCGATGCGAAGGTCATCGCGCATCCCCAGTTCGCAACTTGCGTCAGCGCCCGCCCGCTCGCCAGAAGAATGCTCCTCAGGGTCTTGTTGTTTTGCGCCGCCGGAGCCGGCTTGAGCGTTGCCGAAGCGAAAGCGAGGTTCGCAACCCCGACGCAAGCGATGAAGATGAAACAGGCACGCCAGCCGAATCCGCTGACCGCGGCAGCAAGCGGCGTCGTAGCGACGACGCCGCCGAGATAACCCGACACCTGCGAGATCCCCGACATGAAGCCGAACCGCTCATCGGAGAAATTCTGCGCCACCAATTTCAACAGCGCGGTGAAAACCAGCGCGTCGCCACAGGCCACGATCAGGCGGGCGACAAAGACGTCGAGCAGGTTCGGGGCGAGCGCAAACCCGGCGCTGCCGAGAGAAGACGCGGCCATGCTGAACAGCACCACGCGTTTGACGCCATAGCGGTCGACCAAAAGGCCCGCCGGAATCTGCATCAAGGTGTAGCCCCAGAAATAGCTTGAGGCCAGCATCGCGACGCCGGCGGCGTCGGTGCTGAAATCATGCATGAAACTCAAGCTGACGGATTGCGGCGACACGCGCTGCAGAAAAGCGATCGCATATGCGATCGCAACCGTCGCCCATGCCAGGTAGGTGCGATCAGCGAGGCGGATGGGCGAGGCGAGTATGGCCAGTTGTCCGGGCATTGGCGTCATATCCTCGCGACGCCGACTGAAAACAGCGCGTCCGCCGAATCAGGAATGATCCGCGACATGGCCGCGTCGACCCGCGATGCTGTGCCGTGATAGGCCTGCCGCTGATGCTTGATGTGGCCGTAGGCGCCACGCATGATCATGCTTGGCACCTCGAGCGACTTTCCGGGATAAAGCGCCGAGCACATCTCCACGCATGCTGCCTGCAACGCCTGGTCCTGAGCGTCGCCGAGCAGGGAAGGCGTGACCTTTTCGCAGATCTTGGCATTCGCCGCCCATACAATGGGATTACGTGTCCGCCATCCATACAAAATGCCGGCCTTGCCCGTATTGGCGGCGCCGGAGTGCTTCAGGATTTCCGAGGTGAAAAAACCGTAAAGGCCGCGGCCCTGATGGGCGGGAACGACTTCAGTGCCGCTGCGGTAGATGGCAAGGCGGCCTGCGACCTTGAGCGTGCGGTAGACCGAAAACGCGATCAGGTCCGACCGATCATAAACGAGGATAAGGCTATATTTTCTGTCGAATGGGGAGGAAGCCGCGGTCCAGTGCGGTTCGGTCGCCTTCCAGTTCAGGGCTATGATGTTGTTCATCGCATCCATCAGCGCCGGCCGGTCGGCTTCGCCGATATGGGAGGCATCCGGATAGCTGGAGACTTCGTAGCCGGCCCGCGGCGAGCGGATGGCTTGGTATTGGCTGCCCAGATTTCGCGACATGGCGGAACTCCAGCTATCCGGCGCCCAGCTATACAGGCGGGCCTCGAATGGCTTAAAGGACAATATGCCCTCGAAATCTGCCAAGTCGCGGCGGCCCGACCTGCGCGCAAATCTGCCCGCGAGGCGGGTTGCGATCGTCGCCTTTCCCGGCGTGACGCTGCTCGATATCTCGGGCCCTGCGCAGGTCTTTGCCGAATTGCAGGAGATCGAACTGCCGGCCGCGGGCTATGCGCTATCCTATCTTTCGACCTCGGGTGGCCTGGTGCCCACGGATGTCGGGATGATGATCAACACCGCGCCGATTTCGAGCGTCAGGCCGCATCTGGTCGATGCGCTTATTATCCCCGGCGGTCCCGGTATATGGGCGCTACGTCAGGATGCCGCTCTGATGAAGTGGATCACGCAGACGGTGCCCAAGGCACGGCGGATCGCATCGGTTTGTCTTGGAGCGTTCGTGCTGGCCTGGACGGGCGCGCTGGATGGCAAGCGCGCAGTGACGCATTGGCGGTATTGTCCGCGGCTGCAGGACGGCTTCCCCAACATCCGGGTCGAGCCGAATGCGATTTTCGTCCAAGATGGGCGGGTATGGTCATCCGCGGGCGTCAGCGCCGGCATCGACCTGGCGCTTGCGATGATCGAGGAGGATTTCGGTCATACCATTGCGCTCGACATCGCGCGGCGCCTGGTCGTGTTTCTGAAACGTCCCGGCGGCCAGAGCCAGTTTTCGACCGTGCTTGCCGCGCAAGCCTCCGACGTTGAGGGGCGGTTCAGCGCCTTGCACGCCTGGATCATCGAAAATATCGCAAGCGATCTCAGGGTCGAAACGCTGGCCGAGCGAGCCGGAATGACGCCACGGACATTTGCCCGCACCTATGTCAGTCGTACCGGCATGACGCCGGCGAACGGCGTAGAGGCGTTGCGCGTGGAGACGGCGCGGCTGTTGCTCGAGAGCAGGCAGGTCGGCGGCGTCGTTGAGGTGGCGAAACGGGCGGGCTTCGGTGACGACGAACGAATGCGGCGTGCCTTCCTCAGACACCTCGGCGTGACTCCTTCGGAGTACCGGAGGCGCTTTTCGGGATGAGAGGGATCGCCGCCGCCGCGGGAGCGGGGCCCTCGGCGTGTCGCGGGGCTTCGCTCTGTTCGCTCCGCGCCGTGTGATCACAAGATCGGGCATCTGCCCGACCTGCGCAACGTATCAGACGGTAGTTCACCGAAAGCCAGGTGGAAATCACGGGCGAAGTGACCGGGGTTCTGGAAGCCACATTTCAGCACGATCTGCGTCACCGACGTGTTCCCCTCGGCTTGCTCCAGCATCTCCCGCGCGCGATCGAGCCTGATCCGCTTGGCGAAATCCCCCGGAGAATAACCGCGGTCCTGCTTGAATTGCCGGAACAGGCTCCTGGCGCTGATCTTGGCGATGGCTGACATCGCCTCGATGTCGATCCGGCTTTTCCCAGTTCGCCTCGATAAATTCCTCGACGGTCTTGACCGCGGATGAGTTGGATGTCGGCGGCTTGCGAAACAGGAAGTGTGTATAGTTGTGCCGGCTATACATGAGAAGTTTCATGATCGCGATGCGCGACATCTCGGCGGTGGCGAGGTCGGAAAATAAGGCACCGCGCGTGTTGAATTCCGACGCAAGCTGGAAAATCATGCGGCGCACGCGCCTCATGGCCGCGTGCTGATCGTCGGCATCGTCGAAGACGAGCTTGGTTTCGATCTGCTGGCCTATTAGCGCGCCCAGATAGCGTTGCAACGCGTCTTGTTCGATGCGAAGCACGAGGTGGCGGTAGCTCGATTTGAAGTCGAACTTGAGAGGGATGCCGGCCGGCAGGATCTGGGAGCACGACCCCTGTGCCACCTCGCCGCTTAAATGGCGACCTGAGTACCGAACCTTGCCGCTGACGTTGAAAATTTGCCGGACGAACGGCACTTCGCCGAATCCGATCGACACATCGCCGGCGTAGGCACAATAATACAGTCTGAGGTCACCGACCTGCAGATGGTTGGCACGAACCTCGAATCTGTTTTCACCTTTCGGGACCTCGAAACTTGTTGCGTCGAAGACAGAGAGAATTTGGTCGCGCGCATATTCGGCATCACTGGTGCGCATCACCGGATAGTTGCTCAGGAGTGTCATTCCAGAAGGCATAGGTCGAGGCGCGCCTGCAACTCAATCAACATTTAGGCGTCGATTCCTACTCATGACAGCGCAAAATCAAACCAATCCAAAATTGCGAACGAAGCGCGGGCTCCAGGGGACGCAACATCATACCGCCGATGGAGTCATTCTTCGTGGCCTCCGTCTCATCACCGATGTGCCCGTAAGCGAATTCCAGCCTGGTGGCGGAATCCGATGGCATCGTTGCATCGCAGTGCAAAACGGGCGGATATTGCAGGCTCTCGCAAAAGCGGGTCGAGTGACCAGATGGAAGGCTGCGGGCGACAGCAAGTTTTGCGGTCGGATCAGGGACGCCAGGATCGCCTTGCACGCAAGCGGGCCCTATGGGCGATCCGTCCATCCGGTTGACGACCGGTCGTGCCCGGCCTCCGTTCGGCGGGCCCGGCGCCTGCAAAGACGCAGCCCCGCAAATGTGATAACTGACGTCGTATACCGGAGGTAGTCGTTATGATTGAGCCGAAACTGGAAGTCCCCGCCGAACTGCGTGAGTTGGCCGAAAAGACGATTGACCAGGCAGAAAAAGCGTTCAGGATGTTCTTCGACGCTGCAAGCAAGTCCATGGGGTCGGTCCCGGGCGGGGGAACGGAAATCTCCAAACAGGCCTTGTCGTTCACCGAACAGAACATGCAGGCCGCCTTCGAGCACGCCCGGAAGCTGGTCCATGCTACCGACCTTCAAGAGGCCATGCGCATTCAGTCGGAATTCCTGAGAAGCCAGTTCACCAATGCCGGAGAGCATATGAGACACATCACCGGTGAAGTGATGTCCGCCACCAAGGATGCGATGAAAAGCAAGTCCTGAGCCGTTTGTCGTCGGCGGGACCGCGATCGTGCTCTGCCCATAAAAAAGTCTTGCATGGGACCGCGCCCGGGACTTCAATCGGGTTGCAGGTCCATGATGGGCCACCGGGTGCTCGCGCTCGCCGTCCGTCATCCTTTCTGCTGATCCCTGTCGGCTAAAACCGGCAGGGATTTGCGTTTGCGGTGCCGTCCCACTCGGCGCAGCCTATTTGCGCAGTGAACCGATATAGGCGGCGATATCCGCGGCCTCGGCGCGGCTCAGCGGAAAGTTCGGCATCTTCGGATGCGGGTCGAGCAGAAAGCCACCTTTTCCGGGGAGAAGTTCGACTTCGCCGCGATCGCGGCGAAGGAGGGAACGTCGGCGCTTGTCTGCTTCTGGCCGCCCTCCACGAGGTGACAGGATGCGCACCAGCGCTTGGCGAGATCGCCGCCATGGGCGGCGTCGGCCGCCATGACCAGCGAAGCGCCAAGCCCGACTGGTCCGACCGCGCCGCCGCGATGTTCGCGACGGCGGCGCTTTGATCTGTCGCAAGAAATCGGCGAGGCGCTTCAGTAATCGCCGGGATTGGCGATCATCGGCTGTTCAGTGTTCGCCGGGGCAAGATCGCTGGTGGCGCTATCCTTCAGAAACTGATCGAGCGTCGCCTGAATCTTCTCTTTCACCGATTGAGGACCACGATCACTCAGATCGGTATGCAGTGCGCCGGTGTCGACGATATCGACCCGCCCCGACTTGGCTTGCCCCGGGGCGGGCAGGACGCCGGGGTCCGTCTTGAAGTTCGGGTCCTTGGAGCGGAATGACAGGATCTTCATCCGGTCGCTCAGCACGAACGGCACACGCAGATTATCCAGGGTGATGACCTTGGACACCAGCTCAGGGTGTTGTTTGGCGACATACATCGAAACGTCGCCGCCGTTGGAATGTCCGACCAGCGTTAGGTGATCGTAGTTGGCATGAGGTTGCAGCTTCTGCAGCTCACCGAGCACAAAAAGGATGTTGGCTTCACAGCGCAGATAGACCGCCCGCCGGCCGACATAGGGCAGCCCGATCTTGGTCATCAGCGGCGGGTCGCTTGGCAGATCCTGCTGGACGCTGGCGACCAGATAACCCCGAGTCGCAAGGACATTGGCAATGAATGAATACTCGGTGTTCCTGACGGTATTGCCGTTGCTGATGATGGCGATGGGAAGCTTCCATAGGCCATTGTTCGCCTTCATCTCGTAGTCGCGGCGGACTGCCAGGTCCACAGAGACAGGCCGCTGCCGTGTCGCATCGAACAGAGTGAGCGTCTCGTGCCGAATGGCCCATTTGCTGACGGCAAAATATTCGGCTCCGGCGAGCACGCAGAGGCAGGCCAAGATCGCAATTGCCCTTTTCATCGTTTCCAGCCCGATCAATCTTGATCAAGATATGGTGTTGATGCGCTTTCCCGTCGCAGGGGCTAAATTAAATTTAGGCAAGTTGATGCAGAGGCCAGGGATCGGGTTTCACGGCCTCATTTTCAACTGTCTTGATCAGGGGCCGTCCGTTTGGCCGCGCGAAGGACGGCATCAATCTTCGATTGAACGCGCCGCGCCGCAAGCGCCGCCAGCCGCGTCTGCGTTCTGCCGGTCTTGACCTTGTCGCCAATCTGGAACCGCCATTCCCAAATGTCCGGTTCGGCAGTCGGCATGACCGTGTATTCCACGCCTTTGTAGATCACGGAATTTCCCTATTCCCAAGGAAGGGGAGGACAACTTTTCAGGGTTTCAAACAATCCGGGCAATTACGGGAGATTCAGGATTCCCGCATAGGTAGATACGTCGTCGGCACGAACTAGTTGCCGATTCATGCAGAAAACCGCGCGGCGCCGGCGACCGTGCCCGGTCTGGACATAAATTTGATTGTTGAAATCTGCTGCTGCCACTGGAACCACCCAAATTACTCGGGAACCGCGGCAACGACCAAACGCAGCTGCAGCATAGAACTCCGGCCGCCAATACCTGTTCCTTCCGCGGGTCTTACCCGAAGGATTCGGCAACGACGCGGATGCGGAACAACGGCTTCTTGGATACGTCCAGAAGCTCGATCTGCCACTGGGCGTTTGGCTTGAGGTTTCGGGCCGCGTCGCCGACCAGATCGCCGCAGACATTGGCCACCTCGGTCCACGCGGCATCGTGGTTTGCGATGTCGATGCCCAAATCGGCTACTTCGCCGTCGGATCCATTCTGGATACGGAAGTAATAGAGGGTCATCGCGGCGATCCGGAGCAAGCCTCACCCTCGCAACACGACAGCAACATGCGCGAAGCAAACGTTCTGTGTTTGATCTAGATCAGGCCCTCGGGTGAGTTGCCGTATTTTCCCTACGGGAAATTTATGGCGCCGCCGGGAGCAATCGCGAAGGGGCCATTTCGGTATTAAAATAGGGAGCTGCTTCATCGTCAGGCTAGTGTAGCCATACGGCGTGGACCACTACAGGCAACGCGCCTGGCCTCTTTCCGGACAGAGCTTGAGGGCGTTCGATATCGAGAACAGCAGTTGCGCGTTACGCGATCCATTGCTTGGGGCGCGGTGACTGAGGGGGAAAGCCACGCCGATATCAGCCCGCAGATCATCCCACAGGAAAAATCGTACACCGCCGCCGGCGGACGTCAGCGAAAGACCGTCGCGGATGTTGTAGCCGTCGTTCCAGACCGCGCCCGCATCGACGAAGCCGTAGAGCTGATAACCGGACAGATAGCGAAAATTGAGCCTCTGGTCGAAGCGCAGTTCGAAGGAGCCAGCAACGCCGTTGTCGCCGCTGATCTCGGCGCTGCCATAGCCACGCCCGAAAGCTGCGCCACCGAGGTAGAACTGTTGTGAAGTGAACATCGGTCTGGAGGCAACCTGCGAGGCTGTCGACACCTTCACCGACCAGGCCTCGGAGAGTGTCTGATAGCGTGCGAACCACAAGCCGAGTGCGGAAAAATTGCCGGAAGCGCCGTCCCGCGACAACAGATCGTCGCTTGAGTGTGAAGCGCCAAGGATGTCGAGGCCCTGACGCCACGTCAGGGTGATGAAGTTGTTGCCGCCGAAGCCGTCCTGGAGCCGATAGTCCGAGGTCAGGCTTATCGTGCGGATGTGATCGTCATAGATCGGCCCGAACACATCGCGTTCGGAGACGTTGCTCGTTGCCGCCGCGGCGGTCAATGTCAGCGCAGACCGTTGCGACTGCAGCGGGGCGATGCTGCCGCGAATTTCAACGGCCTCGGTTCTGGTGTTGTCGTTGGCAAGGCGTCTGTCGTCGCCCGGCCGAACCTCGCTATAGAGAGCCGACATACCAAGCCTCACGCCGTCGGTCCCGACTGGTGTGTCATAGGATAGCCGGCCGAATCCAAGCTCGCGCGGATCGTTGGCCGTGGTCGAGAGACTAACCGCGAGCGTATCGCCCGGCCGCAAATAGGAATTGAACGCGGCGGTGGCGTAGCTCTGCCAGGGGCCGACCGATGACGATCCGAGATTGTCGATCCCCAACGACGTATAAATGTGCCAGACTTTCAATTTGAGGATCAGGCGAAAGCGGCCGGTCGGCCCGCCGATCTCATCAAGCGCGGAATCGGCAATCCGCACGCCCGGCAAGCCGTTGATCAGGAGCAATTGCCTCTCGAGCGTTGCGAGACGCGAAGGATGTTCCGCCAGCGCCGGGTTGAGCAGCGATCGCACTCCAAATTCTTCGGCGCCATCGCCCTCCAGCTTCACGTCCGTGATGCTGCCCTCGATGACCTGGATGCGGATCGTGCCGTTCCGGATATCCTGCGGCGGAACGATTGCACGGCTCAAATGAAAGCCGGCCGAGCGATACGTCTCGCTGATGGCTGAAGCGATCGCTGCTAGGTCGGCTTGCGAGACCATTTTCCCAATATAGGGTTCATAGGCCTTCGCGATCTGATCTTGTGGTATCGCCGAGGCCCCTACGGGAGAGACACCGCGAAGTACGAACAGCGGCCTGCCGTCGGCTTGAAGCGCGGGCCTTGTGAGCGACGGCATTCGCAGCGCCGACCGGGCCGGCCGCGACTGCTCCGATCGCAAGTCATCAAAATGCTTCTCCGCCTGTCGTGGATCGAAGCCTGTCTGGCTTGCTGGCTCCGCGCGCACCGAAACCGTCGCTGAAAGCAACAGCGCTAGGCAGGTGATGGCAAGACGAACGGTAGCGCGATGTGGAGCTGTCGTCGCCCGTGATGCAACGCGTCCGTAGTTCCACGGAGGACACTCTGTGAATGTCAGAAAAATATCCAATCGCATGATATTTCATAGTTTTTTATGGTCAATGAAGCATTAAGGCGGAGCCTGAAGCTGGCTCTTCCTCCTAAGTCAATGTTGAAACATTTCCGCTAAACCTCGGAGCTCGACCTTGAGCAAACTGAGGGACCCCATGCGCAATATCGTTGGACTTGGGCGCGTCATGACGATGGCGCTGGTGCTGGCGGTAAGCTCCGGTGCGATCGCTGCTGAAAGCGATGTCTGGTCAGTCAGCAAGTCCTCGGGCGAGGTTTGGATCGCCACGAGCGAAGCGAAGCAGGTTTCGCTGAAACAGGACGAGGCGCTGAAGCCAGGCGACATGATCCGGACCGGCCGGAACGGGCGCGTCCTTCTGGTCCGGGGCGAGGAAACCATTCTCATCGCACCGAACTCGGTGATCGGCTTGCCGCTTGAGAAGACGGACGGCTTGTCGACGACCATCCAGCAGCGAGCAGGCTCGATCCTTCTCGAAGTGGAAAAGCGGAACGTAACGCATTTCGAGGTTGAAACGCCTTATCTTGCCGCCGTGGTCAAGGGAACGCAGTTCAGCGTCACCGTGGGCTCGACCGGCACGAGCGTCGATGTACGCCGGGGACAGGTCGAAGTATCCGATTTCAAATCAGGCCAGATCGCGCAGGTGATGCCGGGGCAGATTGCGACGAGCTTTGCCCATGGCAAATCTGGTCTCTCCGTTACCGGGGCAGGCGTGTTCAATCCGATTGAACAAGGCAGGCCCCGCGCCTCGTCAATTGAACGGATTCCAGTTCCGAAAGGAGGGCTCCCCGCTCCTCGTAATGCCGCGAACGGCAAGTTCATCCACGCACTCGGGCATATCAATTCCGTCAATGGCAGGTCGGCCACGGCAATATCTCAGGCGGGGGACAGGACGTCGGTCAAGCAAAGTGGCACCCGGATATCGGGCGCGCTTGGCGAAGTCAGGTTGAATGTTCAAAAGGCCACTCATGGCCTTGCCCATGGGCCGGTCACGTCGGGCGCGACAAGCTCTTCCGGCAGAAACTCCCTGACAAAGGACACTGTGTGGGGAGACGCCAAGGCGAGCGTGAGCGGGGCCAGCGGATCTGGCCAGGATAGCTCCAACGGCGGAAATACTGCCACTGCGGCGAGCGCCGGTGCGGCGGCTACGTCAGGGGTGACCGCAGCCGCCGTCACCGCGCCCGCAAACGGCAATGGCAAGGACAATGGCAACGGCGCCACCGGTAACGGCAAGGCGAACGGGAACGGCAATAACGGCAACGGCAACGGGAACGGGAACGGGAACGGGAACGGCAACGGGAACGGGAACGGGAAGAACAAGTAGTCATGAGCCGCGCGATCGCGCGATTGGGGGCGCGCTTCTTGGATTGAGAGGTGTGCGGGGG
>Ga0137362_10003261_pt1 | contig 10814 bp, 7 predicted proteins | sample MadtaG_2_FD_104801 | JGI IMG/M metagenome (GOLD analysis project Ga0137362, IMG submission 104801) | Vadose zone soil microbial communities from Angelo Coast Range Reserve, California, USA - Mad1_100_16 metaG | ecosystem: Environmental > Terrestrial > Soil > Vadose zone | place: USA: California... | reverse complement strand
TGGCCAGGGCGTGAGAAATGAATGAATTCAAGGCCGGCCGCCGGCTCCGTGGATTGACTTATCCTACCGGTGCTAAATTACCGATGCTAAACCGTAATAGGGCTGGTAACGTATTCCCAGGAACAAGGACAACAAAACAGATGCTTTTACTTTCGTTTTAGCACTGCAAAATGTCCCTCAGGCATCTGTTGTCACGACTTTCTAATGGGGCCTGAAACGTTGTCTATATAAAACGAGACGTAGTTGTTACGACTACTTCTGATAGTCTGGGACTACGCTCGCCTCTCTACATGACCTCTACGGGTGCTCTCATATGGACCTCAATTCGGCCTTTGATACGGACGTATGTATTCACATATTCAGAGAAAAGATTGCCCGGTGATGCCTTTGACCTTTTATAGTTTTTTTACGGTCGCCGCAGGGTTTGTATTGAACAAGGCGAAGCTCTTCCCTACTGAAGCCACGCGTGGTGGTGCTCAGGTCGTATTGGTACGAAGGCCGACGAGTCGACGACAGGTCGCTATGTATATGTCATGGGCTGCAGAGCTGATTGTTTTTTTATTTGACAGAATGTCGCCTTGCCGTGCCTCCTCTTCTCCCGTATCATTCCTGCATTTAGTACGCAGAACATCAGTTCGCTGGCGCCGTTGACTGTTGTCGGTCTGCTTTATGGAGTGACTGGCGCGTTGATGGCCTGGACTATCAAGAACTTTTTCTGGGTGCCTCATCGATTTAGGTATGGGATATTTGCCGCTGGCTGTTGGGGTAATTACGGTGACATGCGTATGTGCACCCTATTACTGGCAGATCGCCCTCTCAGAGTGAAATTTTCTTGCGTTTAGCGGCAGCCATTGCGTTGGGAATCACTGCCTCGGCTCCATTCGATGGTGTGCACGACCAAAATCTTGCGATTGCATACATCTCTATGTTTATCCTTGTATTTTTTGTACGTCCCCTCCACTGCCGAGCTCCCCAGAGTACACTATACGAAGCTGACCAATGTTCTTGAGACCACCCTTTTTCCCCTCGGAGGCTTTCTCCTTGTGTCCAAAGACTTTGAGGGGCCAGATGTGCCGTCGGAAGATCTTCGAGAAAGGATGTACCTCCGACGGCGCAGAATGGTTACGATTGCGGCCCTTTCACTCAGGCGTTTCTTGCGTCTCTCACGACATCTTAATGCTGACGAAACTGGCGACCTTGAGGAAGGCAGCGACCTTGAGAAAAAGGATACTGTCCATTCCAATGGTGCCGTAGGTCAAGACGAAGGCCTAGGGCTAACAACCACTGACCCACCGACACCTATTGTCCTCAACAACAGAAATTACCTCACGTCTACGGCTATCTCCCGCTCACGGCATTTCCTGAAGCAGTCGCTCAAGCCCTGCACGGTAGTGATCGTACTTTCATTTGTGATTGCCCTCGTAGATCCCCTCAAAGCGCTCTTCCTCCCGCCGTCATCGAGCTTCCAACCACGTTTCCGGCCCGTAGCGCCAGACGGGCAGCCGCTGTTTGCCTTTATCTTCGACACAGCCACCTTCATAGGCGATGCGACCGTCCCGCTCGGCCTGATATGCCTCGGTAGCGCCCTCGCTTCCTTAAGCTTGCGGTCGGGAGGGCCATTTCCCAAAGGCGCGATTGTCTCGTTAGCACTGGGGAAGATGGTTGTTATCCCTATCATTAGTATCGCGACCATACGATGGTTCGTGCATGTCGGTTTCGTACACCAAGATGATAAGGTTTTGCAATTTGTGTGCATGTGCGTTAATTCGTCATTCAATTGCCACTCTCCCTTTACTGACTGACTGAACATCCTTCAGCTTATTATCAGGTCTTCCGGCAGCTTCGACTCAAGTGAGTTCGGTTTTCTGCTTTCGACATTAGCTTGAAATGTGACACACGCGGCTTTCGTAGGTATACCTCACGCAAATATACTCGCCTACTGGCACTGTGGAACATCTTTCTGCGTTCTTGATTCCACAATACGTCCTTATGCCTTTCACGATGACCGGACTGGTTATATACACGCTCAATTATCTCTTCTGAGCAGGCTTCCTGAATTTGGACAAACTTGGATAGTTTGGCTGACTTAGCAGCAGTAATGAACCACTGGGAGGGCCCGTCGTAATGTCACGCCAGAAAAAGGAATGTACCCACACGATTTTGACTTATAATTTCTATCAAGTATTGACAATGAGAGCCATTTCTGTTGTGTTGCTAATGACTACTACAAAGGTGGGCATGGTGGGAAGAAGCGCAATTGGGAGGCATGGGAAGGCGCGGCGGAAGGCATGTTGGAGGAAGCATGTGCACGTGCATCATGTCAGCCTCAAGGGAGCCTCACCCTTGAGAACATACCGCATTCCTCCTGAGGCCAGCCGTGTTGGCCAACCTCAAATTTCTTATCATTAGATTCGGATCCTCTTAATCTTACCCTGATCAGGAAAGCCGACGTCCGCCTCCGCCTCCGCCGACACGTTCTGTCTCCTTTCCCTTTTTTCTAGTCAGTGAATACTTGGAAGATCAAGTGGCCTGGGTCGATGCCCCTTTAATCGACTTCATCTGGATAATCTTCTTCCATCAACCCATATACTATAACACTCCACAACTTGCCCTGTTCGTGAAGCTCACGACAACGCTTGAAGCACTCGTTGAAATGCGCATAATCTTTCTTAATGACGACGTTCAGCTCAGGTTTCTCTCGCCATCGCCATCCTCTCACGACAAATCCGGGTTGGTAATCTCGTGGAAACATGATCGGATGTTTTTGTTTCTGGTACAAGCCTCTACCTCATTCTTCCCTCTCATCTTCATTGTGAATCATCTCTACGTGATCGAGGATCAACATATGCGACTGCGTTGGCAAGGCAGTATCGAGAGCATGCAATGGCTAGAACTTTTCCGTCCATTTACCGCTATAAAGAATCTGTACCTATCCGGCGAATGTGCGCGAAGTATCGCACCAGCCCTACAGGAATTCGCCAGTTAAAGAGTGGCAGACGTGTTACCCGCTCTGGGGAGCCTTTGTTTGGAAGACGTCCAGTCATCTAGATCCATCAAATAAGCTATTGGACAGTTCGTTGCAGCTCGACAGCTCACTAGTCATCCTATAGCCGTTACTCGTTGACAAAGCTGGGAGAAGGGGTGACGATTGACGGGTGCCGACTGTAATCTACCCCATTACAGTTTCGTGTCGTCTACCTATGACCTCCCTTTCTCTTTCGGGTTCGTTACTTTCTCGATTTCTGGGAAATAAGTTGCGCTATTGTTCCCAACATTGTCCTGACACCTTTAGGTTTTGAATGAGTTCAACAGGTCATGCTGGTTTTGTCCGAGTCCATGCACTCCACCCTCAAGTCACTTTCTTTCGGGCAGCCGCTATGAAGCAGCACACCGTGAACACTTCCACGTGTTAGCGATAAACACGAACCACAGCCTATTCGCCGTCGGAAAGTCAATCTGGGGTAGTATATTCTCTCAACGACAACATCAGGGAAAAGGTCATTTGCTAGCGAGAGCTAGCGAAGATAAAATCTAATGATAAACGCAAAAAACTAGATAATGACGTGAGAACTGTCAGTAATACCAGATCTATCGCCCGTTGCCAAGGCACACACGTCAAGGAATAATGTAAAAATAATTTATCTACACCATTTGCTTACAACGTGTGTTTGGTGAACAAAGTTCACCAAACATCTGACTTCAACTTTTTTTCCCCACGTCGTCCTTCCTTCACCGCTCTGCTCTCCTCCACACTCCCATCTGTACCATGAATGACATGGAACCTTTTGAAGACAAGAGCTCTTTCTCAATGGCCGACCCACCACTCTCATCTGCCTTGTCCAACTCTCATGTCAATGTCTCGGCTCCTTCTCCCTGGCCATGAAAATGATGTCTCTCAGCTCATTTGATTGGCTCACTGGATCATAACAACACTACAGCGAACATCTGACACACATACACTTCTAGCCTAATGCCAGACTGTTTAGACTATCAACCTCTAACCCAAATTGCAGACGATGAACCTGACCTTGACCCTGATGTCTTCTCCACCACTACAAGCCCAAGCCAACCTCGTCTGCAGGGCATCCAGCACATGAATGCTCAAGAGGAAGGGACTAGATATGGCATTGTGGCAGGGCTTGCCATATACTTGAAGACTTGGGCAGCGTGCCAAATTGCTGGAATATGTTATCACCAGTATGCTCAAGCAGCCGCCACGAGACATTCCATTCCTAGAGGATGAATCTATTACCTCCCTGAGTACCCTTCAGTCCCATTCCCCTTACCACTAGACCCTAGACATCTACAGACACCACTGCAACGACCACCTCTATCTGTGACTCCATTGCCTGTCAGGAAACATGTCCTTCTGAATGGTGTTCAGCTTAGGCTTGCACTGACCATGGTTATCAATGACTCATTTGTGCATCAGGCCCTGGTGTGGTGCCATCTATATTTCCAAGGTGGTATGCCCAGCCCATTCTTGTCCTCTGCCTCTGGGAGCAATTCGGGTGCATCTAGCTTAGTGTGTATCCCATTTGGTTGATTGTGTCTCATTCCTTACCTCAGGTATGGGAAGGTGCTTGCACAAATACATCCACAGGCTGCTGATGTTTTTGCAGCTATATCTCAGAGGCTGTGGCATTACTTCTCAATACTTGGTTGAATCATTATATTGTGCCAAAGGCGCAGCTAGTGTCACTCATCAGCCCTGTAAGTCTCTATGAACTTTCATTGTCATTGTCATGAATGTGTGTCAGATGTTCTTCCATGACTGGATAGACCGAATTGCGTTTAAGAATGGAAAGCAACTTCCAGAGAAAATTGGGAGCATACAATGTTTATGCATGGCTTTCAAGGTGGGCACCTACTTCAATCTGTGAAATAGATTTCCCATAATAACATAATACAACCACAGATATGTCAGATTTCCTTCAAAGTCATTCTTGGCCAGGGCACTCAATCACAGACACATTTGATGACTCAACATGCCACACAAGCAACTTTGCGAAACACTTTTCTGGGTGTGATCAAGGTCATCTGTGGTCGCACTGGAGCCGAGTTATGACAATGAAGCAGACATGGAATGAGTGGGCTGTATTCAATGCATCCAAAGGAGAATACAATCAACCACTCTACTGGTCTGTGGACTTGCAACAAAGCTTCCGGGAGGAGCTTGAAAAGTAAACTCTTATGATTCACTGTATTGATATTGCCATTGGACAATGGTCTACGTACACTGTAGTGATAGCTTGGCCAACATGTAGTTATTAAAAAATATCACACATTTATCGTGCATTATGCATTATGATTGAGATTACTGTAAGCGAATATTATACCAGGCATTAACAAAATTTATTTCTGAGAATGGATGATAATTTAGATAATTTAGATGTAATTATCACTAGATTATGGGTGGTAAGCTAGCGACGATAATGCTAATTTCTTGCTTACGATGCCAAATTATTGCTCGCTAGCTCTCGCTAGCAAATGACCTTTTCCCTGATGAAGCAACCTTTGTTCAGTCTTTTTTTCAAAAGGGTAATAGTTTGGGAAATGCAACAAAACACACTACTGCAACTTTCAAGGCGGGTATATCTCCCTCATCCAACCAACCCTTCGGCAGCACAGAATGAATTCCCTGAGGGAAATAAAAAGGGTCGGTATTGTGAGGTGGCAGAATAGGTCATGGCTCATGGCTAAGAGTGACAACGAGGCCTAGGTCCACCATGTACTGCGTACAATCCGGGCCTACGACTGATGACTGTCAATATTCCAAACACAAGAACCCTCTTCTCCATGTTGACAGCATCCTCCAAGTTGATTCTTCCAAGATGAGCAAAATTGGCACCAGAAAAGTACAGATAAGATACACTTTTCATGGAGGGAGTTGCACTGCTAATGGTGATGTAATGGCGGTCCTGCAGCCCTTCACATACAAGATGAACCTTATTCTTTCATCTGCAAGCAGTATTTTGCACCAGTTCATGTGCACATGAACAGGTGCAAAATACTGCTCGCAGCTGGAAGAGGATGGTTCATCTTGTATGTGAAGGGCCATTAGAAATATTGCAAGGGAACATGCATGGATTACCTTGGGGAATTCATAGTACATCCACTAGGACACACCCATGTATTCTCACTGATGTATAAGGCGAGAGCTATCAAGCTTCTCAATGCTCAAACTTTAGGCTGAGGCAGGAGGTCAGGTCTGAGTTGGAAATAGCCCCTTGGCCAACCATTCCGAGTCTTCCCTTGAATCGTGATATCCAACAAGACCATGGCACTAGATCTGGTGGATTTGACCCACCGAAGAATAATATGCTCTATGCATCATCGCGTGATGTTCTTCAGCTCCTTCGAAGATGAGATGTCTGTTGGACAGTTGGATGTTTGGTGATGGTGATGTGAGGTCCCGGAGTTTTAAGCTGAGTTTGAAGAAAGTGCAGCTCTGTTTCTCCCACACCACCATGACCACATGGATGCCTTGGCCAGAAAAGGTCCTCTGCTCATTTCAGAAGGTTCCCAACAATCCCTCAGAGGCTGACTTTCATAGCCCTTATAACAAGCTTCTATACTCACTCTTTCCGGTGGACACTGATTATATGATCACTTTCCATTACATGCCAGGCCTGTCATGTGAAGTAGCCAACTTCATTCTCTTGCCGAGGCCTTGCTCGACGATAAACCAGTCTTCGTATTAGAGTAAAGCTACCTCAAGATCTTCAATATGAGTCTGCACGTGAGGATGCCGATCGACAGATCCGGCAATGCATTCGGGATCAAGAGGTTGTCATTGTCACTGATGTCTATTGGTGCAGTACTAACTGCATTCAACAATATAGGTTGGTGCCCCATGCCTGTTCTTCACACCGTCAGTGTAATCGGAACTAGGGTCTGCTTCTATAGGAAGCATCGCGACCAGCCCGCCGAACCCTCCATTATTCCTGCACATCCTGAGTTCGGACACAGCACGCTGGAATGCTGGGACTGTGATATCCTTGAGGATGAGGGAGAGACTTGAACAAGATTCAGAGGTGTGGCAGAAGAAATAAAGCTGGCCTGTTCAGCTCTTTGAAATGTTTTGTGTCCTGGTAGAGTGTATCCCACATGATCAATGTATAATACCAAGGCGATATGATAGCATTCTTGAGATACTGGAGTGAGAAATTTAGACACGAGTACTGTGGCCTCTACGACCTATACCGTCATTTGTACTTCGCTTTCTGTGATGAGACCTAAGGCCGTTGGACCGGGTCACCTCTGCCGACACACTCTATCCTTCCTGCTCTCACTTGTTTCAATTTCGAAGGTGCTAACAAAGAATATGTTGGAGGTGCAGCGTCTGACTAGTTCTCTTGTACCATGTGACCTTTTTACGTGATGGTCCTTTCTCGCATGTTCCATTGTTTTCCATTCCACTGTCTCGCACTTTTTCCATCTTTTAGACACAGACTTTCCTCTTATAGTACCAAAGCGTATAGTATCAGAAAGTAGATAAAAAGCACTCGTTGATGATAACATGAGCCTCAGTCTTTCACTCTGGAGACTGAGTCAGCGCTCTCGTGCCTTAGCTCCGTTTAACAGATTATGAGACCTGGTCTTGCCTAAAGTTGATCCACACAATCGCACACGTTACTGCGCTCAAAAAATTGACCCTGTGTTAATTCACATCAGGAACAACCGCATATAGTCCACCATGTCTACCACCAACGCCTCACAGGCAACCCAAGCAGCCTCGAACGCCAATGCTGGCACCACCCAACCCTCCAACTCCACGCAAATGACCACTGTCACCCGAAATCACAAAGTGAAATGCAATGTCCCATTCCTTGACAACAAAGGCTCAGATTATGGGCAGTGGAGCTTCTGCTCCCAACTAGTCCTCCAGTCGTGTGATCTCTGGGGCGTCATTGATGGCTCATACACCTTGCCAGATCGTACCTCAGACCCAACTGCATACGATGATTGGATGCAGAAGGACATGGCAGCCCAGATTCAAATCTCAACCCCCCTCAAAAAGGGCCCCTTCGCCATTATTGCTGATGCCAACACTGCTAAAGAATGCTGGGACAAACTCACTGATCACTTTCGTGGCAAAGGAGAACAACATGTTGCTTACCTGATGGAATCCGTATACCAAAGTGCACTCTCTGAATCCGAGTCCATGGAGACTCAGATAAATAAGATGCTTGAATCTGCTCACAATCTTGCCTCGCTGGGGTTTGGGTTATCTGACAAAGTCCTCGCGTTCATCATCGTGATGAATCTTCCTGAATCCATGTTGATGCTCAAGATTATCCTGTACAATACACCGAGCCAAGAATTGAGCAGCAACGGAATCATTGCGCAGATCCTCAATGATGAACAGCAATGCATATGTGCTTTGGGCCTTGAAGTCAGTGCCTTCTACTCCAAAGCTGGCAAAAGAAAATCAAAGCCAGATGACAAACAGAAGAAGCATTGCACTCACTGCAACATATGTGGCCACGATGTCTCCGAATGCCGGAAACTAAAGGCTGAAAAGGAAGCGAAAGCCTATAGCAGCGGAAAGAAGCTCAAAGCTCTCCCCATGCCCAGTTCCGCAAAAATTGCCACAGCCGGATCTGACAGTGACTCCAGCAACACAGACAGTCCCACCGTCTATCGAGCCACCGTAGCAGAGGATGCTCCCATAGCAGAGAGACCCATGGTCTACTGAGCCACCATCACAGGAGCTGCTCTCATTGCGACCGAGCATGTGCTCGTGTCCAATGATCTCCTTGGCCAGTGGATAGTTGACTCCGGTGCGTCAAGGACCATGTGCTCCCACCAGGATTGGTTCCACACCTTCAGCACATTCACAAATCCTACCCATGTCATGCTTGGTGATAATAGCACCATCCCCATGACAGGTTCAGGACGTGTCCATGTTCGATTCCCTGCTGAGGGGAAGTGGTGCCAAGCCATACTTGAGAACGTCCTCTTCATTCCAGAACTGCATGGAAATCTCCTATCAGTGAAACAGCTCACCAAACGTGGCGCTAGACTACTGTTCAACCATACCTCTTGCCAAATCCTCGGTGACTTGGACAAAGTGCTTGCCGATGGCAAAACACATGGCAGCCTGTACACCATAAATGCGGATGTCATATGACCTCCCACTGCACGTGTTGCCTCAATCGCCATGTTCCCCTCCAAAGGGGACGATATGCCCAACTCTGTGCTCAGCGCAAAAACATCCTCCACCACCAACCTTGTCACATGGCATCGTCGCCTCGCACACCTAAACGCCGACTCCATCCTCCAGATGGTCAGGAAAGGCATGGTTAAAGGAATGGAGATCCAAGGTGGTCACTCACTGCCTGAACCCTGCGAGCCGTGTGTCAAGGGAAAACAAACATGCCTAGAGATCCAAAAGACGACGGACAACTGCTCGACCGTGATCCTCAAACACGTCTTCTCTGACGTCTGTGGGAAGCTCCCCATGTGCTCACACCAGGGATTCAAATACTTTGTCACCTGGACCGATGACAAGTCCAGGAAGGTCAATGTTGCAGGCCTCAAGGCAAAATTGGACGTCTTCAAACACCTAATGCAGTATGTCGTGCAAGTAGAGCTTGAAACAGGCCTACATGTAAAATCACTGCATACGGATGGAGGTGGCAAGTACACAGGAGCTGACATTGAAAACTTCCTAAAATCAAAAGGCGTAAAACATGAACTCACCACCACGGATACCCCTCAGCACAATGGCGTTGCCGAAAGGCTCAACCGCACATTGCTCAAGAGGGTCTGGTCGTTGCTGACAGATGCCGACCTCCCGGAGACCTACTGGTTCAACGCCCTTATCCACACAGCATTCATACACAATGTTACGCCAACACGGGCACTCGACAACCAGACCCCTGAGGAAGCCTGGGGAGGAAACAAACCAGACATCTCAAGGATACGTGTCTTCAGGTGCAAGGCCTTCGTACATGTCCCTGACAAGCTCCGTGATAAACTCACTCCCAAATCAATCGTCTGCACTCACCTTGGCTTCGCACCACAACAACAAGCCTATAAATTTGTCCATTGCCCCACCCATCGATTCTTCACATCACAGGACGTTGTATTCGATGAAGGGGGGACAATAGAACGAGTGGTCATTGAACACAACGATACTGTTACAACACTACAGGGTCATCTGATAACAAGGCTCAGTGAGGCGCTTGAGCGATCCTCGGGGATGACACTAAGTCGTTACGAGCTTAGTGTTGTCTGGTTGCGTGAGAAGTGTTCAGCAATGTAAGGCGATCCCTTTCGTTGCTTAATAACTCGCTTAAGGGTCTGATCCTTAGGCAAGAAGTAGAGGGTAGAGGTGAGAGGAGAAGACGGATTGGATTGCAGTACTATGAACGAAGAACACTCTGAGGACATCCCCCTCAGAAGAGCCTCCTTATATCCTACAGCTAAGTCGCAACGTCATCGTACAGTAGTGAGTCTCGAGTCGTAAGTATGACGGGGTGCGGTACGTCATGACAGGGAGCGGCGCGTCATAGTGGAACGCGATGCGTCATGGTGGGGTGTGGTACGTCATAGATAATAGTGAGTTGTCATAATAGTCCGGTTCTGGAACTTATCCCAGTACAGGTCGTACAAGCTAGACCTACCGGGGGCCGGGCGTTCGTGATAGTTCGAAAGAAAAAGAGAAAAGAGTTCATAACACTACCCCCCTCCTAAGGTCGCTGTCCCACCAGTGTGTTAGTCGGTTCCGGGGTTCACGTCCCAGTGGTCGTAGTGGTCGAAATCCCACTCATCTGGGAGATCCCCCCACGAGGGGGATTCGTCGC
>Ga0137362_10003258_pt1 | contig 10822 bp, 8 predicted proteins | sample MadtaG_2_FD_104801 | JGI IMG/M metagenome (GOLD analysis project Ga0137362, IMG submission 104801) | Vadose zone soil microbial communities from Angelo Coast Range Reserve, California, USA - Mad1_100_16 metaG | ecosystem: Environmental > Terrestrial > Soil > Vadose zone | place: USA: California... | reverse complement strand
GGTAAGTTCCAGCTGGCGCCTGGTATTATAATCGGACAGCGCGGTGATTGCCGCGATCAGAACACCGAACAGCGCAAAGACGGAGTAGAGCTTGGCTGCGAGCGAAAGCCGGGAGGTGACGGCCGAGCCAAAAGAGGCGCCTTGAGACTTCTCGATTTCAGCCATCGCGTGGCCTCTCCCCCCAGGAGGCCGCGCTATTATCGGCCGCTTAAAGACCATGCGAAGTTTCAGTGTATAAAATCCTAATCCGAGAACCAATTCAGAACGTCGCGCGAAAATTGTATCATTGTACCGCTTCTATCCGGTAACACTGCACCAATGATGGGCTTGCCGCGCAGAAACCGCCGGCTGATAGTCTTCGCGGTGGGCATGACGCATTGAAGCGCTGACGGCCCGGAGCCGCCATGGTCTATCGCCACGCCATCGATGCCACCACCTATGTGTTCAACGATCTGCGCGACCTCCTGGCCAAGGCGACGCCGCCGCGCTCCGGCGACCGGCTGGCCGGGATCGCCGCCGATAGCGCAGAGCAGATGATCGCGGCGCGAATTGCATTGGCCGACGTGCCCTTGAAACAATTCCTGCATGAGGCGGTCGTCGCTTACGAAGACGATGAAATCACCCGGCTGATCATCGATACGCATGACAAGTCGGCCTTTGCGGCGATAGCGTCGCTGACGGTCGGGTCGTTCCGCGATTGGCTGCTGTCGGATGCGGCCACCTCAGAGGTTCTCAAACGACTTTCGCGCGGCGTGACACCGGAAATGGCCGCGGCGGTTTCAAAACTGATGCGCAATCAGGATCTCATCCTGGTGGCGAAGAAATGCCAGGTGACATCGGCCTTCCGCAACACCATTGGCTTGCGCGGGCGGATGAGCGTGCGGCTGCAGCCCAACCATCCCTTCGATGACGCCAAGGGCATCACCGCCTCGATCCTCGACGGCATTCTGCTGGGATCCGGCGACGCCTGTATCGGCATCAATCCGGCGGGCGACGATCCGGCCCTGATCGGCGGGCTCTGGCGGCTGCTCGATGACATCATCGCACGGCTGCAGATTCCGACGCAGAGCTGCATCCTCTCACACGTGACGACAACGCTCGGATTGATCGAGCAGGGCTCGCCCGTTGATCTGGTGTTTCAGTCGATCGCGGGCACCCAGGCCGCCAACCGGAGTTTTGGGATCGATCTTGCGCTGCTGCGGGAAGCCCACCAGGCCGGGCTGTCGTTGCGGCGCGGTACCGTCGGCAACAATGTGATGTATTTTGAGACCGGGCAGGGCTCGGCGCTTTCGGCCAACGCCCATCACGGTGTCGACCAGCAGACCTGCGAAGCGCGCGCCTACGCGGTGGCGCGCGCGTTCGATCCGCTACTGGTCAACAGCGTGGTCGGCTTCATCGGCCCGGAATATCTCTACGACGGCAAGGAGATCATTCGCGCCGGGCTCGAGGACCATTTTTGCGGCAAGTTGCTCGGCCTGCCGCTTGGCGTCGACGTCTGCTACACCAACCACGCCGAAGCCGACCAGGACGACATGGACAATCTGTTGACGCTGCTTGCCGCCGCCGGCGTCACCTTCATCATGGGGGTGCCCGGGGCTGACGACGTCATGTTGAACTACCAATCCACGTCGTTCCACGACGCGCTTTATGTCCGCGATCTCTTTGGTTTGAAACGCGCGCCGGAATTCGACGATTGGCTGCTTCGAGCCGGTCTCGCCGACGCCGACTTCCGGCTCGCGGGCAATACGGGGTTGCTGCCGGATTTCGCGTCCCGATTGATCGCCTGAGGCAACCAAGGCAGCGGCCGGGAACACCGGAGGGGAGGTACGAACGGAGGATGCCAGCGCGCAACCATCCAGTTACCCCGGCGTTGGAACGGCTATCACAATGTTGAGGTATTTGTAGCTCAGCCTTGGGGGGCCGCGTAATTTGTGCAATTATTATTACTCAACCTCGCAGAGGAAATTTGATGAGAGCTGAGGGCATTGAAACGGCACGGCGCATCCTGTGCGTCTTTCCGCGCTATACATCTTCTTTTGGAACGTTCGAGTACGCCTATCCCCTGACCGACGGCGTCCAGGCCTTCATGCCGCCGCAGGGTCTTTTGCTGATCGCGGCTTATTTGCCCGCGAACTGGTCGGTCCGCTTCATCGACGAAAACATCCGCGCCACGACCGCGGAGGATTTTAAATGGGCGGAAGCGGTGTTCGTCAGCGGCATGCATATCCAGCGTCAGCAGATGAACGATATCTGCCGCCGCGCACATTCATTCGATCTGACGGTCGCGATCGGCGGTCCCTCGGTCAGCGCCTGCCCGGATTACTATCCCTCGTTCGACTATCTCCATGTCGGCGAGCTCGGCGACGCGACCGACGACCTGATCGCGCGGCTGGCGCGCGACCCGTCCCGTCCCGCCCAACAGGTGGTCCTGAAGACCGCTGACCGCCTCGATATGACCGAGTTTCCGATCCCGGCCTATGAACTCGCCGACATCAAACGCTATTTTCTTGGCAGCATCCAGTATTCGAGCGGCTGCCCTTATCAGTGCGAATTCTGCGATATCCCGGGGCTGTACGGCCGCAACCCGCGTCTCAAGACGCCGCAGCAGATCACCGCGGAACTCGACCGGCTGCTCGAATGCGGGGTGACGGGTTCGGTATATTTCGTCGACGACAATTTCATCGGCAACCGAAAGGCGGCGCTCGATCTGCTGCCGCATCTGATCGAGTGGCAGAAGAAAACCGGTTACGTCACGCGGCTTGCCTGCGAGGCGACGCTCAACATCGCCAAGCGGTCGGAAATTCTCGAGAAAATGCGTGAGGCCTACTTCGTCACGGTTTTCTGCGGCATCGAGACCCCGGACCCGGATGCGCTCAAGGCGATGCATAAAGACCACAACATGATGGTCCCCATTCTGGAGGGGATCGCGACCATCAACCGTTACGGGATGGAAGTGGTCTCCGGCATCATCATGGGGCTCGATACGGACAAGCCGGACACCGGCGAGGCGCTGCTTGCCTTTGTCGATGAATCCAGGATTCCGTTGCTGACCATCAATCTCCTGCAGGCGCTGCCGAAAACGCCGTTGTGGGATCGCCTCGAGCGGGAAAACCGCCTGATCGACGACGAGACCCGTGACTCGAATGTCGATTTCCGGCTGCCCTATGATCAGGTCGTCAGTTCGTGGCGCAACTGCATGGAGGTCGCCTACCAGCCGGAGAAACTGTTCGCGCGTTACCAGTATCAGGTGGATTACACCTATGCCAACCGGATGCCGCTGCCTGCGACCGCGGAGCAGAGGACCTGGGCCAATATCAGGCGTGGCCTGACCATGCTCGGCAAGATTTTCTGGAAGGTCGGTGTGCTCGGCGACTACCGAAAGGTGTTCTGGAAATTTGCGCTGTCGCGCCTCCGAAACGGCGATATCGAGAGTTTGATTTCCGTGACGTTGGTCGCGCATCACCTGATCATGTTCGCACGCGCGGCTTCGGTCGGTCAGCAGAATGCATCGAATTATTCGGTGCGGCTGCGCGAGGCATCCGTCCCAGCCGAGTAACGAGATGAAAACCCCGGCACCGGCGTCCCGTTCGCTGACGGATCTGCGGGATTTGACGCCGGCGCGCGTCGGGCTTGGCCGGGCCGGCGCAAGCATGCCGACCCAGGCACTGCTCGAATTTACGTTGGACCATGCGCGCGCCCGCGATGCGGTTCATGCCGCCTTCGACGTTTTCAGTCTCATCTCGGGCCTCGGCGATCTTGGTCTTGCGGCATCGGACGTTTCCAGTCGTGCGCGCAATCGGCAAGACTATCTCAGGCGTCCGGACCTCGGCCGAATGCTCGATCCGGATTCCCGGCAACTGCTGGCGGGCCGCAACGGCAGCCCGTGCCGGCTTGCGATCGTGATTGGCGACGGCCTGTCACCATCCGCGGTCAATGCTCACGCGATCGAAGTCGTCCGCAACCTCGTTCCGCGATTGGCCGCCGACGGGATCGAAATCGGCGCCGCCGTGGTGGCGTCGGGCGCGCGGGTCGCGTTGGGCGATGAGATCGGCGGCCTTCTCGGGGCACGCATGATTGTCATGTTGATCGGTGAGCGGCCGGGCCTGTCCGCGCCGGACAGTCTGGGAGCCTATTTGACCTTCGCGCCCAGGCCCGGCCGCACCGATGCCGAGCGAAATTGCGTCTCCAACATCCATGGCTCCGGGCTTGGATATGATGAGGCCGCGTTACGGATTGGGTGGCTGATCCGCGAAGGCCTGGCCCGGGAGCTTACCGGCGTCGCGCTCAAGGATGAAAGTGGCGACCAAACACCCCGGCGCATCACGAGGAATTCAACCTTGTGTCACAAATTGGAGACTTGAAGCCATTATCGGCCATACGCGACGATTTTGCGCTGGGGGGCGCGCTTGCGAGACGCCGCATAGACCTGCTAGACCTGTCGCGGTAGATTTACCGCATGTTTTCAAGGGCTAGCGCCGATCATACGTGGCCAATCGAGCCTCATTCGCGCCCCCGAATTTAAGCTATATGTATCAATAGAGCCGACGTGAGAACTGGATAGGGCATGCTCGAAAAGAACAGCGACAGTGAGGTCCATGCCGAGAAGATCGAGCGGCCGCCGACGGCCAGCATCGCCTTCGGGCTGGAGCGATTGGGGCTGATCGCCGTTCAGGCGCCGATCCTGTCCTGCATCATTCTCGTTGCGCTGATTGTCGGCGCGATCTTCGGTATCCAGCGCATCAAGATCGACGATTCCCTCAGTCAGTTGTTCCGGTCCAATTCCAAGGAATACCGGCAATATGAAGCGGAAACCAAGCGCTTCCCGGCGACGGAATTCGACGTGCTGGTCGTGGTCGAAGGCAAGACGCTGCTGGCGCGCGACAATCTCGAAAAGGTGCGCGATCTGGTTACCGATCTGCAGCTCGTCGAGGGCACGCGCGGCCTGATTTCGCTGTTCTCGGCGCGGCAAGCCCCGGCGCCAGGCAAGCTGCCGGCGGCACTGTTCGCGTCGGAGCTGCCGCAAGGCGCGGACTACGACAAGTTCATCGAGACCGTCAAAACCAACGAGATCATCCGCGGCAAGCTGTTGTCCGAAGACGGCACGCTGGCGCTGATCGTACTGTCGCTCGATCCCGATGTCGTCGCCAGCAGCAAGCTCAGCAAGACGATCGGCGACATTCGCAAGCTGATGGCGGAGGATCTCTTGGGCAGCAGGCTCAGCGCCGAACTATCGGGCGTTCCCGTCATGCAGCTCGAGATCCGCAACGCGGTCGAGCGCGATGGGCTGACCTACAACGTCCTGGGTATTCTGGCCGGCTGCATCATCGCGATCATCTTCTTCCGCAAGATATCGTTCATGGTCGTTGCCGCCTTCCCGCCGATGATCGCGATCTTGCTGGCGCTCGGCGGCCTCGGATGGGCCAATTTCAACCTCAATATGTTTTTGAACGTGATGACGCCGCTGATCATGGTCATCAGTTTTTCGGACTCGATGCAGCTGACCTTCGCCGCGCGAGACCGTCTGATCGCGGGCCAGGACAAATACACCGCGTTCAAGAACGCCGTGCTGGTGGTCGGGCCGGCCTGCGTGCTCACCCACGGCACGGCCGGCATTTCGTTTATTGCCCTGCAATTTTCGGATTCCGACCTGATCCGCAAATTCGGCGAGGCGGGGCTTGCCGCCACCATCATCGCGCTGATCGCCGTGCTTTCGCTGGTGCCGGTGTTCGGGGTGCTGTTTGTTCGAAACGAAAAGGTTTTCGCCGCCAAGTTCCAGGGCGCCGACGCCGGCGTCAATGCGCTGCGCGCTTTCTGCTACTGGATAGCGGTGCGCATGGTCAGCCGCCCCGGCCTGTTTAGCCTGTTCGCGGTGATTTTTGTTGGCGGTCTGGCGGTCGTCTACGCCAACCTGGAGCCGCGTTACCGGCTCGCCGACCAGGTGCCGGACAAGCAGCAGGCGGTGGCGGCCAGCGGGCGTCTCGACGCCAAGCTGACAGGTGCCAATCCGATCGACGTCCTGATCGAATTTCCCAAGGGCGCCTCGCTGTATGATCCCCAAACGCTGCAGACCATCGCCGACGTCCACTCGCTGGTAGAGAAACAGGCCGGCGTCGGCAACGTCTGGTCGCTGGAGACGTTGCGCCGCTGGCTTGCCGAAAAAGCCGGAAGCTCCGACGTCGCGACGTTGAAGGAATATGTCGACGTGATTCCTGCGCATCTGGTCCGGCGTTTCATTTCCGCCGATCAGGATGCGGTGGTGGTGTCGGGCCGGGTTCCCGATCTGGACTCAAGCCAGATTCTTCCCGTGGTCGAAAATCTCGATCACGGGCTGGATACGGTGCGCAAGGACCATCCCGGCTACGAGATCGCCGTTACCGGTCTTTCGGCGATCGCCGCGCGCAACAGCGCCAGCATGATCGAAAAGCTCAATCGCGGGCTGACCATCGAGTTCGCATTGGTCGCGGTCTTCATCGGGCTGGCGTTCCGCTCGGTGGTCGTGATGCTGTCCTGCATCCTGCCGGGCATTTTCCCTGTGGTGCTTTCCGGCACGGTGCTTTACGCGTTGGGGGAGGGACTGCAATTTGCCAGCGTGGTCGCGCTCACGGTGTCGTTTGGCCTCGGTCTCAGCGCCACCATCCACTTCCTCAACCGCTTGCGGCTGGAGACCGAGCCGGGCGTCAGCCCGGAACTGGCGGTCGAGCGCGCGACCGTGCTGGTCGGTCCGGCGCTGATCCTCACCACGGTGGTGCTGGCCTGCGGTCTGGTGGTGACGGTGTTTTCCGATCTGCCGTCGCTGCGCCTGTTCGGCTGGCTCAGCGCGTTTGCAATGGTTGCGGCCCTGATAGCCGACCTCTTCATCCTGCGGCCGACCGCGATGTTCCTGATCAATCTGGAGCGACGGCTTCGCGGGACGGTAGGCCGCGCGAAGCCGGCGGAGTAGACCAGGGTGCTACGGGAGGGTGTGGCGTCAGCCGCCCTTGGTCATGGTGATATTCACGCCCCTGATTTCGCCCTTGGAGTTGATCTGCACGGATTGCCGGTTACCGGTGGTGCGCAACGTCAGGTTGGCGGCAAATCCCGAAGCCTCGACGAACACGTCGATCTGTCCGCCGCCCGCCGTGCCCTGCAGATTGCCGAAAATATTCCGGCTGGCTTCGCTCCAGTTGCCGGAAATCCGGTCGCCCTGGCTCGTCACATCGCTGCTCAGCTCGAATTTGTAGCTATCGCTGGCGCAGCGGAGAGATTGTTTCAGGCCTAGGCCGTTGCCGTTGACCTTGTAATCGGCCTTGCAGCGGATGCGCTCAGTCGTTCCGTCCGACAGCGCAACGGTTCCGTTGCCAGACCACGCGCCTTCAAAACCCGCAAACGGTCCGGCCTGGGCGTGTCCCGCCGACACCGACAACATCAGCGCGGCGCCGATACCGGCAGCCTTGATCGCCTGTCCAAACAAGCTGGCACCAAACAATTTCATTTCGCGTTTTCCCATTCAAATTGACGTTCTCATACAAGCGCTCTCATACAAGATTACGTCTCGCCGCATCGAAGATTTAGTGTCGCCGCAGTGTGTTAGGTTCAAATGACAAAATCGACCGCTGCCTGCAATTACGCCGGTCGGCCTTCGCCGTGGCACCGGATGTCGGCAAAATACCCGAATCGATTGACGCAGGGCGAACAGCGTTTTTCGGTCAGCGAAATCCAAAAAAGGGCCTCGGATATCGCCATGCTTTATCTGAACAGCATCTAGCTGTTGGCCGGCTTCGCCTGCAATAGTCAATTTCGAAAAAATGCCAATCAAGAAATAAGTCTTCTGTATCAAATGGTTACCAGCGTCGTCGGGTTTATCTGCAAGGATGTGGAATTTGGAATCGGAGCGCCGCAAATTTGGCCGCATTTAGCACGCTTCTGGTTCGCGCGTTGCTTGGGTTCGCGACGTTTGCAATCTAGACAAATCTGTCCAGCTCATGCCTCGGCGCTAGTCGGGATGTGAATTTTCTCTGACTTCAGAATGAAGGAACACGATGCGTAATCTTTTCTTGGCACTTTCCCTGTTTTCGATCTCGGTTTCCACGGGTGCCATCGCCCAGCAGCCGCAGCAACGCAGCGGCACGCCAGAGGAGCAGAAGGCTTGCTCGCGCGATGTCGAGCGCCACTGCCGCCCGGTGATCGATCAGGGCGACTTCACTATTCTGGCTTGTCTGCAGCAAAATCGTCCCAAGTTGACCCCGGCATGCGCGCAGGTGCTGAAGGACCACAACCAGTAGGATAGCACTTGCATCCGACCATTGCCGCTGGAGGCCGATTGTTGGCCTAATTCGGACAGTCGGAGTGTGCGAGAACTCACAGATAGCGTTGGTTTTGGTGTCGTATTCCCCTATATGGGGTTTCGCGATCGTTCCGCATGCGCGGATTACCGGGCATGCGAGGTCGCCATGCCGAAACCAATGTAGCCAGTTCTTGATGACCAGTGCGAGCGAACTGCGATCCGGCAAGACTTACCGCGACGAAAATTTTCCGGTCGCGTCATGGATTATTCATCCGCGCCACCGGGCGCTGATTCTTGCGTTCTACAATTTCGTCAGAACCGCCGACGACATTGCCGATCACGCAACGCTCGGTGAGCGCGACAAGCTCAACTATCTCGATCTGCTCGAAGCCGAACTGCTGGGGCAGGGCGACAGCCAGCCCGAGGCGGTCAATCTGCGGGCCGCGCTGGCGCAGCGTTCGATGCCGCCGCGCCATGCGCTCGACGTCCTGATCGCATTTCGTATGGATGTGACCAAGCTTCGATACGAAAACTGGGACGAAGTGCTTCATTATTGCCGATACTCGGCCATGCCGGTCGGACGGTTCATGCTCGACGTCCACGGCGAAAGCACGTCGACCTGGCCGGCATCGGACGCGCTCTGCGCCGGCCTGCAAATCAACAATCATCTGCAGGATTGCGGCAAGGACTATCGAGACCTCAATCGGGTTTATCTTCCGCGCGATGCGCTGGCGGCAGCGGGGGCCTCCGTCGAGGCGCTCGGACAGAAGCAGGCATCGGCGCCGCTGCTGCAATGCCTGCATTCGCTTGCGGCGCGGACCGAGATCCTGCTCGACGAAAGCAAGCCGCTCAGCGCCGAGGTGCGGGATTTTCGGCTCGGGCTCGAGATCTCCGTGATCCAGGCTTTCGCCGACAAGATCGTCCGTCTTTTGAAGGTGCGCGATCCCTTGAGCCAGACCGTGCATCTCGGCCCCCTTGAACTGGTCGCCCATAGCCTCGGCGGCTTGGCAGGCGAGATGGCGCGCCGGGCGCTGGGACGGCGGCCCGTGTCCAAACCGGCGGCCGGCGCATGACGCTTCAGACGGCGGCGGCCAACGCCAGCTACGGGACCACCGCGTCCGGCAGTTCGTTTTACGCGGCGATGCGCATTTTGCCGCGCGACCAGCGCGAGGCGATGTTCCAGATCTACAGTTTTTGCCGCCAGGTCGATGACATCGCCGATTCCGATGGCCCGCGGCCCGAACGGCTGGCCGCACTCCAGCAATGGCGCGACGATATCGACGCACTCTATCAGGGCCAGCCGCCGGCGCGATTGCAGGACTACGTGGCCTCGGTTCGAACGTTCGATCTCAAGCGCGAGGATTTTCTGGCCATCGTCGACGGCATGGAGATGGACGTGCCGCAGGACATCCGGGCGCCGGATCTTGCGACACTCGATCTTTATTGCGACCGCGTCGCCAGCGCGGTCGGGCGGTTGTCGGTGCGGGTGTTCGGTCTGTCGCGGGACGACGGCATCCTGCTCGCGCACCATCTTGGCCGCGCGCTGCAACTGACGAATATCCTGCGCGACGTCGACGAAGACGCCGCGATCGGCCGGCTTTATCTGCCGCGCGAAGGGCTGCTGCACGCCGGAATCACCAGCTTCGATCCGCTGGAGGTGATCTCCAATCCGGCGCTGCCGAAGGTATGCGCGCCGCTGGTCGAGCGGGCGCGGACGCATTTCGAGAAAGCCGACGAAGTCATGGTCCGCAATCCGCGGCGCGTGGTGCGCGCGCCGAAGATCATGTCGAAATATTATCGGGCGATCCTGGAGCTGTTGGTCGCCAGGGGGTTTGCATCGCCGCGCATGCCGGTTCGTCTCCGCAAGATGGCCCGGATCGCCATCCTTCTTCGCTACGCGCTGATTTGATGCAGAACACCGTCCACATCATCGGCGCTGGAATTTCGGGCCTCGCGGCCGCCGTTCGGCTGGCGAATGCGAATTTCAAGGTGCATGTCCACGAGGCCACGCAACAGGCCGGCGGCCGTTGCCGGTCTTATTTCGACGCGGCGACCAACCTGACCATCGACAACGGCAACCATCTGCTGCTGTCGGGCAATCGTCACGCGCTGGCCTACGCAAGGTCGATCGGCACCGAGGCGGGACTGGTCGGGCCGACGCGCGCGCAATTTCCATTCGTCGATCTCACCACCGGGCAGCGCTGGCAGCTCGACCTCGGCGACGGCCGGCTGCCGCTGTGGGTGTTCGACGAGGCTCGTCGGGTCCCCGACACCGGCCTGCTCGATTACCTCGCATTGGCGCCTCTGATCTGGGCAGGCCAGGGCAGGCTGGTCGGGGATGCGATCCCGTGCAAGGGAACGCTGTACCAGCGGCTGGTGCAGCCGTTGCTGCTGGCGGCGCTGAACGTCGACCCGCCGGAGGGGTCCGCGGGGCTGGCCGGCGCAGTGGTGCGGGAGACGCTGTTGGCGGGGGGGCAGGCTTGCCGGCCGCTGATCGCCCGCGACGGTCTGAGCGCGGTTCTGGTCGAGCCGGCGATCAAATTGCTGCAGGAAAAGGGT
>Ga0137362_10003256_pt1 | contig 10827 bp, 9 predicted proteins | sample MadtaG_2_FD_104801 | JGI IMG/M metagenome (GOLD analysis project Ga0137362, IMG submission 104801) | Vadose zone soil microbial communities from Angelo Coast Range Reserve, California, USA - Mad1_100_16 metaG | ecosystem: Environmental > Terrestrial > Soil > Vadose zone | place: USA: California... | reverse complement strand
TCGGTGGTTGCGGGGGCCCGCAACCATCTTGATTTGCTCCTCTGGACACGAGGCCACCCAGCCCTACCCTAGGCAACAAAGCTCCTTTTCCCGGCCCACAACCACCTACTTCGAACAAGCGTCACCGCCCTCACACGGCGGTAACAGGGTTCAAATCCCCTAGCTAGTTCAAGGCGCGCCAATTTAGGAGAGAACATTCCCTGAACTGGGCCCCCGTGCGCGCATAGCATGTATGAGCACTCTGTGATCACCCTCGCCTCGCCGGGCGAGCACTTATTCTGGCCCGGCAGGACGTTCCCCCAGATCTCAGGCCCTTAAAACTCGGCTTGGCCGGCCCGCGGCAGTGTTGTTAACCGGCCACGACACAGCTTTGCCACAAAGCGGTAGGCGGGAAGAGGAGGAAGCTAAAAAAGGAACCGGAGTAAGATTGTGTTCAGCCAGGTTAACGAGCGGGACAGCAGATCCGGGTGGCTCGCGCCGGGATTCATCTCATCGGCGTGGCAGATCGCTGCCGTCGGGGTGGCGAGCTTGGTCGGCCTGGCCGTTCGTCTCTACGGACTTGCGGCAGAGCCTCTGTCAAGCCAGGAGATCTATACCTGGGATTTTGCGCATCAGACGGTTCCCTTCATCTTCGGACCGCTTTCCCACATCGAGACGAACCCTCCCTTTTACTACCTGCTGATGAAGCTCGTGATGCAGATCGGCGAAACCGAGTTCATTCTTCGCCTGCCGTCCGTGGTCGCGGGCACCATGGCGATTCCGCTGGTCTATGTCCTTGGCCGCCTCGGCGGCGCGTCGAAGAGCGGCGTCATCGGAGCAGGATTGCTGTCCCTGAGCGCGATTGCCATCACCTACAGCCGCCAGGCGAGGACATATGCGTTGTTGGAGGATGTCTGTCTGCTCGCCGCGATCGGCACGGTCATCATCATCGAGCATTGCGCAGGTCGTGTACCTCAAACGCCTCGGCCCGCGCGACGCGAACTCCTGGGATGGATCCTGTTTACCGTTGCCTCGATCATGGGATTCTACCTGCACTACACCTTCGCGTTCGAGATTTTCGTCCTTGAGTTCGCCATCGCCGCGGCGATCGGCATGGGGTGGCTCGGCGGGAAGGTCCGCGTCGACCGGGCGCTCATCCTCAAATGGCTCGCGAGTTCCTTTGTCATCGTTCTCGCCATCGCCTGGGGCCTCGTTCTAGCGCGAAGCCAGGCGCAATCGGACAACATCGTCTGGATGCAGGTTCCCTCCCTTCGCGAAGCCATCCGGCTTTTGATCTATGTGGACGGCTTCAGTGCGGTCTCCCGGTTCCAGCCCTTGCCCAATTTGCTCCTAATTGGGCTGGCCGTCATAGGCCTCGTCGTCGGATGGAAACGCTCACCCGCAGTTCTCGTTTGCGGCGCATTGTTCGCAATGTTTCCCTTGGTTCTGTTCGTCGTCAGCCAAAACCGGCCGGTATTCATCGAAAGATCGCTCGTCGCTCCCAGTTTTGCCGTCTGCCTGCTCGCTGGCTACGGAACCCTGTTTCTTGTGGGGAAACTGTCAGATCTTGGAAGCCAGTTCTTTCGGCGTCCCGCCTTCGGACCTGGGAATGCGCCCTTTCTATCTGGGATCATCGCCAGCGCGGCCGTTGTTGTCCTTCTTGGATTGGCCATGATCTCCGCGACAAACAGTGCGAACGGCAAAACGGTTTGGGAACCCTACGACAAAGTTGTGGAATATCTTGCTTCCGTGATGAAGCCGGGAGATGTCGCCGTCGGCACCGATGGCGTGATCTATTACCGTCAGCAGACCAAGGCCAGCTTTCCCTATTTCAAGCTCGTCGAAGGCGATGCAGCGGTGGCGCAGGTGACCTACGGAAGCCCGACAGCGCGCACTGAGGAGGTGCCAAAGCTGGCTCATGCCGGTCATTCGGTCTATCTCGTCTTGCGGCAAGGCATCGAGTTGGTCGTCCACGGTCACTTCTACGCCTCCTACGCCGTCTATGTTCTCGACAAGCTCCAACATCGCAACCCCCCGATCGCTTCCTTCGGAAAATTGGGCGTCTACCGGCTGCCCGGAGAGTGCACCGGCTCGGGCCCCTGTCTTGAGGCTGCGCAGAACGAGTCAAGCCCGGAAGCACCGTAAGGCCTGGATCTTGGCATCTTCGGCTCGCGTCTCCCCGGACGCTGGGGAAGCGAATGCCTTCGTTATCCCCTCCGTCTGGCGACTAGCAGGCGCCCTTGCGTCACGACGTCGCGCAGAATTCCACGGCCGCGAGGCACTGAGGCCAAAACGCCCACAAATGTCGAATAGGCGATGATGAACAGCAGGACTAAAGTAGGCGGGCCGGGTGGAAGGATTCGCCCGAGGCCCACTTCAACAAGCGCCGTCACTGCGGCACCTATGGCGCATGGATAGAGCGCGGTGAGCAATTGCGGAAAGCTTACAGGACCACTTCGGGTCGCCAGCCACCAGATGACCGGTCCTTGGAACGTGCCGGCTACGATATAGCTGATAGCCACGCCAAGTGGGCCCCAGGGCAAGCCCACCACAAACGAGGCGGTAAACAGAAGCGAACTCAGGGTGCCCCAATTACGCATCTCCCGCGTGCGCTCCTGCGTGATGAACAACCATCCCGTACTGTTGCCGATCGGTGCAAACAGGGCACCGACACCTAAAACTGCGAAGATAGGCGCCGCAGCTGACCAGCGATCGCCAAGAACCGTGACGATGAGCTGCTGACTCGTACACACGGCGAATACGACTCCGGGATAAGTAAGCAGCAGAATCATTTCGAGCATTCGGAGATAGGCCCGCCGGTAGACCGCCGGCTCGTCTCGCGTTCTCGCGAGGAGTGGTATCGCAACCCTGGTGAAGGGTCCATTGATCTGGGTCAGCGGCAGGAGCAAGAGTTTGTATGCGCGGTCATAGAGACCCAGTGCGGCCCCTCCGGCGAAATGGCCGATGAGCACATTGTCCAAATTCCGCGCAAAATAGTTTACAAAATTGAAGGTCGTGATGTTGGCGCCAAAGCCAAGAAGCTTCCCAGCATCCCCTATCCAGCGCGGCTTCCCAGGAATCCATTGCGCGAATACCCACGCGAGGGGTAGCGAGACAAACGATGTCGTCGCCTGACCGATGACAATTGCCCAGAAACTCATGCCCGCAATGGCTGCAAGAACCCCAACCGCGGCTCCGACTCCGAAACTCACGAGATTCACGACTGCCAATTTTCCGAAGGCGAAGCGCCGGTTTAGAAGGGCAATGTGCTGAGCGGAGGCGCCGCTCAACAGGAAAAGCGCCCCCAGCGCCATCGTAATCGGGGTTACGTCCGGCTCCGCGAAAAACCAGCCAACCAGGGGGGCGAACGCCACGGTGACGATCGCAAGAACGCAACTGAGAGCGCAATTCGACCAGAACAGGAAGCTGAGTTCGGCCTGATTGATTGATCGACGCTGGACGGTGGCCTGCGTCAAACCGAAATCAACAAAAAGCGCCACAAACGCCAAGATAGGGGATGCCATGGCGACTAGGCCGAACTCCCGCGGCGTAAGCAGCCGCGCGATGACGACCTGATAGACGAATTGCATACCAAGACGTACAAACTGCGCCGTGAAGGTTATGACCAGTCCGTTGACCGAGGCTCCCTTGAGGGCAGCGCGATCCTCCGATTCGTACGATGCCGTCATTTCATCGCTCGCGGCGAACCCAGCAACCCGCCACTGACTCGGAAACCCGCCTCAACCCAGCGCGCCAATCTCCGTTAACGCCGATATCGCTCTGGGGGAGCATCGCCCTCTCCGATGACTTCACGCGCCGTCCCTTTCGCGGGTGAACAGGATGTCGACTTGCCTTCTTGGACAAGCTTCAAGCCGTTGCATCTTGGTCGGCCGCCGCCAGTTGAGATACCAAGCCGCATCGTACTGGTTGTCCATGCCGTACGCATTGAATCCCTTGGCGATGAACTCGGAGAAGATCGCATTCAACGCCATTTCTCCATCGCCAGGATTGCATTCGACCATGATCGCGGTGCCGCGCGGATAGCACTCAATCGAAGAAAGCAATTGAGAGATTGTGGGCATTTCCGCGCCCTCGACTTCGATCTTAATCAACGCGATCTTCTTGCGTTCGATCTCCGTCAAAATCTGATCCAACGGCAGAGCGGCCACAACGGCCTCCGACTCGCAGTTTTGCCATTTCTTCAGTATCGAAGCCGCTCCGGAGTTCTGGGCAGACCCGTTCCAGCCTCTGCGAGTGACGGTTGGCCATCAGCCCTACCCGAATCTTGCGTCAATCCCTTGTTCTTAGCAGCAGGCCGCCTCTTGGCCGGAGGCCATTTTTCGGACTGCTATGCACGGCTAACCGAACCATTGCCGAACTTTCCGCCACCCGAAGCGCAGGACTGCCTGGGCCATCCAATAGTCTGTCAGCATCAGAAGGGTTATCTGTCCCCAACTGTGCGTACCCGAGCACGACCGAAGTTTGCGCCGCCATTGTGTCGTAGTCGATCCGCGTTCGGCTCAGGCCAGAGGCCCTCCCCGTATAGTGCAACGAGCCCCAGTCCGCCTCATCGGTGTACGGCCTCGCGCGCATGGCGAATTCGTACTTGTCGATAACCTCCACAGTGGAAGAAGGAGAAATTCCCGGCGAACCAACCGAATTCTTCGTGGCATCGTACCATGCGAAGTTGTCGAGTACGACATCGGCATTCAAGTCACTTGCGGCCCTGGTCAGGCGCTCAAGACGCTCAGGCATGAATGCATCATCGGCGTCGAGAACGGCGACCCATTCTCGACGCGCTACATCCAGGCCGGCATTTCGCGCTTTTGCGGGGCCGCCATTCTTATGAAGAAGAACGAGATGCACGCTCGGGTAGGCCAGGGCGAGTTCCCGGGCCACTTCTGCCGTGTTGTCCGTCGAGCCGTCGTCAACGATAAGCACTTCCAGCAAGCACTTCCAGCGGCGGCGATGTTTGGTCCAGAGCCGAGCGAACCGCTCGATGCAGGAAGGGGGCCCGCATTGTAGGCAGCGATAAGGACAGAGACGCTATCGTCTGCACGCGCATGATTGGATCTAGGCAGCCCCTGGGTCATGGCACTTCTAACCTATCGAATCGATTTCTTGCCCGAGAGTACAATTCATTCATCGCGACTCTAGATCGGCACGGGCCACACACCGTTCTGGCGAGCATTGTGGCCGGCCCAGTGTGAATACCGACAGATGGGGTTCTTCGTCACTGGAAAAGATGGGCGGCCAATAAAATCGAGACGGTGGGTTGCTGCGCTATTTGCATTTTGCGGCGTATCAATTGATCAGCTTTCCTTTGGCTTGAGCGAGTCTTCCTCTAGCCTCAGGCGTTTTCCATGGAGACGGTCACAGGGGGCACTGGCATGTCCCTGGTACATGGCGCATTCCGACGTCTGACGACGGTGGTCGGCCAAGTGCTATACTGATCGTCCCGGGAGCCGGGTGCGGCAATGCTGGTGGTCATGCGCAAAACCAGGGTGTCTTGAACGATTTTGTGCACTCCGCCAAGTGCAACAGAGAACGGCTCCGGCTATAATTGGAGCACTCTGCGCACTGTGGCAAAAAGGAGTGGATTCGAAGGGAGACCCTTTCTCATTCTGCGGCCTTCAGCGAACCTGCAAGCACTCTGATCCGTTCCGTCAGGACGTCGTTCCAGCGATCGAGGTTCAGATCGCGCTCAACCTTCTCGCGCCCGGCCTGTCCCAGGCGATAGGCCAGGCTGCGGTCGCGTGCGATGCGACACATGGCGTCGGCGAGCGCGTGGACATTCCTTTCCGGCACCAAGAGTCCATTCACTCCATGTTCGATGATTTCGGGGATTCCGCTGTGATAAGTGGAAATGACCGGGAGACCCATCGCCATCGCCTCCGATATGGCCACAGGGATTCCCTCTATATCACCTGTCTCCGTCGTTACAGAGGGAAGGACGAAGGCATTGGCGGCGAGCAGCCTCGCTCTGACTTCCTCCCGCGGCCCACTCCCATACAGCAGAACAATCTCTTCGAGCTTCAAATCGACGATGATGTCGCGGAACTTCTCAAGCAGCGGCCCATCGCCGACGATGCACAGATTCATCTTTATTTCCGGATTCATCTGCCGGCAATGAGCGATGGCCCGGATGGCAAATTCCAGGCCTTTCTTTTCCACAAGGCGGCCAACCGAAACGAACGAGAATTCATTCCCGACACGGGCTAGATCCCGCTTTGTTTGTGGCCATGCTGTCTGGGGGCGAACTCCCATCCGTTGCACCGCCGTCCTATTCGCCGCCGCGCCCATTGTCACTAGGCGCTCGTGTAGAAAGCTGCTGACGGGGAAAAAAAAGTCACCGTCCTGCAATAGCTGATTATAAATGCCGAACCCCTTCTGATCCAAAAGAACGGACAGATCGTAGCCATGGAAGAAGGTCGCTACCGGCCACCGGGCATTAAACGCCTTGCGTAGCCGGACCATGAGTTCGCCGGTCGGGCCAAAGTGGCAAAGAACGAGGTCGGGCGTAGGCAATGTCTCCAGAGTCCGAGCATAGGCAACGAGCTGACGCGCCCCGACGAGCAGAGGTCGCTTCAGCGCTCTATCCAAGCCTGCTTTCACCACTTCGACGAGCAATCCCAGCTGCCCCCGCCGGATGAGTTTGAACAAGGTCCGCGACCATCGGACGAGGCGGGATCCGGCGGGCTTCACGCGGTCGTCGACATATCGGACACGATCGAGAAGCCCATAGACATCGACATCGGGATGAACGGTTGATTCTTCGCGCGCCTTGGAGGCGAGAATATCTACATCGAATCCCCGGTCGATCAGACCGGTAATCTGGTCCAGGACGAAGGTCTCGGACAGCGCGGGAAAATCGTTGACGACCATCAAGATGCGCATGTGCCACTCCCGTCCCCGCAATCACACAACTTTCGAATGCGAGCCCCTATCGCAAGCCCAGCCACGCACGCGCCGTCGAAGACCATTTCCGGGAAGGGATTATGTGATCTCCGATTCGCACGAATTCTGCTTCGAGCATCGCCCAAAACGTGTGAATGAATGCTTACACTATCGGTGCAATCGCTTGCGCAAACTCGAGTTCGGCATTCCCCTAGGTATGCACCGCTCCGGCGATTTACACCAATATGAACGAAATGTAACTCTGGCACTTTGCCCAGAACTCCTTGTCCCTACTGAGAAGGGACTGCGAATGTTTACGGTATTGAGTGATAGCCCGCTCGATATCTGCGCTTGGGTGGATCGTGGCCTGCGTCAAATAGTTCTTAACAACCGCCACGCGAATTGAATCTCCGCAGAGCGCCCACTCTGAGCTCGACCTCTAAGTGCAGCGTAAGGATCTGACTGTAGGACAGCGAAGGATAAAAAAGGTACAGCGGATATTGTAGCAGCCAGCGCGAGCCCGGATCAGACTCGATTGCGCTGGATCGCGCGGCGGGTGTCCCGACATGTGTGGTTGGACCGCTAAAGTCTAATGAAGCGCCACGGGAGGGGCACATCGGGCGTGGGCGACGACAATATTCACATCCAGCTGTTGGCCTATGCCAGCCCTAACCTAAAACGGTGCCTGCAATTCTGCCGGACCATGGGGTTCAATCATCGCCTGCGAGGCCCACCTGATCGTTCGGATCCCATTCGACAACGCCTAGCGCATCTGATTCACGAAACCGCCCCGCACAGTGTGATAGCCGGCCCGCAAAAGTAGATCCGGTATCTCCGAGAAAGCGGTGCTCCTCACATAGTCCTTGATCGTCGCCTCGCAGATCGAATCGCGACGGAATGCCGTCGCATAGAGCGCGAACGATCTGGCGAAGACACGGTTGCTCAAGAGCGAGAGTCGGGGAAAGCGGCGACGCATATTCTGGGCGATAAGGAGATGGACACGCGCCTGGAGAATTTGATCCCGCCGCATCGTGTAGTGGTTGGCGCCATGAATGCGCTGAGCGGCGAGGACGTCGTGGAGATAGATGCCCGGCGACAGGGCCTCGGCCAAGAATATGAGATAATTGTCGGCGGTGATCCGTATCGATTCTGCCATGGGAAGAATGCTGTCCAGCAGTTGGCGTGACATGGCTAAACCGGAGGTTACCGGTCCAGGCGGTCCGGGCAATTTACCCCGCAAGGCAGACTTGCGGTGATCGACGGATATGGTTTCTGGAATCGGAGGAGTGGAAGCCGTTCGACCATCCTGGAAGATACGGCAGATCGGATGGAAGACCCAGCGGACCTCGGGATATGCCGTGATCGCTTTGACAACCTGCTCGACCTTATTCGGGTAAAAAAAATCGTCGGAGTCCAGCATGCAAATGACGTCACCCTCGCTGGCAGCGAATCCCGCATTGAATGCCGACGCCTGGCCGCCATTCGTCTTCATGACGGAACGGATGCGCTCTCCATATCCGGCAATGACTTCCCGGGAATCGTCGGTTGAGCCGTCATCGACCACGACAACTTCGGTGTGCGCATAACTCTGTGCCAAGGCACTGTCGATAGCCGCGCCAAGAAAACGACCATAATTGTAGTTGTTGATGACAATGGACACTTTCATATCGCTGCGGACCGTCGGTTCCATCAGCAGTCTCCGAAGGCATCCGGCCTCGAATCGCGGGTGGTGATCCCCGGCACGTGCAGATCATTCTCGACCCCAATGCGGGGCCGGGGCGCCATGACCGAAGGGGTCCCGGCGGCACGCGAAAGGCCGAACCCGCCGGTTTCTACGATCCCGATGTCCAGGTGCATGTGCCGCTGCCTCTCGGATTGCATCGCAAGCGCCATCCATCTGAAAGAGAGACTGGAATTAGCCAAGTTGGAACCGACTGCCGTACCGCGCGCCGGTGCTGAACGACGGCTGCGTTGCGGGCTGTAGCTGCAGCCCCCGTTCCCTGGTGTGCATCTCATTTGTTTGGCGCGGACGAGGATGCAAAACCGGTACGATCTGTTGCTGAATATTTCCGGGAAGGGGAATCCATCCAAGTGGCGAAGAAGGGCCAGCGATATGTCGCTTCGCACTCTCGCCGGAAGACCTCAGATGAGCCGATCCAGCCATCCAGGGATTCTGTGCTTTCGCTTGTTCAAGACCGCGCCAAGAACCCGCCCACCGCCCGTCTCGATCAATCGCCGCGCCTGCTCGACGATCGCTTCGCGTGTCTTCTCCGCCTCGACGACAAGCAGAACGCCGGAGACCTTGCGCGACAATGTGACCGCACTCACGTCAGATAGGATCGCCGGCGCATCGACGATGACCAGTCGGGCAAGCCTTGCCGCATGGGCAAAGACGCGGTCCAATTCCTCTCCATCAAACAACAACCCGGCATTAGAACCGCCGACGCTAAGCGTCGCCGTGGCGAGCGTCGGGAGCATCGGATCCTCCTCGACCACGGCTTCGAGCGGCACTCTGCCATGGGCGGCTGCTTCAAGGCCGGGGCTGAAGGGCAGATCGTTGACGACGCGAATGAGCATAACGGTCTTCGCCAGATCGCCGGCGACAGTCAGGGCCATCTCTCGGGCGATGGTCGAAGTTCCCTCCCCGCGAGTCGCGCTGGCCAACATAATGGTTCTGGATCGTTGTTCCGGCAAACGGGCGGTAACTGCGCTGTAAAGCATTTGCATTTCCGTCCTGCCAAGGAGGGAGGGCAGGCTGGGGCGATAGTCAATCGCCAGCTCGCTCCCCGGCATTTCCAACCGCTTCAGTTCTGCCGATGCGTCAATGAGTCTGGTCATGCTTTGCCGCTCTAATGTTGCGGTGAAATCGCGTATACCCCATGGTACCGCGCATGAGATCACGACAATGACGACAATTGTTGTTGTTATGGGAACTTCGGGCTGTGGGAATTTTGGGGCAGCAAACGCGGTCGTGGCTTGAGCCCAGCCTACAAACGAACATGCCGTTAACTCGAGCCAAGACCACCGCCGATTACTTTGTCGCCGGGGAGAATTCCATAGCGCGTAATCGTGCCACCGGCGAGTTCAAGTGCTGCGCCGACGGGGCTGTTGGAAACTATCGGTGTCGCGGAATCGGTTGGAATCGAAGGGTGAACCTCCATGACCGTGCCGTCGCTGGCGATGAAGAGCAAATCCAAGGAAAGCGAAATGCCGGCCGTCGTTATCGAGATCGGCACCGGTGCGCGGAGAGATTGCAGGATCAGCAACCCCCCGTCAGGGGCGATGTCGGAGCGATAGTGCAGCCCGAACGCCGCTTGGGAGTCGTTGGTGGCGACGTCCACCACGAACTCATGTCGGCCCGACTGGGTAATCAAAGTCAATGGGGTCGTGGCGAAGGTCATGCCTTGGGAGGCCGCCTCGTCGTGGACCCCCAAAGCCATGGCCAGAAAACCGGCCGCGATCATGAAATGACGGTATGGCGCTGTCATGGGTGGTCTCCCTTGGCAGCAAGACTACCGCGAACCACATTCCAACGGCCGCGGCAAAAAGTGGGAGGGCCAATATCTCTGGTTAACAATTGGAAAGGACCTTAATCCCGGGATGTCCCTCGGACGGCCGGATGGCGTGGGTGATCCGGACCGGCCTTGGTCGAAAGAGGCCCCTCGGGCGGCTGGATGCGCAGATTCGGTGTCGGGCGGGCGCGATCCTAGGAATCGCGCCGGCACCAGCCGGGTCAGCTGTCCTGGCCAGCCCCGTCATCCATGCTGTGGTCGAAGAAGTAAGCCAGGAAGAGCCCGAGGGCGCTGGCGAGCGAATAGGTAGCGACGCCGGCCACTAGACGCACGGTCCAGAGATAGAAATCCGCGCCTCCAACGCTTTTGGCCTGCCACCAAATCTCGAACGAATTGCCCATGAGATCGGCCATGAGCCAGGCGGCAACCCACGGCAATC
>Ga0137362_10003250_pt1 | contig 10843 bp, 9 predicted proteins | sample MadtaG_2_FD_104801 | JGI IMG/M metagenome (GOLD analysis project Ga0137362, IMG submission 104801) | Vadose zone soil microbial communities from Angelo Coast Range Reserve, California, USA - Mad1_100_16 metaG | ecosystem: Environmental > Terrestrial > Soil > Vadose zone | place: USA: California... | reverse complement strand
CGTGACCATGCCTGCGAGGGGGCCTGCGGCCGTGGCCGGGCGCGCAGGCCGGGACGGCGGTAAGGCCGCTCCACAGCCGGGGATCCTCGAATTGCTGACGACCGCTGAGAAGCTCCTGTCAGATGCCAAGTGCGACGAGTATTACGGCAAGCAGATGAGCCCGAACTTCCGCCGCGTGACCGGCAAGAAGGCGTTGGAAGCGCTCATCGCCGCCTGCCAGAACAGCCTCGGCAACCGCGAGATGCTGCTCTCCGCCCTGCATATCGTGCGCGGCCTCGAGCCGCGCTACGAGTACGAAGGGCAGCGCGCCGTGTACGACCTGACTGGCCAGGGCCTGCCGTTCGATCGCTTCGTGCTGGAGCAGATCGACAAACGCTGGTACGTCGCCGAATAACAGCTGCACGCCGAGCCGGCACGCTAAGCTAAAAGCGCCGCCCCGGGAACTGCGTACCCGGCGGGCAAAAGTCACACCTTCTGCCCGCAGATCGAAACAGCCGCTGGGTTGGCTGCTGAAAAGGGCCGCGGGCGACTTTCAGCCGATAGAAGAAAAATCACTCCCGCGGCAGCAGGAACTGCGAGCCGTTGTGGGACAACACCGCCCCGTCGGGCGTGATGCTCTCGACGCGCACGCCCTCGGGGAGCGAGTCCCCCTCACGGAGCTTGTGCATGTTGATCATGACGAAGCGCTCCCGCGGGCTCGCAGCAAACACGTGCAGATCGAGGCGCAGTTGCGGCAGGCCGGCGCCGGGCACGGCTGCCGCCTCCTGGTACAGCGGCAGCCCGCCGTCGGTGCCCCGCTTCACGCGGAAAACGGGCGCTGCCGCAGGCTCGCTCGCGGGCTCGTAGTCATCGGGATTCAGGACGGGCCCAGGCGTTGCCGAGGCCGGCGGCGCCGTGTCGGGTTGCATCACCCCCGTCGTCTGCGAGGCAGCCACCGGCAGGACCGGGCCGCCGACTGCAACTGCGGGCGCCGGCACGACCCCCGCGGCCGGCGGCGCCGGACTTGTTGGCACAGGCGCGGCAAGTCCCGGGCTCGCCGCCGGCGCGGGTGCGGAAGCGGCCGCCATTGCGCCGGGCGCCGCGGGCGACTGGGCCGGATGCCGCAGGAGCATCCACACTCCGATGACCAGGTTCACGCCGAGCAGCACGGCGATGGCCGCCGCCCACAGGGGTAGCCCCGTGCGCGGCGGCGCGACCTTCACTTCGAACAGGGCCGGCCCGCTCTGCCGTTGGCGATCGGCCTCCGACTTCTTCAGCGCCTCGAGAATGAATGACATCGATCAACCACCGTGAGTGTCGGCCACGTCCAGGAGCGGCGCATCCGGGCCCGCGATGGCGCTCGCGAGCGCGATCTGCGTCTGCAGGCCGGCAATGCCGTCGACCGTGAGCCGGTGTTGCCGCTGAAAGTCCCGCACGAGCCGCGTGAGCTCCGCATCGAACACATCGCCGGCCGGACCGTCGCTGCGCATTCCCTGCAGACGCTGCAGACTCTGACGCAGCCAGCGCACGTCGGCGCCGCGCATTCCCGGTGACAGCGGCTTCACCGGGTTGGTCCCCGGGCGCCATAGCATCACGAAATCGCCAAACCAGTAACGCGACAGCTCACCGATGCCGACGTCGTGAGGCGTGCCGCCCAGATCGATGCGTGCGCGCTCGTCGTCGAGGCGCGTGAGCACCACCTGATGTGTGCCACCGGCGCCGTCGTTAAGAAGCAGAATCGCCGGGTGGTTGTACAGCCGCAGCTGGCCGAATGAGCCGCGCTGGGACAGGCATTCGAGGCCCTGCTGCGAGGCCTGCGTGCAGGGGTCGGTGCCGGCGCGCGCGTACTGGATTCCCCACAAGCCGAACAGCCTGCCGAACGCGCTGTCGGGGTCAGTGTCGCTTGCGTGCTTCGCGAGCACCTCAGACAGCGGCGGCGGAGTTGGTGCTGTGGGTAAGGCCGGGGTTGCGCCTGCGGTCGCAGCCTCGGCGGCCATGACACTGCCCGGACCGGGTGCCGGCACGCCGGGGGCGGCGCGCATGGCGGAGAGCGCAGGCGAGTTGTGCGATTGCGCGCTCCACGGTCGAACGTTCCACCACGCCACGGCCGCCAGCGACAGCGCGATCGCGGTTGCGCCCGTCGCCACCCACGGCAGCCAGTGCGGCGCGATGCGTTTCCCGAACACCTCCGCTGCGGCGTCGCGCACGATGCTTGCGGTGATCCGAGGGCGATCCATCGAGTAGCCCCCCAGCAGCGCGCGGTCGCAGATGACATTGATGACTCGCGGCACTCCGGCCGACAGCCGATAGAGCTCGCTGTGCGCGCGCGCACTGAAGATGTCCGTAGTCGCCCCCGCCACCCGCAGTCGATGGCGCACGTATGCCGCGGTCTCCTCGCGTGACAGCGGATGCAGGTGATAGCGGCCGGTGATGCGCTGTGCCAGCTGGCGCAGCTCATTGCGCGCGAGCAGCTCGCGCAGCTCGGGTTGGCCGATCAGGATGATCTGCAACAGCTTCTGCGTGTTGGTTTCGAGATTGGTGAGCAGGCGCACCTGCTCGAGGACCTCGGGAGCGAGGTTCTGGGCCTCGTCGACGACCAGCACGACGCGCCGGCCGGCGGCGTGCGCACGCAGCAGATAGCGGCTGAGGACGTCGACGAGATCCTTGAGGCTGTGCGTCGAGGCATCCGCCACGCCGATGCCGATCTCTTCGCAAATGGTCAGCAGGAACTCCGGCGCCGTCATCCGCGGATTGAGGATAAGCGCGATCTCGGCGTTCTTCGGAGTCTGTGCCAGGAGCGACCGCACGATCGTGGTCTTGCCCGTACCGACTTCACCCGTGAGCTGCACGAAGCCGCCTGCCTCGTTGATACCGTACAGGAGGTGAGCCAGAGCTTCGGCGTGCCGTTCACTCAAATAGAGATAGCGCGGATCGGGGGTGATCGCGAACGGCTTTTCGTTGAGGCCGAAAAACGACAGATACATGGAGCGATGCTACTTGATCGTGTTGCCACGCCGCAGCGCGCGGCTGCCGAAGCGCGCCCGGGCCTCATCCAGCGTCGCATCGAGGCGGGTTGTGTACGGTGGCGCGGCTTCGAACAGGCCGAGCTGGGACGCAGGGCTCAAGTCAGTCAAGACTATTCCCAGAAGGCGAAGTTTCGCACCGGGGTGCGCCGCGAGCCAGCGGGCCAGCAGCTCGGCAGTCACCCGAGCGATGGTACGGCCGTCGTGTGTCGGCGGAGCCACGGCGCGCTGCCGGGTGAAGGTGGTGAAGTCATCGCGCCGGATTTTCACCCCGAGGCAGCCGCTCATCAGCTGTCGCTTGCGCAGCCGCTCGCACGCCAGCTCGGCGATGCGGGCCAATTCGGCCTGCAGCGCTTCCGGGTCGCCGATGTCGTCCGCGAATGTCTCCTCGGCGCTGAGCGACTTTTCCTCGAGATCCGGCAGCACTGGCCGGTTATCGATGCCGGCCGCGCGTTCCCGCACCCGTTGGGTGTATCGGCCGAACAACGGTCGGAGCACTGAATCCGGCGCGCCTCGCAGCTCGGCGAGCGTATGGATGCCCGCGGCTTCGACCTTCGCGCCGGTCTTGCGGCCAAGACCCGGCAGGCGGCGCACGGACAGGGAGTCGAGCATCTCGAGGACCTGATCTGCGGGCACGACGGTCAGACCGTCGGGTTTGGACAGATCGGAGGCGATCTTCGCGACCAGCTTGTTGGCCGCCACGCCGACGGAGGCCGTAAGGCCGGTCAGCTCCCGGATGCGGCTCTTGATGCGCCGCGCGATGGCCACTGCGTCCCCGAAAAGCTCCTGACTGGCCGTGACATCGAGGAACGCCTCATCGAGAGACAGGCCCTGAACCAGGGGGGTGACCTCGTGAAAGACGCTGAAAACCTGCCGCGAGACCTGCTGGTAACGCTGCATCCTCGGCCGGATGCAGATGGCATGGGGGCACAGGCGCAATGCCGTGCGCAGCGGCATCGCCGAGCGCACGCCGAATTTACGGACCTCGTAGCTGGCCGCTGCCACGACCCCACGGCCGCCCGTCCACCCGACGATGACCGGCTTGCCGGCGAGCGCGGCGTCGTCGCGCTGCTCCACCGATGAGTAGAACGCATCCATGTCGACGTGCAGCACGGCGCGAATCATGGGAGTAGGCAGGTGGCGTCGGGCCCCACGAAATCGAGCGTCTTCCTTGTCGGCACATGCTCGTAGGCGGCGTGGAGCTCGGCTTCGTGGGGTGGTTTTGTGGGTGGTTTTACCGGGCAGCTATGGCGTCAGTTGGTGACCGTGATGGTGATCTTCCGCGACATCACCGGGGGATTGTGCGGAATGTGGTTCTGGTCACCGAGCAGCAGTTGCAGGGTGTGCTTGCCGGGCGGCAGGTTCAGCGTTGTCTCGGTCTGGCCCTTGCCGAAGTGCACGACCTTGTCCGAAACCGGGAGCGGCTGGCTCAGATCGGCCGGAGGATCGGTGTCGATCAACAGGTGATGGTGGCCGGTGTTGTCGAACTTCACTCCGGCGGGCGCAATACCCATGCCCTTGAGCCCGAATTGCACCAGCACCGGCGCGCTCACCTTGGCACCGTGCTTCGGGCTGATGATGTAGGCCTCGGCCCCCGCCGGCGAGGGTGTGCGCTCCTGGGCTGTGGCGACCGTGGCCGCGAGCACCAGCGCGGCGATTACGAAGATACGCATGGGAGACTCCACCGAAGTGCACGGCGCCTGTCGGCCGCGCGCGCAGCTTAGTCTGTGTGCCCCGGCCGAAACAAATATTCCCGCTTCGCAGGCTCATCTACAGCCGCTGACCACACTCGCCGCAGTATCGGCCCGGTACGCATGCTCCACAGTTGGGGCACCGGGGCGTCGGTGCTGCGGCCTGGGTTGGCAGCACCGCGGTTGTTGGCGGCGAGGTTGTCGGCGGTGCGGTGGATTCCCCCGGAGCGATCGGCGCGTCCCCTGCGGCAGTACGCGACCGCACAGCCATGGGCGGATCAGGCAACGTGCGCGCTGGATCTCGCCGCAGCCTGGGGCAGCGGCTGCGCTTGCGTGCCAAGCTCGTGCGGCGCGAAGTCATCATCGTGGATGATGTCCATCACCTTGCGGTCGTAGTCGCGCAGCGTGGCCGCTTCCGTCTCGGAGATGAGGCCGGCCGCGAGCGCCTGCTGGATCTGACCCGGCAGGTCGAGCGCCGTCAGCTTGCCGGTCTTGACTCCCTCCACGCGCAGGCGCTTCTCGATGGGCTCGGCGGCCTGCGCCAGCAGCAGCGCTTCCTGCAGCAGCCCGAGCGGATTGCCCGGCTCCAATGTCCAGTAGGTGTACTCGCACAATCTTTCGCGGGCCTCCGTCGGATTGGTCACCAGCTCGGCGACCGTGCGGCCGAGCCGATCGTCGGGGGCGGAGTAGGCGCGTCCGCGCGGGAAAATGAGCGCGCGCATCGCGCCGGCGAGCAGGCGGCTCGGGAAGTTTCGCAGGAAGCCGTGCAGCTGCTCCTGCGCGTGATACAGAAGATTGCGGCAGGCCCATTCGACGATGGGCAGGTCTTGCTGCTGGCGGCCCTGATTCTCGTGATGCTTGAGCACCATCGAGGCCAGGTACATGCACGACAGCACGTCGCCCAGGCGCGCGGAGAGGTTCTCCTTCTTCTTGAGGTAGCCGCCGAGCGCGAGCATGGCGACGTCGACGGCGAAGGCGAAGGAGGCGCTGAAGCGCGCGATGTGTTGGTAGTAACGCGCCGTCGGTCCCTGCACCGGCGCTTGGGTGAAGCGCGCGTGCGTGAGCGCCATGATGAAGGAGCGTACCGCATTCGAGATCGTGAACCCGATGTGGCCGAACAGCGCGCCATCGAAATCGTCGACTCCCCGGGCGCGATCCGGGTTGCGGGCCGCAGTCATCTCACGCAGCACGAAGGGATGGCAGCGCACGGCTCCCTGGCCGAAGATGATCAGGCTGCGCGTGAGGAGGTTTGCGCCCTCGACCGTGATAGCGACCGGAACGGCCTGGTAGCTGCGCGCCAGATAATTCTTCGGCCCGAGGCAGATGCCCTTGCCGCCGTGCACGTCCATGGCGTCGTTCGCGACCTGGCGGCCCATCTCGGTGACGTGATACTTGAGCATGGCGGAGGGGACGGACGGCTTCTCCCCGCCATCGATCGCGCCCGCCGTCACCGAGCGGGCGGCATCCATCGTGTAAGTGAGGCCCACCATGCGGGCGATCACGGCCTCGACACCCTCGAACTTGCCGACCGGCATGTTGAATTGGCGGCGGATGCGCGCGTAGGCGCCCGTCGCCCAGGTGGCGGCCTTGGCGCCGCCGGTCGCGTTTGAAGGCAGCGAGATGCAGCGTCCGACCGACAGCTGCTCGACCAGCATGCGCCAGCCGGCCCCGGCCGTCTTCGGCCCGCCGATGATGACATCGAGCGGCACGAACACATCCTTGCCCTGCAGCGGTCCGTTCTGAAACGGCAGGTTGAGCGGGAAGTGGCGGCGCCCGACCGTCACTCCCGGCGTGCTGCGCGGGATCAGCGCACAGGTGATACCGATATCGGCTTTGTCACCTAACAGTCGGTCCGGGTCGAACATGCGGAACGCAAGCCCGATCACGCTCGCGATGGGGGCGAGCGTGATGTAGCGCTTGGAGAAATTCAGCCTCAGCCCGATCACCTCGCGCCCCTGCCACATGCCGCGGCAGACGATTCCGGTGTCGGGGATGGAGGCTGCATCGGAGCCCGCTCGCGGGCCGGTGAGCGCGAAGCACGGCACTTCCTCGCCCCGGGCGAGCCGCGGCAGGTAGTAGCTCTTCTGTTCCTCAGTGCCGTAGTGATTCAACAGCTCCGCGGGGCCGAGGGAGTTGGGCACGGCGACCGTGGAGGCGGCGGTCGCGCTGCGGCTGGCGATTTTCGCAAGCACGCAGGAATGCGCGTAGGCGCAGAACTCCAGCCCGCCGTACTTCTTCGGGATGATCATCGCAAAGAAGCCGCGCGACTTGAGGAACTCCCACACGTGCGGCGGCAGGTCGCCGCGCTCGTGAGTGATGTTCCAGTCATCGAGCATGCGGCACAGCTCCTCGCACGGGCCATCGAGGAAGGCCTGCTCTTCGGCCGAGAGCCGCGGGGGCTTGGCCGAGAGCAGCTTCGACCACTGCGGCGCGCCGGTGAACAGCTCGCCGTCCCACCACACCGTGCCCGCCTCCAGGGCTTCACGCTCGGTCTGCGACATGGGCGGCAGCAGCTTGAGGTAGGCCTTCATGAACGGGCGCGTGATCAGCGCCGTGCGCAGCGGGCGCACGTTGAGCAGCCACAGCGACGCGAGCAGCATCCACAGGAACCCCTTCCAGACCCCGGCGGGCGCGCTCGAGGCTCCCAGCAGCGTGTAGGCGGCGAGCAGGACAGTGAACGTCGCCGTGAAGGTGAGCAGCGGCAGCCGCCGGTACGCGAGAAAGAGAATCGCCGCGATGAACAGCAGCGTGATCACGCCGCCGACCTGCGTGACGGCGTAGGCGGCCGCTACGACGAAAACCAGGGAGACGATCGCGCCGACCATGGGGCTTCCTTTCGCCGCGTGCAGCGGCCCATCCTAAAGAATACTCTTCACACCCTCGCGCTCCTCGCGCAGCTCGGCGTCCGTGGCATCCATGCGCTTGCGGCTGAACTCGTCTACGGCCAGCCCCTGCACGATCTGGTACTCGCCGTTCTTGATCGTGACGGGATACGAGTAGACCACTCCTTCCCGGATTCCGTAACTGCCGTCGGCGGGCACGGCCATGCTGACCCAATCACCCACGGGCGTTCCGTGGACCCAGGTGTGGATGTGGTCGATTGCGGCCGAGGCAGCCGAGGCGGCCGATGAGGCGCCGCGCGTCTTGATGATTGCGGCGCCGCGCTGCTGCACCACCGGAATGAAAGTCTGCTCGATCCACTGCTGATCGACGAGCGACTTCGCGGGCTTGCCATCGACCAGGGCGTGACCGAGGTCCGGGTACTGGGTCGCGGAATGGTTTCCCCAGATCGTCATGCGCCAGATGGCTGTTACGTGAGTGCCGGTTTTTTCGGCGAGCTGCGCCAGCGCGCGGTTGTGATCAAGACGGGTCATCGCGGTGAAATTGCGCGGATTCAGGTCCTTCGCATTCGCCTTCGCGATGAGCGCGTTGGTGTTCGCAGGGTTACCCACGACGAGCACCTTCACATTGCGCCGGGCAACTTCGTTGAGAGCCTTGCCCTGCGCCGAAAAGATCTGCGCGTTGGCGAGCAGCAGGTCCTTGCGCTCCATGCCTGGTCCACGCGGACGCGCGCCGACCAGCAGTGCGATGTCGCAGTCGCGGAAGGTGGCCTTCGCATCGTCGGTGGCGACCACCTTGTTGAGCGTGGCGAATGCGCAGTCGGCGAGCTCCATCACGACGCCTTGCAGTGCCTGCATCGCCGCCGTGATCTCGAGGAGGTGCAGGTTCACCGGCTGATCCGGCCCCAGCATCTGACCCGAGGCGACGCGGAAGGCGAGGGCATAGCCGATCTGGCCGGCGGCGCCGGTGATCGCGACGTTCAAGGCGGGCTTCATGGCGCGCTTTTCTTCCGGGATGTAGGGGGCGGGTGATCTTACCGGGCCCCGCAAAACTGAGCATCTTGATCGTCGGTTTTGAGCTCGCCGGGCGTGCAAGGCTCAGTCTGTGGGTAGTTTTGCCGGCCTCACGCTCAAATCCCACTTTTTCGCTGATCTGGCTTGACACTATAGTAGTGATGTAGTTATATATATCACTAAGACGAAGGGGATCTGCATGGTGCAGGTTCCCGAACCCGCAGGAGTGAAAGCCATGAACGCGATGACAGATTCGATCCTCAAGTCTCTGGTGTGTGGTGCAGCGGCGCTGCTGATCACGATGGTGGTGAGCTTGAGCTTCCTCCAATACACGGCGGTGCCTCCCGGCGTGCGTGGCAACACCACTGCCGCAGTTGCGAAGCTTTCCGGACGGCAACCGCATGCCCTGTTTGGTCAGTCGCAGCCGGCTGTTTTGGTAGATTAGTCGGCTAATCTCCCGGCACGGGGTTTCGGAAGCAGTAATGGATCCGCAGTGGGACGACAGCGCGCCAATTTACCGGCAACTGCGGGACCGGGTGGTCGTGATGATTCTGGAGGGAGTGCTCAAGGAAGGCGATCCACTGCCCTCGGTCCGCAGTGTCGCTGTCGAGTTCCACTTGAACCCGCTCACGGTACTCAAAGGCTACCAGCAGCTCGTCGAGGAGCAGCTCGTGGAGAAGCGCCGGGGCCGCGGGATGTTCGTCAGCCCCGGCGCGCTCAAGGCGCTGATGAAGGACGAGCGGCAGCGATTCCTCGAGGACGAGTGGCCGAAGGTGTACGCCACCATCCAACGCCTTGGATTCTCGGCGTCCGAGCTGCTCCGCGGCAGTGCTCGCGCACCGGCGACACCGTCACCCCCGGCCGCAGGACACGGCGACGATGACGCAAGTAATTGAAGCGCGTGGATTGAAGAAGTCGTACGGCGCCTTGCGTGCGCTCGAAGACGTGAGCTTCACCGTGGAGCCGGGTCGCATCGTCGGCCTCATCGGTCCGAACGGCGCCGGCAAGACCACCGTCCTCAAGGCGATTCTCGGGCTTACCCGCTTCGAGGGGGAGCTGCAGGTACTCGGCAGAAACCCGCATTCGCAGCGCGATCAGCTGATGCAGGAAGTGTGTTTCATCGCCGATGTGGCCGTGCTGCCCAGGTGGCTGCGCGTCAGCCAGGCTATCGACTTCGTCGCGGGCGTGCATCCGCGCTTCGATCGCGCCTGCGCGGAAGGATTCCTTCGCAAGACCGATATCCGCATGCGCAGCCGCGTGCGCGAGCTCTCGAAGGGCATGGTCACACAACTGCATCTGGCATTGATCCTGGCGATCGACGCTCGGCTGCTGGTGATCGATGAGCCGACGCTGGGTCTTGATCTGCTGTACCGCCGGCAGTTCTACGACACCCTGCTCGGCGACTACTTCGACAAGGAGCGCACGATCCTCCTGACTACGCATCAGGTCGAGGAAGTGGAGAATCTGCTCACGGACGTGATCTTCATCAGCCGCGGCCGCGTCGTGCTGCAAAGCTCGGTGGAGGCCCTCGCCGCGCGCTTCATGCAACTGACCGTGAACCCCGAACAGGCGGCGCGGGCGCGCGAGCTCAAGCCGTTCTACCAGCGCGAAGTGTTTGGCCGTGTCGCCATGTTGTTCGAGGGCCGCTCGGCGAGCGAGCTGGGGCCGCTGGGAGAGATCCGCACGCCGTCCATTGCGGACTTGTTCGTGGCCAAGATGCAGGAGGTTGCCGCATGAACAGTCCGACCGCCGGCACCCCCGGCGCAGACGCGGCAAGCACGCCTGTCGCCGCTGCCGCCAACCGCCTGACGCGCAACGCTGTGCTTACCCTCGTACGCCGCGAGTTCTGGGAGCACCGGGTCTTGTGGATGGCGCCGTTGGTGGTCGCCGGGTTGTTGTTGGCTTGCTCGTTGGGGGCTCGCGTCGACTTCGATCTGAACGTCGACCGGTCTCGATGGCTCGACCCGCAACACCGCGGCACGCTGTTTGCGCTCGCGCAGTGGGGACTCGCGGCTCCGCACTTCCTCGTGATGGCCATGGTGCTGAGCTTCTATCTTCTCGACTGCCTGTACGCGGAGCGCAAGGATCGCAGCATCCTGTTCTGGAAATCGCTGCCGGTGTCCGATGGAGCCACCGTCGCCTCGAAGCTGCTCGTCGCCCTGGGCGTGGTGCCGCTCGGCGTGTTCGCCCTCGCCTGCCTCACCAACCTGCTGTTCACGGGCATCTGGAACCTCCGGGCGTCCATCGGGCAGTCGGGCGCGCTCGTGCTCTGGGACACGCTGACCTGGCTCAAGGT
>Ga0137362_10003248_pt1 | contig 10846 bp, 11 predicted proteins | sample MadtaG_2_FD_104801 | JGI IMG/M metagenome (GOLD analysis project Ga0137362, IMG submission 104801) | Vadose zone soil microbial communities from Angelo Coast Range Reserve, California, USA - Mad1_100_16 metaG | ecosystem: Environmental > Terrestrial > Soil > Vadose zone | place: USA: California... | reverse complement strand
GACGTCGTGAGGAGCATCCTTCTCTCGTTCTTTCTCTCACTTTAGTCTCCTCTCCTCTGCTTAGCGCAGCCTCATCTTTCAGCGTGTCTACAGATGGACACGTTTGCCTAATCACGCTCCTCAATAAGCATCATTTGGGCTCCCCCCATTCACTGACGCATTTCTTTTGCATCTCACTCACTCTTCCCTGCGACGACATCTTAATATTTCATTCTCCCTCTCAGAAACAGCAGTGCTTACACCTCACGCTCATAGTTTTTTTTTTATCTGTGTTATTAACGAATCGTCACGCCTCATTCAGTCACTCTTGTTACAATCATCCTTAGTACCTATATCCAAAAGACATGCGCAACACAATGCCCATACGAACCCGCGCACAATCACAAGATCAGCTACGAACACTGTCTTCGCAGCTTCCAACTCCACCCCAATGCGACTCTATGTCTACTATCCGTCTGATTTCTGCAGCTCCCATCGCCGCAGGCGCCGCACCAGGTTTAGGGGACCCTTTTATCGATACCTCTTTCACCTCTCCTTCTGAGACCGTCTCTCCTCCGACACCTCTCGCTCCAAAGAATGACTCTCAAGCTCCTAGGAGGCGTCTTGTTCCGAAGAAATCAAAACTAGGACTTCTTGTCAGCGGGAAACGTAGCAAGACACCTGAGAATAATGATCTCTCTGATGTCGTACGCCGTGTAGGGGTGACCGCCGGCACAGCTTCCGTCGCCAAAAATGGTTCCGAGATCTACGTGGATCCCACTGCTCAATCCGAAGTTGGCGAGGTGCTTATGGTCAAGAAGAAAAAGAGCCGTGCCGCTTTAAGTGCGTTGAAATGGGGGATCTTGGCAGAAGTGACACATTCCGCTCCTTCCAAAGATCAAACTCAGGGAGTCAGACTGAAGAATGAAGACAAGGAGAAGTGGTGGAGCATTGGCCGTGGGCAAAAGGACTCCAAAGATATGAAGATAATTGAGAAGGAGAACTTGCGAACGAACCGTATGTATCCTCGTCATTATTTCTAGTTGGGGTTATTCATGTTGCAATTTGTCTAGCTTCTGGAGCTCCCTCGGAAGCTTTGGGATCTCGAGCACGTTTTCGCTCCCTAGATTCAAGCGTCGTCCTTAGCACCGCCTCCAAAACTACAGAGCGCCCAGCCCAAGTTCGGTCAGCTTCGGCGTCCGAGTCTCCTCTCCAGGACTCTGACCTTCCCAAAGATGCTTCTCATATCCCAACAATGACCTATCCCATTTCAGAGGAGATGCACGATCCGGCCCTTCTCGCACCCCCAAACACAACGACCGGTTCCATTGCCATACGTGCTATGCGTTCCATGCGTTCAGTTGCTCGATTGGCTAATTGGTCTAATGGGAAAACCATGGAAAATGACATCACAGTGTCTGTGCTACCGGTGAAGAAGCACAAGCAGCCTGCAGATGGGAAAAAGAATAAGAAAACGGAAAAGCGAAAATTCGATGCAAGCAGGGATCAAATGGCCGTGCGGATCCCTGGTGGCAGTTTAGAGGCATATGTGGCTGCCAACGACAGTACTCCGGTCCAAACTTCCACAATACGAAAGCATGGAGTCTTAGGGCTTGGCTTCCCTTCTAGATTCCGTTTTGGGACCATGCGCAGTTCATCTGCTGGTTCATGCAGTCAAATTTCTACCGGACTTAACGATACCTCCTCCTTTGGCTCCCGCGGCCGTTCCTCCTCAACGACTTCCGCGGTCTCTTCTCTTAAGCCTACGTCTGCAAAGTCCCGCATTTCTTCTTCTGGCTCAGCTTCCGTGAAGTGGATGGAGGGGCGACTGGAGACCGTCAAGACGGCCTGTCGTCGTGAACGTGTTACAGAACAACGTGAGTCACCTAAAGAAGCACGTCCCAAAGGTGCCATTGTAGATATATTCCCGGAGCACTCGCCAGACCCAGTATCTTTGACATCAGCCTCGTCAGCTCCAAGACCCATTCATACGACCAAGGCAACTTCGGAGGATGGTCATTTTGTCCTAGGAAGTGAGTTGATGGCGACGCCGCGTACACAAACGAGAGTTCGGCCTGCGTCCGACCAAATGACCGATAAGGAACGACTGAGGTGTATACGACATGATCCAGATGGTGAGTTACGAACGATGCATACATAACAGACTCGGTCTGATATCCCACGTGTGCAGGTGTTCTTTCCGCTTTGGATGCGGCGACTAATGAGCTAGCGTCGCTTATTAATCGCCTTGACCTTGAGGCGACACCCGGTACTCCTCGTGGTACTCTGCGTCTCTCACCTAGCATTACAAACTCGCTGGCGGAATCTCCTCGCCTGAAATGCGGTCCTAAGAAAAATGTATCACAGGAGAATGCCCTTAGTACCCAGCCCTTCTGCCAGCAGATCGCTCCATGGCCAGTTTCACCGTCTAGTGTCTCTCCACCAGTTTCTTCTATCAGTGGAGGCTCAATCGTAGTTCCATCTTTGGCACGCTCCACTGCAAGATCCGAATTTTCCCTTGGATCCCGTCCCCTCCGGTTGGCGAAGATGAAGGAATCCTCTCAACCTACTCCCGTGGTATCGATGCTCCCGTCTCAAGGGCGCCCTTCGACGATCGCCAGGACCAATGTACCAGCGAAGCCGTCTCAAAGCAAGTTCAGGTCTATTTCCAAGAAGAGTGTTGGCTCAATTTCGGATAGCCAGAAAGAATCTCCGCTCAGCAATACTTTCCGCAAGGTGATGTCAACGCTCTCTTTGCGTGCCAATAAGGAAATCGATTTGGGCCCCATCCCCGATCGCACTGGAATACCAATGTCTAAGGAAGCACAGAAAGATCTAGGTCCGGCTGGTACACTCGAGGGCTCTATGAGCTCGCGGAACTCTGACCGATCAATGGACTTTGGGCCCAACTCGGATATCTCCAATGAGTTCCAGGCCATCCTCACCAGGGAAGACACATCCACATCCCCGTTTCCCTCATTTCGACCACCGTCACCAGGTCTTCCGCCAAGGAGTCCGTTACCCATACCGGCGGTACTGCATACATCATTTGCGCCTTCTGATCAGCCGATCATCTCTGTTCCCCAGAAGGACGAAGTACTACCAGAAGACCACGACGAAAGCGATTCATCTTCACTGGAGGAAAATGACACGAGGAGGTCATTTGATTTCACCAGTGAACTCAAGAACTTAAGCGAGTCCGCTGGAAGTCATCGGCGCAGCTTCGTGGAGCAACTCGAGAATGCTTTCCGTACCCCCGCGAAGTACGATCTGGATGGGCTCGGTCACTTTGGGCAGGAGGATGTTCCTCCTGTACCGCCTTTTCCCCATCTTACGTCAAGGCGCCACCTTTCAGATGAGCCCGGCGATCCCAATGCGGTACTCTCAAGCCCTGTACCGCCGCTTCTTCCCAGCCCAGAGATTATATTATCCAAGAAGCTGACGAATTCTGCGTCATCACACGAATTATCGCAAGGTCGACTCCAGCGGTCTTCTGCGTCACACAAGCCATCCTATGGCCAACTGAATCTCGACTTCAAGTTTGGGGGTTCTCCGTTGTCTACGGATCTTGCAGCGAGCTCACAATTGACCCTTTCCGACATTATACCTTCTCCAGCCCATGCTCGTTCGCTTTCTATGGCTTCTTTACAAGATGATGATTCTTCCCAGCAATCAGCCGTGCCTCAGCCCATGAGTGCTCCCTCTTCATACCCATCCGGACGCCGTCGTGCGAATTCGGATTCCAGCTTGAGGCATTCGATGCACGGTGATTCACGACTGGATGCGTGCAGCTTGCACTCTCGTGCGTCATCCCAAACTAGCTTCAAGGGCCTCGAGTCCTTTGATGAAATACGGCGTGGATTTGAGTTTGTTGAAAATCGGCCAGCATTCTATCCCCCGCCATCATTCAACCATCGACGCAATCAGATACTACGAGACTCAATGATCAGCATCGCATCGGTGTCTTCCTATGGTAAGGTCACCAACCCGGGCGTCAAGGATCCATTCGACTATGGCTATCAGAGCCGGCCTGCGTCTTGTGATATGTCTGCGTTTGTGACAATGTCAACATCAGTTGATGACACGTTTTCGTTCATCCGGCGCGGTCCTCGTCGCAAGCGTGTTGACAGTGACGCGTCCAGCTTCTACTTCCGGGCGCCCGGCACATCGCGTATCCCTCGTCCGCTCAAAAGCCAATTCCCCCGAGATTCCATTATTTCAACCTCCTCTATAGCACCTCCCGTCAACATTTATAATCGCAGTTTCGGTGTGCACCGAGGGATCGACTCGAGTTCGGGTGTCGGTTCTGGCGATCGTGGTCACACTGCATCCGGACTTGCTGGCGGAAACCGCTCGTCATGGGCTCCCAGTCATCGGCGAGAATCCTCGGCTGATTCGGTAACGAGTGATAGCTCTGCACCCATACCCCGTCCCACTCTCGGAGACAAGATGCTCGATTCTAGGCATGACTACTGTGTCCCCCTCACCTCGATCACAGCGTCGCCGCCCGAGAGCGTGCCTTCTGATGACTCGTACCGGCATGTCCGACCCAGAGGCTCCTTTGATTCTATTATGGATGATGAACGCCAGTCATACTCGAGAGATTCGGTCATGGATCAGAGCAACCTCAGGACGTCGTCTACCTTCGACTCTGCGTTCGGTCAAGACAGATCACACTTAATGCACTCTCTGGGTCAGTTCCGTATTAATGATGATCCGGCATTTTCCCTCTTCAGCACAGAAGGCGACTCGGCTGACCCTAAGCGTGAAGACGATACCATGATTTCTGTGGGTGTCTAGGATCCTTCTACCCTCAACTTTGATCATGATGTATGACACAGATGATTGGAGGTGGCCGCGTCCGTCGACGCTCAGTGAGCTCCTTCGTGGAAGGTTCGCCGATCTTTGCACGCGTCGGGAAGAGAAAAAACGCTGTCACGCGGGGTCAACAACGTCATATTGTCCAACAGCGCGAGGAAGTGGTGAAGTCTCCGAGTGCGGCTGAGAAGATCGAGAGGTCCCCCAACGGTCTCGGCGAAGAGCGTATGATGTCTGCGCGACGAGGCCTACTCTCACGTGACAGCTTAGAAGAACATTGCCTTTGCGCCGATGGTGTGGATACTTCCTGTGAGTGGATTGTTTCATTCCTCCGTGTAACCTACTAACCAATCTCCTAGTCATGACAGAACCTGTCTTCTCTCGTCCTGTCCCGGCAACCCGTTCAAGGTCGGGTACACACTCTTCAACTAGTTCTGAGTTAGACACACCTTCTTTGTCGTCATCCGGTGAGACTTCCTCGGTGGCCAGTGACTCCATTTCCAGCATAGACCTATCACGCGTCAACCTTTCGCTAACAAACATGTCCCACCCAATAACCATGCAGTCAAGAACCCGGATCCGTTCCAAGGGTCACGGTCATCGTCGACGCCTGTCTGGTATACAAATCTCACGCGCATCTGTTTATGAGACTATCGAGGAGGAAAACCACACGCCCGTCACTGATGGCTTCCCTGATTCCGTGAAGGCATCTTTATCTCCCGTCATTGATGACGGTGTGATTATAGTCGAACCTGATGACGTGCCCACCGTTAAATGGGATGAGCGCGGGATCGTGGCGTTAAGGAATTACTATACACTCAGAGACGAGGCTGATGTCACTATCCAGGAGAGTAAGCAACTGTGGTTAGATACACCGTTTTCTATCTACGCAGTGCAGTGTACGTTGTATCTAATCTCTGGGGGCGTTCTGCTGACATGATCCGTAGCTTTTGAACCGCCTGCTCATCGCTCCGGTATGCGAGCGCTCTTGGAACATTCTCACAAGACCTATGGACCACTTTCTGCTGAACTTCGCCGTATCCGCTCACGCACCAATTCTCGACCATCGCCCTACCCACAACCGCAGCGCGCTGTTAAGATTTCTTTATCGCCCTTGACCATGGGCCCGGAGGTCGCTACATCCGTAGCTCTAAATCCAGCTCCAGCAACACCCTCTGCATCACCAGCACCAATATTGGCATCTCAGGCGCTACAGCAACGTACAGTTAATATTAACACAGCGGCAACCGGGGTCTCCTCTTTGGTGCCTGGGAAGACTGCCAAAAGTGACGCTAAATCGCTCTCCCAGTTACGATCTGGCTCCAGTGCGCGGCGTGGCGTTGGCAAGGAAAACCAAGATAAAGATCCGTACTCCAGGGCAATGACGGCGTACGTGCTTTGATTACAGTGCTACAATTGTTCTATACTAACAATGAAATACAGCCCCGGTGAAAATCTGCGCCTCAATCGCCCTCGACCCCGCGGTCGCTCCACCCATGCCCGGACGATCGGTCCCCTAAAGATTTGAAGTCTATCAAAGCCATCACCGACTTACAAGTTTCATTCGTTTTGGTTATACCAGTGTTGCTCGGTGTCCGAGTTTGCGTCACCTAAGCACTGGCCCCATGCTGAGATTTACCGATCTATGGTATGCTTTCGATTTGTTATTTATTATGATCTCGTATCGAGATGTAGGGCGCTCTCATCATAAGAGGTGCCGACATATCTGTTCTTGCTCACGATGTAGTTTACGATCTGGTATATATGTCATTTACGCAATGTGCTCACGACACGACTTTACGAGGCGACGGTCTTCACGTACTTGATGTCTTTTGTCTAGAGTTGTCGAAAACACAGGTAGTCATCAGTTTCACCTGGGTGGATCCGAAGCAGTACTTGTCTCTACCCAGGAACCTGCGGCGCCTGTTACTGCGGCTCTAGTATAGTGGAGAAGTTTGATAATGTCTCTCATGTACCGAAAGGGTGCCAATTCAGCGTTGGCTTGTGCGTGCAAACCCTGTTACGGGTGCACCAACCGCGCACTTCATTACGCCCAGGTGGGCTTGAGAGACACGGGACCAGATGAGTGACGAGCTTTCGCTGTGTATGATATGACGTGGGGCGTACATGGGCGTCTCTCCCACCGAGAGGCATTGCCACGTGGCGAAATCTTTTTATCTTTCCCCCCAAATCTGAGTGCACTGGTCAAGAACTTGTCGATGCGCGCAGGCCGCAGGGTCATTCCCTGCGAGTGGACATGTGCGGTTGCCGGAGATGACAACAATGTGCGAACAGTACGTGTGCTGAGGGAAGGCGTGAGACCCATAGAACGGGAGGAACAGAAAGAGAATATTGCAGTGAGAGATTGATACCCACCCAACAACCACGTCTTTTGTGCGTGCCCGCACTGGCTGCCGTTTTCTAGCGGATCGTGTCTTGGGCGTTGTTTGAAGTAGTCGTACATCGGTTTTTGGATCCGGTTTTGGCCGGGCAGCAACAAAGACGTGATCCGGAAGGTATTTGCTCGATGGTGCTTGTGAGCGCAGAGCACTCAGGCCATCGTCATCGTCATCGTCTTGCCCTTCACCTGAGTCAGGATCCCCGTTCCGAGACTTTCCCTGGGTTTCTTCCGTCCCTTCACCTCTCGACATTTCCACATCTTGGCCTTCTGCCGCTTGCCAGTGAACGTCCTCTCCATCTGCAACGTTGATGCCCCCCCACTCGTCCGCACTCGCACTCGCGCTGACACCATCTGATTCTTCTGTCTCTCCCTCGGCGTCTCCCATTGCACGGGTCATCCGCCTGTGCAGGCGGAGATCCAAGTCATTCCCACTCTCATTGTCACCTGTTTCCACCTCGTGATTCTCCGCATGATGCTTGCTTTTCCCTGTTGTAGCAGTAACGCGCCGCCGCAAATTCGCTTGTGCCTTGAGATGTTGGTCATGTTTTCTGTTCCTTTCTTTTATCTTCCGTTTCTCGACGGCATGGAAGTTTCTCAGGGCGTGATTCTGACCTTGTGCGACGGAGGCAGAGGTGGAGAATGAGATGATTTCGGGCAGACCAGAATCTGAGTCCGGGTCGTGTTGGGCCATGGCCAGACGGAGGTATGCGGGCAGTGAGAAGCAAAGTAAGTTTAATTTGAACTCGAGAATCGCGCCACGTGCCGGTTAATATTTGATAAATGGGTGGCCTGGAAGCCCTTTTTTATGGCGACCTGAACTAACAAAGTCCCATCTTTCCCACTCGTCCCATGTCGTCCAGGTCGGGCTGGCGTCGTTTCCTCCCCGGGAAACGCAAAAATAGGAGAGACGACCACGTTATACGGGCCATCCCCATCTCTGAGGCCGGGCCTCTCTTATACGAGGACGACACAGACCCAGAAACGTCCACACCATATCATACTCAACAGTGCGTATCATTCCTGGCCCCTCTCTTCATCGATAACCCATATCTTGTTCTCCTAGCCATCCCCTAGTGTAAGCATCTCTGTCTGTCTAATCGAACTACTCTCCCGACGCTTGTCACAAAAGTGAACCAAACCTGAACATCGACTACGGTCGCTTTCAAGAGGCAGTTTACCATCCACCGTGAGCAGACCCCCATAATTCACCGCTCCGTTTATCACACTGATATATAAATGACCCTCAGAGGTTTCGGTATCCCACCGGCTCATGACGCGGCTGTGCCAACTACACAGCATTCACAGCATTATGGCGAGCGCGCCATCACTCAGGTCGATTACGACGGCGGTCAAACTGTCAGAAGTGAGAACTTCAACCCCCCGCCCGGTCGTTCGATGTCGCGCTCGCGCTCTCGGCATCATCGTGGTTCACGTCCTAGCAGCAAAGTGCCAGACATAACCATCCAAGGTAAGTGATGCACCGCGTATCTTCGTGCGTTTCGCTTCTATTTTGATAGCACCTTCAATCGCGAGTGGGGGTGGACACATACGATCAGGTTCCCCCGACCCTCTTCCTGTCCCACCTCGTCACCATAAGAATGGCTATCGCGAGGATAGGACGCTCTACCCCGAACAGGGACGTCACCGTTCCCAGCGCCGCCGTGACCATGACCGTGGCTATGGGTATGCTCCTGACGGAGGGGTGAGAGTTTGGTATTCTTTTTGTGAATGCCACTCACCTTATCTTCCATGTGCTTTTTGTCACCACCGGCTATCCAGCCACGTGTTTCAACGGATATCCCGGCTGAACATGTGTCGCGTCCTATCACTCGGCACCCAAACTCGCTTGAACATCCCAATTTCCAATTCTCAAATTGTACAGGACGCAAAAGGGCCGTCTGCGTGAGTCTAGAGAGTGTTCATTACACATTTCGATATAGTTTATATGCACTAAAGGTCGGCATCAACTATACCGGCCAAAACAGCCAGCTAGATGGCTGCGTGAATGATGCCAAAAATATGCACCGTTTCTTAATTGGTAAGCATGAACGTCATTTTTAGGCTAACCGAATTGACGATCTCTTTTCACGCAGATCAATTAGGCTTCGGCTCTCATGACATCCTCCGTCTGACAGACGATGCGCGCGATCCCCGCAATGTACCTACAAGGCTGAACATCCTAAGTGCAATGCGCTGGCTTGTACGCGATGCACACAAACACGATTCACTATTCTTCCACTGTGCGTTTGTCCACAAGGGCCAATCTTAATTTGCCAATACATGTCATAGATTCGGGACATGGTTCTCAAGTACGGGACCTAAATGGCGATGAGGTCGATGGATATGACGAGGGTAATACAAATGAATCATCATCCGGATAATAGTCTTATGAATCATGGCAGTAATATTCCCACTAGATTATTCACAGGCAGGGACGATTATCGATGATGTGAGGTTTTTCAGTCTTGTTTCCTCGACAAGCATGCTTACCTCCTGATAAAGGAACTCCATGATGATTTGGTATCTCCAACTCCTTGTCCCTTCCGTGCAGCTTCCAATGGTCTGTTATGTAGATTAAACCCCTACCACCAGGGTGTCGCCTGACCGTACGCCGCGTGTCTTCTCACGCTCCCGATATCGGTTGACTCTGACTCGATGAATAGGCCGTTTTTGACGTATGTGACGTTCTTCATCGCGTAGATGGTTTATTCACTCGTGTAGTCATGCCATTCAGGATCTATCCTTGGTAGGTGGTTCGTCAAGAGTTGCGTTGTAGCTTGCACCTGAATATGGTTTCCAATAGACATACCTTTCGTTGTGCGTGATGGCCCCTCCACTTGTTACGCGCCAGGCTAACTTAGGCATAATAGTATCATTCAGATGGCCGTGTCAGGAGCAGCAGCATAACAACGAAATTCCTTGCAGAAAAGTCCACTCCGGCTGAGGTCATCTGCTGGAGTGGCTCAACAGATTCGGGTACTTCCGCGGATGTACATGAGGGAGGGGGAATTGCCGTCGGCGCAATGAGCTATGCATTCTTGAGCGCTCTAAGTAAGTTTATTTGTCAATGAGCGCTGAGCGCTGTACTGACTGGCGTCACCAGGTAATAAGTCCCGACCTACCTTTGAGGAACTACTACGAGATCTCCGACGTACGACTCGTAAGTACCACCAAAAGCCGCAGTTGTCGGCATCGCATCATATTGTAAGTGTCATCATATGAGTCAGAACAGACACCGAATTCGAATCCCTCCCAGGACCTTAATCGACGATTCGTTATTTGATAACATGTCAGCGAGACTAGAACTACTGGAGCACGTATGATTTCATGTGTTGCGTATGTGCACCTATGATGCTCAGGATTTATGCATCGACATACCTCTGGGCTGAATACCCAATATTGTAGCGAGAGAAAAAATTTGGTTTATTTTATTTAGTAGACTATATGGACCCGTGTCAAGTCCGAGTTTGAAATCTCCTAAATATACTCTTACAGTATGCCCCATATGCCCCATTTTCTTTTCCATGCCTGCAACGGACGTTGGTTAACCTGAAAGTTCTCTCGTACATCATGCCACCATATAGTCGACACAAACAGAAGACTACCTTAGAAAAGTCGGCCTCAATAGTGGAGGAGCGCCGGTTTAAG
>Ga0137362_10003242_pt1 | contig 10854 bp, 10 predicted proteins | sample MadtaG_2_FD_104801 | JGI IMG/M metagenome (GOLD analysis project Ga0137362, IMG submission 104801) | Vadose zone soil microbial communities from Angelo Coast Range Reserve, California, USA - Mad1_100_16 metaG | ecosystem: Environmental > Terrestrial > Soil > Vadose zone | place: USA: California... | reverse complement strand
CTAAACTAGCACCCATATATCCCAAATAGGCATACCGAACGCCACAGACACCCATCTATCCCAATTAGGACGTACCGAATCACGTGCTCACGTGACCACCTTAGGGCCGGCTTTATCTCGACTTCACAATACGCAGAGGGATCACGTGACCTCTTTAGGGCAGGCAACACTCTCGACTTAGCTTTTCAAGTCTAAAGTCGCAGCGGTGACACTTCAGCACCTCAGCAGAGACTTGATACACGCACGACCCACAGAGTCATAACAGGTATGGTTCTGGTGTGTTTGAGCATGTGTTTAGTCATTCCTTACTTCAGCTTCGTTTTTGGGACTGTAGACCATTTATAGTGTAGTTTGTCACTTTGAGCTCCTCAATTCTCATGCTTACAGTGCACACTGAGGTCAATACAAGATTTTTCCACATTGTTTGTCCCTGTTTAAAGCTACCAAATATAGATATGAATGACTGGCCAGCATGACTCATGGCTCAACCTCTCATCACTCTTCTGACTCCTACTGATGTTGAAAGTTGATGGTAAGTTTTGTGATCTGTGAACCTCCAGTTGATTATCCAATCATTCAGATCTTTTGTAAAGGTGAGGTGCCATTTGCAGAGGCAGAGAGGCACAATGACACAAACAACACTCAATACTCAATGTTCAACTTCAACTTTGGTATCTATATTTGGGGACAAATAACCCTTGTGTTCAGTTTTTTGTGCCATAGTTTTGGATATTGCCATAATGATGCCCGCCCCATTCCCAGGGACCACTGCATGTCGATGCCGAAAATAATCAGTGGTTCCAGATCGCCGACTGAGATCATCTTGATCCTGAACACCGTGTCGGCTATACGGGCGCAAATTGCACCCGTAAATAATCCCATCAACAGCCGTAATGCCGTTGAGGTTTCTTGGAACCACTATACGGATACTGTACGGGATTGGACATCCGTTACTGTCTGATACCGTGAGTATACGGCCATATACCATGTACAGGACGGTGCTCACCCCTACCAGTCAGTACGTGTAACTTCGTCACCATGTGTTACCACGGTATTACCGAGCGACCCAGCACGCCTCCTTTGTTTTACAATAAGCTGAGGTCCCTGATCGTCGGCTCTCACGTTGTGGCCCAGGACTGCGGGAATTCTTTTTTTTAGGGGGTTCTAGCTGATAAGGCTGCACTACTTTAGTCCATGTACCATCCCCCCAAATTTCCCCTCTACCGTGACAGTTCGTCGTCCCCCTCATTTCGTTGCTTGGATGGCTGCTACCTCGTTGTCATTTCACCTGTACACCCTTTTCCTCTTTACTAAATCGGACTCCAAGGCCCTCATTCCCCCAGTCGTGAGTGATGAGTGATACCTATCGTCTCTTTCATAGCAGGCTAACACCGTAACACGGCCCTATTTTACCGCATCAGACACTTTTTGCTGCAGCCGTCGCCCCATCATGCTGTGTCTCTCGTCTCCCTCACACCGTACTTTGGTTGTGGATCCATACTCTGCAGCTTGGACTCGCAAATCAGACGCTTCCAGGCGCGATCGCAGAAGACCACCTGAATCACCCCGATCGCCCTCTTCTAACCGGGCGGATGACTGTCCAGCAAGCACGCACGCTACGCTGGATGATGATTCCTTTGTGTCTTCTGTTGTCAGCGGCATACGGTCCAAGGACGCTACTCACTAGTTTTGGAGTTGCGCTGTTCATGCTGGCTTACAATGAATGCGGTGGAGCGAGGGGTCACTGGACGGTCCGCAATTTGCTGAACGCGATTGGATATGCTCTTGCAGAGGCAGGTGCAACACTCGTTACCTGTTCGTCCCTTCTTGTTTTCGGATCGACTGAGGGATGCTTCTCGATGGTCTAACTCATGTGCGTGAATAGGCCAAAATGAGAGCGAAGCCGATGGCACGACATGGATTTCTGTTTCGCTGAGCGCAGGAATTATTCTAACGACAATTCACGTGCAGGATTACAAAGACATGCAGGGAGACATTGCTGCCGGACGTGTCACTCTCCCCATTGCTTACCCTGCGTCGTCTCGGGCCGTCACTGCTTTCCTTCTGATTGCATGGTCTTGGGGAATTTCTAGGAAATTGCACCTGGATGACGTCTCAGCAGCCGTCGTGGGTGTTCTTTCCCTGGTTGTGGGAACTAGGTTCGTCTCTCGGACAGATTCGCGTGCCGATAAAGTTTCTTTTCATTGGTATAATGTAAGTTACCACATGCGCACCAACCATTCTGGCTTATTGTCTTATGCGACTTTTCCAGGTGTGGCTTGGTACTGCACATGTTCTTCTTGGATACTACAGGCTGCGCCTAACATTATGACGGACTATTTGCGAGGTCAGTCCAAAGAATCTATTTATGCACCAGGGTCCTGATGGACTGTTTTACTAAATTATTTAGCATCGTAGCAGAATTATCAGAAATACCGTGAACGATTTCTGGAACTTGAAGCCGTGTACATTAGAACTGAAATTGTGGGAGCAATTCGACTATTGCACAGGACTAGGTGTCCGATTCTCGATTTTGTTGCAGTACTGTAGTACGTAGTAACCATTGTGCGGTCCTCGTAAGTTTTCCGGGATACGACGAGTGTGGTTTGACGTGCACCATGCAGTGAAGCTTGTGAAGCAGTGACAATGGATCCTCTACGGTTGCTATTGCGGGGCCTTCGAATATCGACCAAATTGCTACGCACAAGGTACGATTAATAATTTAACTGGGAGGCCGTCCATGTTTTTACCAAGACCAATCTGCGTCTGCATACGTAAAGTCTACTCACCGGGTACGGTACTCGGAGCCTACTAACGTGGACTCGGAACCCAATACCAGTGGCTGTGTCTTTTCACTGCAGAATGAGACTACGGACTAGTTGTCCTTCAAGCCTGGTTGCGATCAAGACACGTCATGGTAACAGAATGCTACATGCTGGTAGTTGTACAAGACAGATGGCTACTGTATGATAGAGAGCTGAAACAAGAATACCAAGGCCTCAAACAAGCAACACGATTTTTTTTCCCATCAGCAGCTTACATTCGGCTATTCGGAGTACCGTGCCGTTAAATTTCCAATAGCCGAATAGCCGAATGCAAAAAGTACCGCGCGGTAATGGGAAAAAAAATCGTGTTGCTTGTTTGGGGCCTAAAACCGTCTAAGGAGTCACAGGGAATATGCGCTGCAATAGTTAGGTTTATAGGGTGGATGAGCACACCGGGGACTTTGGAGTTACTTCGAACTGTCACAATCTTTGAACTCAAATTTTCATGTTCGCTGACTGGCCTGAACGTTATGACAAAATTTCTGTAAAGTTGCCAGTCATGCGTTCGAGGGCAATCTGCCAGTGATCCCAAGTGTAATCAAGCCCACGTATTCCTTCGACTGCGTGACATGACTGTTCGACGAGCCCTGAGGCTCGAGGATGCACCCGTAGTAGAGCAGAATTCATAGATCATGTATCCGAGCTTTGGACAACGTTGGGTGATTGTCGCGATTTCTTCCATTCATCGACGACTGAGTGCTGAAAGTAGGTAGCCTATCGTTGTGTGAGCGTGTAAAGCAAATAATGAGATACAACGTGTGGCTAAAAACGACAGCAATGTTTAAGCTTAAGATAACCCTGAGAAAGGTATGCAACGAGGATGTCCGGTGACCAGGCACACCCAACATCCAAAGCTCAGTCGTCGCCAATCTTAGGTGCTAGATAGTATCGAATATGGCCCTGTCCGAATGTGTACGACACCTGGAAGAATCATCAGCATGGCGATGGAATCAGTGGAATGCCCCTTGGACTAAAAGAGATACGCACCAGGAGAGGCACATCATTTTTGAGCATAAGCTGGACAGTGTCTGAGAGTGATGCACTCTTGGAGAAGTTGACAAGATACTTGAGCGAAAATGTCAGGCAAACGTGCTGCGTCACTTCAATGTGCACCCCGCCTTTACCACCTTCGCCCGAGTCATCTACCTTCTTGGCTTTCTTTTTTGCTTTTGAGTCCTGTGCAATCGATGATAAAACGCTCACAGATACGAAGAGTAAAAAACGTACGGACGATGACGCAGCGGGGCGCTTGCGCTTCTTTTTCTCGCCGTCACTCAGTTCGTCTTCCTCGTCTTCCGACTTGGCCTGAAACTCTGCCTCATCCTCGCCGCTAGCCATCTCCTCATCCTCGCCCCCTGCACCTTCCTCCTTCTTTACCTCTTTTTCTTTCTTTGGTTTCTTTGGCTTCTCAACTTCTTCCTCCTTAACCTCGACCACGTCATCACCATCATCATCTTTCCCATAATTCTCGTATCGTTCACGTGCATCGTCGGTTTGCTTCAAGAGAATGTTCCCTTGAGCGGCTTCTCCATCACTCGCGAAGCGAATTCCTTCCTTGGACACCTCGACACGTACAGATTCACCTAGAGAAGAAAGGTCACGGACAATGCGAGTGAACTCGGTGGATGCCATGGTGACACGCGCATCGTAGTCAGTGTCGGGGATGCCGAGCGTGTCGGCGTCGATATCCATTAGCTTCATGTCATACTCGGCAACGCGATCACCGCCTGTGACAAGACAAGACATCAGTAGGGGAAGGATGTTGTCCAGAGAATTGCAAGGTAAACGCACGTTGTGCTTCGTATAGAAGGTTGAGGACGTCGGCATCATCACTTGCCTTGAGCGTACACCTGTCATCATCCTTCGCACATTTGAGGACCTTAGTAAGTGAGCCAAGGTTGACACCAAGTGGGATTGGACGGTCGCAGCGGTAGAGCGCAAAGCCGTCGGCGCGCAATTTGACGGAGACGAGAGCGACATGGGAGTTATCCATAGCTTGCAAGTTCTGTGCGAGACAATGTATTACATCTTTCTGTTCCACGAATGAAAGAGACAGGATCTACTCACGATACCACTCTCGTTGCACTCAAAGTTGGCATCCTGCACGAGTTCTTTGATCGCTGGGTGCCAGTCGGCATCGTCACAAGTTGGCCCGGCTAAGACTAAAGGCCTCCATACCGTCTAAAAGGCGCTTGAGTGTCACTGCCTCATTCAGCTTCGCTTCCAGCATGTCTTGAGGATGTACAGTATGTGGGGGGTGAACTTGAATTCATTCCACATCGCACGCGCCGCGCGGAGACTGAAACGCGTGACATAACACGTGACAGCGCGTTTGTCACGGAAGTGACACGTATGGTTTGCTGCGATAAGATAACTCGAAGATAAAGCGGTGCCTCGGATGCTCCTTCGACTTGCCCCGCTCCTTCGATTTCCTTCATACTCATCATACGCGAAGAACTACTGTCATACTCACAGAATGGGAAAGAACAATAAGAAGGGACCCTCCGAGGACAGCTTGGTTCTTCCCGACCACCCTCGGCACTTCACCGCGCCAATCGTAGATACTCACACGCACCTAATGTCCACGTTTGTCGCGTACAAGCAAAAATACAAGGAAGGGAAATGCGAGAATCTATACGACTTTGTGAATGGCCTGTACCGAGGGAAGAAAGTGACCGCCTTGGTTGATGTGTGGTGCGAAGCACCGGTACAAAGTGTGTGGAAAGAGATAGCGGATTCAGCCATCGCCGTACAGGACAGGAAGGACAGGTGGCGTGGATTAGAATATTGGTTCGTTATGGGTGCGTGTCAACGCGGTGGCTGCAGACGAGTTTGTTATATTAATTGCTCGTATGATCGCAGGTGTCCATCCGTAAGCGTCTGCAGGCCTATGCCGAGTGCGCTCTGATGGTGTACTATGACCGCAGACATGAAGCCAAGTCTTATACCAACCAGGTCGAGAAAGACATGTACGCGTTTCCCCCTCTCCCCTCGCGCCGCGTCGCCACATGCGTAGTTTGTTGTACACACGTGTGGCTAATGACAACGACAGTCTTGAATCCATGACACATCCCCGCAACGTAGGATGGGGCGAGATCGGTCTCGATTACCACTACGACAATTCTCCGCGGGACGTTCAAAGAGAGGTATTCACGCGACAGCTCCGGCATGCCGTGCGACTGGGAAAGCCGATTACGGTGCACACTCGAGAGGCGGGCGAGGATACGGAGAGCATACTCAAGGCCGAAGTTCCCAAGGACCACAAGGTGCAGTAGTGATCCTTTCCGTGGTACCGTATGGGCCTCGCCCTCGTAAATATTGCGCTCACGGGTCCCACAGATACACATTCATTGTTTCACCGACTCTCCAGAATTCGGACAGCGCTTATTGGATCACTTCCCCAACCTGTACATTGGTATCACCGGTATGTTCTCCATATACGAGTGATGCCGGGATTATTATAAAGGATTAATGTTCTACTTTCTTTTTTTCAAAGGAGTGATAACGTTCTCATCCAACGAAAACACGTCTCACCTTGTCCGCCAGATGTTCGCCGCGGCCCCTCAATCGTCCCCGCCGCGCATCATCCTTGAAACGGACGCACCGTTCATGGTCCCGGCGAATATCTACGGCTCGTTGCCGACGGTCAAGGGACGGCTTCCGTTGTGTCACACTGCCATGATACCTTGGACAGCGGAAGTTGTGGCGGCTGTTGCAGGTGAAGGATGGGATGTCGATCGCGTGCTAGAGCTCGGGAAAACGAGTGCGCACAACGTGTATGGCATCTAATACACACTTTATGCCACCGTATTGCTGGGTCTCCCAGAAAACTGTCAATAGGAACTACATTATCACCGCCCCATCACGGTAATGTACTGCCAGTAGTACGTGCTCCGCAAGGGACAAGCACAGATAGACAGCAATTTGGCCTGAAATTGGTAGAAATGTGGGATACAGTATGAGTATTTGACAGTGTCATTGTGCTTGTGTAAATGCACAAGATATGCAAGAAAGTTTTCAGAAAAGAAAAAGAAGTCCTGCTTGTGTAAATAGCGATGCGGTGGTGCGAGAGCGTACTACAGAATGAAGATAACGATAACACAACGCATGATTTGATCAAAATGGGAAAAAAAGCCAAGAAAAAGGACCAGCAAATCTGATAAAAATCACGACGGGCGAGCGGCAAGTAAAGCGCGAAGCTCATCGACACACTCCGTACACCTCACATGTACCTCCCGCGCGTTCTCAAGCAAAGGCCTGATCGTCTCGGGTGTCAAAGACAAACCAAGACTCCCATCGCCATCTTGCAGTGGTAGCGGAGCCGGAGCTGGAGTCGGAGGAGGTGCCGAGCGTACGGAACCGGTCAACCTTCCGCGTCGAGAGGATGTGCGCCGGGGGCTCTTGCCCTTCCCTTTATCCTTGCTCTTTGCTCGGGTGGTCTGCTCATGTGTATGTACTTGATCATTGTCGAGTTGGGCTTCGGCCATCTCTTCGACATTCGATAGACGCGTCGGACGTAGGTACGTCGATGGCGTCACGGTACAGGTTTGTGGTAGCGGTGGTGTAGCAACAGGCGGAGACCTTGTCACTGTCATCGTGGCTGTGGCCGCAAGAGACACTTGAGAACGCGACCCGGTTGATGGAGATTCGGTCCACAGTGACGATGACGACTGAGAAGCATTCGAAATAGTGCCCTTCTCAGGTTGGTATGGATGTTGCTGGTGCTGGCGCTGCTTAGATCTGCGCCCACGCACGGTCGCAATCGTAGAACCATTCACGTCCCTTAATCCCAAGGCACTTGCAGAAGCAACGTCCAAATCCAAATCCTTCGCCGAGTCGATATGATCCCAGTCCCCATCCTCTTCCTCTTCATCACCATTCCCATCCACAGTCCAACCACCATTGCGACTGCGACTACTGCTACCTCCGAGGTCGGATCCACTGCTATACGAGTGAAGGATGCGGGGCTTCGAATCGCACCTCGCGGGTGAAGTAGGTTTCGCTTTCTGAGCGAAGCGGAAGATCGACGCTATCGATGGTCGTCGGGGTGATTTATGGGTGAGCGAAGGGCTGGTGCCGAAGGGCGAACTCGCGCGGGCTACGGGGGGTGGAGTATCCTCGGGGTCTCGGCCCGTGCTGCTGCTGATCACGGGATGGCCTTGACCTTGACTGTGACTGTGTCCGACAGACTGGTCATCACAAATGGACGATGCACTCGTTGAGGCGGATGAAGGTGGGCGGAATGGTACAGGCGGGTAAGAGGTTGGCTGTTGTCCACGCGTGAGGGATCGGAGCATATCGCGCAAACCACTCATTCCTATGCGACTGTAACGTCGCTTCTTCGCAGAGGATGAATTGCGGCCAGACTCCTCAGACGGTAGCGTGATGGTGCTACTCGTTGCTTCGCCCCAGCGCCAGTTCCTGTTAACCGCTGTTCCTTCCTCGGGAATCTGCAAGTTGGCAAGCATGGTCGGGGACGAATCAGACTTGTTGAGCATATCGCGGAGGAGCCATAATTGTCTCTGGCTCAAGTCATTACGACCCGTAGACGCTCGCCACTCCGCTGGCGGGGAAGTCACCGAGGGTCCGGAGAACGCCATGGAAAAGGGCGGTGTAGCTTCATCTCCTGCTAAGGTTATGGCGCGCTCGCGACTTTTTCGACCGCTAATAGAGTCACCATATTGCATAGACTGCTGCGCAGAGGGTGATAAAGACGAGTTCGGCTGTGATGTAGGCGCCGGTGAGCCACCGCCGAGCTCGATGAGGAGCTCAGCGCATTCCCAGGAGACCTTGTACTTATGGTCCAGATGGAAGAACGCCGCCGCAAATTGCTTTTGAGGGCCGGTGGGCTCGATGGAAGGATTCGGGCTGGTGTTTGACCGTGCTCGGGAACGGGGACGAGGTAGATTGAAGAACGTTGGAGATGTGGCACGGGTTGGATGATGCCGGCTACGCTCGAGGAGAGTAGTTTGGGCTTCCACAGCGAGAAACTGATAGACGCTTTGGAGCTCTTTGAGACCTGTAGACAATAAGTTTCTGTGGCCTGTTATCATCAAGTAGGACGATTCCTAAACTTACTCTCAACCTCGGCCGCAAACTCCCGGACCATGCCCAAGTCTCTCTTCAATCCAACCTGTGCCTGGCTAATCCTCGCCGGTATTTTCAAATCGCCTAGCGAATTCCTCCTTGGTACGATGCCCGTTACCACACCAACGGGAGGGGGTTGCGTAGCGCGCCCAAGTGAGGCCGCCTGGGGAGAGCCGGGAGTCTTAGAAAGGGACGGTCTTAGAGCGATGGTCAGTGGCGACGACATCGACCTTGAGTCCGCCGAGGGCTGCAAAAGCAGCGATTCAACTCCAGCAGCAAGTGAACCTGATGCGGAAATGATAGAACGTTCAGATGCCATCGATCGCCGAGGCTCATCCGGTTCTTGCTCTCGAGGCGGCGACGGGGGTTGAAGTTCGATGGGCGGTAGTAACTGGGACGAGATGCTGGGAACCATGACCATAGGCAACGCTGGTGGTGGAGTTTGCGGGATTGACGACGGCGATTGTGGTGCATCGGTACCATCCGGAGCGGTCGCGGTACTCTTTGTGCGCTTGTGCTTTTTGCCAGATACGAGGGATATGCGACGCACGCCACTCATAAACCCGCGATGACCCTCTTTCTCCTTCTCCCTTACTTTGCTACCGCCTGGGGTTTCGTAGGTGATATCTTCTGTGCTGGTATGAGAGGTAGAACGAGAAATTGACCGCGCACCGTACGAGGCATGGCGCGGGGCGCGTGATGGTGTGGATGGTGCATTGACTTGCATCGACTTTGGGCGGCGTGGACGACGCGGGGACGAAGGAGGTGATCCGTCTGGAGTCGAAGCGGATCCAGAGTCACGCGAACGTTCTCCTAGGATGGAGCCAGGAAGTTTTCCCTTCTTGGTGGGAGAATCGACAGCGGCGATAAAGGCCTTGAGTTGCCTAAAGCTCCGTTCATGCTTGAGTTCGAGAGGAGTAGATTCTAATGGTGAGCCGCCTGGCGTCGAATCAGGCGTGCCCACCGAAGACCGAAAAAACCAGCTCGGAGTGCGTGATGGTGATCGAGCTCGAGACGCAGCGGCACGGGGTGTCGCATCCCTCTCGGCCTCTTCGCTCTCAGGAGCGTCGCCAGGACCAGGGCTAGTAAATCGCTTACGTACTCCCCACTTTTTGACAGACCCCAGACGTGACAGGATGGAGGATCTGGAAGAATTATTAGAGGCTTCAGAAGAAGGAAGATCGACACGTCCCTCGTTTGGGGAGGACGGTTGAGGTGGCGAGGATAAGGAAGCAATATCTTGTCGCCTGTCAAGCAACTCAAAGACATTGTTGTCAGGTGGACGCGATTTCTTTCGTAAGCGCCGGCGCCCTTTTTGGGTAGGGGGGCTCGGGGGTAACATAGCGAGGGCGGACGCGTTCCCGCCACGCAACGGGAGATGTGCAAGTGAGGAATACGTGTTGACGGACTCGCGACCGGAGGGAGGAATGGAGAAAACGGACAAGGTGGGGGAGCCCGGAAACGTCTCTCCCACGGATTCGAGCGGAAGTGGGAGCGGGGGGACGGGGGGCGGAGGAGTGTGTTTGCCGAGGGGGCCTCTGCGAGGACGCGCGGTGACAGTCTTATCCTCCTCGTCGATGCCGTCATCGTCATCAGATGAGTCCCAGGCATTGTCTTTTCGTGGGGATACGAACTTGTGCGCATCTAGGTCGTCGTCCCAGTTCTCCGGTTCGGGAATATCTGGGAGCCTCGGCGATTTGTGGTGCGATCGAGAGGGCGGTTGGCGAGCGGGCGAATTTGTCTTGTCTTCAAAGTCGTCGTCCCAGTTTTCTGTATGGGCGACGGCATGTCTTGGGGGGGTAGAGGGGCCGGGTTCGGCCCACTCTAGTAGTCGCACGGTTGGCAGCTGGCCGTCGAGCTGAGAAAGGGGGGACATTGAAGGATGATGTGAGAGTTGGAAGTCGGGGTGCCAGTCTTGGGAAGTTGACGGTGAGCAGCGGGG
>Ga0137362_10003239_pt1 | contig 10858 bp, 14 predicted proteins | sample MadtaG_2_FD_104801 | JGI IMG/M metagenome (GOLD analysis project Ga0137362, IMG submission 104801) | Vadose zone soil microbial communities from Angelo Coast Range Reserve, California, USA - Mad1_100_16 metaG | ecosystem: Environmental > Terrestrial > Soil > Vadose zone | place: USA: California... | reverse complement strand
TCCACTTTCGCGTGACAGTGATTTGGCTTGCTCAATGTATCCGCATATGGAGGAAGACATCTAGACGGCGGCCCTTCCATTTTGCGTCCGAGTCGTCACTGGGCCGTCCGATCCTTAGAGGGAATAGCGTCGGCGCATCCAATCCGCTCGGCGCCAGTCTGCAGGTTCATATTGCGCTTGCGGCATGCAAAACCCGTGGATGCCATGGTTTCAGTTCAGATCTTGTTTCACACATTGTCATGTCATAAATATCCAGCCTCATTGTACTCACCACCGTCTTCTTTCATACGTTTTACTGTTGGATGCACATCGGTAAGTAAGAGAAATTCCCCTTGACATTTCCTTCTTTGACATTTCCTCCAATTGCCTTTCCTCCCTTTCAACCTTCCTCTTATGGCAGAGAACGGACAATTCGCACATCGCTCTTATACGGTGCCATAAATCTCTTGATCTGTGCGTGACATCTTTTCGATGAGACACGACCCGTTTGCCTCAATTCCGAGATGTTCTCTTTATAAACAGACCGAAACGAAGCCATCTGCGCTGAGCACCTCTCATGACCCCGGATGGCATGGTGATGTGACTTTTCTACGTGCATTTCGCTCAGCGCCCATTGACCTGCCTCCCCTGCTGTAGATGCCCTTTGAACCACCTCCCCCACAGAACAACAAGGGCACCACCCAAACATCTTGGCGCGGGCGAGAAGCTCAACCACCACCAGATCACACACCAGCACGAGCAATCGCCGAGGCGTGGACAATGGAGACGAAAGAGAGCCAGGAAAAATGGAGGGAGGCAGATTCAAATTTGAAGGGTCAGTTTAACCGACCAAAACGACTAGTTCTGCCAGGGAGGAAAGCCAAGATGTAGGCTGTGATACCCAGCCAGCTGTTGCTGTGCTCGTTTCCGCGGGTCTCAGCCGAGACCGTGGTCACTATCTTATCTTATCTACACCCGCCGTGTAAATTTCGTGTTCATCTGTCATCATTGGTTGGTTGCACTTTACCCACGTCGCACTTGACGGTTCGGTTCATCTTTAACAAAATGTCTCAGACGGTCAAAGACCTCACAGCGGGAACAGTGGGAGGCATTGCGCAGGTCAAACCCTCTGTTTTGATGGATGTAATTTATCGTTGAAGGGTTGTCTTGTGATGCTAGGTTCTAGTTGGCCAACCTTTTGACATCGTCAAAGTGGTATGTCAGCCCACGAAATGAGCATTTCCATTGCCTGACCTTGACCGAATAGCGTATGCAAACCTCAGCAAAAGGGACGTACAGAGGCATGCTTCACTGTGCAGGTGGTATCCTAAGGAATGAGGGTCCCTTTGCCTTTTACAAGGTTGGTTTCGGAGTTTAGTCAACCACATCACCCTCTAACACTACACTAGGGTACCCTGACTCCACTGCTAGGTATCGGGGCCTGCGTTTCTATACAATTCGGCGTTCTCGAGTATACCAAGCGCTATTTCACTGCACGCAACCGCCAGGCAGGACAAGACGCCGCTCAAACTCAAAGCTCACTTTTAACCTCTTCACAACTTCTGGTTGCAGGAGCCTTGGCAGGACTAGGTAACGGGTTTGTCTCCGGACCGGTAGAACATATACGAATACGTGCGTGCCCTCGATGTCCACGGCCTTATGTTCTTCTCAGCTTCCGCGGTCAGGGCTGCAAACTCAGTCGAACACGAACCCCATCTATCGCGGCCCGTTCGATGCCATAAAACAGATAGCCTCCAAATATGGGATCCGAGGTATTTATAAAGGTCAAAACGTTACATTCCTGCGCGAAGCAATGGGGTACGGCGTATACTTTTGGGCGTATGAGAAACTAGTGCAACGGGAGATGGCGCTAAAGGACATTCGGAGAGAGCAGATAAGCCCGGGTAGTGCGATCTTGTATGGCGCGGCGGCAGGCTATGCTGTGAGTTGATCTTTTTAGTACAGATGAAGGGGACAGGTGTTCTGATTTGCCGAGCTCCAAAAAGCTTTGGGCTGTGATATACCCCATAGATATGATCAAGTCTCGTATGCAAACGGACGGGTTTTCCCCATCCGATGGGCAAAAGTACCGATCTACGCTGCACTGCGTACGCACGGTGTGGAAGACCGACGGTATCAGTGCATTTACGCGAGGACTAGGGCCCACGTTGATTCGGTGTGTTTTACACGACTTTGCCCCGTTTTTGATGGTGGCTGAGCGCTGGTGTTCTGTCTCAGCTCGCCTTTCGCGAATGGCGCAACATTCCTGGGATTCGAGATGGCGAACCGCTTTCTAAATTCCATCTAACCGCCAAGGTGCCACGCGCTTTGATTGATTTGATGGAGCGTGTAGACCACGCACACCTTTAGCTTTAGCTTAAATGACACTCGGTAGAATAAAATACATTTATGTGACGGGTGGCTGTCACACATCACGCTCTGATAATCGCAGCACGGAAGGGAGGAACATCTCACAAATGTCTGAGCCTTTCCATCATAGACCTACGCTCAAACAGGTGGGCCTATGCCTGGCAGTAATGCAAGCATCCCTTGACTTTCTTCGTCTAGACAAACAAGCCATTTAAGTCTAGGCATGCGACTAAATCGTCCCTAAAAGAGCGATCAAAAGGTAAACTTTCTCAAAATGCGCGAAACAACGACCATGGGCATCCACAATGCTGAAAAGCGGTGTTTATGCGTTCAAACAAATGCGAAATTTATGCACACTCACGATGTTTCGTTCCGTTTCCTAGGTCGCGTCTCCTCTCAACAGGCTGCCAAAATCGTGCATCCTTCCAATGCCAGCGCCCAATCCAAACTGAACAGACGAAATCACGCAAAGCAAATCCAGCTTCGAAAGCGGCACTCTCTGCTTTCCGCCGTTCGTATCTTTGGTGGAGTCGACAGCGCGCCTCGGGTTGTCGCCGTGCTGCCGCTCTGCGAAGACGTCACTTCGCACGATGTCGTATCGGCGTTCTCCCGATCCTTGGAACACCCTACCCAAGCAGATCAGGAATGTATCTGGAAAATCAAGTTCGTTGGCCCGCTTCTTCATTTTTGCGCGTCTTCTCTCCCCTCATGTATCGTCTCTCCGAAGGGTGGAACGGTTCAAGACATCTCTGCAATTTATTCAGCTAGCTTATGGGGACTTTTACGCCGCTCTGGATGCTTGTAAAGTAGCTGACTATATTGTCTTCGTTCTCTCCCCTGCCGTAGAGGTTGGTGCCTGGGGTGAAACTGTACTTAGGGCGCTCCAATCTCAAGGTCTTCCTGATGTGGTGCCAGTAGTTGCTCCCGGACGTCATATAGATCCTAAAGCTCGCTCTGGGGTTCTCAAGTCTCTCCTGTCCTTCATGCAATATTTCTTCCCGGAACAACCCAGAGTCTTTGATCTCAATACTATCTCAGACCAGTTGAGCGCGGTCAGAGTGCTGTCAGAGGGTAAGCCGCGAGATGTCCGTTGGAGACAGGGACGCTCGTGGCTTCTGGCCGAGTCTGTGGACTGGACGGACGGAAATCTCACACTCACAGGCACAGTGCGAGGCACTCAATTGTCTCCCAACCGTCTGGTACATCTGCCAAACTATGGCGATTTCCAAGTGCTGAGGGTGCGTTGTCTTGCAATATCTATCTTTCTCGACTCAGCAACCACCTAGATTACTTCACCTGCTTCTGCGGGGAATACAGATCTCGCTGCCATGGTCGTAGAGCCTACCGTTCTCTCAGAGCCGGATCCAGAGGAAGCAGACTCTCTTGTTTCTAGTAATGACCCTGACGACATGGAAAACGAACAGACTTGGCCGACAGAGGAAGAGATGCAAAATAATTTACCTCAGAAACTTGCTGAGGATACGCAATTACCTGATGCGAACCCAGGCACAACTCCTCGTACAATTCGACGCGTTCCGAAAGGAACGAGTGAATACCAGGCTGCGTGGATCATCGACGGGGATGATGAAGAGGATGGAGGGAGGCGAGATGGCGATGAGGGCGCAGAAAATGGGAATGCTGAAGAACTAATTGAAGTTCCTGACCACCCTGAGGTTGAAATGGAGGTGGAAGATAGCGGCAAGGATGTCGCATTCCAAGATCTTGAAGAGGAAGAAGAAAACAAACAGTCGGTTGAATTACCTTTTCCAAGGTTCATTTCTCACTTAAATGCAAAGGTTAGAGAGTTGGCGCGGACGACAGCGGGAAGAGCGGGACGATCGAGAGTTCCCTGATGAGGTTGATACGCCCAGGGACACCCCGGCCAGGATTAGGTTTCAACGCTTCCGTGGGATGCGATCTTTCCGCACTAGCCCATGGGATTCCTATGAAAACTTACCACGAGATTATGCACGAATATTTCAGTTCGAGGATTTCAAGCGAACAGAACGTGGGGTTCGTCGCCGTGCCGAGGAAGAGGGAGGCGCAATACCGGTCGGTCTATCATGCTGAGGCCGGCGTGGATCCTGACATTCCTCAACTGCTTTCTTAGGCCGGGACGAGAGTGACGGTATATCTCAAGGACGTCCCTAAAGACGCGGCTGAGTGGAGCGCTGGTCGTCCCCTTATCGCCTTCAGCCTTCTGCAACATGAACATAAGAAATCAATTGTTCATTTTGCAATTCAGCGGAATACAGAATATGAAGGTTCCGTGCGCTCCAAGGTCAGCCACCGATCCTCTCATCTCTGTTTTCGGTCGTAGGTGACTCCGGTTTAGGACCCCCTTATACTTTGTGTGGGACCTCGACGATTACGAGTCAAGCCCATCTACAGCCAGTACACTCAAGGGGGTGCACGAGGTGTTAACAACGTACATAAATTTGAGCGCTACCTGCGACACGGGGACACCTACGTGGCTACTCTCTACGGGCCAATCCTATTTGGGAATCAACCTTGCACATTATTGAGGGAATCTACGAATGCGAATGGTGGGTCCCACCTGTGTCTTAAGCGAAGAAGTCTGACGTCATCTACCCGAGCTCCGTCCCTTGTCGCGATGGGCTCTCAACTCAACCCTGATCCGACCCGAATAAACGCCAAGCGCATCATTCTATCGGGACATCCTTTCAAAATCCACAAGAAAACCGCCACAATTCGATATATGTTTTTTAATCAGGGTGAGCTCCATGGCGTTATCTTAGCCGACCGCGCTGAGTCCATCCACTGGCATCCACATATAGAAGACGTGATGTACTATAAACCCATCCAGTTGTATACCAAATACGGCCGAGCGGGCCATGTCCGTGAATCTCTCGGAACACACGGCTACTTCAAAGCGCATTTCGACGCGCCCATAACGCAAATGGATACCGTCTGCATGTCGCTGTACAAGCGGGTCTACCCCAAATGGAGTGAGTTGTTTGTGGAAGAAGGGATGGATCATGATGACTCCCGGATCTTGGATGTTATGGAGGAATGAAATGAAATGAATCATATTAGAGTGCCTGGGAATGTTCGTAGCACGACTATTGTATGTGCGCCCATTGGAAAGGAACTCCTCGTCAGTGTCAGTACCTATCATTGCGGTCTATCAAGTATCTCATCATCTCGGAGATTGAGCGCATCTTCCATCGTAATCGTAGCTTGAGATGGGCACTACTATACTGAATGACATTCTAGTCCTCCTTTACACAGAGTTTCCGATTTAAAATCGCAAGTGAGTGTGTACACCCACGTGAATGAATAAAGCTTGTGTTTGTTGGTGTCCATTTCAATTTGAACATTTTGGTTCCGTTACTACCCCTTGGCATTACCCCGTTAAGGCGGGACGAGCGAGTGATGAGATGAGATGAGATGAGACGAGATATGAGATCGAAGAGAAGAGACTGGGCGATGTCGGAATTCTACTGCTAGTAGTCGGAGTAATCCGAAGATGAAGCATACCTGTATATCTGTATATGCAGGGCCATCAACGGTAGCCACCACCAGTAATTTGTGCATTATGACTCGGAAACACCTGGCCTCGGGCCTTCCTACCGGCCATGATGCATGATGACTCGGATGGGGACCCATGAGTGCAAAACGGCCTTTTCCGCGGGCACTCAGGCCGTTGCGTTGCACCCAAACCAAATGAAATGAAATGAAAATTGCACCTCCGAGTCCTGCCGCTTCCTTAGTACTTCCTTCCAAAATTTCTTCTTCTCATAACATCTTTTATTACAAAGGGATATGAAAATATAATATACGATAGATATTGAAGAAGGTCCGTTTGGCCTCCGTCGAAGGTCGGCGATACCATCGGGACAACTTGAAGGCGCTCTTAGCTACTACAGTAGTAGCGTATCGAGATGACGATGTTACCCTAATAAAAGCATGTCCTCTGGATTGTCAGGGTGCCCACGTTTTAGTAGCCTCCTCCCGTCCTGCCCATCAGAAAAGCTATGTATCATACAGTAATAGAATGGGACAACGGGTTTCTGAGTTCCCACGACCTGTGAAATTCTCACCGCCTTAGTTGGTTCCCACCTTGGCTGGCACGCATGAACTCTTGACTGGGTGCAACTCAAGATAAGCATATAGACAGGGAGGATGGGGCGGTAAATCTAAATCACCTCTCCCATGAGGGGGTTAGATTAATTAAACCGTGGTGAAGCCACGAGCAACGACTTGGTACTAGTAGTATATGAGGTGATTGGCAATGGCTGCTACACGGGTCAACCGCCTACATTCTCAGGCTGTCATCATCGCCACCGCCTGGACATGCGGCTGTACCATGCGTTCACAGAACTTCTCATGTCCGCGAGCCACGTCCATAGCTCCTCCAAGGCGCCGTCCACTGCACCCCGGTTACTCCATGCGATGATCGGACTATTCAGTTGCTCGTGGGGTTCTAAGTGCAAAACGTCCTTGACTGTAGTGAGCCCAACGAGCATGCCGAAATCCTCCACGAGGATAACACGCGGGCTGGAAGTGGGGGCACTGAGAAAGTTATCCCTGTGGGAAGTAAACGTGGTACACATACCCCATTCTTTTGAATAACTGCATAACAACCTCGAGAGGTAGCTTGGAGGTGACCGTGAGGGGCGTCTGATTCGCGTTTTGTAAGCAAAAGAGTGATATTTGCTGTAGGCGATGGCCTACCTGGTTGACCCACGGCCAGAGCTTCAGAATTCCAGGAGAGGCAACGGCATACAGCACGTTTGCCTCCGTGTCTTCGTCGTTACCAACCGCTGACCACCTCGCATCCGGCTGCTCCAACGGATCTGGGGAGAAAGAACAGGTGGTATCTGGCGTAAAGTCACGCATTTGTTTTGCCAGGTCTTTGTCCGGCTGTCAAGCCATGGGTAGCATTAGGGCAGGTGAAGCTCAGCTCACCGATAGCACGACGTAATTGTTCTGACCCTATGTATCCTGCTAGTACTCTGGTCTCATCGTCGACGACGATTGGGAATCCTTCGACTTTTGCTGCCTCCACATAGTTTTCTAGCCACTATATCAGTCGAGTGATGACTACACTGCGGTCTCACTCACCGACGTCCGCGAGGGTCATACCTGTAGCACGTAGGGTATAGATATCTCTCCGCATGACCCGTGATACTGTGGTATTCAGCCAATTGCGCCGCCTGCCAGAGCATAAGTATGTACTAACCAGGCGCGTCGTAAACGTGATCATTTTTCTCAAGAAAAGGGTATCCATTAAAGCGGATGGATTCATCGACAATCCCTCTTACGCCCAGAAGATCTCCCACGGCCTTGGTCACCAAAAGGACGATCTATAGGCTAAAAATCAGACTTTAAGACTTCCACTCTACGGAAAGATACGGACCATGGTCGGGAGGATGTACGTCAAAGCACCAGTGAGCTCGAACATGATGACCACGACCGTGACGGTGATGCGCATGACGCCACTGCACGAGCAACGTCCTTGTCAAACAAGTGACCAGGAAGCCCTTGCCAAAACGTACCTCAGAGAGGCAGCGGCACCGAGAAATGCATAAGTCGCAGGAGTTATACAAGGGACGTCAGGTTGACAAACGGCAAACATGCCAGAAGTGGGGTACGCCCTATCGACCTCAAAATGGTGAATTGGTATCCTATACGAAGGGGCACGACCAACCGGTAAAGTGCCTTCACGATTATACCGACCATGCGACCAAACGTTGCTCCGACAGCCATGGATGGCACAAAAATGCCTGCAGGAACCTTGCATCCGTATGATACAATGACGAGTAACGTTCGGATGAAGGCTGCAAGCAAGAGGGAGTTTACCATCCGCCATTGAGCAGATGTTCTACAGGGTGGCTGATAAATGAGACGGCTCGGCATGCCTAGGATGCTAAACTCACTGGCATAGATGTTCAAAGTCGCCCCCATCCTCGCACTCGCGGAAGAGGATGGCCATGCTTTCGGTCATGTCGATTCGCATAAATCGGTTAAAGTAGCCGATCATGGCAGTTATTGTGGCCAGGGTAACGGCCTCTGCAACCCCATGCTTCCCTAGGTGCTTCCTGCGGAACGAAGCAACTTGCATGTTGAATTTGATTACAAAGGCACCATAAAGTCCCTGGAAACCTCTCAGTTTAATGGAGACAGACAATTGACGCGCGGCCGTACTCCGAATATACCAATAATAACGAAGAACATAATCTCAAAGAAATGCCAATCTCGGCTATATGTGACCTGGAACAACACCAGTTTTCCTGTCCTGAAAGGATTCATGGCCTAATCGATTCTAGAATCAGTTTGTAACTTTTTTGCGTCAAAGGTCACCACACACCGACAGTGTCACGGTCGCTACGAGTGCACAGAGGAAGCTCCTCCACATGGTCTTGGTATTGAATGATTGACTCATCTCCTATGGCTCCACACAATCAGTTGTCCGGCGTTCCCGCCGGCCTATGGGAATGGTTCCTTACTTCTATTGAGAACAGTACTCCGCCGATAGGAGAGCCGAAAGCAACAGCCACGCCTGCCGCGCTAGCCGCCGTTAAGATATCTCGCATTTTACCTTCGCGGAATGAGGGGTGGGTTGAACGACAGATCGCGATAGGCAAAAAAACTCACTCTGACTACGGGAAAACCGGCTGAATCTTCCTGCTACGAGATTTCCAATAGTGCAAGCAACATGCACGGATGGACCCTCTTTCCCCACGGAGAGTCCGGAAGCTATCACGAGAGGCTATTCATTCATTTTATCTCAGATATTTCATAAACACGGAATAGTTTTCACTACCACTTACGAGCGTCAAACTTTTGATGAGGAACGTCCAAAAGCCAAGGAATCCTTCCATGACAAACCCGGAGATGATGCACTTGATCTCCGAGATCCCAGAGCCGGCCGCATATTTTGCTAAAGACTGGACGAGGCGAGCCGCAACAAAGGACAGTGCGGCCTTTCGGTCGAATCCATCAGTCCGTGTCCACGCGAGAAAATGAAAGAAAGAGGGTGTGGCGTGTGAAAGAGTGAGAGGGTAACGCACCGCAAATAGCACGTATATGAACCAGCGCGCTAAGGACACCGTACTCCACAGGTGCCAAGAGTCACACCCGCTATCCTCGTCGCCATCCAGTTCCCAGCAGCAAAACTGCTGATTTAGCCACCAGCCATCCGAGCAGTAGCCCATCTTGATATCCGAGAGCCACTCCGTGATGATGGAGATTATCGCCGCATTGATTCCGATGCCAGCACCTGCGCACACACGGGGGAAGAAAGAAGGATCACGCCAGTTTGGATGAATTTGCGTTTGCATTTCTGTGCCCCGGACGAACGACACAGAGGAATCAACCCACCGACAATGCTAACTACGAACCATGACTGCGAAGCGACGAGCAGCTTACGAACGTGAGATATCAACCAGGACAGGGTGATGCGGCCGTTGGTGCTCGTGCTTGACGCATATACGTCCTTCGCTTCCCGGAGCCTCCTACTCCGCTCCAAGATAGAATCATCTATCCAGTCTGACCGCGCCGAGGTAAGTAATGGGTTAAGCTGAAGATGGCTGAGGCCACCGCACCGATGAGCTTTGTTTCATTGTCCAGCGACATGCTGGTCTGGAGGGGAACTGGGTCACGTGTGGAGCAGTCCACTCTATTCCAAATCGGGGTAGAAATAATACAAAAACTTCATACGGCTGACATGGTATACTACTCTTTCTCCTCTTCCAGCACGCACGCTCACCCACTAAATGTTCAAAACGCAGTAGTTGAGTCAACCTCGATCGTAGGTACGATCGAGGCGATAAACTTGAGGAACACCACCAGGTAAAAGTCGACACGCAAGCCCTCGACTTCCTCTTCCTCACCCGTGGGCGTGGGCTTGTCATCCTTGCTTGACCCGCCACTCCGCTTGAAGAGCCACTTTTTCTTGCCATCCTTGGAACCTGCCTTGCGTTGCAATTTCTGCTCCTCTACGACGCCTGCGTTCATGCGCTCGATTAGCTTCCGCATCACGCTTGCGTGTTTGCAAGGATGCACAGACGCGGCTTGAAGAGAGGTAGAATGGGGGAACGCTTCGATCGTAACAGTTTTGAAAGCATGTTCTGCCGTCACATCCTGGAATATCTGTTCCGGTACTAATGGAATTCCATTCTGTATAGTGTCAGCCAAAGTGAACGACTTGGGATATTGGCACATTCATCTACCTCATCATAACCCAGAAGCCAGATTCTCGGCGTTTGGTAGTACTTATCATAAGTAATCATGACATCGTACGTTCGCACTGAGAGTAGGTTCGCGTTCTTAGTCTCTTCCTCCTTCCTAGAAGAAGTAAATTAGTTCCGATAGGATGGCCTCAAAAAACTGGCACCAACACAACAACATTGACGGACTTTTTGGGAGGTGGAGGAGGAGCCCTTGAAGGGGCGGCAGCGGCATCATCACCATCTTCAAGATCTTCTTCCATATCAGGGATATCATCCAAGTCGGGCGTTTCATTGAGAGAAAGACTAGCAGC
>Ga0137362_10003236_pt1 | contig 10860 bp, 5 predicted proteins | sample MadtaG_2_FD_104801 | JGI IMG/M metagenome (GOLD analysis project Ga0137362, IMG submission 104801) | Vadose zone soil microbial communities from Angelo Coast Range Reserve, California, USA - Mad1_100_16 metaG | ecosystem: Environmental > Terrestrial > Soil > Vadose zone | place: USA: California... | reverse complement strand
CTCCATGCACAGCCCCACGAACGGGCTAGGGTGCCGCACCCGAGCCCGGTGTAAACGCTTTTCACAAAGTGATTTAACGCCACGAAACTTTGATCGGTACCGATACAAGCCTTGTCCCAGGAGTTTTGCCCTTTCGTCGCTCATCAATTCCGACGCCAACCTTATTTACGTCAAACCTTAGCCAATCCGTCACTCAAGTACTCATGGGGTAAGACCGAGAGGCAACACCGGGGTTCACAGTGATAGGAAACAGGCATGACGCCTTCACTCAAAGGTTATAGAGGCAACTCAGAAAATCACCGAAACGTGCAAGTAAGTCTTAGCAGAATATGCTACAGTATACGCGCACATCCCCCTTGGGTTCCTCCCCTTCTCGCTGTACGACAGGGAAGGATACGCGTTCCGAAACAACGGTTTTATGACATTGACTGTCAACTCCAAGTTCCTACTGTACTCAAACAGAATGGCGGGAAGACTTTCTGATGCCGTAGGGCGTAAATTAAGAGGCGACGGAAACTGCGAGCTGGACTAGGAGTCATCGAGCCCTGCGCACTGAGCGGGCGTTAATGGTGAGCCCACAACATGTGATCACTGCAGCCGGCGGCGATAACTTACTTGTCTAGACTCATCAGTGCCTCCCAGAAAGAAAAATCGAGGCACGAACTTAAATTTGTCAGATGGGATGCGAAAAAAATAATATCCTCCCCACCTCTGGCTCTGTAGGATGGCCCTCGGGGACGATTCGAGTATGCCCAAACAGTCACCGATCTTCCAATTATAATCGTAAATAGGAGTAAATCTGTCATGCTTTTGATCCAAAATTGTTCAGCCTTATATCCCGCGCATGATAGCCCAGCCAACTTCCGGACTTTGGGCACCACACTATTCCATGTGAAGGGTGCCATGCTTCACGGACATGTGGCATAGACGCACGAAAGCGGCCCACCATCGTATCGTAAAGAAGTGGAAACATAATGTCGGGACCAGAACGCTGCAATTGAGTCGTCTCGGCTCGGGGTCTTCGCATATTTGGTCCAAAAATTCAGCCAAGCGGTCAATACATTCACGGTGGACAGTGGCAGTGGAAAGGGACAAACTAAGTAAGAGTCATCCGGGCCTCGAGTATCGAGCTTCGCTTCGCCTCTATGGGGAAATGATGATGACCTTGTAAGGGAGTGTGAGAGGGGAATACAGGGAGATCATCGACCAATTTTTTATGCCATGGAGCATCAGGGGGGCGTAAAATTTACCCGTGCCCGTCTGAGATGGCCAGGGACGTGGGCACGAAATGAACCAAATGTTCCGAATTCTAAGCGACCTCGCCCCATCAACTGAATGATGAAATGCCGTGAGAGCACAAACACTTGAGATAGGAGGCGTCAGACACCACCGCGTGATGGCAGTCGACAAGGAGATTAGGGGCAAATTCAATACTAGCCCCCTGATCGGATACCATGATGTGGGACAGTGGGAGACTGAGTGAAGTGGGGTCACCGTGCCATGGAACCGGTGTGGCTGGTCCGAATTGGTTAGTCGTGCCAGCCATCAACCTGTTACCGTTGACCTCAGCGACGCCAGCATGCCCCTCTCCAAAAAAATAAAATACGGACAGACCGTGAGATATAAATAAAGGAGTTCCATCACCAGGAACTTGAAGGTGGGAGATGCTGTGTGCCTGGTGCCTCTGATGACGTAAACGTACTCAAGGGGCAAATCACGACGACCGACGACGTCCGGGTCATCGACATTCTCCATCCTCGTCACCCGTGGTAGCTAGTATTAATGGAGAACCATTCATGATCGTACCCAGGCTAGTGAAAGCCGTCACATGACCTCGATCTAAAGTCAAATCAAATCAACCTAGTACAAGTAATTGGGAATTTGATGGCCATCACTGGCACGGCGCCGCGGGCATCTTTCCGAGCATCACTGGCAGACCTCAGGTTTCATGACAAGGTCCTGGCAGATCTCAGTTTTCATGGCAATGTCCCATCACACTCTGTTCGTGTGTTGTAGTATTATCAGAGCATGCACAGATATCACATTTCATCTGCCAATGTGGTGTTCATGGCAACAGCTCACCTGAAACACTATCCACCGTGCCTGGTTGGAGAATATTAACACCGAATCACATCTCCTGTACAGTACCGCCCGCAAGACCACGGGAGTTTTCATAATATCTTGATACCCCTACATCAGCTAATGTCCATCTCTCAAATAAAAATCCGCCTAGGAAATGCTAGCAAAGTCGACCGACCTTTAGGCTCCATTGCCTCCCTTGCAACCGAAGGAGCAATCACAGGGACACCGACCTCCCACTGCCTTACGGCGCATAATACCGCTACCGTTTTAACATCATCACCCGCCTCACCGCCCTAGTGCCAGGCCCGGGCAGACCTGGATGGCGGGGCACACGTTGAACCGAACTTCGACCCAGCAATGGCCTTGCGTTTTGGTACGCGGCGGTGTTGAACTCCATGAAGTAGGGGGACAGCGGGCTTGCCACTGCTGCCCTAACGAGGTGGTCCTACGTCGTGGGGGGATGGGGGGATGAGTGAAGGCGGTGAATCGTCACTTGGATAGAAGTAAGTGAGGGTCACAGTTGTGGGAAGATACAGTAACGAGATGGAATTGCCCACACGCTTTGGTCCACCACAGTGGATGGTGTGTAGATTCAACTGGATTGGGGCACTAGTATGGTGTGCGTTCCGGATGGTGAGGAGGTCAAGCACGATGATGAGTGCGGTATAGTTGACGTCGGTCAGGTACTAGCCGCATGATGAGGTGGCCTCGTTGGAAGACCACCGTTGGCGGTGGCGACCGTTTCACCGCTCATTCCCCACTCCACCTGCAGCCCGCGTCGACCTCCTGGCAATGAACAAGCCACTCTCGGGGAAACTCCGAGTCCCTGACTCCGTGAAGGGGACCCGCGGTGCCGCTGTTGGCCGAAGTGAGACACAATGATCACTTCTACAATCAACCAGCCACCCCAAATTTTCTTTCTCACATACTCTGGCAATTAAGGAGACGGCGAAGCGCTTTCCAAGTACAGTGGGGGGTCGCGACTGAAGGTCTTTGAAACACCATTGACGTGCGTAGTCTTCCACTACAGATGCGCGAAACAGCTGCTCAAACTTAGTCCATAAACATACCCCACATCTCACCGAGCCCCCCCGGAGGACATGTCTTCGTAGTCAATTGTGTCGTCTTTCTTCCGTCCATGCGTTCACCTCTAGATTACACGTGGGCGACTTGCATGAACCTATAAATGGGCGCGAGACACGTTATTGGATTGCTACAACATGCCAGCCAATTTCCCTCCACTGTAGTGCCGTTTACTCATTACATGTACATGTTCAGGGAGTACGCGGCATCACGATTTTTGAGGTCATGATCGAGAGTGTTTGAGATCCGGGCCAGAAAGGTGAAAGACAGGCGCACATGTTATCTCGCCACACATACTGTACCTTTTGTTAGCCACAACCAATTCTCCTCGTCCGCTACACTCCAACAACGTAGCTTTTCCAACGGTTCTTTCCTTGGTTCCACTGATCGACAGGAGAGACAGCTGTCACATGTCAGTTCGGAAGATCGCGTGCAATCATCAGAAGGTGCATAAAATCAGTCTCCTTGTCTTATTCGTATGCAGAAAAGTGGGTGCCACATTGAGATTGGCATGTCAACGATGCCACAGCCCGCATCACGAATCAGTTCGTTTGCCATCCCACAGTGGGAAAATTTGACACGAGGAACGGGGGGTGATCACGATAATAAGGTACTGGGCACATGAGTTTGAAAATGTCAGTGAGAGGTACGCGAAGAGATCGACCAAAGAGTCAATACAATATTCACTCACATCATGATTTAACGATCGATAAGCTGAAAATGACATTCGTCCATCTGTCCACAGTAAGACTGGAAAGAACAAAATAGTAGATGGTTCAGATAAGGGAGCAAAGGATCGCGGGCAAGGATCAGTGTCCTGGATCACAAATCGAAGGCAGTCATGAAAAGTCCTCGGGATGATCTCACGGGATCTCATATCTATACGTGTACGTGTATGCCGTAGGCAGATCCCCACTTCGGCCGCTCTTCGCCAATCTTCGGTCGGCTTTCGCCTTTGTTTTTTTATCCACGACCCTGACGTCGGTCGTATTCGGCACCTTCACCGGTCCAAGATAGGTAGACAGCTGCTCGAAAACTTGCTGATATCTGAGAAACTGTAAGAAGCATGGTGAAAAGAACGTGGACAGTCGTCAAGTTGGCGACGCATGCCAGAAATAAAAAAGGTAGTGTTGATTCCCGATAAACTTTGTGACTCCGGATAAGTTACGGAAGATACCTCCGGCGTACTATACATTTACCGATCCTACGCGCTATCATGCATCATCAGTAAACGCTTCGGGAAGCCCAGCAGACTAGGCGAGGGATACTACACGGGCAATTGAAACCCTCAGAGAAGTCGGTGATTCGTTCTCAAAGCATGTTTAAAACCCCCGTGGGGCTTCTCTGCCCAACAAGCGACGGAGGGCAACCCCCGCGGGATGGTGTTGATCGGATCATTTAGCATTGCACAGACAGAGCGAAGCTAGCGTCTGTCCAACCACGTAGGGCGAAAATACGCTCCGCCGGGGTAACTCCCTTCACGGGTCACAAGGCAGGATTTGTCATGTCAAGTGCATTTTACTTCCGAGTCGCGTATTTCCCACCTCGAGGACTGATGGAGACGTGTACATGTCGACAGGGTTGCGATACATCGCGGTCTGATGATGACATGCACGCAGGACACAGAATGTGCTGATTGGCTGAGAGAAGCTATACAAATGCCGTTTCAAATGGGCGAGGATGAGTAATGGAATCACATCGATGATCACGTGAATCCTTATGCAAAGCATCAAAAACTGTATTTGTCGGTCCTCTCTCACTGTCCACCACACTCACCTCCAAGCTGTTCGCCCGTATTCGTTCTCTCCTAGCCCTCTCTGTTCGTGCTGCCTCTGCAGTCATCCCCTCAACACTCAACCCACCCTCATCTTCCACCGCAAACAATATGGCTCCGGCCGTAGTTAATGGGTCCATCGAACCCAGCGGGACGAGTTCCCGGGGCAGTCAGAGCTCCAAGATGCACTCAAAAGTGGTAAGTTTTTCTCTTCTAGTCCACTCTCTCCTCCAGTTACCCCAGCATCGATTCGGGAGCCTTGAGAAGGCGCGACCGGACTTGTGACAATTGTCGAAACCTCGTTTTGTGTATATGCGCCCAGTTTTAGCCACTTACATCCTCACCAAATGATCAGGTCATCATTGGTTCTGGCCCCGCAGGCCATACTGCAGCAATTTATCTCGCCCGCGCGAATCTTAATCCTGTCCTCTTCGAAGGCTTCATGGCCAACGGATTCGCAGCTGGGGGTCAATTGACCACCACAACGGACGTTGAGAATTTCCCAGGATTCCCAAGTGGGGTGCTTGGACCCGAGTTGATGGACAAGTTTCGCGCGCAATCCCTCCGATTCGGCACCCGGATCATAACTGAGACGGTATCAAAGATCGACCTCTCACGTAGGCCGTTTAGATACTGGCGGGAGTACCAAGAGGATGCGGAGCCCGAGACCGCCGATTCGATCATTATGGCTACTGGTGCCAGCGCAAAGCGTCTCGGCCTTAGAGGGGAACAGACGTATTGGCAGAGTGGGATTAGTGCATGTGCCGTGTGTGATGGTGCAGTGCCGATCTTTAGGAACAAGCCATTGGCTGTCATTGGTGGCGGAGACTCGGCCGCAGAGGAGGCCACATGTGGGTCTGGGTCGTCATCGGACCATGTCAAGCATTCTCACAAAATTCCACAGACCTTACGAAGTATGGATCCCATGTTTACGTGTTGGTGCGTCGTGGAGAGCTACGCGCGTCCAAGATCATGGCCAAGAGGCTGTTGAATAATTCCAAAGTTGTGCGTTTTCTGTTCCTGCTTCCAATTTACATGCGCTGACACCACGAAAGACGGTCTTGTGGAACACCGTCGCCGTTGAGTGTCAAGGCGATGGGGATCTCCTAAATAACCTTCGTATCAAGAATACTCTTACGGGGCAAGAGTCTGATCTTCCCGTAAAGGGCCTTTTCTATGCCATCGGTACGTGCCGTACTTCGGACATATATCGTGATAAATTTTGTATTCATCGGATCAATTGCAGGCCATGAGCCAGCAACGGCGCTCGTTCGTGATCAATTACAAACCGACGCAGAAGGGTACATAATAACGGTCCCAGGGACAACTCAGACATCTGTACGGGGTGTGTTTGCCGCGGGAGATGTCCAAGATAAGCGTTATCGACAGGCGATCACGAGTGCAGGAAGTGGTTGCATGGCCGCATTAGAAGTTGAAAAGTTGATTGCGGAGGAAGAAGAGCTCGGTGAGGAATAATTGTGCGAGCGAAGCACTCTGTACAATGCGTAGATTTATTACTGTTGACACGTTGACATGTTGACATACTAGAGTAGTGTGTTGCATCATATGGCCGTATCTAATCAGCGGTCGCTGCCGCACTGGTTTGACACCGTTTCTGTCACGCGGAGGACATCGTCATTTGTACTTGTCTGGAGAGAACAGATAAATGATGAAGCACCTGATCGTAGCCGTGCGGAAACCGCGAGGCAATTATAACAATTAGAATCACCTCGGCCCCCCTGGGATATGATCCCTGTTTGGGCTGTCCATGCACAGGTCTCGAAAGAGACTCGTGGAGCAGAAGTGCCCCTAATAGGGATACACTGCCAGGGATATGGTCATTGCCATGCGAAAGACGCAAGGCATATACAACAATGGAAATACCGCACTATTGAGATCCAGGCCATTGGATAAGCTGGAAGCACAATCCGGTCAAGACTGCGTATACACTTAGCGAAGCCTGTGCTCTCTTAATGGAATAAGCTGACCCACGTATTAGTTCCGTTACCGTGATGCTTGACAGTAAGTTGGCGATGGGGCATGCGTAAAACGCGAGGCAAGCATAGGATTACCACCACCACCCGTTACCAAGATACGGGCCACTGGAGAAGTTTCAGTCCAAGTTGTTGCTGTTGTTGTTCGAACAGTTCCTCCTCTTCCCCACCCCTTCCGAAGCACATCCCAATCGGGTCTGTCCTTGATTATAGAAGACGGGGTGATAAAGTAGAGCAGAGTGACAGGACCCCCATTTTTTTTACACTCGTCTTCTCTGATTCCGGCATTTTGTTTCGTCAGAGATGAGGCGATTCGGAAGCGGATGCAAAGATTTCATGCATCTATGACTGTCCCTTAGTTATGGAGGATAGTACCTGTGCATCAATGCTGCCGAAACAAAGACGAGAGGCGCCACGCCCTTAATATGATAGCACCCAATTGGAGCGGAGAGGAGGGACCGGTAAGGAAGAAGTAACCCGGTGAGCCGGAAGGTAAGCGGCTAAGCGCGCGCGCCATGTGACGATGCTAAATATAGGCGACCCCTCGGGTTGTGCCGTAGAAACTGTATAGTTCTGTCCCTTCTCTTACACGTAACCAATACAAGCCCGCGCCCCCCTCCTCGGCCACAACTACCTAATACCCCAATCCGTTAGAAAAACACGCTTTTCGTGATAGTTTCACAGTATATTACGTGTGGCACTGGCAAAAGATCGGAAATTTCTATGATCGCTCGAATTCCCAATACCCACCAAACGCACTAGTCCTCGCATTAGCGTCTCTTTCTGGGGTACAAGTGCTCATGCACGCCATTGGGAAGACAGTACCGATAAGGTGAGCACAAATAATTTGGAATTCTCTCATTTGATGCCATGACCCACCCCTTATTCCGCTCGCTTTTATTCTCTTCTCTTCACATCGCACTTTCTCACCTCGCTATTGCCGCAGCCTATTACCCGGACGAATAAGGCCATGGGGTGATAGCTGTACCACGGTGCTTTTGATGAAACACGTGTCTACTGCGGACCCGCGAAACTTTCAATTTCTCATAAAGTTCGTTGATGGGATGTTGCGTTGCCGTGCCTTTCAGAATGGAGCCAGCCCAACGGAATTTGGGGTAAAATCATGCGCAGTGTTCCACCCTTACAGCCTCGGCTTGGTCAGAAGAGAATGTTTACGCCCTTTTGACCCGAATCAAAGAACCTGCGCTGCGGTACTGTGTTGCTACCACTTGTTATCTGTCTTACATTCTACATTTTCCACAGTGTGCCATGTCTCATAAAATTACGTCATAGGTGCCCTCAACCTAACCTTGGTCGCGTCTGTGAAAATGTCTGGCAGAGTTCGCGCCCCAAAGGGGTGGGTCTACATTTCTGGTGATTAACGCCCGCCGTACCCCACTGCCACTAGTGGAACCACTCTTCTGATTGGGAAGAATGCACCATGACGGACCAGGGGAAGGGTTTGCCTCGGACGAACCTCGGAACTCGCATCTGAATTGAAGGGGCCTTTTTAACAGGTGCGGCTGTCACCGCACCCCTGTGGGAAAGAGGGGACCACCGTCAAAAGTCACCCCTGAGTCGGAGAAATCTTTCTGACAATAGAAGCTGCCACTTCAATGGGTCTGTGTGCTAATGCCGGCCGGACTGGGGCTGCTATCACCCCGCTCGCCCATGGGGGAAGGGGGAGGTTGGTTGGCACCACCCGCGGACAACGGGAGAGATGCCCGGGCAGGCCAGGCAGTCCTTGTTTCTGGGTGGGTCTGCATGCTGATGTTTGCCAGATTGAAGTTTCTGTTCCTACGCTCGGCGATGGGGAAAGGGCGGTAGGTTAGTTGGTGCCTCCCGTGGAGAGCGGAGGAGCTCCCCGAGCTCCCCGATTTTCCCGAGCAATCCATGGAACTCTTGTACTAGTTGACTAACATACGTTTCACCAGATCGGAACTTCCTTGCGAGTGCACTGTGCGAAATACGCGAAGATGTCCTTTGGGATTTCGGTGATAATGCTGTGTGTGCGTGCGCGTGTTGTTGAAGGGGCTGATTTCATCTTTTCATATCCGCGCTGTTGCAGCATGGCCTCCAACTTACTGCAGATTCGGCTTAGTCTTCTGACTTACAGTGCGCGAGACTACGGTAACTTTGCATGAGTACTTTTGGCTATGTTCTAACGTATCAAGACACCGACTGTCAGTGTTGTGGGACGGTAAATGTGGTACGAGAGAAACGATGGAGGGAGGTGAATCTACGTCAAGTGTGTGGGCCTCGAGCGCTCAAGTCTAACAATGAGCTCTATAGATACAGTAGAGTGAGTCAAGACGAAAAGAATAAACCGTTCTGTAAACCAGTACACAGATGGGTATCGTCATTAATTGAAGACATAAAAGACTGTACAAACATTAAGATAGAAGAGAAGGAGGAGAGACTCAGAGACGCTCGTAAGGATTGCGAATGTCAGATGGGGAGCACGTTATAACTTTGACGCTGATAACGACGGGTACGAGATGCTGACATTGGATAGGAAAGTCCTCCCCTGCGCGCAGAGATGCGGCGTGGCAAGAGGCCAGCTCGGCCAGTGCCATCAAGCTCCGCGAAGGGAGAAAACGCGTGGAGACGACGCAAGCGGAATATGGCGTTGCCTGTGGGATAACCCACGACGGATATCAGTATCAGTGGGATGGGCCAGAGCAGGACGGATGATGGATGGATAAGCCAGACGTACGACGAAGGCTGTGCAGGACGGCAGTTGCTCTAGCCTCGGTGATCACCGACGAGACATACGCCCCCACAATCGAGAGGACAATAGCTGCCAGAGAGAATGGGAGAAGGAGATGACATGCGTGAGGACATGGTGGGGGAAATAGAGGACGTAGTACGGGATCGCTCACCTGTGGTAAAAATGGAAAGAAATGCCAACTCGATAAACGATATGCCGCGCGAGGCACCAAAGGTGTCGAAGGATGCGTGTTTGAGGGAAAGAGGGATGGCAAGTGCCTTGGCCTGCTTAGCGAACAGGCACATGCTGAAAAGGAAGAAAACTGCACGAGGGGACAACAACATTGGAAAAGGCCCAGGTGGGATGAGAAGGGGTCTTGAAGAAGGGCGATGATTGAAGTTGAGTTGTGGGGTGGAGCATAAATAGAGATTTGGAGTGTGCCGGAACCAGTACTCGACCCGAGACGTATATATGGGGATATACCCTAAAGCGTGATGGTCCTAATTGACGATAATCTCATCTGATAAACCACCAATCAGCGAAAGCTATGTTTGGTTTGGTCGGCGGCTTAGACTGTACGGTAACTTACACCAATAATTGAATTCACATTTATCGTTATCGTTTGCAAATTCAAGTTGTGCCTGGCTTCGTGCTTTCGGAGATGAGATCCGAGTTCGAGTCACGTCCGTTGCCATGCGGGTTTGTTGGAGCGTGTGTGCGAAACGAAAATCGGGTTTCAGGAGTCCTCATGTCTGGTGTTGAGGGCGAAACAGCGCGTCACCGTGATGCACGTCTCCAACCGGAATAATACAAAGAGAAAGTAGCGAATACCACGTGCAAATCGGCGGGGCACAGGCAGTGCTGTAATGCCGATTCAAGTTAGTACCAATGTATGTAACAAACTGTAGTCATCACGGGAGCTCAATTACCCGATCGGCCAGTGGCACATCCCGCTCTCACTCGTTTCCTCCCCAGCCTCGTTGCTAGGCCTGGCTCTCTCTCTTGACTAACCAAAATGACCCGACCGACCGACAAAGAAATCTTTTACAGAAACTCATTCCCCGGACAGAGGCCCTGCCAGTGCTGAGTTTCAACGCCGAATCAACGGACGGACCCTAACGAAAGGCTCAAAAGGATCAATGCGGGTGTAGCGAGCATCTTGTGTGAAATCTGGCCACGTTTCTGTCTAGGTCCTGCGCCAGCCACGTACAAACATG
>Ga0137362_10003233_pt1 | contig 10865 bp, 7 predicted proteins | sample MadtaG_2_FD_104801 | JGI IMG/M metagenome (GOLD analysis project Ga0137362, IMG submission 104801) | Vadose zone soil microbial communities from Angelo Coast Range Reserve, California, USA - Mad1_100_16 metaG | ecosystem: Environmental > Terrestrial > Soil > Vadose zone | place: USA: California... | reverse complement strand
TCGCGGGGCTGGGGCGCCGCCGGCTGAGGCACGCCTATAGAGTAAGCCGCGACGCCTCAGTGCGTGTCGGCGATCGCCACGCCCCAGGGCAGCGTTCCGCAGGGGATCCGCGCGACCACGGTGTTCGAGCTCGTGTCGATCACCGCGAGCTCGTTGGCACGTCCGACTGTGGCGTAGAGGAATCGCGCGTCCGGGCTGAGCGCCGTCCACCAGGTGCGCGGACCGACCGGGATCACCGCGAGCACGTTCAGCGACGCGCTATCCAGAACCCGCACATCGCCGGACTGACCGTGAGACACGTAGAGCCGCGAGCCATTCGGCGTCAGCACGATATCCACGGGGCGACTGCCACCGGTCGGCACCGACTTGACGACACGCATCTCCGCCATGTCGATCACGGAGACGACGTGGGCCTGCTCGCTGGCGACGAAGAGCTGGCGCGAGTCAGCCGTGAAGCGCATGCCACGCGGATTCTTGGGCACGGCAATCTGCTTGACGACCGTGTCGCTCGCCGCCGCGATGACGTGGATGTCGTCGGAGGTCTCATTGGAGACGGCGATCCAGCGCCCGTCCGGAGAGGCCACCGCCGTCTCGGGCTCTTTCCCGACGGCGATCTTCTTGCGGACCGAGAGCGAGGCGACATCCAGGACCGTCACCGAGAGCTCGTTCTCGTTGACGACGTAGAGCGCGGTTCCCGCCCGGTTGAGGGTCAATCCCTCCGGATCGATGCCCGCCGGAACGGTGCTCAGGACCTCCAGCGTCTTCGCGTCGATGACGCTGAGGCTGTCCGAGTTACTGTTGGTCACATAGACCCGCCGGCCGTCAGGGCTCACCGCGACGCCCCGCGGGCGCTTGCCGACGCGGATCGTCCCGACCACAGCTCGGGTCGCCGCGTCGATCACTGTCACGTCGTCGGATTTCTCGTTGGTGACGAACACTCGTAGCTCGGCGCCGGCCCGCGTCGAACCCAGCACGAGCACGGCGGCGAGCAGGGCGAAGCCGGCGAGACGCGATCTACGCATTGTCGACGAGCCTCCTCTAGCTGCACCTTGTAGTCAAGAGGGTGCGGGCTCCGGCGCCATTCGTCCTACGGCTGGCGCTGGACGGACTCCAAGAAACCGAGGACGTTCTGGATCCCCTCTTCGCCCAGGAGGTCTTTCCACGCGGGCATCCCTTTGTCGACTCGCCCGATCGTGATCGCCGCGTACGCTGTCTCCCGCATCCTGGAACCGTAGCGGAGCGCCAGCCGGCGCAGGTCGCGAGTCGGCTCGGCGCTCACGGCGTTGGGTGCGTGGCAGTGCGAGCAATGCTGGTTGAACAGGCTGCGTCCAAGGCGAACGAGGCCGTCACCGGTGGAGGTCGGCATGCCCGCAGCCGGCGTCGGGCGTGTCGTACTCTCTTGAAGCTGCACGAGCTGGAGCGCGCCCACGCCGCGCTCAGGTGGCCACAGCATCCCGCGCTGACCGTCGAGGTTGACGGGGCGTCCGAGGGGAAAGCCGTACTTGTCCGCGAGCGTGTTGATCTCCGGCTTGAGCTGGTCGAGGACCCGGTCGAGATCGGTCTTGAGTGAATCCTGACCCTTTCTCACCCCGACGGCCGCTTGCCACTGAAGGCCCTCGCCGGCAATCGGCACGATCGCGTACGCGCCGCCGAGCCGGGTCTTGTTGAAGTAGCCCGCGGTCGGTCCCCAGAGAAACGCGACGTCGGCCTCTCCTCGGGTCAGGGCCTCCATTGCCTCTTCCGCGAGCTTGAAGGTGACCGAGCGGAAACCGGGACGGGTCGCCAGGAGAAGCTGCGGCGTCGTCCCGAACTGGACCGCCACGCGACGGCCTTTGATGTCGTCGAGCGACGCGAGCGCGAGCGGCCGAGGTCCGATCACCGCGTACCCGACGTCGAGGAACGGCCGCGTTCGGATCACGCTTCGCCCCATGAACTCCGTGTCGTCGGGCAGCCCGAAGTAGGCGTCGCAGCGGTTGGCCAGGAGCGTATTGCGGACGGCGCGTCGGCCGTAGTGGGAAAGGAACCATGCGTACTCGGAGCGAAGTCCGAGCCGGCCGGCGACCAGCTCGGCCAGCTCCACGTAGAGTCCGCGATCGGGTCCCTCGGCGCGGCTGAACGGCAGATTGTCAGGGTCAGCGCACACACGCAGGGTGTCAGCCGGGAAGGCCGGACCGGGTAGTGCGGCCGAGGCCGTTAGAGCGACGAAGAAGCACAGGATGATTCGACCTGCACCATCCTTCCGGGCGACGCGGGCGACCGGAGCCGACGGCTCGCTCACGGTCGCCCGTATCCTCACGCGGCCCAAGCTCCTCGCCGGCTCACGGAGTGGGCAACTCGAAGACGAAGAGCGTGCCTCCCTCTGCGCTCGCGGCGACCATCTTCTCGCCGATCGGCCCGAAGAAGGCGGGAATCGCGAACGTGCGGCCGGAGACCACCGCGACGTACTGCTTGCCGCCCAGCTCGTACGTCATGGGAGCGGCGCTAACGCCTGACCCCGTGTTGAACTGCCAGAGCGCGCGCCCGGTCTTGGCGTCGAGCGCCTTGAACCACCCTTTCAGGTCGCCGTGAAAGACAAGCCCGCCCGCCGTGCTCAGCATCCCGCCCAGATAGAGGAGGTCGTCCTTGTTGCCCCAGACCTTTTGTTGCTTGACGGGATCCCAGGCCATGACCTCGCCGAGATGACCGCCCGGCCCGCCCTTGCCGAGGTCGAACTCCGTGGCCAGGTAGAAGCCGCCACGCTTGTACTGGGGCTGCATCCCTTCCAAGTCCATGCACAAGTTGATCGTCGGCACGTACACGAGGCCGGTCTGAAAGCTGTAGCTCATCGGCATCCAGTTCTTGCCGCCGATGAGGTTCGGGCAGATGTCCTTGGCCTTGAAGCCCAACCGCGGCCGCTTGTCGGCGTTCTCCACCGGACGGCCCGTGGTCATATCGATGGACTTGGCCCAGTTGAGATCGATGAATTTCTCGGCCGACAGGAGCTTGCCGTTGCGGCGATCCAGGACGTAGAAGAACCCGTTCCGATCGGCCTTGAGCGCCACGGGCGTCTTCCGTCCGCCGATGTCGAGGTCCACCAGCACCAGCTCGTTGACGCCGTCGTAGTCCCATACATCGTGCGGCGTGTGCTGGAAGTGCCACACGATCTTTCCGGTGTCGGGGTTGATGGCGAGAGTGCTGGCCGTGTAGAGGTTGGTGTAGGGTCCGATGTTACTACTATCGTTGCCGCGGATCGCGCCGCCCCATGGCGCGGGATTGCTGGTGCCGTAGTACAGCAGATTCAGCGCTGGATCGTACGAGCCGATATGCCAGGCGACCCCGCCCCCGAACTTCCACGAGTCACCCTTCCAGGTCTCGTTGCCCGGCTCCCCGGGCGCCGGGACCGTGTAGAGCTTCCACACCTCGCGGCCAGTGTCCTGGTCGAATGCGGTGATGTAGCCCCGCACTCCGTATTCGCCCCCGCCAAAGCCCGTGATCACCAGATTCTTGACCACCATCGGCGGCGAAGTGATGACCGAGCCGCCCGTGTGGTCGATGACTTGACTCTTCCAGAGCTCCTTCCCGGTCCGGGCATCCAGCGCGACCAGGTGCCCGTCGAGCCGCCCCAGGAAGATCTTACCGTTGGCGTGGGCGACTCCCCGATTGTTGACGTCACAGCAGGCATATTGCTCGATGCCCGCGGGTACCTCGGGTGAGTACCGCCAGCGGACCTCACCCGTCCGTGCGTCGACGGCGAACACGTTCTTTGGGCCGTGCGACGACGTCACGTAGAGGGTGTCGCCGACCAGGATGGGCGTCGACTCCTGGGATCGTAGCGAGCCGAGCTGCAGCGCCCAGGCGACCTTGAGTCGGCCGACGTTCGAGGCGTTGATCTGGTTCAGCGTGCTATAGCGGGTGTTGGCGTTGTCACCGCCATACACGGACCACGCCGCCCCCGTCTGCGCGGCCACCGGCGAGGCGAGGCCGGCGAGCATGAGCACCACGAGCAGTGCCGTGAACGTTTTCATGGCCCTTCTCCTTCGGAGGCTCCGGCAGCTGGAGGCTCTGACCGCGTGGGAATGTTCCGAGCATGGCGGGGCCGACGAGCTGGGACAAGTGGGGCGAGTCGAAGTGGCCGCGCGTGGCCGGAGCGGAGGACCCGTCTGTCACCCGCCCTCTCAACGAACCACTGAGAACGAGCCACTGAGATGGACGCATTACCCTGGCTGACCTCGTCCAGTGGACGTTGCGCGCCATCCACGGATGAATGGCGGTCCCGCAAAAGCGAACGTACGGCGCGGCGCGGTCCGGTGTCAAGAGGCAGGGTGTCGTCCGCCGGATGCTTGACATGGATGGGGCACGGCGGTATCTCTCGGCCGCGCCCCCGCCTGAGGCCGATTCGCGAGGCGGCGCGACTACAACGGGGGCGCCCCGTAACAGGAAGAAGCTCACGGCCGCCGGTGATGTGAGGGAGAACGACATGCGACGTCCGGGGCAGCAAGTGATCGCGGTGCTGACGACGCTCAGCTTCTTGTTCCTGATGGTCCACCCAATCCTGGCGGCCGATCCTGAGATCGATCGTATGGTCCGGGGCCCGGTCGGGAAGGACTGGGTCACGAACGGCGGCAACCTGACCAACCAGCGCTACTCGACGCTGAAGCAAATCGACACCACCAACGTCGCCCAGCTCAAGGGAGCCTGGATGACCCGTCTCAAAGGCTCCGGCGCCGCCGGCAAGTATTCCTTCGAGGCGTCACCGCTCGTCAAGGACGGCATCATGTACGTCGTCACGGGCAACGACGACGTCTTCGCGCTCAACGCGAAAACCGGCGCGATCATCTGGGAATACTGGTCCGGCATCGACCAGAAGATCTCCACCGCGTGCTGCGGCTGGGTCAACCGCGGGCTCGCCATGGGCGAGGGGCTGCTCTTCTCCGGCCAGCTCGACGCCAACCTCGTCGCCCTGAACATGAAGACCGGCGAGGCGGTGTGGAAGACGCCTCTCGAGAAGTGGGAGAGCGGCTACACCATCACGAGCGCGCCTCTCTACTACGACGGGATCGTCTACAGCGGCATCGCCGGTGGAGAGTTCGGCGTGCGGGGCCGACTGACCGCTCTGGACGCCAAGAGCGGCGCGATCCTGTGGCGGTCGTACACGCTCCCGGGGCCCGGCGAGCGGGGCAGCGAGACCTGGCCGCCCGGCACCGATCACTCGATGCGCGGTGGCGCGACCATCTGGAACACGCCGGCCCTCGATCCCGACCTCGGGCTCGTCTACTTCGTCACCGGCAACTGCGGCCCGGACTACGACGGCTCGATGCGCGAAGGCGACAACCTCTACTGCGCCTCGATGATGGCCCTGAAGGCAAAGACGGGTGAGTACGTCTGGCACTTCCAGCAGGTGCACCACGATATCTGGGACTACGACGCGGCGAGCCCCGTGGTCCTCTTCGACACCGTGATCGATGGGAAACCGCGCAAAGGAATCGCCGAGGCCGGGCGCACGGGCTGGGTGTACATCCTGGACCGGACGGACGGCAAGCCCCTGATCGGGATCGACGAGAAGCCGGTTCCCCAGGACCCGCGGCAGAAGACGGCCAAGACCCAGCCGATCCCGCGCGGCGACGCGGTCGTCCCGCAGTGTGCGGAGCTCTTGCCGGGCTATGAGAAAGCCGGCTGCATCTTCGAGACCTTCTGGGAGACCCCCGTGCTCATGCAACCGTCGGGAGTCGGCGGCACGAACTGGTCGCCGATGCCGTACAGCCCCGACACGGGCTACTTCTACGTGCCCGGCACGGTGCGCACGAGCGCGTTCACGCGCTTCGGCGACAAGTACGTGCACGGGCTGCGCTACACCGGCGGAAGCCAGTCGGCGCCCATCGGCTCACCGATGAGCGGAACGTTCACGGCGATCGACAGCACGACGAACAAGATCGCGTGGCAGCACAAGACTCCATACCGTATCGGCGGCGGTGGCGGCTCGTCCGTCACGGCAGGCGGCCTCGTGTTCCGCGGCGAGCCGGACGGCAACTTCCTGGCGATCGATGCAAAATCTGGCAAGGAGCTGTGGCGGTTCCAGACCGGCTTCGGCGCTGATGCGCCGCCCGTGATCTATGAAGTTGACGGCGAGCAGTACGTCGCCATCGCGACCGGCGGCAACCAGCTACAAGGCAGCGCGTATGGCGACGCGGTGTGGGCGTTCTCGTTGAAGGGGCAGCTGGGTCCGCTGTGGCCGCCGCCACCACCGGCGACGGTCGCCGGGCCGACCGGACCCATCGCTGCCAGCGTGGACACGGTGAGGATCGGCGCCGGCAACGTGGAGTACAGCTTCGGGCCGTCGCGCATCCGGATCAAGGCGGGCACTACCGTCACCTTCACCAACGTCGGCGATCTGCCACACTCGGCGACGTCGATGGACAGGGGCAAATTCGACACGGGCGTGCTGATCAAAGGTGGCTCGAAGGCCATCACCTTCGCGCAGCCCGGCAACTACTTCTACATCTGTCTGCCCCACCCCTGGCAGTACGGCCAGGTCATTGTGGAATAGCGAACGGAATGGTGGCGCGCGCGCCTATAAAGGGACGGGCGCGTCTGCGCCCGTCCCTCATCTCCGGCGCGGTCACGCTGGGACTCGTCGCCGTCTGCTTCGCCGAGCGTGATCGGCAGGCCGCCCAGCTCGCCCCGCCGGCGACCGAAGGGCTACAGATCCTGCTCACGACGTCCGAGCTGGTGGTCGGCCAGAATCGACTCGCCTTCGGCCTCCTGATGGACGGAAAGCTCCTCGCCGATGCCAGGGTCGCCGTGCGCGTCTATGCCATTCAAGGCGAGGACGCGCGGCTCGTCGCCGAAGCGCCGGCGCGCTACCACCGGCTGGAGGTCATCGAGCAGGGCAAGCGGATCCACATCCACCCGGACGGCTCGCGGCACGTGCACGGTGACGCGACCGACGTGCAAGGCATCTACGTCTCGCAGGTGACCTTCCCGCGCGCCGGCACCTGGGGCCTCGAGGTCCTTGCGCAGTCGGGCAACGGCCCCGTCGAGTCGGCACGCTTGAGCGTCAGCGCCCTGGCGGCTTCTCTCACGCCGATGGTCGGGACGCCGGCCCCGCGCAGTCGGAATCGCATCGCCAGCGACGTCAGCGAGCTGAAGCAGATCGATTCCAGCGAGCCGCCGGATCCGCGGTTGCATCAGACGCGGATCGCGGACGCGATCGCGCAGGGCAAGCCGCAGGTGATCGTGTTCGCGACGCCGAGGTACTGCACCAGCCGGGTGTGCGGCCCGGTCGTCGACGTCGTGCGGACGTTGATCCCGGCCTATGGCGAACGCGTCGTCTTCACCCACGAAGAGATCTGGGAGAGCGGGTCCCTCCAGAAGTTCTCTCCCACGGTGGAGGAGTGGAATCTCCGCTCCGAGCCGTGGATCTTCGTCGTGGACGGCCAAGGGATGGTCCGCGCCCGCTTCGAGGGTCTGACGACGCGGCGCGAGCTCGAGGCGGCCCTGAGGCGCGTGCTGGCCCCCGAGCCGCGATAGCGGTCACGGCACTCTGGGCTTCCAGGGCTGCACCAGAATGAAGTTGTCGCGGTTGGGCATCTTCACTTTGGGAAGCGTGAGAATGCGCCGAGGGTAGCCGCGCGGTTCGCAAGGGTCAAGACGCATCGGGTGGCCGCGCTCGCCCGTCGTATACTCCGACGATCATGACGGCGCGTCGTCTGGCTACCGCGCTGCTGGGCCTCGCGCTCCTGTCTTCCGTCGTCGCACGACCCGCCGCGGCGGTCGTGAGTCGCGTCACCGTCGAATCGCGTCAAGACCTCCTCGGCGGGCGACCGTTCGGAACGGCGGGCGGCTACGAGAAGCTGGCCGGCGTGGTCGAGTTCGCGCTCGACACGGCCAACGCCGCCAATGCGGCCATCGTGGACCTCGCGCGCGCGCCGAAGGACGCGAGTGGTCGCGTCACCGCATCTGCGAACTTCATGGTCCTGCGCCCGAAGGCGATGCCGCGTGAGCGCGCGGTCGCGCTTCTCGAGGTCTCCAACCGTGGGGGCAAGGCAGCGTTGCCATACTTCGCGCGTGCCGCGTGGAGACCGGACCCCACGACCGTGGACGACTTTGGCGACGCCCTTCCGTTGCGCCTCGGTCTGACGCTCATCTGGGTGGGCTGGCAGTTCGACGTGCCGCTCCGCGACGGCGCCTTGCGTCTGGACGTGCCGATCGCGACCGACGGCCTTCGCCCGATTGAGGGCCTCGTACGCTGCGACTGGACCGTGGACGAGCGCGTCGCGACCCTGCCGCTCGGCCACCGCAACCACCGGCCATATACCATCGCCGACACGGAGCACCCGGACAACGTGCTGACCGAGCGTGACGGCCGGCTGGCGGCTCGCCGCGTCGTGCCGCGGGACCAGTGGCGCTTCGTGGACGAGACGCGGATCGCGCGCGCCGGAGGCTTCGAGCCAGGGAAGATCTACGAGCTCGTCTACCGAGCGCGCGACCCGGTCGTCGTCGGCATCGGTCTCGCCGCGGTGCGGGACATGATGTCGTACGCCAAATACGACAAATCCAGCCCCTTTCCGGTTCGCTGGGGCCTCGGCCTCGGCATCTCGCAAACCGGCCGGTTCCTGCGGCACTTCGTCTATCAGGGCTTCAACACCGATGAGGCGCGACGCCAGGTGTTCGACGGCCTCTTCGTGCACACGGCAGGCGCCGGGCGAGGCAGCTTCAACCATCGGTTCGCGCAGCCCTCGCGCGACGCGCATCGGTTCTCCGCGTTCTTCTATCCGACCGACCTTTTCCCGTTCAGCGGCCGAAGCCAACGCGACCCAGAGACGGGCACGACCGACGGGCTGTTCGCCCACGAGCCACACGTTCCGAAGATCTTCTTCACCAACACCGGCTACGAGTACTGGGGCCGCGCCGCCGCGCTGATCCACACGACAGCGGGTGCCGACGCCGACGTCGAGCTGCTCTCCAACGAGCGCATCTACCATCTCGCCGGCGCCCAGCATTTCGTGGTGGACACGCCGGCCGTGCCGGAACGCTCCGACCCGGTCGTCACGTATCGCGGTAGCCCGCTGGACTTTCACCCGACGCTGCGGTCGCTCTTGACCCGGCTGGTCGAGTGGGTGCGCGACGGGCGCGAGCCGCCCCCGAGCGCCTACCCTCGCCTCGACAACGGCACGCTCGTCGCGGTGGATCGCGTGCAAGCTCCAGCGATTCCCGGAGTGGGATGGCCGCGTACGGCGCACGAGGCCTACCGCGTCGACTACGGGCCGCGATGGGCGAACGGCATCATCACGCTGGAGCCGCCGCGGCTCGGCAGACCGTTTCCCGTTCGCGTCCCGCAGGTCGACGCCGACGGCAACGAGCTGGGTGGCGTCCGGAGCCTCGAGCTCCTGGCCCCGTTGGCGACCTACGCTCCGTGGAGCCTCCGTCGCGGCGCCGTCAACCCGGGTGAGCTCGTGGACTTCTACGGAACCTTCATCCCGTTTGCGCGCGACCGGGCGGAGCGCGAGCGCAGTGGCGATCCACGCGCGAGCGTCATCGAGCGCTACGGCGACCGAACGCAGTACGTGGAGCTCATCAAACGTCGGGCCGAGCCGCTCGCGCGATCGGGCTTTCTCCTCGCCGAGGACGTGCCTCACGTCGTGGAGCAGGCGGAGCGCGGCTGGACCTGGCTGATGTCACCGGCCTCGAGGCGATGACGCGGGCTTGACATCGAGTGGATCTCCAGACGATTCTTCCGCCAGGCAGCCCGGGAACAGGGATGACCGAGACCCCACGACGTAGCGTGCGTGACCCGCAGCCCGGGCGCCGTGCTGTGCTGAAGCTGGCGGTGGGCGTAGGGTTGGCGCTGCCGGTCGCTCGCTTCGTCGACGCCCAGGACGACAACCGGCGGAAGGCGCGACCGCAGATAGACGATCGTCTCGTGTTCGCCGGCGGTGACAGGAAGGGGCAGCTCATCACGCTCGCGGATCTTCCCGCTGGCGGGCCGCCCGTCACCGCCTATCCGATGGACCCGACGGCCAGGGTCGTCCGGGACGATTCGCGGCTCAACCAGGTCCTGCTCGTCCGTCTCGACCCGAACCGGCTTAACGGCGACACACGCGCTCGGGCCGCGGACGGGATCGTCGCCTACTCGGCGGTGTGCACGCATACCGGCTGTGACGTCTGGGATTGGCAGCCCGCGTCCAGCACGATCAAGTGCCCGTGCCACTTCTCGGAGTTCGATCTCAAGGAGAGCGCGCGAGTCCTGAACGGTCCGGCGCCCCGACGGCTGCCGGCCCTGCCGCTGAAGGTCGTCGACGGCGCGCCGAGCGTGGCGGGCAGTTTCGTCGGACGTCCAGGCTTCGAGACGGGAGGCTGATAAGAATCGAGACGGCATCGCGCAGCCGGGCAGTCGACACGCCAACACGAGGGAGACGAGGACGATGTCGGTGAGAAAGCTAGCGATCCTGAGTTTTGCGCTCCTGGTAGCGCTCGAACCCGCGATGCTCACCGCGCAGAGCACGGTGAGCTATAGCACGGTGACCGAGCAGCGGCTCCTCAATCCGGAGCCGCACAACTGGTTGATGTACCGGGGCAACTTCAGTGGCTGGGGCTACAGCCCGCTCGACCAGGTCACCCCCGCGAACGTCAAGAAGCTCGTGCCGGTGTGGACCTTCTCCACCGGCGTCACCGAGGGACACCAGTCTCCGCCGATCGTCAACAACGGCGTGATGTTCGTCACCACGCCCCAGCAGCAGGTGTTCGCGATCAACGCCAAGACGGGTGACCTGATCTGGCGCTACAAGAAGGAGCTGCCCGAGGATCTGCTCCAGCTGCATCCGACCAACCGCGGGGTGGCGCTGTGGGGCGATCGCGTCTACCTCGCCACCGTCGACGCCCACGTCATC
>Ga0137362_10003232_pt1 | contig 10865 bp, 7 predicted proteins | sample MadtaG_2_FD_104801 | JGI IMG/M metagenome (GOLD analysis project Ga0137362, IMG submission 104801) | Vadose zone soil microbial communities from Angelo Coast Range Reserve, California, USA - Mad1_100_16 metaG | ecosystem: Environmental > Terrestrial > Soil > Vadose zone | place: USA: California... | reverse complement strand
CAAGGGACGCAACGCCGTGCTCGAGAAGAGCTTCGGCGCTCCCACCGTCACCAAGGACGGGGTATCCGTTGCGAAGGAGATCGAGCTCAAGGACAAGTTCGAGAACATGGGCGCGCAGATGGTGAAGGAAGTCGCGTCCAACACCTCAGATGAGGCGGGTGACGGTACCACGACCGCGACAGTGCTCGCGCAGGCGATCATCCGCGAGGGCCTGAAGGCCGTCGCCTCGGGCCGCAACCCGATGGATATCAAGCGCGGCATCGACAAGGGGGTGATTGCCGTCGTCGAGGACCTGAAGAAGCTCTCCAAGCCCTGCAAGGACTCCAAGGCGATCGCGCAGGTCGGCACCATTTCCGCCAACTCCGACGAGTCGATCGGCAAGACGATCGCCGATGCGATGGAGAAGGTCGGCAAGGAAGGGGTGATCACGGTCGAGGAGGGCTCGGGTCTCGACAACGAGCTGGAAGTGGTCGAGGGCATGCAGTTCGACCGCGGGTATCTGTCGCCGTACTTCATCAACAACCAGCAGAACCAGACGACCGAGCTCGAGAAGCCGGTAATTCTGCTGGTCGACAAGAAGATTTCCAACATCCGTGAGCTGCTGCCGCTGCTCGAGGGCGTGGCGAAGTCGGGCCGGCCGCTGCTCGTCATCGCGGAGGACGTGGAAGGTGAGGCGCTGGCGACGCTCGTCGTCAACAACATCCGCGGCATCCTCAAGGTGGCAGCCGTCAAGGCTCCGGGCTTCGGCGACCGCCGCAAGGCCATGCTGCAGGACATCGCGGTCCTCACGGGCGGCACGGTCATCTCCGACGAGGTGGGTCTGACGCTCGAGAAGGCCTCGATCAACGATCTCGGCGAGGCGAAGAAGATCGTCGTCGAGAAGGAGAACACCACCCTCATCGACGGCGCCGGCAAGCAGGCCGACATCAAGGCGCGCATCGAGTCGATCCGGCAGCAGGCCGAGGAGGCCACCTCCGACTATGACAAGGAGAAGCTGCAGGAGCGTGTCGCGAAGCTCTCCGGCGGCGTCGCCGTCGTCAAGGTTGGCGCGGCCACCGAGGTCGAAATGAAGGAGAAGAAGGCGCGCGTCGAGGACGCGTTGCACGCAACCCGTGCGGCTGTGGAGGAGGGCGTGGTGCCGGGCGGTGGTGTGGCTCTCATCCGGGCGCAGAGATCGCTGGAGAAGCTCGAGACGGCGAACGAGGATCAGGCGGTCGGCGTGCGCATTCTGGCGCGCTCCATCGAGGAGCCGCTGCGTCAGATCGTGGACAACGCCGGCGAAGACGCGGCCGTCGTTCTCAACCGCGTGAAGGAAGGCAAAGGCTCCTTCGGCTACAACGCGGCGACGGGCGAGTTCGGCGATCTGATCGAGCAGGGCATCCTGGATCCGACCAAGGTCGCGCGCCTGGCGCTGCAGAACGCGGCGTCCGTTGCGGGCCTGCTGCTCACGACCGAGGTGATGGTGGCCGAGGCTCCGAAGGATGAGGAGCACAGCCACGGCGGAATGCCTCCGGGCGGCATGGGCGGAATGGACATGTAAGCGCCCCTCGAAAGAGGTATCGATTCTGTAATGAACAGTCGATACGCTTTCGTCAACGGTTAAGGGTTCGCGCCGTGCTACTTAGGCTAGGCGCGGCCCTGAAAGACGCGGAACGAGACCCCCCTATTTCCGCGCCATCCTTCAAGCCCCGCTTCGTGCGGGGCTTTTTTTTATTTTTTCTATCTGGCCGAGACGGGCTGTGGCCATCTCGGCAGGCCGACCTTGTGGTAGCGGGCCTTTTTTTCCTCTCCGTCCTGACGGCCCTCGGCAGTATGCAAGGCGCGCTCGCGGATACGCCGGCTTGGCTGGATGCAGCGAAAAGCCCCGAGGAACGCGCCGCGCTCGTGCTTCGCGAGCTGACCGAGGACGAGAAGGTGACGCTGGTATTCGGGTACTTCGGCTCGAATTACACGGCGAAAAGCTTCGCGCAGATGCCTGAGGCGCGCGTCGGCTCCGCCGGCTACGTCCGCGGTGTTCCCCGGCTCGGAATTCCCCCGTTGTGGGAAACGGACGCGGGGCTCGGCGTGGCGACCCAACGAGAGACGCCAACATATCGCGAGCGCACGTCACTCCCCTCGGGGCTCGCGGTTGCCGCGAGCTGGAATCCCGGGCTGGCCTACAGCGGCGGTGCAATGATCGGCTCGGAGGCCCGCGATTCGGGCTTCAACGTCATGCTCGCGGGCGGCCTCAATCTCATGCGCGAGCCACGCAACGGCCGTAGCTTCGAGTACGCAGGCGAGGATCCGCTGCTCGCCGGCGTGATGGTCGGGGAGCAGGTTCGAGGCATTCAGTCGCGGCACGTCATTGCGACCGTGAAGCACTTCGCGCTCAACGATCAGGAGACCGGCCGCATGGTCGTCAGCTCCGACATCGCCGAGGATCAGGCGCGCATGTCCGATCTGCTCGCCTTTCAGCTCGCGATCGAACGGGGCGACCCGGGCGCGGTGATGTGCGCGTACAACCGCGTCAACGGTGCGTACGCCTGCGAGAACGACTGGCTCCTGAATCGGGTGCTCAAGGGCGATTGGCGCTATCGCCGCTGGGTAATGTCGGACTGGGGGGCGGTGCATAGCACGGCGCGCGCCGCGAATGCGGGGCTGGATCAGGAATCCGCGGCCGTCTTCGACGACCGACCCTATTTCGGCGCGCCGCTCAAGACCGCCCTCGCGCAGGGAGACGTCTCGCGCGCCCGACTCGATGAGATGGTGCGGCGGATCCTGCGATCGATGTTCGCGCAGGGCCTCGTTGAGCATCCGGTCGCGGAGCATCCAGCAGCCATAGATTTCGCGGCGCACGCGGCGATTGCGCAGAGCGCCGCCGAGGAAGGCGCAGTGCTCCTGAAGAATAACGGTAACCTGCTGCCGTTGACCGCGGGCGCCGCGCGCACCATTGCAGTCATCGGCTCGTATGCAGATGCCGGCGTGCTCTCGGGTGGCGGCTCGTCGCAGGTGTTCCCGCGCGGCGGCATGGCCGTGAAGGGCCTGGGACCGCAGAAATTTCCGGGGCCGATCGTGTACTTTCCCGATTCGCCGCTCGACGCGATGCGAGTGCGGCTGCGCCGGGTCCGGATCATGTACCACGACGGCGAGGACGTTGAGTCGGCCGTGAAGCTCGCGCGCGACAGCGATGTGGTCGTGCTGTTCGCGCATCAATGGTCCGCGGAGACGTTGGATGTGTCTGCGACGCTGCCCGACGCCCAAGACCGATTGATTGCGGCCGTGGCGCGGGCCAATCCGCGAACCATCGTTGTGCTCGAGACAGGCGGGCCCGTGCTGATGCCGTGGCTCAATGAAGTGGATGCCGTGTTGGAGGCCTGGTACCCGGGGACGCGGGGCGGTGAGGCGATCGCGCGGCTGCTGCTCGGCGAAGTGGCGCCTTCGGGCCGTTTGCCCGTCAGCTTCCCGCGGACGCTGGAGGAGCTTCCGCATCCGGCGCTGCCGGGAGCGCAACTGCCGCAGAAGCAGCCGTTCTCGGCGCCCTACACCGAAGGTGCCGCGGTCGGCTACAAGTGGTATGACAGCCGTCAGCGCCAGCCCCTGTTCCCGTTCGGCCATGGCCTGACATACACGCGCTTCGCCTACACGGGCCTCAAGGTCGCCTCCAACGATGGCACGGTCACTGCGACGTTCGATGTCAAGAACGTCGGTGCCGCCGCAGGCAAGGAAGTCGCTAAGGTTTATGTCGGCCACGCCGGCGGCGGATGGGAGGCTCCGAAACGTCTCGCCGGCTGGCGGAAGATCGATCTGAAGCCGGCAGGCTCGGCGCGCGTCACGGTAAATGTCGATCCGCGTCTGCTGGCAACCTGGAGCGGCACAGCGCACGGCTGGCGGATTGCCGCCGGCAGCTACCAGATCATGATCGGAGCCTCGGCACAGGATATCAGGGCGACCGCCAGCGTCACCTTGCAAGCGCGCATCCTGCCCGAGCCGCCGGTCGGGCCGTAGCAGCGGGGTCCCCACGAAATTGAGCGTCTTGAACGACGGTGGTTGCTAACCCTGTCGGGTGCTGCTCGATAGCTCGGGGTGGCGCGCTGGGGGTGGTGCGGGATCAATATGTTCAACGGGTCTGTACACGCAGACAGCCTGAAGGCAGCGGCTTTCTTTGCGCCCCGGCGAGGTTTATGTTGTGACCTAAAGGAGATACCTCACATGGCTGCGATTCTCACCCCTTCGAGGCTGATCGCTGTCGCCGGCCTCGCGCTTGGGCTCGCCGCGTGCAACAAGCTCGGGTCCGGGCAGGACGCCATGAGCTGGGCTCGGGCGGCGCTCGAGCGCAACGACCGCATCGAGGTCGTCGCCGCGGATCAGCAGACCGGCACCTTCACCGTGCGTCTCAAGGACACCGGCGAGCTTCGTACGCTGCGCATCGACCAGATAGTCGGCGGCCCGCCCTTGCCGACGGGACGCGAGGCCAAAGCGGGAGCACAGGCGGCTGCCGCTCCCGCACCAACTTCCGCGGAGCCCGCACCTCCACCCGCTCAGACGGCAACACCGTCCGCGGACGCCCAAAGCTCGCCGACCGATACTCACGCCAATACCGTGGCCGCATCCGGTGAGCCGGCAGCTCCACCACCGCAGCCCTCGGCCGCGGAACCGGCACAACGCGGCGATCAGGCAGCGCCCATGCCAGGCGGTCGGGTGCTGCGTTCCGGTCCGGGCTACACCATCAGCGCACCGTCGCGGGCAACGCCTGTCGCTGCGCGCCCGGAGCGCCGGCCGTCCACCACAAGCTCGGCGGTCGAGCGGCGCCACGACCCGATCATCTGCCAGGGCGCGCGTCTGCTGCACATCGACAACCGCAATCTCGAGTTCGACGGCGATGCCGTGACAGCCGAGGACGGCTGTGAGATCCACATCACGAACAGCCACATCAGTGCCAAGGGCGTGGGTGTCACCGCTCGCGCCGCGAATGTGCACATCGAGAACAGCCAGATAGAAGGCGACTCGGCCTCGATCGACGCCTCGGACGGTGCCCAGGTCTACGCCGCGTCCTCACAGTTCAAGGGCATGAACCGCACCTTCGACAACTCGTCATTTCACGACCTGGGCGGAAATGTCTGGAACTGACGCGCAGCCTCCGCCGGGCTGATGCGCGCGCTCAGAGAGGGCTTCAATGCGAGCGCGGGGCTTCGCGATTACGCTCAACGTGCGATCGAGGCACTGACCGCCAACGCGGCAGCCGCCGCGGCCCTGGAATCCGCGTCCGCGGCTGTCCGCGATTCGCTCCCACTGGTGCTCGCCGCCAGCGATTTCGTGGCGCAGTCCTGCAGCCGCGATGCGCAGCTGCTGCCGCACCTGATCGCACGCCGCGATCTTGAACGGAGGCTCTCGCCGAGCGATTTCGTTGCGCGAGCTCCGCCATTACCGCCCGACCCGGCGGCCTCTGAAACGCAGACGCTCGCGGGGCTGCGGCACTGGCGGCGTCACGAGATGGTGCGCATCGCGTGGCGTGATCTTGCGGGTTGGGCCGATCTCCAAGAGACGCTCGCTGACTTGACCGCGTTTGCGGACGCGGCGATCGACGCGGCCGTAGGCGTGGCGCGGCGGGCCCTCATCGCCCGCTATGGGGAGCCCCGTTCCGCTGACGGCACAGCGCAGCCGCTTGTCGTTGTTGGGATGGGCAAACTCGGAGGCGGCGAGCTCAACTTCTCCTCGGACGTCGATCTCGTTCTGCTGTTTCCCGAGCACGGCGAGACGGACGGCGCGGGCGCGATTGCGAACGAGGAGTTCTTCACACGGCTCGGTCAGAGCCTCATACGGTTGCTGGAGGCGCCGACGTCCGACGGCTTCGTGCTGCGCGTCGACCTGCGACTGCGCCCCTTCGGGGATAGCGGCCCGCTGGTCGCCAGTTTTGCATCGTTCGAGGATTATCTGCCACGCCATGGCCGCGACTGGGAGCGTTACGCATACGTCAAGGCACGGCCGATCACAGCGCCCGAGCGCTACGCCGACGTTCAGACTTCCGCGGTGCGGCCGTTCGTCTATCGCCGCTATCTGGACTATGGAGTGTTCGAGAGCCTGCGGGAGATGAAAGCGCTGCTCGAGCGCGAGGTCGAGCGGCGCGAGCTCGCCGATCACATCAAGCTCGGTCCCGGCGGCATTCGCGAGATCGAGTTCATCGTGCAGGCCTTCCAGCTCATCCGCGGCGGCCGGGACCGGCGGCTGCAGACGCCGTCGCTCCTGGCTGCGCTCGCGCAGCTCGCGAGCGCGCGGCTCCTGCCGCCGGATGTCGTCGCCGAGCTGCGGACCGCTTATGTGTATTTACGCCGCCTCGAGAACCGCCTGCAGATGCTGAGCGACGCGCAGGTGCATCGACTGCCGGAAGACTCCATGTCGCGCGAGCGCATCGCTCTTGCCATGGGCGCCGCCGATTGGGCCGCCTTGGCGCGCGAGCTCCAGGAGCATCGCGAGCGCGTGAGTCGGCATTTCCGGCTCGTGGTCTTCGGCGCCACCGACACCGACCGCGCCGCGGTGAGAATCGATCTCGGGAGGTTCTGGGACACCCAGGCCGAGACGGCCGCACTCGCGGAATCGCTGGCCGCGGCAGGCTTCACCGCAAGTAACGAGGCCGCGCGCCTGCTACTCGAGCTGCGCTCATCCGCGCTGGTGCGCAAGCTGGACGAGCGCGGGCGCAAGCGGTTGCAAACATTGCTGCCGTCGCTGCTCGCGGACGTCGCGGCGGGTGGCGCGCAGCTCGCCGTACTGCGCCGGGTCCTCAACATCATCGAAGCGATCGGCCAGCGATCCGCGTATTTTGCGCTGCTGCACGAGAACGCCACGGCGCGCTCGCGTCTGGTCGAGCTCTGCGGCCACGGTGATTTCCTTGCGCAGCAGATCGCATCCCATCCGCTGCTTCTCGATGAGCTGATTGACGAGCGGCTGCTGGCGGAGCTGCCCGATCGCGTGAGCCTCGCCGCGGAGCTCGAGCTGCGTATGCAGCAGCTCCATGATGACGACCCCGAGCACCAGGTTGAGGCGCTGCGCCAGTTCCAGCGTGCCGCGATGTTGCGGGTTGCCGTGGCCGACCTCACCGGCCGGCTGCCGCTGATGCGCGTCAGCGACCGGCTCACGGACATCGCCGAGCTCATCGTGGAGCGCGCGATGGACTTCGGCTGGAAGCAGATCACTGCGCAGTTCGGAGCCCCGATGTGCGGGGAGAGCAGCGAGCGCAGACCGGTGAGCATCTGCGCGATCGGTTACGGCAAGCTCGGCGGTATCGAGCTCGGCTATACGTCCGATCTCGATCTTGTGTTCCTGCACGATTCGCACGGCGAGCGGCAGGAGACGGCGGGCGCGCGTCCGATCGACAACCAGCTGTTCTTCGTGCGGCTCGCGCAACGGATCGTGCATCTGCTCACCATGCACTCCGCCGCGGGCCGACTCTACGCAGTCGATGTGCGCTTGCGACCGAGCGGCAAGGGCGGTCTGCTGCTGACCAATATCCGAGCGTTCTCCGAGTATCAGCGGCAGGAAGCCTGGACCTGGGAGCATCAGGCGCTGCTCCACGCCCGCGCGGTGGCCGGCGCGCCCGGGCTGCGCGCGGAGTTCGAGAGCATCCGCCTCGACGTATTGTGTAACCATGTGCGGCGCGAGAGCCTGCGCACGGAGGTGCGTACGATGCGCGAGCGGATGCGCAAGGAGCTCTCGAAGGCCGGGCCGGGTGAGTTCGACATCAAGCAAGATCCCGGCGGCATCGCCGACATCGAGTTTGTCGCGCAGTATTGGGCGCTGAAGTGGGCAAAGGAGTACCCGCCGGTGGCCATGTTCTCCGACACGATCCGCCAGCTCGAATCGGTTGCGTCGGCGAACCTCGTGCCGCAGGCGACCGTCGACGTGCTGACCGGCGCCTACCGAAGCTATCGCAGCCGCGCGCACCACCTGTCGCTGGAGGGCGCAGCGGCCATTGTTGCTGCGACGGAGTTCCCCGAGGAGCGCGCCGCGGTCACGCGCATATGGGATGGCGTGATGGGCGTATAATTCCTCCATGGCCGTGACGACGAAGCCGCTCATCCAGCCCAACGCGCAGAACCAGTACGAAGTCACGACCGAGGACTTGCCGCTCTCCTGCCCGATGCCGCAGATGTACCTGTGGAACTCGCATCCGCGCGTGTACCTGCCTATCGAGGAGTCGCGTTGGGCGAAGTGCCCGTACTGCGGAGCCGAGTACACGCTCAAGCGCTGACTCGCTAGCGATACGGCTTGTAGGACTTCTCCTCGACGAGCCGTGATCCGAGCTGGAGATTGATTCGCCTCTTGATGGCGGCGCGCTCGTCGTTGGAGATGTAGACCTCGCGTGCCAGCTCGATGAATTCGCGGTCGAACGTCTGCTTCGCCTCCTTGCCACGAATGCGATCCTCGATGTCCCACAGGCGCTCGTTCACCTGCTGCAGCGCGCGCTCGTCTTGCGTCACGTCGAAGGCCGCGCAGCCGCAATCGCGCCACGTCTTCTCCAGCAAATCGAGCTCGAGCCGCACGTTGGCGAGCTTGGCGGCATCGGCGATGCGCGCCGCCTTGATCCGCAGGATCGTGATCTTGTCCAGCAGCTCCCCGGGGGAGATGGGCACGAGAATGTCTTTCATGAGCGCGATCGTAACAACTCGTCGAGCCGTGCGGTGACCTGATCGATGCTTATGAGGTCCATGACGCCGCGCTCCTCGATCTTGTGCGTCCATGGGAGCTTCTCCGGGGGGCTGCCGCGGAACCGCCGCGCCGCTTCGGGATACGCATCGACACACCACTCACGCGAGAGATACGGGCCGGTGCGCGCCGGGTTGGTTGCGGCGTAGAGCCCCACGACCGGTGTGCCAACCATTGTCGCCATGTGGGCGGGGCCGGAATCGGGGCTCAGCAAGGCTGTGGCGCGAGCGAGGAGCGCCAGCAGCTCCGGCAGAGTGTCGCGGCCAATCTGGTTGATGAGCTTGGCGTGGGCGGCTTGCTCAATCGCCGCGCCGGTCTCTCGCTCGAGCGCGCTGGGTCCGCCCGCCAGGATCACTCGCATGTGGTGACGGCTCGTCGCGTAATCGGCAACCGCAGCGTAGCGCTCGGGGCGCCAGTTGCGCCGCGGGTGACTCGAACACGGGCTGATCACCAATGTCGGTTGAGTGTCCGGTATCAGGCGCTCGGCGTACGCACGTGCGCGCTCCGGAAGCGGTACGTCCCAGCGCAACAGCCGCTCCCGAATGCCGAGCGCTGCCGCAAAACCAAAGAAGCTGTCCAGCACGTGCTCGCGCGTGCGCGGGGCGACCTCCGCATTGGTGAACATCCATTGCAGCTCGCGGGCGCGCGCGCGGTCGAAACCGAGTTTGGTCATCGCCGGCACGGAGAGCGCCACCAGGCTCGCGCGCAGCGCAAGTTGCATGTGGAGCAGCACGTCGAATCGCCGGCCGCGAAGCTGGCCGCGCACCGCAAGCCATGCCGCGATGCCGCCGCGCTTGTCCACGGTGATAAACTCGATCCCGCCGATGAGACTCATGAGGCGCGCTTCGGCTTTGCCGATGATCCACGTGAGCTCAGTCGCCGGCCACGCATGCTGTAGCGTACGTATGACCGGCACGACGTGACAGGTATCGCCGAGCGCCGACAGCCTCAGGATGCAGATTCTGCGCGGCGGTGCGGCGAGAGGCGGCAGCATCATCAAATTGGGGAGGGCCCTCGATGAGCGGGCGTTGGTCGCTCGGCTCGGAAGTGAAACACAGCGCCGTCAGCGGCGGCGCCATGCTATATGACGCCTCCCGGGTGAGCAATTTGAGCCCATCCTGGTTCGATCCGCGGCACTGGCAGGGGCGCGGCGAGCTGGACGGCACGGCGCAGGGGCGGGGCGCCACCTATTTCATCAAGACCGGCGGCAAACGGCTCGTGCTGCGCCACTACCGCCGGGGCGGTCTGATGGCGCGCCTGTCCGGCGACCGCTACTTCTGGCGAGGAGGCGAAGAGAGCACGCGCCCGTTCGCGGAGTGGGCGCTGACGTATCGACTGCATCGCGCGGGATTACCGGTGCCGGCGCCCATCGCGGCTCGCTATCAGCACAGGGGCTCCACCTACGCCGGTGACATCATCACGGAACGGCTCGCGGCCGTAGGATCGCTCGCCGAGTGCCTGCGCACCGGCGCTCTTTCCATCGTCACCTGGGTCTCCATCGGACGCTGCATTCGGCGATTCCACGACCTTGGCGTGTGCCACGCGGATCTGAACGCGCACAACGTGCTGCTCAGCGAGGAGGCCGTGTATCTGATCGACTTTGATCGTTGCCAGTTGCGCAAGGCGGGCCTGTGGCGCGACCGCAATCTGGTGCGCCTGCGCCGCTCGCTCGAGAAGATCGCTTACGGCCTACCCGCCGAGCGCTTCACGGAACCCGATTGGCACGGCCTGCTCGATGGTTACCGGCGCCCAGCCGCTGAGCGGCCGGAAGCCGCCGCTGATCAGATGCGGCCGAGCCCCTGAGCGTCCGGCGCCGCCGCCTTGCGATTCCTTTACATTCTCGCGGTTTATCTGGCTGCACCCGTGGTTTCCGCGGTCATGTTGTGGCGCGGAGTGCGCGACCGCAGCTACTGGCATCACTTCGGCGAGCGCTTTGGCTTCGGCGCCACGCTCGAAGGCTCGGGCATCTGGGTGCACGCGGTCTCGGTCGGTGAGGTGCAGGCATCGGCCGTGCTGGTGAGCACGCTTCGGCAGCGCTATCCGCAGGTGCCCGTCATTGTCACGGCGTTCACTCCAACCGGTGCGCAGCGCGCACGCTCGCTATTCAAGAATCTGGCGGACGTTCGCTATATCCCGTACGACCTGCCCGGGTCGGTGCGGCGATTCCTCGACCGAGTGCATCCACGTCT
>Ga0137362_10003228_pt1 | contig 10870 bp, 9 predicted proteins | sample MadtaG_2_FD_104801 | JGI IMG/M metagenome (GOLD analysis project Ga0137362, IMG submission 104801) | Vadose zone soil microbial communities from Angelo Coast Range Reserve, California, USA - Mad1_100_16 metaG | ecosystem: Environmental > Terrestrial > Soil > Vadose zone | place: USA: California... | reverse complement strand
TGTTCTATCGGCATCTTCGAAGGGCCAGAAAGTTCCTTTCTCTCAAGATGGTCTAGCTATACCTGAACGGGACAAGTTGCAAATGAAGGTCAAATCACGGACGAACGTTTCGTATTCTTGGGAGCAGACGTTGCGAATTGTTGAGCAGCTAAAAACCATTGGAAGCCTGGGTCAAGCGAGACGAGAACAGTACTCAACTCTGTTTCTTCTCGCCGCTGCATCTGGCCTACGGATTGGTGAACTGCTCGCATTGCGCACCGATGACATCAACAAGAACGCGATTCGTGTTGATGAGTCCTTGGACCGTGCAGGCGTAATTGGGCCGTGCAAAAACGTTGCAGCGTACAGAACAGTCGTCCTTGTTGATTCAGAGGGGCAGGCTGCCATGAAAGCGCTGAAACAGTTTGTCAAACACGATGGTCTGGTGTTCCATTCAAGGAATGACGGGCCGCTCGCGGAAACCACAATCCTCACGCAAGCTCTGCATCCCGCTGTTAAAGCACTCAATCTGCCGAAAGCGGGAATGCACGCGTTCCGTCGTGGTTGCAATAGAAGATGGGAACTTGCGCGAGTCTCTTCCGCAGTGATTCGTCAGCAAATGGGCCACGCTACCGCCGATATGACCGCTCTTTACACAGGCGAGATTCCAATTGAACAAGTCACTCAGCACCTTCAATTGGAGCCAAATGGAGCAGCCATAGCAGCATGAAGCGATAGTTAAGTGGTTTGTTTTGTTGGAGCGGGCGATGGGAATCGAACCCACGTCCGAAGCTTGGGAAGCTTCTATACTGCCATTGTACGACGCCCGCTCAAGTCCTTAAGCTAACAAAACGGAGGGAGGCTCGCAAGGGCCCGGCGCGGCGAGGGTGAGTAGACAGATAGTTGTGAAGCACTGCAGCCCACAGATTTTGTAATATATATTGGTGCTGGCCGGGAGGGACGTATGAGGAATAGGCAAATTGTGGTTGTCGGAGTGCTGCTCGGGGGCTTTGGACTGGGAACAGCGATCGCGTCACGCAGCACGCCGCCTGCGCCGGAACCCGGGGAGTTGAAGGTGGCGATCCATGAATGGGCGGTGCCCACGAAAGGCGCCCACCCGCACGATCCGGCGGTAGGCGCTGATGGCGCGCTGTGGTTTACAGAGCAGATGGTGAACAAGATCGGGAGGCTGGATCCTGCGACCGGAACCTTCAAAGAGTTTTCATTGAAGATTGCGGAATCGGGGCCGCACGGGCTGGTCGCCGATAATGATGGAAATATCTGGTTCACAGGAAACTTCAAAGGCTATATAGGCAAACTGGATCCGCGGACAGGAGCGGTGACGGAATACAAGATTGCCGACCCTAAGGGCGACGACCCACACACTCCTGTATTCGATTCATATGGAACGCTGTGGTTCACGCTGCAAGTCTCCAACATGGTTGGAAGGCTCGACTCGCACAGCGGGAAGATGGAATTGAAAAAAATACAAACGGGAGACGCGCGGCCCTACGGAATCGCCATAAACAGTAAGGGCGTACCGTTCTTCTGCGAATTCGGGACGAACAAGATGGCGAAGATTGATCCGCAGACGATGGAGGTTACCGAATATAAGCTGCCGGAGGGAGTGAGACCGCGACGGCTGGCGATTGATGCCAGCGACCGCGTTTATTTTACGGACTACGCAGGCGGCAACCTGGGGCGGCTCGATCCAGCCCCGGGAGCAGTGAAGATGTGGGCCTCGCCGGGCGGGAGCGGATCGGCTCCCTACGGAATCGCGATCACGACGGATGGCATGGTCTGGTACAGCGAATCGGGCGTGAAGCCAAACACGATAATCGAATTCGATCCCAAGACGGAGAAATTCGCTCGCGCGAATATTCCTTCCGGCGGCGGTACGGTGCGCAACATGGCGGCGACTGCGGACGGGCGCGTGTACATCGCCTGCAGTGGAGTCGACAGGGTGGGCGTTGTGGAACGCCTGCGGTGAGACATCATTAGCGGGCCATAACGCAGACACCTTCCGCGATGGAGGCCGGCATGACCAAAGCGGAGAAAAAGCCGAAAAAGCGAATCTGCAAGGGAGTTTCAGCGCGTGACGTGCCGTGTGACGTGCCCGCTCAGCGCCGGTGCACGCAGTGCGGCTTGTGGTTTTGCAGGATTCACTATACTGACCCCGATTGGCATCCGTGTGCGCCGGATCAGGGAGTGGGCTGATTTTGAAGCTTCCCACCGGTGATCTCGGGGCGTTGGCGATTGCACAGCAGCCGCCGCGCCTTTTCTTGACGGAGGGGACGGCCTCCGCTAGCGTCAAAGGAGACGGAGCGCATTCTTCTCTGCCGATACTTGCGGCATACAGTTCATCGAGGGTGGAAAAATCCAGTGTCCAACGCGATCATCACGCTGACAACCGACTACGGGACGGAAGATCATCTGGTGGGAACTCTGAAGGGCGTGATCCTGAAGATCAATCCGGATGTGACCATCGTGGACATCACGCACCACGTCACGCCGTTTGACCTGCTTGATGGCGCACTGGCGATCGGCGAAGCTTACGCCTACTTTCCTCCGAAAACGATTCACGTAGTGGTTGTGGATCCCGGTGTGGGCACTGAGCGACGGCCAATTCTCGTGAGCGGGCAGAATCAGTACTTCATCGCGCCGGATAACGGCGTGCTCTCACTGGTCTACGAACGTGAGGAAAAATTTGTAGTGCGCCATGCCAATGCGGAGCATTACTATCTGCAGCCGATGAGCAAGACGTTTCACGGGCGTGACGTGTTTGCGCCGGTGGCAGCCTGGCTCTCCAAGGGCTGGCAAACGGCGAGCATGGGAGAAGAAATTCAGGACTACAAGCGGTTCGCGCTTCCCCGCCCCAAAGCTGCAGACGGGACAGTCAAGGGTGTGGTGTTGCGAGTCGATGCTTTTGGAAACCTAGTCACGAATTTCCGGAGTGAGGATTTGCCGGAAAGCGCGCGAAACGGAAAGGCGCTGAACCTGCAAGTGGGAAGCCATGCGGTAACGAAGCTGGTCGAAACGTTTGCGCAAGGCGAAGCCGCGGAACCGGTGGCGTATTTCGGCTCGAGCGGATACCTGGAAATCGGTGTCAACAAAGGGAGCGCATCGCGCACGTTCGGTCTGGGTCGTGGCACGCCAGTAGTCCTGCCAGAAAAATGATTCTGCCTGAATCAAGAAAAAACCTCACCCTGAAGAGCTGAGCTACTGCTCTTGATTGCGGAAACCCGCTTAATTCGAGAACGGCGCGGGTCAGCGAGCGTGTTCGAGGGCAGCCATCTGCGAGCGCGTGCGGGGATCGAGCCAATCGCGCCAGGCATCGCCCAACAAATTAAATGCCAAGACGGCGGTCATCACGGCTAGCGCCGGGAAAATGACCAGGTGAGGCGCGTCAAAGAGATGGCCGCGGGCGTCGTTTAGCATGGAACCCCAGCTGGGAACCGGCGCGAGGACGCCCAAGCCGAGGAAGCTGAGCGTGGATTCGGCTAGGATGGCGCCGGCCATGCCAATGGTCGCCTGAATTAATACGGGTTGCATGATATTCGGAAGCAGATGGCGCAGCAAAATACGCGCATGGGAAGCGCCGAGGGAGCGCGCCGCGAGAATGAATTCCAGCTCTTTGGCTTTCAACACTTGAGCGCGTGCGAGGCGCGCATAACCCGCCCATCCGGTGATAATCAGGGCAAGAATCACCTTTCCGATGCCGGGGCCAAAAAAGGCAGCGAATGCAATCGCCAGAAGAATTCCAGGGAATGACAGAAAAGCGTTGATGAGCAAAAGATTTACAAAGCGGTCGAACCAGCCACCGACGAAACCAGCGAGCATGCCGATGGCCAGGCCGCTCAATCCACAACCGCAAACTACGGAGACGGCGACGAACAGCGAAACCCTTGCGCCATACAAAGTGCGCGAGAATGTGTCTCGTCCAAGCTCGTCGGTGCCCATCCAGTGCGCGCGCGAGGGAGATTCGAGGCGTGCGGAGAGATTTTGGGCGGCGGGGTCCGCGGGCGCGATCCAAGGAGCGAGCAACGCGGCCAAGAGGAGAACCACAGCGGCCGCAAATCCGGTGCGCGCGAGAACGCTCTGCCGGAGGAACTGGCCGAGAGCGGAAGCCATTTTCATGAGAGACGCACCCGCGGGTCGACGACGGCGTAAAGCACATCCGTCAGAAGATTCACGACGACGTAGGAGACGGCAATCACGAGGATGCAACCCTGCAGCAGAGGGTAATCGCGTGAGGAGATGGCCTGGACGGTCAGGCGTCCAATTCCGGGCCAGGAGAAAATCGTCTCGGTGACGATGGTCCCGGCGAGAAGCGTGCCGAATTGCAATCCGAGAATAGTGATGATAGGGATGAGCGCGTTCCGGAAAGCATGGCGGAACAAGACCGCGCCCGTCGAGAGTCCCTTCGCGCGCGCTGTGCGCACGTAGTCGCTGGAAAGCTCTTCGAGCATCGAGCCACGCACCATGCGAGTAAGAATCGCCGCCAGCGCCGCGCCAAGAGTTGCCGCCGGAAGAATGTAATAAGACGGGCCGCCGCGCCCGGAAACGGGCAGCAGGCCAAGCTGGATGGAGAAAAACAGTATGAGGACCGGGCCGAGCGCAAAATTCGGCACGGCGAGTCCGAGTAGCGTAAATACGCTGACGGAGCGATCGGTAAGTTGGCCGCGGCGGTGTGCGGCTAGAACACCTGCGGGAATGGCGATGGCGGCGCAGACCGCCAATGCCAGAAAAGCAAGCTGTAACGTTGCGGGATAGCGCTCGAAAATGATCCGGCGGACCGGCGCCTGGAATTTGAGCGATTGACCGAGATCGCCGTGTGCCAGTTGCCACAGGTAATGGCCGTATTGCACATGCAGCGGGAGATCAAGCCCGAGCGAATGACGAAGCTGAGTGAGCTGACCCGGGGCCGACCCTTCACCGAGCATCTGCTCGACGGGGTCTCCGGGCACGATATGGATCATTAGGAAGACAAGAGTAAGGACGAGCCAGAGCGAAGGAAGCGTGAGCAGGAATCGTTGGAAGAGATGGCGAGCCATTCGTCCAAGGTGCCTAAGAGTCCGCTGCGGGAGCTTTCGAGCCCCTCGCAGGTTTCGCCATGGTGACTGAGGCTTCCACTGCCCTGCTCTCTTCGAGGGTCGGCCGGATCCGCTGAATTTTCACTCGAGCGACGCGCCGGCCATCCATCTCTACGACCGTAAATCGAAATCCGCCAAATTCGAAGCTCTCGCCCCCGCGCGGGATGAAGCCGAGCTGATCAAGCACAAAACCGCCGACCGTGGCGTACGCCGGATCTTCCGGGATGGTGATGTTGTACTGGGCGTCGAGGTCCCGGACGTTCAAGGCCGCATCGAAGATCAAGGCGCCGTCGGCGAGCGTGAGTGGGCGCTCGACGACGTCGAATTCGTCGTGAATTTCGCCGACCACCTGTTCGAGGATGTCTTCCAGGGTGATGAGGCCGAGAATGCTGCCAAATTCGTCGACCACCATAGCCATCCCCGTATGGTGAGTCCGCAGCTCGAGCAAGAGCTCGTTGGCGGGCTTCGTCTCCGGCACGATCAAGATTTCGCGCAGGATTCGACGCAGATCGAAAGGCGGCGCGGAAAGATTTTCTTCGCGCCGGCGCTCGCGATCCAGTAGTACCCAAAGCATGTCCTTGATATGGACGAATCCTAGGACGTGATCTTCCGTGCCGCGATACACCGGTATCCTCGAGCGCTGCGAGGTTGCAAAGGCACGCATGACTTCGTCAAGCGTCGCTTCCACCGGCAACATGTGCATGTCCGGGCGGGGGATCATGATCTCACGCACTTGCACCTGGCTGAGCTCGATTGCGCTAACGATGAATTTTTCTTCGCCGGGAGCAAGGAGGCCACGCTCGCGAGCCTGCTGGATTTGGATTTGCAGCTCCTCGGTGGAGTGCGCGACGCCGTGGCTCTGGGGCGCTGAGACTCCCAGCGCCTTCACGATAACGCCCGAGATACCGTCGAGAAGATCGATGGCCCAGCGGAAAGTGGTCAAATACCACCGGAATGGCAGAGCGATGAGCAAGGCGACGCGTTCCGCCCTGGCAAGGCTGACGGTCTTGGGAACCAGTTCGCCGATGACGACGTGCATGGCGCTTAGCAGGGCAAAAGCACAAGCCAGCGCAGCAGCATGAGCGAGTAGCGCGGTGCGTGTGCCCGGGGTCCCATGCCATAGCTGTTGTAACCCCGCGGCAAAGGTCGCTTCGCCAAGAGCGCCGATGGCCAAGCTCGTGAGGGTGATGCCTACCTGCACGCCAGACACGACGCGGTGCAAATCGGCCAGCAATGCCTCGACGACACGCGCGCGGAGATCGCCCTTGGCCACGAGCTGGCGAATGCGAGAAATGCGCACGGCGACGAGGGAAAACTCCGCGGCCGCAAAGAAGCCGTTGAGAGCAACGAGCGCCAGGACACCGATCAGACGCACAGCAAACATGGAGTTGCGGATGTCCCCCTGGACAAATTGTAGCAGTCCGGGAGCGGCGGGTCAGTCGCAATGCGTATTTTGTCAAGTTGCGCGGACAGCCCGTCTCCTCTACACTCAAAATTCTACTAAGGGCGCGTCGGAGATTGCTTGCGGACCATCCTGCGTTTTCTCATTTGGACAGTTGCAATTGTTTTCGCTGCCGCCGGGACAGTAGCTTGGTGGTTCGTCTACCGCCCACTCCCCCAGCTTGACGGAACCGCAACGCTCTACGGGCTAAAGCATGAAGTCACCGTAGAACGGGACAATTGGGGCGTTCCGCACATCCGCGCGACTTCCATCGAAGATGCTGCGGAAGCGCAGGGATACGTCTTGGCGCAGGACCGCCTGTGGCAGATGGATCTGCTGCGCCGGGTTTCGCTCGGGCAGCTGTCTGAAATCTTGGGCAAGTCGACTCTGGCCATCGACAGACAATTTCGCACCTTCGGTTTTGGCCGCGCGGCGGAGCGCGACCTCAATTTAATGGATCCCGAATCGCGGGCGGTGATGGAGGCTTACGCGCGCGGCGTGAACCGGTTCATCCAGGAGCATCAAAATAACCTTCCACTGGAGTTCTCCCTTCTAAAATACAAGCCGCAGCCCTGGCGTCCTTCCGATTCGCTCGGGATTGCCGCTTATATGTACCAGACGCTGACCAACACCTGGGAGAGAAAACTGGATCGAGCCAAGGTTACGGAGCGGGTCGGCGCGGAACGCGCGAAGGAACTCTTTTCGGATGAAGCGGCGATGGATCACTATGTCGTGGGTGATCCAAACGCGCCAAATGATGGATCACAGCGTTCGAAGGCCGATACCGGCGACGATGAAGATGACGACATGGTGCCGGACACTGTGCTCAAGGCCGATTGGAACGGGGATGCTGGCGGTTCAAAAACGGAAAGCTACGCCGATCTGACGTCGGCGCTGCAGGCATCGACCAAGGAATTTCTGGAAGATTCGCAAAGCGAGATCCGGCAAGGACTTGGGAGCAACAACTGGGTGGTCAGCGGAGCGCACACTGCAACGGGCAAGCCGCTGCTCGCCAACGACACGCATCTCGAACTATGGATTCCGCCGATTTGGTACGAGTTGCAGCTCACCGCACCCGGCTGGAACGTGAAGGGCTTCACCCTTCCCGGCGCTCCACTCGTGACCATCGGACACAACGAGCGCATCGCTTGGGGCCTCACCAACAATGGCGCCGACGTGCAGGACCTTTACATCGAAACGTTCAATCCCGCATCGCCGGACGAATACCGGGTAAAGGGCGCATGGACGAAGGCGCAAGTCTTTGACGAAGTGATCCAGGTCAAAGGACAGGCGGACGAGCACCTGCAAGTCGTCGCCACCCGGCACGGGCCGATTGTTCGCCGCGAAGCGGATAAAGCCTACGCGTTGCGCTGGACGGCGCTTGAACCCGGCGGGCTTGGGGTTGCTCACAACGGGCTGGGCAAGGCGCAGAACTGGCATGAATTCCGAGAGGCGATGAAAAAAATCTGGGGCCCGGCACAGAATGCCGTATACGCGGATGTAGATGGGAACATCGGGTACCTAATGGCCGCACGCGTGCCAATTCGAAAGAAAGGTCGCGGCGAGGTGCCGGTGCCGGGAGACACAGACGATTACGAGTGGACCGGCTACATCCCGTTCGATCAGCTTCCGCAGGCGCTCAACCCCGAGAGCGGATTGATCGTCACGGCAAACGCGCGGGTGGTGGGACCGAAGTACAAGCCTTATTTGACCGACCGCTGGGAAGAGCCTTATCGCACCGCGCGAATCTACGACCTTCTGCATGACAAGCATGATCTTCGGCCGGTGGACATGTTAAAGGTGGAAACGGACATCTATAGCTATCCGCACGCGTTTCTTGCCGACCAGTTGTCAGCGGCGGCGAAAGCCGTGCAGCCAAAAGACCTCCGGGCGAAGAACCTTATTGAGAAACTGAAGGATTGGAACGGGATCGCGGAAGTGGACTCGCCGATTGTTTCTTTTTTGGGGGCGGCGCGGCGCGCGGCGCTCCAGTTGATTCTAGAGCCCTATCTTGGGAGGGAGACGGACCTTTATCGGTGGCGCAGCGCGACGTTTTTGCAGAGGATACTAACCGAGCGGCCTGCAAAGTGGCTTCCACCCGCGTACAAGAGCTATGATGAATTGCTGGTTGCGGCCGCTGATCAGGCTGTCACGGTCCTCACGCAACAAACCGGGAGTGAGCAAATCGATGATTGGCGCTGGAAGCGTATGAATGTACTTGACATGCTGCATCCCATCGGTCGAGAAGGATTATTGAGGCGGCTCCTCAGCATCACGGACAAACCGCAGGCCGGTACGGGTTACAGCGTGCGCGCAGCGACGAAAACACACGGTCCCGCAATGCGGTTTGTCGCAAATCTTGCCGATTGGGATGACTCCATCCTCTTGCTACACGCTGGTCAGTCCGGACAGCTCGGGAGCGAGCACTACACCGATCAGTTTTCGTTTTGGTACGAGGGAAAGCCGATCGCCGCCCCGTTCAGCGATGCGGCTGAGGCGAAGGTGCGCAAGCACACGCTTACGCTCCGGCCTGCGCAGTAAACCATCTCTCTCTTGGCGATGCGGCAGCAAGTCGTCGCGCTGCATAAGCGGCTGTCTGATTCATGCCCGAGCTACCCGAGGTAGAAGCGGTCGCGCAAACGCTTCGCCCGCTCGTCATGGGCCGGCTGATTCGGCGCGTTCACGTCTTGCATGTCATTTCCACAAAACCACAAAAGGCTGCGCGTCTGATCCGGATTGCGGAAGGCCAGAGAGTTGTCGTCGTCGGACGCAGGGGCAAATACCTGCTCCTCAGGCTCGATCAAGGGCTTTTGACGATGCATTTTCGCCTGGATGGCCAACTTCTTTGGTTCACAAACCGAAAAAAACTATTTGCTCGCGCCAACACGCGTGACGGTGGGGTCCATGTGGACGTGGCGCTGGAGTTGGACAAGGGCGTCCTCGGGTTCGCCGACCGGCGGCACTTCGGGCGCGTGCACGCGTGGGAGTCCGAGGAATCGTGCCCGGCGCTTGCCGGGTTGGGTATGGACGCGCTGTCGCCGGAGTTCACCGCGCAACGGTTTGCGGAATTGCTGGCGAATTCGAAACGCCCGCTCAAGGAGTTTCTTCTCGAGCAGTCACGCATTGCGGGCATCGGCAACATCTATTCGAGCGAATCGTTGTGGCATGCGAGGCTCAACCCGCGCCGCCGTGCCAACACCCTGAAGCCCGAGGAGTCCCGCAGGCTGCACAAAGCGATTGTTTCCGTTCTCTCGCGTGCCTTAGAATGCTGTTTGCATCCGGCGCCCGATTTTCGCGACCCGGCATGGTGGTTCCAGGGCTTGGAGAGAATTCTTCGTGTCTACGACCGCGAAGGAAAACTCTGCCGCCGTTGTGGCGAGTTGATACGGCGAATCGCGCAAGGCGGGCGGTCCACTTACTACTGCGCGCGCTGTCAGAAATAGAATCTGATCTGAGGAGACAAGCCAATCGCGTGAATACTCCCGCTGCCAAAAAACCTGATCCGCCGAAGAAGCCGGACTTTGAGCGCTCGCTCGCGCGGCTTGAGGAAGTGGTTCGCCGTCTCGAGAGCCCGCAGCTCTCGCTCGACGATGCCATGAAGCTCTTTGAAGAAGGCGTGGCGCTTTCGCGGGAGTGTCAAAAGCAGTTGGAGGAAGCCGAGGGGCGCGTGGAGATTTTGCTTAAGAAAGCGGACGGCAAACTTGCGGCCGAGCCGTTCGATCCCGAGCACGAGAGCGAATCGTGACTTCCCTGCCACCTGCGATTCGCGCACTCCCTCTGTGACAATGAAACTCCCGCAATTCTTCGAGGAAGACAGCGTGGCAGTGGACGCTACTCTGGATCGCTTGATGCCCGCGGAGAATCTGCCGCCGCCCTCGATCCACCGGGCCATGCGCTACAGCGTTTTTGCCGGCGGCAAGCGCATACGTCCAGTCTTGTGTTTGGAAACGGCGCGAATTTTGCATGCGGACGTGACACCGGTTCTTCACCCGGCCTGCGCGATTGAATTCATCCACACCTATTCGTTGATCCACGACGATCTGCCCGCCCTGGACAACGATGACCTGCGCCGGGGCAAACCTACCTGTCACAAAAAATTCGGCGAAGCGGCAGCCATACTTGCGGGCGATGCTCTGCTGACCCTGGCGTTTGAAACCATCGCTGCCACGCCGGTCGATGCCGAGCGACGCGTCGCGATTCTGACGGAAGTCTCCACGGCGGCCGGAACAATCAACGGCATGGTCGGCGGGCAGGTAGCCGACCTGGAGGCCGCGGGAAACCGCATCGCGCCGGAGATGCTCGAATACATTCACCACTCGAAGACCGCGGCGCTTATCCGCGCGTCGATCGTTTCCGG
>Ga0137362_10003223_pt1 | contig 10872 bp, 6 predicted proteins | sample MadtaG_2_FD_104801 | JGI IMG/M metagenome (GOLD analysis project Ga0137362, IMG submission 104801) | Vadose zone soil microbial communities from Angelo Coast Range Reserve, California, USA - Mad1_100_16 metaG | ecosystem: Environmental > Terrestrial > Soil > Vadose zone | place: USA: California... | reverse complement strand
CCTTTCCAGACGCGGGGCCTCCTGCGCCCGCACGGCAACGCCAAAGACCACGGCAATAAAAAACCCAACAACGAGAAGACGCACCACCTTCATCGCTCACCCCCGAAGGATTTTCCTGCGGCCAACCGGGGCTATTCGTATCGAATGGCCTCGACCGGGTCGAGCCGCGCCGCCTTAACCGCCGGATAGATGCCGAAAATCAGCCCGACCGAAATGGAAACCACGAATGCCAGGAGAATGGAGCTGATGGTCACGATGGTGGACCATCCGGCTAGCCAGGCGATGAGTTGAGACATGGCGAAGCCGAGGACGACGCCGAGAAGCCCGCCGGCGAAAGAGATCAGCACGGCTTCGATGATGAATTGCCGGATGATGTCCCAGCGCCTGGCGCCCACGGCGCGGCGCACCCCAATCTCGCGAGTGCGCTCGAGAATGGCAGCCAGCATGATGTTCATGATGCCGATGCCGCCGACAAGCAGAGAGATGGAAGCGATGGCCACCATGACGGTATTGAAGAGCTGCTCGGTGCGCTTTTGCTGGGCGAGGAGCTCTGCCGGGACGATGACATTGAAGTCGCCGGCATTGTGATGCGAGGAATTGAGGATGCCGCGGACCACCTCCGCGTCGGTGGAACTGGTATCGGGCGAGGCCAAATGCAGGTAGAGGCCGTCGATCTCATCCTTTAAGAAGCTTTGCGAGTCTTCGAGACGGTAAAGGACGGTATTCAAGGGCGCGAAAACGAGATTGTTCATGTCTTCCGTGCGGACGCCGGAAACCTCGGTCTGCGGGGCCAGCTGTGGCGCAACAATTCCGATCACATGGCACCACTGCTCGTTGAGTTTGATGTATTCGCCGACCGCCGGCGCAGCGCCAAACAGACTGTCCTTTGCGGCCGCGCCGAGGACACACACGGGTGCGGCGGCAGCGTTCTCCGAGGCTTCGAAGAAGCGGCCCTCGGTGACGCGGAGATGGCCGATTGCCAAGTAACTTGGCTCGACGCCGTAAACGATAGGTGAGTCTTGCTGCGGTTTGGGAAGGAGCTTACCTGGAACAAAGCGTTTGCGCGGGGTGCCATCCTGAATGTCGGGCATGTTCTTTCGAATAATCTGGTAATCGCTGAGGGTTAGGCCCGGTGAATTCTTCCTGACTTTCTGGAGCTCCTGCCAATTGTGGGACTCCTTAGCCTCCACGATGAGATTACGCACGCCAAGCTGTTCGATGAACGCCATGACCTTCTGCTGCGCGCCGGCTCCGATGGAGAGCATGGCAACAACCGCGGCAACGCCAAAAATCATGCCCAGCATGGTCAGAAGAGAGCGAAGCTTGTGGCTGGCGAGGTTTTCGAAACCGAAGACCACGTCGGGCAGCCATTGTTGCAGTGATCGGGGTTCGGCCAAAGAGCTGGGTCTCATGGATATGTGCCTGGCCTCACTTGGAGCCCGGACCGAAACTGGGATTCGAAGCGTTGCTGCCCTTCTCTTTTCCGGCACCATTTTTCTCGGGATTCACGAGGGCCACGATCGTTCCCGGAGAAATGCCATCGAGGATCGCTCGACCTTCACTCAGCGCGCGGACTTTGACTTCCTGCATTTCGAAACCCCGGTTACGTTTGCAATACACTACCTTCTTGCCGTCGTGTTCGAAGACGGCCCCGCCAGGAATGGAAACGGCGCGAGAAAGATTGTCCCCTAGGATGTCCAGCCTAACGGCGAAGCCCGGGCGGAGGCGCGCATCGGCCTTGTCGAGCTGGATAGCCACATCAAATTTGTGCTTGGCGTTATCGTCCCAAAATTCGTGGCTCGTCGCGCCGCCGACGGTTTGCACTTTGCCGACAAAGGATTCACCGGGAAGCGCATCGATTTTTACGTCAACGGATTGGCCGGCCTTCAGGTTGGTGCGGTCGGTTTCGCTTACTTGCGCGGATACTTCCAGGTGGGAAATGTCGATAACTTCCGCGATGGAGCTTCCCGGATTGACCTGATCGCCGACGTGATAGTCCGGGAGCGTCATCCCATCCATGAAAAATCCACCCGTAGAATCTTGGTTGCCGTGAATAACCACCAGACCGTCAATCGGTGAGGTGATGTGCATGTTCTTGATGTTTTGTTCCGCCTGCTCCATGGCGAGTCGCGCCTTGTGACGCTTCTCCTCGGTGAGCGCCAATGCCGCTTGATTGGAAGCGCTATGGGACTGGATGTCCTGCTGAAGCTGAGTCAAAGCGCGCTTGGCCTCTTCGAGCGCCAGCAGGTTCTTCTGAGCGTCAATCGTACTGATCAGTTCGTTCTTGGTGACCTCGAGTTCGGCACGGCGTACCGCGTATTTTGCTTTCAAAAGAGCGGTTTGATCCTCGGCTGTTTGGACGTCGGCATCGGCCTTGGCTTTGACAATCTCTTGTTCGGCTTGTGCGAGGTCACTCCGGTTTTGAGCAAGGTTGTATTCCTGCTGGCTAGGGTCAAACTCAAGCACGACTTCCCCAGTGTGCACTTGGGCGCCGGAGCGAGCCAGCGTGATGATCTGCAAGGTGCCCCCGGCGATCGGTGGAGCGGTGATGGCTCGCGACTGCGAGGTTCGCAAGGCTCCCGTGGTGAAAACCTTGAGTTGTAGATTGGCTTCTTTCACCGTGGTTGTGGGAATCTCCGTGTCAGTGGCCAGGACCGTCGTTTGGCGGCAGGCTGTGCAACTTGCACCCAAAGAGAGCAGCAAAAGAAACGCGGTTTTTTTTGAGCGACCGTTCATCATCAGCAGTCCTACTGGGTAAGCGTTGGATCTTTGAGGGCCAGCTGTTCTCCAGGTTGCAATCCTTTTGCGATCAGCGCCTCATCCCCGCTCCGTCGTGATACTTCGACGGGGGTCTCTTCGAATTTCGAACCACGACGAACGTAGGCCACGGTCCGGCCTGCTTTGCGAAATAGCGCGGAGGAAGGGATAACAATCCCGTCGGCAACACGGCCCACCGACACGCGAACAACGGCCCCCATGCCCGGTGCAAGACGGGCGTCACTACTCGCCAGAGCCAATTCCACGGAAAAGTTTCGCGGAACGGGCCATCCGGCATTGAAATCCAGACTGGCAGTGGGGCTGATGGTGTCGATTGTTCCGCTGAAATTGCCATAGGGAACAGCGTCTATGCGGATCGTGGCGGATTGACCCATTTTCAACTGGCCTCTCTCCGCCTCCTCGATGCGTGCCGAAATCTTGAGTGTCGATGGATCCGGAAGCTCAGCAATGGCTGCGCCCGGCCACGCGCGGTCGCCGGGCTTGAAGGGTGTGGAGCCACCCTGTGGCTGCCAGTGGTTTTGCAGCGCAACAACGCCGTCAAGCGGCGCAATCAAGGCCAGAGAAGCGAGGCTCCGTTCGTCCAGCTGCACTTGGAAGGCTGCTTGGTCGCGCTTCTGTTGCTTGCTGGCAAGATCCGACGCGGCGGAAGAGCGGTCCGCCTTGAGCGTGGCTTGTGCTTCTTTGAGTTTCTGCTCGGCATCCGCAAGCTTCAGTTTGGCTTGCTCACCCTCGATTACCGAAAGAATCTCTTGTTTACTGGCGTCCATGCGTGCCTTCCGCACGTCGTAGTCTGCGGTCATGACGACGGTGAGGTCTTTCTCTTCCTTCAATCGCGCCGCGGCACGTGACTGTTGAATCTCGGCATCCGCCGATTTGAGGGCAGACTGATCTTGGGCCAGCTTTTGCTTCACCGTAGTGTTGTCAAATTCAACCAAAACGTCTCCCTTCTTAACCTTCGCGCCATTGGCAGCAAGCTTCATGATCTGCAGATCGCCCGCACTGTAGGGCGCGGCTATAACGACCGAGCGGAGAGCCTTGACCTCGCCTCTGATTTCCAAATAGTCGACAAATTCCTTTCGTTTCACGTCCGCGGTGGGAAGTTTCACCGCAGGGCTCGCCAGACGGAAGGCGCCAAAGATCAGGCCACCGAGGACCAGAGCAGCGGCGCCGGTCAAGGCCCTCTTTCCGGGTTTCCATTTTTGACTCTGGCCATTCATTGCAGGCCTGCTCCAGTCTCGTCCTCGATGGCCGCCCGCCGGATCGTGTCTCCCTCTGAAAGTCCAGAGACCACAACGGCTTCGAGATCATTTCGAGGACCCATTTGCACGGTGCGCTTCTCAAAGCTTGCCGTAGTTTTCAGCCAAACGAAAGCGTGATCGGCTTCCTTGCCAATACTCTGCCAAGGAATCACCAGTACGCTTTTTTGGGAGCCTAGATCGACATCCAGGGCGGCCGAAAGGTCGGGCAAGAGTCTCGGGTCGGTTCCCTGGACGGAAAAGCGCGCGGCGAATGACCTGACGGCTTCCGCGAATTGTCCCGGGTGACCGAGGGGCGAGAGTTCTTCGAGAACCGCAGGCAGCGTCATTCCCGGATAAGCATCCAGGTGCATCTCGGCGCGCTGGCCGGGATGTACTTTCAGAAGATCCACCTGGTTCAGCTCGACACGAACCTCCATTTGGGATGGATCTACCACCTGGAGAAAAGGCACACCCGGTCGAACTTGATCGCCCTGCTGCACCGTTCCCATTCGGCCGCCGAGCCAGATGGTGTTGTGGACGACCACTCCTTCCATGGGAGAGTGAACGACCATTTTTGCGGCGTTTCCCTGCGCGTAACGCATGGCCTCCAGCGCCCGGTCGCGCTGAATTTCCTGAATTCGAATGGTTGACGCGGACGCCGCGCGTTTCAGTTCATAGGTCTGTTTAAGCTGCTTGAGACTTGCTTGGGCTTCGTCGAGAGCTTCTTGATTTTTTTCGGCGTCAATGCGGGAAACAACTTCATTCCTCTGAAGCTCGAGTTCGGCGCGCTTGAGTTCGTCTTCGGCCTGTTTCATCGCCGTATCGTCTTTGGCTCGCGCGATGTCTTCCTCGGCCTGTTTCTGGGCCACCTGCCCGACAAGGTTTTCGTAGGTGCTTTTCTTATCCAGATAGTCTTTTGTCTGGGACTGGGGATCAAATTCGACCAGGATGGCTTCCTTTTTCACATGGGTGCCGGCGGGAATCAGCTTGGTGATGACCATGGAGCCGACCTGAGCTCCTTCGAGCCTGGGGGCCAGGACCACGAAGGAACGCGAGGCCTGCGTGGTTCCATTCAGGCGGAGTACCTGCGCGAAACTCTTCCTTTCCACTCTTACGGTCGACTCACCTCGAGTGGTAGTCCGCTGGCCCGGCCGGAAGTGCGCGAAGAGATACGGGATGGTAACGAGAAGCAGAAAGGCGGCCCCCGCCAGCATGATCTTGCCGGGCTTACCGCCGAAAAGAGTGGCCTGGTCCATACCGCCTCGACGATACTCCGAAGGAATCCGGAGACCAACACTTTAACTGGGATGTTGGACTTCCAATCCGGCGATTAGGTTGCATCCCCTCGATTTCACTTATTGCCCATAATTGGGACGGTTGAATTCTGCTTAGGGAAGCGCCTGGACCCGTCTGAGGTGAAAGTATGGGCCAAGACTGCCGGGAGTCCGCGGGGTCTTGGCTTTTCTCCCTGGTTTTCTAGAGAATCGCTGGATCGCGGCGTGCCGTTTTCTTTAGCGTCTGCCCCCGCCTACTGTTGGCCGCAGCAAGCTGTGCTGCCCAGGACGCCCCAGCCACTAGCATCCACATTCCCATTAAAACGCCGCTGTTCTCACTTAAGGTGTCCCCCCCTGTTACGGCTTGATATAGGCTGCCGTCAACGCTGCAGAGGACGCGATCTGCGCCGCCTGCAGGATCACCGCCCAATTGCGTCCACCGATCTTTGGCGCGAGCTCCGGCACAACAATCGCATCACCAGGCCTCAAAGTCTCGTTCAACGGTTCACCTGACCACCACGAGTCCGAGTTATTCTTTGCTCCGAGCACCGACCCATCCCCTCGCACGACGAAAACCGCCTTCTTGTTCGCAAGTTGTGTCAATCCACCGGCTTGGCTGAGATACCACTTGGCGCTCCGTCCAGGAGCGTAGGCGACCGCAGTGGGGTTAAACACTTGGCCGGTCACGGTCACGTAGTTTGCGGTCTTGGGAATGACGAGTACGTCGCCGTCGCGCACGGGAATGTCCGCTGCCGTCTTTCGCCAGGCGCGCAAATCTGGACGGATGTGAATCACGACGCGGCCAATCGGCGCAGTCGCCTCAAGCTGGTCGAGTGTCGACTGCGTCTGCGCGATTGCTGTCATCTTGGCGTTTTTCTGGTCGGTGTCCGATTCAGGCAAGGACTTCAAGTAGGTTTGCTCGGCCTTCACCCGCCGCACGAGCTCAATGTGCGACTTCATCTCTAGCTGGCGGACTTCGTTTCGAACCAAGACGGCGCCGTAGGGATACGCTTCTGGACCGAATCCCCCGCTTCGCGACAAAACGGAACTCAGCCGCTCGCCGGGCCCGATGCCGTACGTACCCGGGTGCAGAACCTCTCCCCGCACCGTGATAGATGCTCCAATGTCGTTCCAACGGGGAAGCTGGCGAATCGTCAGAATGTCCCCGTCGCGGAGGAGAACACCGTTCGTGGCATCTCCGCTCATTACTGCCGCGAGGTTTACTTCCAGTCGGTCGCCTGGACCCTTTCCGGAACCATTCATGTCGAAGCGGGCAAGGTCCGCACTATCCGTATAGGCGCTTCTCTTCAATCCGCCGGCTACGCGAACTAAATCGTCGACGCGCATGTTCGTTGTGAGTGGATATCGCCCTGGCTTGGCCACTTCGCCCCTGATGTAAACTGTCGGCGGATCGACTCGGGTCGGATTGCGGTGTACCAGCAAGCGATCGCGTGGTTGCACGAGAATGTTGTCGACTGGATCCCCCGCGAGGGCCTCGCGGAGATCGACGCTCAGAATCTTCATTGTGCCGTCGGGCTGCGTGCGGAAAAGCTGCGCAGAGTCGAGCGAAGCATCTTGCGTGACCCCGCCTGCCAGATAGACCGCGTCCCTCAGGTGCGCTTGACCCGAAGTGCGGTACTTCCCAGGCTCCCGAACCTCCCCGCCAACCCAAACTTCCGGCGCAGGGTCAAAATCGTAACGGCTGAATACGCGAACAGTGTCAAGCGGCTGCAACTTTGGCGCGGAGGCTGGATTCGCCAGAGCCGCAGTTAGATCGAAACTTTCGACGCTGGGATGAAAGTCTGGCGGATTTAGCCTGACGATCTCTGCATAGTGCGGCGCTGGCTCCGGCAATAGATCTTTGTATGAACCAATGAGGTCAGTCAGGCTCATCCCTTGTTTGTAGGAATATCGCCCGGGCCGCAGTACGTGTCCCTGAATGTAGATTGCTTCTTCGTTGTATGGCGCTATCGGAAAGATGTGCACTTCGTCGCCGTCGTTGATCTTGAATGCCTCAAGCTGTCTCTCGGGTGAATCAGCGCCCTCGGTTTGCGAGAGATCGAGGGCAAGCATGGTGCGCTTCTCGTGCGCTTCGACGCGTTGGACCTCGATGTGCCGTAGCGTGGCCGTTGGCAGGACTCCACCCGCCAGTTCCAGCACCTCCGCGAGTGAACTTTCGCCGCGCAGCTCATAGATAGCGGGTCGCCGCACCATTCCCTCCACGGTCACCTGTGGTCCCAACGCAGGGATGAGCAGGGTGTCGCCATTCTCCAGCCGGCGCAAATCGGACCGCACTCCATGTAAGAGCAAATCGTAAGCGTCCACATCTTCCACGAGCTGTTTGCCACGATAGTGTTTGAGTGCGCGCAGCGAGCCGCGCGGCGTTACGCCGCCTGCGGCAAACAATGCGTTTAGCGGAGTCGAGAGCGAGCTGATGTCGTATGCGCCGGGCTGCGCAACGTCCCCGACCACATAAACACGGACCGTTCTGAGGCGCGAAAGGGATACATCTGCGGAGATGTTCCGATACTGAGTTCTCAGCACCTGTTGCACTGCCTGCTGCGCCTCTCCCAGACTTCGCCCACTCACGAGAAGCGGTCCGGCTTCGGGCAGCGACACTCGCCCCGCACTATCGACAACGCGAAACATCCGCTGGGAGACTCCGCCCCAGAGATCGATCTCCAGGCCGTCACCTGGACCAATGACGTAGTCGGGTCCGACCGGAAGATCCATAGGAATCGCTTGTGGGTCATTTGAACTGTTGTGAAAGACTTCCAAGCCAAAACGCTCCGCTGGCCTCTGGTGCACCGATGCTTGCACATACATGTCATAGAGCGACGGTATGTCGGAGTAGGGATTCGCCCGGTGGACCATTCTTACTGGCGTTAAGTCTTCCTCGTTCGTCGTTCCGTGCGCAGATCTTACGCGCGAGGGCTGTTCCATTCCGCTCTTGCCAGTGAAAACGTCGTTGATGCCACTGCGCTCAAGCGGCATGGAGGGCAGCAAGTCCCGTCCAGGCTGCAACCCATCGAGCGAGCCCTGGCCCAAAGATTGAGAGCCGGTCGAAGGATTCGTGTCGGGATTGATCGAACGGGAAGTCAATTCGCGGCTCGGTGACACACTAGCACCGTCCAGCGGATCGGTGGCCTGCGGCAATCCGTAGGCTCGCAGGATCGGCGACGGGCTCTGCGATGGTACTTGCTCTGGCATCGCCTGAGGGTTCGTTTCAGGGGAGGGGATCGCTCCAGGAGAGCGCGTCTTTTGTAGACGCTCCGCCCGCGACTGCTGTGGACAATCTTCGTCCCGACGCGGATCGCACGTCGCGGTGCGTTCAAGATCTCGATCATTTCTATGCAGCTGAAGAGCCTCTGAATCTTCCTGGGACTCAATCTGAACCAGCCGCCGCGCTCGCTCCTTGAGCACTAATTCCTTTTCTTTTGCAAAGTCCGAGTCTGGATTCGGCGTTGGTATTAGGTAGCCGTATCGTTGCAGCAGCCGAGTCGCCACAGATCGAAACTCTACGTCCTGCTCCAGGCGCTCGAAAACTGCTTGATCCGTCAGTTTCGAATCCTCGACGACCTGGCCGTTATCAGTCGCCTCCTTCGCTACCCAACGCTTCAATTCCACCATCAGCCCTTCATCTTTAACCAACACTCCTCGAATCTGACTTGCGGAAGCCGCCACGCGTCCGAGGTTTTCCTGGCTCAAGTCGGGAGGTTGTTCAACGCCATGGTCGTTCCGAGCTTGTTCGCGCTTCTCGGGCTGCGTATCTTCTTGCGGCCATGCAAAGGCGGGCACGCAAAACAAGAGTGTAAAGGCGAGACAAAAGATACTTTCCTGCAATTCTTTGCGGTCAAACATGATTTCACCCTAGTGGTAGGCATGAACTTCTTCAATTCGCTCCGTTCGTGGCCATCGTGCTTCACAAAGCGTTCAGCATTCCGTGTTCAGACGCCCCGATGTTATTCGAATGAATCTTGAGCGAAGCCCAGTGGTAAACGACATAGTTCTTCGCCGGTGCCACTGCGATGATGCACACCTCCGGATGCTCGCGGAACAGATCACCACAGACGGGTGGCCTTCTGTCCGGTTAGTCAAGGGGGGCGATGACCACGAAACTTGGCAGGGTACTCTTCGGATGCAGGTCTACCCTTAGGGGTTGCTTGAGGGCGGTGAAGAAATGAAGAAACGGAAAATCAATCAGCTCGAGCTGCGGCTGAAAGAACTACAAGCTAGTCAACCGGAAAGCAAAGCAGCTGCGCGTGGCCCGGCTCTCCCTGCTCAATCGCCTCCGCAGTTGCAGGTGGAAGTTGGACCGAATCAACAGGTCAGGATGCTACGTCAACCGCGCTCGCGAGGCTTATGGAACTGGCATTTGTTCAGTCGTCGGACCTCTGATTGTCAGTTATTACATTTCCCGTCGTGGCGATGTTCTGTGTTAAGGGTGTACTGGTCATAAACCTGATTCCGATTCCGTTTCCACCACCCAGTACACGATTACGCATGACGACATTGCCAAAGGCACCCTGACCGAGAAAAGCGGCTACGCCCGTGCCCGATTGATAGCCCACTTCATTCCCGACGATCTGGACAGTGTGAACGCCGAACCAAAAACCAAAAGCATTTTCACCCGTCCCAACCGTGTTAGTAACCTTGTTGTTCGTGAATGCCCCGAACGCAGCCCCAAAATCCACCAATGCCGCAGCCGAAGCAATCGAGGTCGGCAGGTCCGGCCGAAGCTGGCCTGTGCGCACTGCGACAAGATCGTGCAGGCGGAAGCAGCGAGCCGTCCCATCGAGCGCGGGATAGCGGGCCCACGGCTCCTGGCCCATGTGTTGGTCTCGAAATATTCGGTCCCGTTGTATCGCGAGGCGGAGATCTACGCACGCGAGGGGGTGGAATTGAGCCGCCCGACCATGGCGGAGTGGGTTGGAGGATGACGTCGATTATTGGAGGCGTTGGTTGAGGCGTTGCGACGTCACGTTATGGGCTGCGAAACTGCACACCGACGACAGACCGGTGCCGGCGCTGGCGCCAGGAAATGCAAAACGAAAACGGGCGCTTGTGGACCTACGTGCTGGATGACCGGCCTTTCGGTGAACGACTGGGGTCTTCACCCTAATGCGGAATGGGGTATTTACCGAATTGTCGGACGAATCGACCACTCTTAAGCTTCGCCGAGTTCGAGCTATAGCTTGAAAACTGACCACAGGAACCGGCCCCGTCGCCATTTGTGGACACCAGGAGTTCCTGTCCGTATGCGGCCCAAGGTGTTAATCATTTGTGAGCGCGCAGCGGAACGCGAAACCATTCGTGTTCTCGTTGGGACGATGGGGTGTCAGTGGGTTCTCGCGTCCAGCATCGAGGAGGCCCTGGCGATGCTTAGTCGGGAACGAATCTCTGCGGCATTGCTTGAATTGCCGGGTGCGGTTTCTGATCCTGACCAGATCCACAAGAACGTGAGAGAGTTCCTCGTACGGTTTCCGGGCCAAGTCATGGCTCTGACGGACGGCATGCCTACTCCTGCCGTAAGCGAACTGATCTCCAAATACTCCATTCCATGGGTTCAACGCGATCGGCTG
>Ga0137362_10003218_pt1 | contig 10877 bp, 10 predicted proteins | sample MadtaG_2_FD_104801 | JGI IMG/M metagenome (GOLD analysis project Ga0137362, IMG submission 104801) | Vadose zone soil microbial communities from Angelo Coast Range Reserve, California, USA - Mad1_100_16 metaG | ecosystem: Environmental > Terrestrial > Soil > Vadose zone | place: USA: California... | reverse complement strand
GCCTCACGCTTCGCCCGATCGATTTCCCGGGCCTGGCGCTGGAACAGGTCCTCGACCTCGGGGAGCACGCCGTAGGCGAGAATCCCGGTGCGCGTCACGTAGGCCTCGAGGCGCGTGGCCGCGTTCCCGGCAGTCCCGCTGATGCCGACAACGACGCCTCTGAGCTTCTTCTCACGCCAAGTGGTGAGGAACGCCGCGCGCTCCATCGTCCGGATGCGGCTGCGAATACCGACGGCCTGCAGATAACCCGCCACCGCTTCGCCCATCGAGATGTAGGGGGGATACGGATAGAAGTCGCCGGCGTCGAACCCGCTCGGGTGGCCGGCCGCGGCCAGGAGCTGCTTGGCCCTTGCGGGATCGTATGGCGGAGGGTCGAACGGGAGCGCGAACTCGAAGATCCTGGGAATGATCGAGCCCGTCGGACGCGAGAAGCCGAGCGTCTCTGCCTGATTCAGGGCCTGGCGATCGATCGCCAGGCTGGCCGCGAGGCGGACGCGCTGGTCGTGCCACGGTGATTTCGGATTCCACTGGTCGGGGAAGTCCACCCAGAAGACGCCAAAGGTCCGCGGCGCCGCGACTCGAAGATTGGGTGTGCGTCTGATGTCCTCGGCAACGGGCCCGCCGAGCTGGAAGATGACGTCGACCTCACCCTTCTTGAGAGCGGCGGCGCGCGTCGTCTCCTCGGGGATCGACTTGATGACGAGCCGCTTGACTGACGGCGTCTTCCGCCAGTAGCCGTCGAACGCCTCGGCCACGAGATCGACGCCAGGCGTGAAGGAGACGAGGCGGAACGGTCCCGCACCGACCGGGGCCTTCTTGAACGCTTCCTCACCGACTCGCTCGATGTACTTCTTGGGGACGATCCACCCGGCGGCCGAGGCTGACGTGCCGTAGAACGTCATGAAGTCGGGCCACGGCTCCTTGAGATGGAAGCGCACTCGCCCGGGGTCGGCGACCTGCACCTCGCGGACTTTCTCCTTCAGCAGCTTGGCGGCCCCGCCCTGGTATCGCTCGAAAGAAAACTTCACGTCCTCGCCCGTCACCGGATCGCCGTTGTGGAATCGGATGCCCTTACGGAGGACGAACTCGCAGGTGAGACCATCCTTCGACATCGTCCACGACTCGGCCAGGCTCGGCGTGGTGAGACCGCCTGGCATGGGCTTGACCAGAGCGTCGTGGAGGGCGTAGAGCACCATGAACGGCGTGATCACCCCTTCCGTTTCCCCGGGATCGAGCCACCGGGCCGCGAGCGTGACGTGCACCCCCCAGGTCATGGTGCCTTCGGGCGCGGCGTGGAGCGGACCGGCCCACGCGAGAAGGAGGAGCGCGGGCGCGAATATCGTCTTCACGGGAGTCTGCCGAGACTAGCTGCGTTTGAGGCCCCGGTCAACGACCGCCGTGGCAACTGCTGGTGCTCTATGAAAATGTCACCCCCTAACTGTTCCGGGAAAATGTCATCCCCTCATGGAGACTTTCACGATGAGCAGGAAGGAAGTACCGCGCGCTGGGCTCGTCAAGGCAGCCCTGGCCGGCAAGATCACGAACCAGGAGGGCGCCCGGGCGTGACAATGAGTTCAACTGCCTGAGCCGCTACAGTGACGCTCGGCCAGAGGATTGCCCTAAGCTCAGGTTCATGATCGCGACCGGCGCGGAACTCGAGGGCGCGTTCAAGCCATCGTTGTTGCGCAATATCGCTAAGACCAGCCCCTACATGCACGCCGGGCACTTCGCCAGCCTGCAAGAGGTACTGGAGCACTACAACAGGGCGCCCGCGGCGCCGGTCGGCGACACCGAGCTGAAGCCGCTCAATCTATCGGTGACCGAGCTGGCGCACTTGGAAGCCTTTCTGCGCGGCCTCAGCCGGGCCCCTCAAGACGCCGCCGGAGTTGCGGTGAACAACACGGTGATAATGGGCACCCTGCCAACCGGTGCACAGATCGCACCCGCCTTCCGATGAACTAGATCGTCCAGTCCGGAGGCGCTCCGCGGAGCGATCGGGCTCGTCAGCCGGCGGCGGTCGGGATGGGCGACGTCCGGGCGTACTGCGTCTCGTAGAGCTCCTGGTAAAGGCCGCCGGCCGCCAGCAGCGCATCGTGGCGGCCCCGCTCGACGATGCGGCCGGCGTCGAGCACGAGGATCTGGTCGGCGGCGGCGATGGTCGAGAGGCGGTGGGCGATCACGATCGAGGTCCGGCCGGCGAGGGCGGTGGCAAGCGCCTCCTGGATGTGGGCCTCGCTCTCGGAGTCGAGGTGCGCTGTCGCCTCGTCGAGCACGACGATGGCGGGCCGCTTGAGGAGCACCCGGGCGATGGCGAGGCGCTGCTTCTCGCCCCCCGACATTCGGTATCCCCGCTCCCCCACCAGCGTCTCGTACCCGTCGGGCAGCGCGGCGATCACGTCGTGGATGCGGGCCGCCTTGCACGCCGCGACCACCTCGGCGTCGGTGGCGTTGGACCGGACATAGCGCAGGTTGGCGCCGACGGTGTCGTGGAACAGGTGGGGGTCCTGGCTCACCACGCCGATGGTGTCGGCAATCGACTGGAGCGTCACGTCCCGCACGTCATGGCCGTCGATGCGCACCGACCCTGTGGTCACGTCGTAGAGGCGGGGGATCAGGGAGGTGAGCGTCGTCTTGCCCGCCCCGCTCGGTCCGACGAGGGCGACGATCTGGCCGGGCTCGGCCACGAACGAGACGCCGCGCAGGATCGGATCGGACGGCTCGGTCGACAGGCCTTCGGCCGGCCCGCCGCTCGCCTCGAGCGAGGCGATCGACACCTCCGACGGCGCCGGGTACCGGAACCAGACGTCGTCGACCTCGATGCGGCCCTTGACCGGGCCAGCGGCGTCGAGGGGGGCGGCCCTCGGCTTGTCGGCGATCGCGCGGGGGGCGTCGAGGACCTCGAAGACCCGGTCAAACGACACCAGGGCGGTGAGTAGATCGACCCGGGCCGAGGCGAGGTCGGTGAGGGGTGAGTACAGGCGGGCCACGTAGGCGGCGAGCGCGGTGAGCGTGCCGACCATGATCGAGCCGTCGATCACGGCATGGCCGCCGAGCCAGTACACCGCGGCGGTGCCGAGGGCGCCGCCCAGCGCGAGGGCCCCGTAGTAGACCCGTCCGAGGATGGCATGCTCGACGCCGGAATCCCGCACCTTGGCCGCCCGGTCGGAGAACTCCTTCGACTCGGTTGCCGGGCGGCCGAATAGTTTGACCAGTAATGCCCCCGACATGCCGAAGCGCTCGGTCAGCGTCGAAGACATGTCGGCGTTGAGCGCCATCCGGCGTCTGGACAGCGCGGCCAGACGCCGCGCCAGGCGCCGGTCCAGCAGCACGAAGCCCGGGATCACGACTAACGACAGCAGCGTTACCTTCCACGACAGGGCGAGCATGACAGTGAGGGTAAACATGAGCGTGAAGAGGTCCGACATCACGCTGGCGGCCGTCCCGACGGTCTGCTGCGCGCCGAGCACGTCGTTCGACAGCCGCGACATGAGCGCCCCGGTCTGCGTTCGGGTGAAGAAGGCGATCGGCATCCGCTGGACGTGGTCGTACAGGGCGACGCGCAGGTCATAGATCAGGCCTTCGCCGATCGTGGACCCCAACCACCGGTTGACCAGGTTGAGGCCGGTGATGGCGATGGCGAGCGCCACCGCGGCCGCGAACAACCAGTTGACGAAGCCGGGATCGCGATGGCCCGGCGGCAGGGCATTGTCGATCAGCGCCTTGAAGACCAGGGGCGGGAGGGTGCCGATGAGGGCGGCCAGGACGATCGTCGCGACATAGGCGATCAGGTGGCCGCGGTAGGCGCGGGCGAATCCCCAGGCGCGCCGGAGGGCGACCCGGTCCACCTTCGCCTTCTTGATCTCATCGGGATCGAGCCGCCCGGAGGGCCGCATGTCGGTGTACAAGTGTGCCATGAGGAGTCCCGAGGTGACCATGCGTCTCCTCGGTCGAGCGGTGGCCGGCCGGCGGCGGCGATGGTCTCGTTCACTGATAATGCCGCAGGAATAATGCGATTCGATCGAGATGCCCAGCTTAGAAACCACGCCATCGGGGATGTCAATGCTTCGTTTGCCCGCATCAAATGCTCATGCGTGAGCCTCGAGGCGCCCACGCCCCCATCGAATGGCCGAATAGTGCGTCGGTGCTCGCGGTGGACGACTAGACCGTCGCTTTTGGCGACTATAACCGCAAGACCGCATCACACCGTGCAACTCTGGCGCCTGTGGATAACTGTGGAGATGTGGACAAGATGTGTTTGCCGCCAGGACGTATTGGGGCCGTGCTTACGCTACGGGCGGTCGCTGGGGGACCTAAACCCTGTCGGGCGTCATTTGCCGATTCCTAAGCACAGGCGCGTCCCGAGGGCGAGGGTCGCCCGCCTTCAGCGAATCTTCAGGCGCGACACGGTACTTCTGACGGGGTGCCGCGACTCCGCCTCTTCGTGCTTGCCGTGACCCTCTCGATGACCATAGCCGAGTTCATCGAAGTTCAGCAGCTCGCGCCCGCCGATCTCCGGACGCGATTCGGGCTCTCGCCGTCCTGCGATCCGTCCATGACGGCCTTGACGACCGACCCCGCCGCGAACCGCGTAACCGTCGCCGTCGATTGTCGAGCCAAGCCGGCGGCGACGTCTTCGCCAGCGGGAGCGTCCGGCGAGCGCCCACGGCCCTAGTAGGGGCCTGCTTTGGGCAGGAGGCCGCGCGCATGGAAACAATCCTCGTCGTGGATGATGAGTCCGAACTCCTCGCCATAGCCCGGGACATGCTGGAGACGGAGCGCGCTCAGGTCCATCGTCCTGATCTTCGGTTTTGTCCACGCCTGGCCATACACCTGGACGATCTGCTCCCCGTCGGCGAACGCGATGGCTAGCGCGAAGGCGTCGTCGCCACCCTCCGACGCGTCGACGGCTGCGCCAGCGTCATCGAGATCGTCACGCTCCGGAGCCCGCGCGCTCGCCCTGAAGCCGGGTGCGCCAGCTCCGCGGGCCACACGTGAGGACGTGCGCGTGGTGGAGGAGGCGATCGAGCAGCGCGGTGACGACCACCCGCTTGACCTGCTTCGCTCGCCGTGGCACTTTCTGGTCCCAAATGCTCAAGGCCGAGGAGCGGTCGATCCTCTTCACCGCTTGCGCCGGCCACCCTGTGGCCTACTGTGGGTGGTGTCTTCGCGGCTTCAAGCCCGCCCAGCTCGCCTACAATCTCCGCGCGCCAATGCAGGGTTTCATGTGCCCTGACTGTCGCAGGGACGTGACCGCCACAGTGATTAAACATGTCAGCTCCTGCCCTGCCTTCGTTGAGTTGCACGGGCGCAAGGCCGGCTGACGACGACTTCCAGCTCGTGGTGTTTCGCAGGGTCGTCCTGCTGAGGCCCTGCCAAGAACTCGTGGCGCGCGGGGAAGTGAGCCACACCGACGCCCGCCTCTGGCACCCCTGGTTCCGCATCAACCGCGTCCTGCGCGCGATGCTGACCACGCGCTGGAGCGCGGAAGCCTGGCCGCAGGTGAAGGCCGAGTTCACGAAGGCGCTCGCGCTGAAGAGTCAGTTCGGCGCGCGGGGTGGTTCAACTGACGCCGACTGACGCCGATGTTACACTCGGCACGATGACCAAGGACACTCGGTTCGCGATCGCTGTTCGTGACGATGAAGGCCTCTGGCTCGTCATGTCGTTGAGGCGAGACCGGAAGGGAAACGTGCACGCCTTCTGGCCCACTGGCGCGAGGGCCGAGACGGGGTATAACCCGCACGTGAGCCATCATGCTTCGGGCTGGACGCACTTCAAGACCTTCGACAAGCCGCTCTTGCCGCCGGAGAAGCGCCAAAAGCCGGACGCCTCGTTCTCCGGCACCGAGCAAGTGGTGACCACACCGATCTGCCTCCAAACGCTGCGCGGGACTCGGGCGTTCAAGAGGCCATGTCGAGTGGAGAAGTACCCGGGAGGGGTCTTCGAGATCGCCGCGAGCGAGATTAGCCCGACGCCCCCGGGTCGTACCGCCGTCGCGATTGACCTGGTGCCGCCGGGCGCCCCGCCGCTCATCTATCCCCGGACTGCGGCGTTGCGGCGTCACATTTTTACCGACGCGATCCCGCATATCTCTGTCGCCTTGTGGGACCAGGAGATGATGGTCGCCGGGGCGGACAAGACTACCGCATCAGCGTTGTAGTCGGGCGCACATCGCATCCAGAGTCAACGCTCCTGTGCCGGTTCGTGTTACGGTCGCGTTCACTCTTCTTACGTGTTGAAGGGGGTCTGCATGCTGGATCTCCAGCTTCCCGCGCGGCACGACTGGGCCGTCCACGAAAAGAGCTACGGCAAGCTGGTCATGGAGCCCTTCGAGCCCGGGTTCGCCCTCACGGTCGGCATCGCCTACCGCCGGGCCCTCCTGTCGGCCATCCACGGGGCCGCGCCGACGTGGGGGAAGATCGAGCATGTCCTCCACGAGTTTTCGCACCTGCCCGGGGTCACGGAGGACACGCTCGACATCATGATGAGCCTCCGGAAGGTGGTCTTCGTGCTGCACGTCAACCGCCCGAAGATCCTCCGGCTGAAGGCGCAGGGGGCAGGCACGGTCACGGCGAGCGACTTTGAGAAGGACGCCGACGTCGAGATCCTCACGCCCGACGTGCCGCTCGCCACGCTCGACAAGGCCGGCGTGCTTGAGATGGAAGTGTGCGTCGAGCGCGGCCGCGGCTACGTGCCTGCCGAGAAGCGCGAGCCCGAGGCGCTGCCAATCCACGCGATCCTGCTGGACGCCGACTTCTCACCCGTCCAGCGGGTGAACTTCCACGTCGAGCCCGCGGCGGACGGCAAGGAGCGGCTCGTCCTGGAGGTGTGGACCGATGGCAGCGTCGCGCCGGCCACGGCGGTCGCCGAGGCCTCGCGGATCCTCGAGGACCACTTCGAGCTGCTCACGAACTTCCCCCAGGCGACACCGGAGGAGGCGGCGGCCGAGCGCGCCGAGCCGCGGCCGCGGACCGAGCGGAAGGAGAACCTCTTCCGCAACGTCGAGGAGCTCGAGCTCTCCGGCCGCGCGTCCAACTGCTTCAAGGCCGCGAACATCCGGACCATCGCGGACCTCGTGCCGAAGACCGAGGCCGAGCTGCTCAAGACGAAGAACTTCGGCAAGAAGTCGCTCAACGAGATCAAGACGATGCTCGGGGCGATGGGCCTCTCGCTCGGCATGCGCCTGGATCCCGAGGAGCTCGAGCGGCTGCGCGCTCAGTACGAGCGCGCGGGAGAGGTGTAGCGCCTCGCCCGGAAGATGTTCCGAATGTCTGCAGGCGCGGACGGTCGTCTGCGCGCTTTCAGCCTGACCTGATTCGTCGCCGACGATCCGGTAGCGCCTCGACGAGGAGACTAGGAGGGTGGAAATGGACAGAGGGACGGCGATGCTGGCGGTTGTTCTGGATGTATACGAAGGTGGTAAGCACTTGATCCCGGGTTGGAAGCTGAAGGAGCACGCGGAAAACGCGTTTGCAACAGGTGGCGTCGAAGGGCTCAGGCGGTACTACGAGGCATGCCTGACTGGTTCGGGCCACCGCGTGAAGACAACCCTCGAAGGTGACAGACGAAAGACACTGGAATCGGAGCGCGAACACTTCATGTCGATTTACCTGGGTGCTGCCCGGTGAGTTAGGATAGGAAACCGTCGTCCAGGGCGAGGGAGTCCCGGCGGTACGCAAAACAGGCCTGTCGGGGGTGGTTTTAAACGCCGATGCTGGCGCAGCTGGGCAAGTGGTTTGACGACTACAACACCCAGGCGCCACGCTCGGCACTCGGGATGCGAAGCCCGGCCGACTACCGGGACGACATTAACCTAAGCTCCTCGCGGTGAGCAGGACTTTGGGGAGCAGCGCGAAAAGCGCCTTCGCGTACGGCGCGGCCGCCCCCCAGTTGCTTCACCCGGCTAGGCCCGCAGGCGCCCGGATTCAGCGCTTGCGCGAGGCGTCCTTCGGAGCCCGCCGGCCCACCGTTGCCTGGTCGCCGCGGCAAGGCTCGCATTCCCCACCGTCAGTTGGGCCGCCAGGGCTTTCGGTACATCGTGCCGAATATGTCGTCCCAGAAGCGAGTCGTCACGCCGAAGTTGGTTGAGGGAAGGCGATGGTGGATGCGGTGGTGTACCCGGAGGCTTCTGCACCAGACAGCCCGCCGACCCCAGCGATGATGCGAATGATGCAGGACGCCGTGGACCGTAAAGGCCGCGAGGAACCCCGCCAGACCACTCGCGACGGCGTGAACATGGAGTGTATAGGCGACCAGGTACCAGCACGCCCCAGCAAAGCCGGCCGTTGCGAACCACGGGAGGCCAATCAGAAGCTCGGGTGACTCGTGGTGCATCTGATGCCCCACACGCCACAGCGGCATTCGTGCGTGGTACAGCCAGCGATGGGCAGCGTATTCGGCGATCGTCCAGGCCACCGCCCCGATGGCCACGCACGGGAGTGCCACGTGGAGTGCTGTATCGAGGACGAGCACATCCCACGCGAGAAGGAAGAGAGCAACGGCAGGATCTATCACGACACCGACCCAGTAGTTCGATGGGTGCGCGGCGATGAACTGGACGAGTCCACGCAGCCAAGTAGTGGGGCCCCAGGAGTCGTGCCGCGTTGATCGACGCCACGTTGGGCCGGCTCAGATTGGTCCCGTATTGCGCGATCTGCGGGATGGGAGTCGGCTGGTTGTAGAGCGCGGCCAGCGAGGTCGGCGTGGTGTTCCCGAGTGTTGAGAGACCGACCCGCTGGCCGCCGGGATCAACGACCAACCAGCGAGTCTCCTCTCCAGCTCCTTCTTCACCATCGCTGCCCCTCATCGCCTCACGGGGACCGAAACTGGTCCCGCTCTCCGCAAAGATCAGTGCGGGAGTAGCCGCGGGGTGAACAGCGTCAAGGGGCACCGTCATTTCGCCGCCAGTCGCGCCGGTCCACAGCGTATGGTTGTTGGGCGGAATGCTCGAGGCGGCGCTGAGGCGCCTGGAGGACCAGCCATGAGCCGCACGACAGTGTCGCAGCGCGCGGCGCAGTTCCTCCGGGATCATCGCCACTACGGCGCGTATTGCGACAAGTGCATTGCGAAGGAACTCAGGCTCGGGGCGGGCAAGAATCGCACGATGGCGCGAAACGTGACTTCGGTGCTCGCTGAGATGGATGAGTTCCGACGGGGGCCCGGGATCTGTTGCAAATGCGGCGAGCATCGCCTCGTCACACACGGTCGCCTAAGCGGCTCGAGGCGGAGTGAGAGCGAGTAGGCGCCACCTGCGCACGAGGGGCGGCCGGCTACCGGGCGCGGCATGGGCGGATCGCCGCGACGAGATACACGGCGTGGACGCCGAAGGCGTGGATCAGCAGCCCCCGACGAGCGGGCCCGCGACGCCGCGGACTCCGGCCAGGGTTGCGCCGATCGCGACGTACTGGGCCGTCCGCTGAGGCCCCGCGACGTCAATGACCGCCATCATCCACACGAGCTCGAGCCCGACCGCCAGGAGCGAGTCGGTGACCGAGAAGAGCTCCTGGGCCTCGGCCTCGAATCGCAGGAACGGCAGCTCCTCCGGCGTCAGGTCCTCAGCGCCCACCGCGCCCGGCGCGAGCGTGTTCAGCATCCGCGGGACCGGCCGACGTAGAACTTCCTGGCCCTGCTGACCTGCTCGGCCCGCTCGCGTTCGTTGTGTGCTGGCTCGGGCGCTGCTATCTTGCCGCCGCGTGGACGTCCAACCCGAGTCTGGCTTTACGCCGGGCCGCGAAACGCTCTGAAACCGCTGGAGGGATCGTCGAGCTGGTGACAGACGCCATCCGCGCCCGTGGCCTCCGCGGTATGAGATTCGGGCACGTCCGCGCGTGGGCGCCGAGCGACTCCCTCAGATCAGCTCCGCACTGGCGGCAGAGGTAGCAGCCGTCGCCGATCTCGGTCCCGAGCTGCTCGGGCGTGTAAGTTCGGCGGCACGTCGCGCAGAGCGCCACCGGATGGTCCGGACACAACTCGAAGAGCAACGATCTGAGTCGGACAAACAGCAACACGACGCGCGTATCGTCGTCCTCGAAGCACGAGCCTGTCAAGCCGGGCGACGAAATAGTTCAGTGGAAGGTGTGGATTCTGGTGGATAACTCCAGACCGCGGAACACTCCTCTTCTTCATCTTCTTCGGTGGCTAGCTCTATCCCCATTTGCGGGGCCTTTTCCACCGCGCCCGTGCAGCCTTGCGGGCGAGCGTGCGGCGCGGACCAATTTCTCGTGCGCCTTGACTTCGGCGACGTCGAGTCCGTCGGCGCTACGTTTCTCGATAGCATCCCCGGGGCGCTCGTCGCGCTGCAGGACGCGACGGTCCCTCGGTCGATTGTGTTCGCGCACTTGCAGTACAAGTGTCGAGGCGAGCATCGTCAAGGCGTTAAGCCAAGCGGCACCGCTCCGCAGACTTCTTAACTTTTCCGGGCGCCCAGACGCTAAGGCATCAACGAGTTTTTGCTTGAAGTCGCTCTCGTCATGCCCACGGGGCGTCAACCTCGGCGTCAGCCGATACATTGGGTGGGGCAGCGGGGGACCGACGCAAGTTTACGCTGGGGTCGGCCAGCAGACGAAGGCGGCGCGGCGCGCTAGAAGGAGCGGATCAGGCGCTCGACCCATTCGTCGTGGGACTGGAACGGGTCCTTGCAGACGATCGTCTCGCGTTCCGGGTCGTTCAGCTTCAGGTAGACCCAGTCCACGCGGCAGTCCTTGCCCTTCAGGTTTGCCTGGCGGATGAACTCGCCGCGCAGGCGGGCGCGCGTTGTCTGCGGCGGCACGTGCTTGGCCTGCTCGATCGTCTCGTCGTCGGTGATCCGGTCCACCTCGTCGTTGAGCGCCAGCCGGTAGTAGACGCCCTTCTCGGGCCGGATGTCGTGGTACTGGAGG
>Ga0137362_10003217_pt1 | contig 10877 bp, 12 predicted proteins | sample MadtaG_2_FD_104801 | JGI IMG/M metagenome (GOLD analysis project Ga0137362, IMG submission 104801) | Vadose zone soil microbial communities from Angelo Coast Range Reserve, California, USA - Mad1_100_16 metaG | ecosystem: Environmental > Terrestrial > Soil > Vadose zone | place: USA: California... | reverse complement strand
CGTAAATGTCGAGGAAAAGCTACGGATTACAGCATTGCGCCGACTGAGCGCTAACTCCTCCTGTTCGTTCGGCGTTCGGGATCACGTAGCTTATCAATGCGTTTTGGCGCTGAAGCCTACTAAAGTCTTAGTATGTGAGTAAACTCGCTGTATGCACGCGCCCCCGTGTATCATGCATAACACAGGCCTTAGAGCCATATCTAGAAGCCACAACCCACCATGAGGGAGCGATTGATAAGGCACCAATCCCTTCGAATGGAAATGTGAAAGTGTGTTTGTCGCCGCTGTTAGGACGTGCGATTATTGATTTGGAGGGCGCCTTCTCTGAGAACGATTTCAATTCTCTAGGCGCAGAGATTGTTGCCATTTGTAACTACGAAGAACCTGGCGCTTGCCCAAACAAGCCAGGGGCATGTTTAATGGCGTTTACATTGGCGTATTTTTGTGTTCTTTCTAGGACACTGGCAGTACTTGCGCTGTTGCGCTGACTCGGAATCCGGACCGCCGACGTTCCGTGACAATTCCGTGAGACCTTGCAACCTCCCATATTTCATAGTTAGCCCTGTAGTACTGCAATGCGACCAGCACACGTTTTTAAACATGGAATTCTCGACAATTCGATGCGAAGCCCATAACCACACGCAGCCGAGCTTTGTGGGCGCCTGTCGTAAATGTCATCGCGTCCGACAATTCCACACGCCTCGTCTACCTTCCCCAAAGCGCATCACTGCTTTTCTGATTCATCCGAATGATCTTTCCATTACACGTGTATTTCATGACGCTCAAACTACACCTGAGGGCCCACGTTCTGCTTTTTTTTACTAAATTTCTAGCTACCAGCCCTCCGGGGATCCCCTTTTTTCTTTTCCCTCCCCTGGCTTCAGCGAGTGCATAGGGTGTAAGGTTTGAATCAGCATGTTTTTGGCGGTGCTCCTTGTGAAGACGAAATACCACATAGAGTCGTTTGGTCACGTCCCGACAGCTGTAGGCTTGACCTCTGTGGCGATCACTCTGTTCCACTTTCACCTAGCCCAGATACCTGTCATTTCCTGGCTGTAGGGCTGTCAAAATATGGCGATAATATGTGGGTTTGGCCCCCTAGGATGGGGAGCAAGACAGACGTCGTATTGGAATTGTTGTGGCAGCTGAGTATTTATACGATCTTGTCAACCTCTGGAGTCGTCACAACCCAATACTCGAGCCTTGCAAACTATCAATCGCTACAACATCGACAACATGTCTGCCCCTGGTGAGTATGCCTGTACGGTATCATAGAAGTTCGTTTTGTGACGCACTGATGCTGAACAGATTACCCCCGCATGCTGAACAATCTGCTCCAAGGGCATCCTACTGGAAATCTTACCCCATACTTCGAATATGTGATGACCAGAGAGGGTCCCGACGACAACGTTACTCATTTTGCTACTGCCAAGTGTGAGTACCCTGCCATTGAGCAAAATGTACGGCCGTTTAACTGACTGATCTTCTGTAGTCCGCGGTGTATCTTACGCCGTAGGCAGGGGCAAGTCTAAAGGTTTGGCGAAGGCTGCCGCCGCCCAGGTGGTTTATGAGCACTTCCGGGCCAACGGTGTCCCAACGTAAGAAGCTTGAAGCTTCTCTTCTGTAAACAAGCGGTTTTTTCGGTTGCCGCAGAAGGGCTTGACGAACGTTTCTACTGTGATGTTTCTACTTTGAAATGTTGTTTCTGCTTTGAATGATATTGTACTGTTCTGTTACGCTTTGGACCGGCCTTGCAAATATAAGCTGAGCGCGATAAATGGTTATCTCACAACTTCAGAGATTGTTGTCATTAGCTGGGAATATTGGCGGACGCACCGAGGTAATGTGGACAAACACGGATGAACTATGTAACCTCAGACACTAACAGATCCATTCAGATGGTAGGACCAGGATAGACTTGGTCTTTCTCTCTGCCGAAATCACTTAACACCGCTAATGACCTTCGTTGAATTAACCCACTCACTTTACAATAGAGACCACCTTGCCAGAGATATTTGTAGGCAACACTCAACTCAAAACTCCTAGCGTAGTATTTCCAGTACAATCTAGATGGATAGAAGGACGGATGGATACTGAGTACTTCGGCCAAGCCTACATAGCGACCGTGACTCGAAAGCCTGGCTCGTCATTGGATTTGGTTGAACCATCGCGCATCGCGAGTATGTTTGAGGGGCTTTTCCAAACAAAGGGGGCCGAGCTACTCGGAAAAAAAAACACTTTCGGGAAGACCCATCCTGGGTGGCACGAGGAAGGGCATGGCAACAGTGATTTCGAAACGCGCGGCCAGTCATAACGTGGCACAATGGCGAAGGCGTGGCTTGGGGCCCCAGGTAGCTGATTTGACCATGTAACGCCCTCTAATAAACCACCTGCTCTCTCTGGTATGTCATTTCATGTCTCAGGAGGGGAGATGAACGATATTTTCTCGTGAAGGCACGAAGCTTCGTGGTGGTCTGGTGCACGCCAAAGGTGACCCTGCGAACTCGGACCGGCACCCGGGCCCCGATTGCTGACGTAAAGGGAACAAGGCAACAAGTCCGTAAAGGCCGCAACAAGTCCGTATATCACCCAACATCCACTTCTGTTAACAGAAAGCAATGAGTTCGACCGTCTTTTATTATTACTGAGTGCCCTTTTGCAGGCTGAGGGTGTCCATTCGTCGTGGGTGAGTAGAGGCACCTGTGTTGCTTGTATGCCAACAATGCTGGAGTAGGATTAGCATGTCGTTGCGAGAATGTCCGGTCAGGAGCGCCGATTGATGTTTTATCGGCCTTCATATCAGCCTGAGGACAAGATCCGAAGCCAGAAAGACAGGCAGGATACAAGGAACAGCTTGAATAAAGGGTTTATAAATTGGCTCCGCTTGCGGCTCTGGAGCATCGTGATGTTCCTCTTTCAAGGCTCAACTAATAAGTGCGAGGGTGAACAGACATACGTCCGGTTTACCAACTTGTTCCTCTTCCATTTTCGAGACCCCTCTAACAACCTCATCTCATCGTCGCGAATTGCACGCACAGTGGATTTAGATTCCTTTACTTCACGCAAACGGCTTCGTAGAAAAAGTATAGAGAAAGTTCCGTGAGATGAAGAGATGCCAAAGTTATGGACGTTGATGGCAATGATATGAACAAGTGAGTTTTCCCGTTTCTTTATTTTAGCACGTCCTGTAACTTATTATCCCCTCAATTATTCAACTGTGTTTACAACAAAGGTCAATCATACACCCTTCGTAGTAACCGCCTCGGATTTTCCTGGATGGTTCTTGCCTATTATGCCCCCGGTTTCACGACTGACGCGCGAGCGTTCAAATTCAGGATCAGCCGGTGTACGTGCAGATCGATATTGGAGAGTGCTCTGCCCTTCTATTGGGGCGCACGACTGAATCAGAGCCTAACCCGCGCTGCAACAGGACATGCCACTGGCCCCTTTTCCAAACCCGGTCTGCTCCGATAATTGTCTTGCATGGCTAGCGCATCCTTCGTTATCGATCCAAGTGTCGAACGAGGTTGAATCCCGGTTGATCGGCCCACCTGTGCAACCTCATCACCAACCTCATCACCCTCTAGGATGTCAATCCGATGGCCCCGTGCCGCGAACCGCTCACAGGAAAACCTTCGCGTGACCTGCGATCACCCTCGCACACGGCATCCCATTCGACTTGTGGAAACATTCCCTTTCGTCATGTGAACTTACTAGCCTCTGTCTACCACCCATCCCTACTGCCCTGTGATTTCGTTTCCGCTTCCGACTGCTCTTCTGGTTCCAACCAGATACATACTATTCTCGTTTGATTGGATGCTTACAAACTCCGAAAGTCACGGCGACATTGTTGTGATCAACATTGTCCAGCGAGCATCAAATCGGGTCCTTGAAGGGGTAAGTGGCGTCGACCCTACACTGTTACATACTAATGCAGGCACACGATTGTAGTACGCGCGCTCTGAGATTTGCCCGGAGCCGACTTCTGAATCCCCAACGCCCTGACAGAGTTCACAAACTGCGACGATAGGGCAACAACAGTACCCGCACGGACACGAGCACGCAATCACTGTCCTATTTCACCTCATAGAGCGTGCCGGAACGTTCAACTTGATCACTCCAGTTCTTCACTTTTCTTTTCTCGCTCCGGTTCCTCTTCTAGCGCCATGCAACACTCCAGTACTCCACAAAAGCAAACCCTGATTTTCCATTCATGCCCTCATGACTCGAGCATTTAGTTGGATAGTACCCGTACCCTTTACTTAGCGAGATTACGCCGCAAGCGAGCATTGTTTCGTGTCAGTGGCGCCCACTTGGCACAATTAAGAGTATTATTCAATCCCATCCACTCCCCTGAACCCGCTGACCGGCCGCATGCACCCAGTATTGGACCACGAGTTATGTGGGAATTAGTCATTACGGAGCTTCAATGTCGAGAAGAGCTACTGACTGCACACGGTGTTCCGCCGACCGAGCGCTACTCTCTCGTTCGCGCTTGTAATCTTTGGCGCCTGGGCCTATCAAACATCTGCGGCTTGTATCCCGATTAATGGTGAGTTTCCGTACAATAGACTTCATATAGCTCCTTGTACATTTGACTCTGGCCTCCAGGGGCCACGACCCAACAAATGAACCTGGGATTGGTGAAGGGTTAGTCCCCTTAAATGGAGATGTGAAGGTCATTCCGCCGCCGCCTTGAGGGCTGCGGGCTCTCTCTGAGAGCAACCCCGAAAGAATTTTTTGATTCTTCGGGCAAAACTTATACAACTACAAGACGTAAGCGCTTACGCGCTTACCAAGACGAGCTTCCGAAGGACCCGTTTAATAACCATCACATTGGCGTGTAGATGTGTTTTTTCTGGTACAATGTACAGCGTACACTGCCTCAGAACCCGGACCGACTCGGACAGGGAGCGAAGTGTCCTTTTCCCGCGAGACTGACCTGCGACCTAACATATTTTGCATTTAGCGTTGTAAAACGGCATTACCACCAGGATAGTCTCAGTTCTCAACAGTTCGAGGCGAAGTTAATACCACACGGGGCCAAACATTTGGGCGCCTGTTGTAAATGCTATCGCGTCTATTGCTGGCTACGTTGGGGTTCTCCTGTCCCTAAAATGCAACACCGCATGTCTGATTAGAACGACTCTTCGTCCCACGCGCATTTCACGACACTTAAATTTACTCCAAGAGCCCACTCTGCTGGATGACATGTGATTCGCGATGCTCATTTCTACATGGAGACATTTTCCGGGTCCTAACAGTTGTAGTCCTGACCTCTGTGGCTGTCACGTTACTCACCTTCACATCCCAGATACTGTCGCTGTCGGACTGTATGACTGTCAAAAATGGACGCCATTTTTTTTCTTAGAAGACCGGGAGCAAGCTAAGCCACGTTTGCGATAATACTGCTGCAGCAGAGTATTTATAGGGTTCATCAACCCCTAGGATCGTCCCAAACCACCATTACTGGACCTTTGCAAACTATCATTCGCAACGACAACTTGAACAGCAACAATATGGCCGAACAGGGTGAGTGTATCCACTGAGTGTCTAAGACTTTCGATTGTGACGCACGTAACCCGAACAGATTATCCGGTCTTGCTTAACAATCTGCTCCAGGGGCGGCCGAAGGGAAATGTTTCCCACCACCTTCGCTATGTGTTCACCCAAGAGGGTAAAGACGGGGACGCCACACATTTTGCAACGGCTATTTGTGTGTCATGTCCATTGTGTGAAACACCCTTCCGTAGAACTGATCTCCATCTGTAGTCCGCAATCAGTGCTACGGCAAAGGAAAAGGCAGGTCGAAGAATGAGGCCAGGCAAAAGGCCGCGGAGGCGACTTATGAGTTATTTCGGACGAATGGTGTCCCGGAAATGTAAGAGGCCTAGTCAAGCTTCTTTTACTGTAGCCAAGCGGTAGTCTCTCGGTGCCGCAGAATGTCTTGATAAATGTCTATACTTCGAGTGCTGCTACAATGAAGTCGTACTGTGATTGTAACACTTTGAACGGCCTTTGCAAACGTATGATGATGGCGGCAAAGCTAATGAGGTATCTCACAACTAAAAATACATGTTTTCAATTCTATTTGTCCTTACTTCGACGCGTTTAACATTCCTAGCTAATGTCTACACCCCGGCAATCCTGGGAAACCCCCGATCCCTTCGGATAATAGGATGAGGGTAGTAGGCTTGGTCTTGCCACTCCCAGTACCTGTCCAGAACGCATCGTGACAGTGCTTCAAGTCGACACCGTCTCTGTTGATGGTCCGATTCGAATACATCCCACGGCCTGGACTCAGGAAGGTGTATGTATTATGGCCGGCTCGAGGTGAACGCTCTCACTCTCACTGCGGTGACATACGAAGAGAAACTCTTCTTCCCAGAGAGGTCTTTGGACGACTTGGATAAATGGGCTCGGGCTTGTCAGTGGGGCCTGGTTCGATCCTACACGACGAGTCACCCAATGAGTTCAAGGCGACGGTCAAGCCCCTCACTGAGATATGCATGTCCTGTACGCACTAGGGTGAGTGAGTGAGCGTCGCCGCGTCGCATCGGGCGACTAAATGGGGGAAGGGGGAATTTCCGAGTCGGCCAATGGGAAAAGAGCGTAGGTAGGGACGCCGCGGGAGGGCGGCAGATGGCAGATGGGGGCATAGATACGGGTGAAAGTAACGTCCAAATGAAATATATCCGAGTCCTCTTCCTACATGTCGGCCACCGTAGAGAGCTGAGGCCATTGAAAGATAACGCAGAGCTGGGACGTTCAGGCTCGGGACTTGTTGGGGCGGCTGCCATTTACGGTGCAGTACTACCACTTTCAGCCTTTCACCTCGTGATAAGCCATTTTCTCCTTCTTGTCATGCCGCAGGAACGTCTCATGGGAGAGGAGGATAGGGGGTACTGTATGAACGCACGCACGCAACTCCGCACTCGTCGGCTGAGAGGGTCACCAGGGGCGATTCATGGTCAATTCGTAATCAGCCATGTCACGAGTCTCCGAGAAAGTTACTGTAATAGTCGCGCCGTTGCGCCATCTCTCTCTCCGACTGATTCAGACCCCCAGACCAACGGTTCGATCTCTCAGCGTCATTGTTGCTCCATCAATATCAAAATTTTAACGGATAGAGCTAGAATGTACCGTACCATTGAACGGGGATTTTGTGCTGGCTTGACGGGGGAGACTCGAGCCAACCCATGCCGGTCCTGCTTGCCGATTGCACTGGCAGGCGACCAGATATGACGTTTCAACGTCCACGTCGACGAGGCTGAATCAACGAGTTAGAACATCACCGAGTGTCCTTTGAGAAGATGAGGGTTCGCGATCGGTCGTAGGTGAGTGGTCGTGCCTTTGCTGCACTGCGTGTAGGCCAACTCAGCCAAACGTGATGCGCACAGTAACTCCAGGGGGCCGCTGTCCTTCAGAAAGGCGCATGAGAAGTTCCCGAGAAGAATTTCCGAAATTCGATATGTCGTCCCACACAACGACCAGGCAACCAGACAGTCCAACATGCCGCGACTCGGCGCTTTCGAGTTGTTGCCAGGTAGTTACTCGTAAGAAACAGGGTCCAAGTCCAACAAAAGCCCGTCAACCAGGCGCGTAGGGTGATTCTCCTTCAAGGCCGAATGAATAAGTATAAGGAAGAATAGATTGTGCTACCGCCTGTAAGTGTCCTTTCGGCCATTTCTCGACAGATTGCCAGTCCAGTGTTTCAACCTGCTTTGTGGTGCTAGGCTTCTGTCTGCCCTGCACAATTGCGTAGTTATATGGCAAGGAATTATTTTTTAATTTCCAAATCATTGACAGCGCATTGACAGCGCGTGTCGGATTGATACATCTCTGCTATTTACTTGCTGACTTCTTCGCATAGATAAAAAAAAAACGTTTGTCCTTAAGTATGGCACGCCTGCAGCGTCTTCAAAATCTCTTGTGCAAGAACCCGAGGCCTTAGGCTAACGGATGCTGGAATCTGCCCTGCAATCAGCTTACCAGAACTCCCCACAGTTCGTCGGGTTTTACGTATTTTCCCCCAAGTGCTTTGACGCAAAACGTCAGCGTTCCCTGACATGATTTGTACGCACTCTGTTTGTCTGGTCTTCCGCGAGGTCAATGACAGGACAATGTCCTCCGACGTAGAAAATTGCTATATAATAGCACCCAAGTGTTTTACGTTCTTTAAATGTGTCATTCGGGAAATCGTTCTTCATCATCTTTACATTTCTGGAACACATGATTTCATTATGACTGTCTGTGGCCATCAGACCCAAATCATCTTCACCTCGACCCTTCCAGCAGGGGGATTCGGGCCAACAGGGGCTGCAAAATCCACAATATAGTGTGGCGAGAGGACGTAGTAAGGATGGACCGCCTCAGGGAGTACCACCTGTAATAGGGTTCAAGTTATTGAGGATGCAAGAAATTAGTAGGGGGGCAGTGACAAACGGGAACTAATAAGGGGTCCTCGGTCCACTCAACGCACGTGATCACCGTATATGCCCATTGATGTGTTCATCTCACCATTCATCTCACCGTTCCACCACTGTTCCACCTCCTTTGGCTTAAATTGTTCTATTTGGCATTATGGCCGGACACGCGCCTTCAAGCTTCAAGCTTCAAGCCGCGCAGACAGATGTATCTGAACGTATTAAGTAATGTCCAGCTCATGGCAGGAAACACGTCCTCGATTTCTTCAGCCACGTTTACAGTACACTCGACAGTCTCCTCATATGAACACACGCATGCAGCTCCACAAGCGCTAGATAACCAAGCCAGAGTCGTAAACCATAACAGAGTTTGCTGTTATAGTCATGCTCTTGCGTTTTCTCACATTTTGACTCACTCAGACCGACGCTTCGATTCTCAGCACCATTGATCCTCCATCTACGTGAACTGGATAATGCAAGTAGTACCAATAGTAAACCAAGCATAAGCCCGTATACTGCAAGACAGTTGGATGAGGCATATCATGTTGACATTGCCGATTCGGTCATCGATAGCTGAGGCTGAATGGCGTCCAACGTCTACTTCTGTGACCAGCAAAAAACGAGTTCGGCGTTTTCCCATGTCACCAAGTGCCCCGTTAGAGAGCTGAGGGTGGCCCTCGTGTGGTGAGTAGAGACATTTTTGCTGCATTGTACGTACATCAACTTGGCTAAAACGTTGTGGCATGTGTATAGTATCCAGGTCACTGTCGTTTAGAAATTGAATTGCAGAGTAGGATCACTAAGACGCAACGACCGAGCGATCTGACAGACCAGCGGTCACCAATGACGCTCATCACTTTTTAATAGGCCAAGAGCGAATATGACATCAGCCTGCAGGTGGAACCAACCTGCAAGATTTGAAGCCAGGTAGTAAGGATAAAAGGTACAACAGAGGGCCTGTCAACTTGGCGCACGTAATGAATGAGTCTGGAGAAGAACAGATCGCCGACCGTCCTGTAAGTACAGTGCCCTTTCGGTCATTTATTGATACCATAAAATTGCCAGTCTAGAGGCATTTCGAGCCTGCTTTGTGGCATTGTCCTGATTTACTGAAGCGCACAATGAGCGAGTTGTCTGGCAAGCAATTCATTCGTTCTTTTTATTTCCAGACAGCGCTGTTCAACTTTTACATTCTGTCATTTACATTCTTCGCTGACTTTTTCGCATGGACCAATTTGATGTTCGGTCTTTTAAGCATTGCCCGACTGCAGCATCTCTTTCATCTTTTTCGCAAGAGGCCTAGCGGATTCTGGGTTCTGCCCAGTCATCAGGTTTCCGGAACAAACAACCTTCGGCTGTGGATGCACATCTAGCTCAATGGAAGGTCGAAAAAATAACAGGAATGGTACGAACGTCCCAGGGCTTATCCGCTTTCTCGTAGGTTCCCCCGAGTAATCTGATGCGCTTTTCGATGGAGAAAGGTATGCCCTATTCTCTGTTGGAAAAGACACATATTGACTGACATTTCCGACTCACATTCAGTCTACCAACTTGATGTTCTTCGTCGTCCGAGAATGCCGTAGCGTGTTTGCCGTTGAAAATAGACGCTCCGTCGGTTCTCGTGGCATAAACAAGGGCACTTGATATCCATTTCAGCCGGTGCTCGTGGAGGTAAGAAATATGCACCTGTCTACTTACGCAGGGCCATGACAGACGGCACTAACAAGCTTTCCCGAGCGGTAGAACTAGAAGAGGTATAAGAAGTCAGAGTTCTCTGACGAGATTTGTGCGTACTTTTTCCGCCAGTTCAATGTTTGGGCGGTACTCCGGGAGGTCAATGACAGGACCACGTCCACCGATGTAGTAGATTGCTACATAGTCATCGAAATTGACATCACGCAATTTCTTTGCATTCTCGAGAAGAGACTGGGCCTTCGAATCCTTGAGGAAGCGCTGACATTCTTCATCGTCTTTATATTGCTAAAACAGATGGTGTAAGCATGGCTGTATGTGGCCATCGGAACAGTATTCACGTTTTCGCTAGAAAGGTCCATCGTAGGATTTGGACCACCAGGAGCACCAAAGTCTATGGTGAAGTGCGGCGACAGGACGTAGTAAGGGTGGGCCGCCTCAGGAAGGTACCAACCCTGTGATAAAGCCATTAAGGATGCATCGCAAGAACCAAGTAGGGTGGTTGGTTACCGTCTGGTCACCCCGCAGTGACTGTGAAGCAGATGTGAAGACGAATAAAATGCGCTGGGACATCATGATGTTGGGGTTTTACGGTTTTACAAGAAAGCAAGAGAAGGCGGAAACTCCCTACATTTTTAAACTGTTGAGAAAGGGGTCCTAGAATTGATGCAAGGACCCCTTTCGACCCTTTCGATCTCGAAATATTTTCGAGGAGAGGAGGATGTGTTCTAGGTTGACCTACTATTTGCGTCCGACCGT
>Ga0137362_10003214_pt1 | contig 10883 bp, 9 predicted proteins | sample MadtaG_2_FD_104801 | JGI IMG/M metagenome (GOLD analysis project Ga0137362, IMG submission 104801) | Vadose zone soil microbial communities from Angelo Coast Range Reserve, California, USA - Mad1_100_16 metaG | ecosystem: Environmental > Terrestrial > Soil > Vadose zone | place: USA: California... | reverse complement strand
CGCCCCCTCCCAGGTCGTGATGAGCCGCTGGGTGTCGAGGCTCCCGGCCCTCTTCATCACGTCGGCCGCCCAGAGGATCGCGTAGTGGCAACGGGCGATCGTGAGGTCGGGGTACTTGTAGGAGACCGGCGCGTCGGGGTAGCGCGCGCGCCAGGCCCGGACGAATTCCCGGTTCTCGGGCGTGTCCACCGTGCTCAGATAGGCGTCGGCGGTCACGTGCCCGAGGGCCGCCTGGCCGACCGCCTGGAGCACCACCGGATCGTTGAGGAAGTAGTTCCCGACCTTCACCTTCCAGCCGAGCGCCGCCCCCTGCTGGAGGAGGAGCCGGAGGTCCTGGCCCCAGTCGCCCGTCATCACGACCTCGGCCCCGGAGGCCATGATCTTCGTGATGTAGGGGCCGAAGTCCTGGACCTTCTGGAGCGGGTGGTACTCCTCGCCGATGATCTCCTGGCCCGCGGACTTGATCCGGTCGAACTTCTTCTTGAAACCGTCCGCGGCGGCCCGGCCGAAGTTGTAGTCCTGGTTCAGCAGGTAGAACTTCCCGTACTTCCGAGGCGCCAGCCGGCTGAAGTAGACGGCGAGCTCGCCCGAGTGCATGTCGGTGTTCAGACAGCACCGGAAGGTTGTCTCGAAGAACTCCTCGCCGGTCAGCTCCCGCGCCTCGGTCCCGGTCGAGCAGAAGACCTTCCGGTGCTGGGTCGCGACCTGCGAGACCGCCTTGGCGATGTTGGATCCGGTGTTGACGACTAGGAAGTCCACCTTGTCGCCGAGGACGAGATCGTTGGCCCGCCGGGTGGCGACGTCGGGCTTCAGCTCGCTGTCCGCCACCACGACCTCGAGCGTCCGGCCGAGCACCCCTCCCGCCGCGTTCACGCGCTCCGCGGCGAACCGGAAGGCGGCGATGTTGTTGTCGCCGATGTACTTCACCGGCCCGCTCTGCGGCTCCACGATCCCGAGCTTGATCGGCCCCGTCTGGGACCATCCGGGCCGAGTGATGACGAAGGGGCCCGCGGCCGCTCCCGCCGCGACGGTTCTGACAAACGTTCGCCGGGTCACCTGTCGGTCCATCGACGCCTCCTTCATTCGAGAATGAGCGCTAAACTTCGAGGTACTGCTTCCGGACCGCTGCGCTCGCCTCGAGCTCCGCGACGCTCCCGGCGAACACGACCTGCCCTTTGGACATCACGTAGACCCGCTGGGCCAGCGCGAGCGCGGTCTCCATCGACTGCTCGACCAGCAGGATCGGCGTGCCGGCCCGGCGGACCTCGAGGACGATCTGCTCGACCTGCTCGACGAGCATCGGCGCCAGCCCCTCGGTCGGCTCGTCCAGCAGGAGGAGCTCGGGGTTGCCCATGAGGGTGCGCCCGATCGTCAGCATCTGCTGCTCCCCGCCCGAGAGCGAGCCCGCGCGCTGGCGCTGGCGCTCGCGGAGCCGCGGGAAGAATACGTACACCCGCTCGAGCGTCCAGACGGCGTCGTCACCGCGCGAGGCGCGCTTACGCCCCATCAGCAGGTTCTCCTTCACCGTGATGGTCGGGAAGATCCGCCGCTCCTCGGGGACGTAGCCGAGTCCGAGGCGCGCGATCCGGTGGGCCGGCCAGCCCCCGATCGAGGTCCCTTTGAACGCCACCCGGCCGCCCGACGGCGCGACCAAGCCCATGATGCTCTTGAGCGTGGTTGACTTCCCGACCCCGTTCCGCCCGAGGAGGCAGACGATCTCTCCGTGGTCTACCCCGAGGCTCGCGCCGTGGAGGATGTGCGACTTGCCGTAGTGGACGTGGAGGTCACTCACCTCCAGCAACACTGGCCTTCCTCCCGAGGTAGGCGCGCCGCACCTCGGCGTTGGCCCGGATCGCGTCGGGAGGGCCGGACGCCAGGACCCGGCCGTAATGGACGACGCTGATCCGGTCCGCGAGGCTGAAGACCACGTCCATGTCGTGCTCGACCATCACGAGCGTCTTGCCCTCGGTCACCCGGCGGATGAGGCCGATGGCCTTGCGGGTCTCCTCGCTGTTGAGTCCGGCCGTCGGCTCGTCGAGCATGACGAGGTCCGGGCGCGCGGCAATCGTGAGCGCGATTTCGAGCTCGCGCTGCTCGCCGTAGGAGAGCGCGCTGGCGGGCGTGTCGCGCCGCGCCGCGAGCCCGAGGAGCTCCAGCACCGCCGCCGTCTCCCCGGCGGCGGCGGCGTCGCGGTCCAGGATCGACCACGCGTCGAGGCAGAGGCGGCGACAGACGACCGCGCTCTGGACGTTCTGGTAGACGCTGAGCCGGGGGAAGGTGTTGATGATCTGGAAGGAGCGCCCGATGCCGAGGCGCGCGATCCGGTGGGGCGACTGTCCCGTGATGTCCCGACCACGGTAGAGCACCCGGCCGCGGCGGGGCGCGTAGCGGCCGGTCACGATGTTGAAGAGGGTCGACTTGCCGGCGCCGTTGGGCCCGATGATCGCGTGCCGCTCACCCTCGCGGACGTCGAGCGAGATTCCCGACAGGACCTGGAGGCCGGCGAAGTCGTGGTGAATGTCGCGGAGCTCGAGCGCGCTCACGCCGCCCTCCCGGCCGCGCCGCCGGTCGGCCGTCGCCAGCTCCCCCGCCCGCCGACGAGCCCGGTCAGCCCCTCGTGGGCGAACAGGATCATCAGCACGAACGCGAGCCCGATGAAGAAGGGCCAGTTCTCGGTCGTCTTGGACAGCCAGTCCTGGAAGACGATGTAGAGGGCGGCGCCGAAGAAGGGGCCGAGGAAGGTGCCGGTCCCGCCGAGGACGGCCATGAACACCACGACCGTCGAGGTCTGGAGGTCGAGGGCCGAGGGGGAGACGAGCCCCTGGAAGGCCGCGAACAGCGCCCCGGCGACCGCGGCGAGCGTGGCCGCCACCATGAACACGATCAGTTTGGTCGCGTAGACGTTGTAGCCGAGAAACGCCGCGCGCTCGTCGTTCTCGCGCATCAGGACGACCGCGTTGCCGAGCGGCGTGCGCGTGAAGCGCCAGGCGGCCGCCAGGCACAGCAGCACCACGGAGAGCGCGAGCCAGTAGAAACCCGGCGCCTCGCCGAGCCGGAGCGCCCCGAGCCCGGGGACCGCGAGGTCGCGTCCTTGGACGATGAGACCGTCGTCGCCCCGGGTCAGGGCCCGCCACTTGAACGCCACCGCGAAGAGGAACTGGGAGAAGGCGAGCGTGAGGAGGGCGAAGTACGTCCCACGGAGGCGCACGCAGAAGGCGCCGATCCCGAGCCCGGCGGCGGCGCCGCTCAGCGCGGCGAGGCCCAGGGCCCCCAGGAACGGCAGGCGCGGCAGGTGGTTCAGCGCGAGCCCGAGCGTGTAGCCGCCGACGCCAAACGTGGCGGCGTGACCGAAGGAGAGGAGGCCCGCGTAGCCGAAGAGCAGGTTGAACGAGACGGCGAAGAGCCCGAAGTAGAGGATCTCGATCACGATCCGGAGCCGAAGGGTGTCGACGAGCCACGGCAGCGCGTACAGGACCGGCACCAGGACGAGCGCCACCGACAGTCGCGACCGCCTCATCCCTTCTCCCCGAAGAGTCCCTGGGGGCGGAGGATCAGCACGGCCGCCATCAGCAGGAACTCGAACACCATCGCGAACTCGGGGAACCAGAGGATCCCGAAGGACTGGAGCTCGCCGATCATGAGCGCGGCCAGGAGCGCGCCGAGCAGGGAGCCGAAGCCGCCGATGACGATCACCACGAAGAGATCGACGAGGATCCCGACGCCCATCGACAGGTCCGCCTGGACGAACGGCGCCGCGATCACGCCGGCCAGCGCGGCCAGCGCGGAGCCGCTGCCGAAGACCCCCAGGGACACGAGGGGGGTGTTGATGCCGAGCGCGCTGACCATCTGCGCGTCGGACACCGTCGAGCGGATGATGATGCCGACCCGCGTCCGCAGCAGCGCCACCGCCATCCCGAGGCAGATCAGCGCCGAGACCCCGAGGATGAAGAGGCGGTAGACGGGATACTGCCCGCCGAGGAACGGGACCGAACCGGCGAGTGCCGGCGGCATCGGCACCTGGAGGGTGTAACTGCCCCAGACCCACCGCGTCGCCTCGCTGACCATATAGAAGAGGCCGAAGGTCAGCAGGAGCTCGTAGGCGTGACCAAAGGCGTGGATCCGGCGGAGGAGGAAGCGCTCGACCAGCATCCCGAGCCCTCCGACGAGGAGCGGGGCCACCGCCAACGCGAGCCAGAAGCTCCCGGTCAAGTGTACGACCGTCCAAGCGAGGTAGGCCCCGAGCATGTAGAACGCCGCGTGGGCGATGTTGAGGATTCCCATCATGCCGAAGACGAGCGTCAGACCGGCCGAGACGAGGAACAGCAGCATTCCGTAGACGAGGCCGTGCAACCCCTGCGTCGCGTAGAGCCCCCAGGACATCCCGGACTCCCGATCACACGAGCGGATCGTAGTTGAAGTACTGGCCCGAGGTCTCGAGGGGCACCAGATGGTGGCCGAGCGTGCCCATGAACATCTCGGCGAGCCGCTCGGGCGTCCAGCCCGCGTCGTGGTGGATCCGGGTGACCGGCCGCATATGGCCGAAGAGCATGATCTCCTTGCCCCGGACCCCGAAGACCTGGCCCGAGACCTCGCGCGCCTCGTCGCTCGCCAGAAAGGCGGCGAGCGGCGCGACGTGCTCGGGCCCCATCTTCTTGATCTTTTCGACGCGCGCCTTCTGCGCCTCCGTTTCGGTCGGGATGGTGCCGATCATCCGCGTCCAGGCGAAGGGCGAGATGCAATTCGCGGTGACGTTGTAGCGGGCCATATCGAGCGCCACGATCTTCGTCAGTCCGACGATGCCCATCTTGGCCGCGGCGTAGTTGGCCTGGCCGACGTTGCCGACGAGGCCGGAGGTGGAGGTCATGTTGATGAAGCGGCCCGACTTCTGCTCCCTCATGTAGGGCGCGGCGGCTCGGGTCACGGCGAAGGTGCCCTTGAGGTGCGTGTCGATGACCGCGTCCCACTCCTCCTCGGACATGTTGAAGATCATGCGATCGCGCAGGATGCCGGCGTTGTTCACCACGACGTCGATGCGCCCGAAGCGGTCGAGGGCGGTCTGGACGATCCGGGCGCCGCCGGCCATCGTCGCCACCGAGTCGTAGTTGGCCGCCGCCTCCGCGCCGAGCCTTCGAATCTCCTCGACGACTTGGTCGGCCGGCGCCCGCGCGCTCCCCGAGCCCGACTCGGACCCGCCGTAGTCGTTGACGACGATCCGCGCGCCATGGCGCGCGAGAAGGAGGGCGATCTCCCGCCCGATCCCCCGCCCGGCGCCGGTCACGGCTCCGACCCTGCCCTCGAGCATCGCCATCGTGTGCCCCCTCGGATCGCGCCGGCGTCGAGCGCGGTCGATCTCGGCCTTCCCGGGCCTCGCGCAGGCTCGCGTCGGTGCGGGCTCCGAGCGCGGGCGCCGGCGCGCGCGTTGCCCGCGCATCGTGACCGCCCGGACGGCCGGCAGAACGTACCACATTGAATGAGGCCAGCACCAGGACGAACCTGGGCGAACCACCTCGACCTCGGCAAGGCTTCAACGACCCCCTGTCAGGAGGGTGTTCGTGGCGTGCTCTGGTTCTGGCCTGGGTTGACAGCAGAGTGTCGCGGCGCGAACGCAGCAAAGGGGACGATCTGCACGTTCTTGGAGTAGCCCGATGTCATCCCACTTCGGACGCCCAACGACGAGTAGCGCCTGGCGACAGGTGTTAGATCTGCGGAGAATCGGCTATGGCGCGGGAATACATCCTCGGGAGCGGCGACGAGAATTGCTTCAAGATCGGCCGAGCAGCCGAAGCCCACAGGTCTACATGAAAACCTTCGGCAAGGTCGCTACTGAACTCGCCGCCTCGCCGCGCGTGCGGTTGTCAGGAGAGCTTCGGATCCCCGGTGCTCTAGGTTCTCCGTGCGATTGCCTGACCCGCGGTCGCGCACGTCACGCGCGCCCGCCCCACCGGGCAGGGCATCGGCTACGCCCCCAACCCTCAGTCAGCGCCGGGAGTTCCTAATCCACTCCCCCGAAGGTGGCAGTGACAGAGCGATTCGACGTCATCGTCACGGTGCAGGGGCCGATGAGGTTGGAGCAATCGCCGCTCCAGCCCGCAAAGAGGGCGAGGGTGTCCGGCGTCGCCGTCAGCGTCACCACCGTCCCGCTGTCGTAGGTGGCCACGCACGTGGGCCCGCAGTTGATGCCGCCATCGCTCGAGGTCACCGTGCCGCCGGCCGAGACAAGGCTCACCTTACTCACCGTGAGGGTGAACCGCTGGACGTTGAACGTGGCCGTCACCGACCGCGCCCCACTCATCGTCACCGTGCAGGTCGTGCCGGAGACCCCAGCGCATCCGCTCCAGCCACCAAAGGTCGACCCGCCACTCGCACTCGCCGTCAGCGTCACCAAAGTCCCGCTATCGTAGGGGGCCGCACACGTGGGCCCGCAGCTGATGCCGCCATCGCTCGAGGTCACCGTGCCGCTCCCCGTCCCGGCTTTGATGACGGTGAGGGTGACCCGCTGGACGTTGAATGTGGCCGTCACCGACCGCGCTCCACTCATCGTCACCGTACAGGTCGGGCCGGAGACCCCATCGCATCCGCTCCAACCAGCGAAGACGGAGCCTTGGCTCGGCGTAGCGGCCAGAGTCACGGTCGTCACGCTATCGTAGGTGGCCGCGCACGTGGGCCCGCAGTTGATGCCGCCATCGCTCGAGGTCACCGTGCCGCTCCCCGTCCCGTCCTTGCTGACCGTGAGCGCGACGCCCTGCTGCAGGTTGAACGTGGCCGTGACCGACTTTGACCCACTGCCTAGCGTCACCGTGCAGGTCGCGCCGGAGACCCCAGCGCATCCGCTCCAACCAGCGAAGACGGAGCCTTGGCTCGGCGTAGCGGTCAGAGTCACGGTCGTCCCGCCCCGATAGCTCGCGATACAACTCGTCCCGCAGTCGATCCTCCCATCCGTGCTGGTGACCGTGCCGTCGCCCGTCCCCGTTTTGTGGACCGTGAGGGTGAACTTCGCCTGCGTTGAGAGCCCGAAGACGCTGAGACTGCTCTGCGTACCGACAAACACTTTGCCGTTCGCGACGGTCGGCACGGCAAACTTCACGCCGCCATCCAGTTGATCGGCCGGCACCTGACTGCTGGCGTAGAGCTCGCGCGAGAGATCGAGCGCGTCATAGGCGTGCAGGACCGCTGTGCTTGAATTCACCTCCAGCGCCCACACAATCGCGTTGGTCGACCCGTTTGCCGACACACTAGGGGTCGAGCCCGGGTAACCGAACTGGGTCGTCGATTGGGAAACTGGCGAAAGAAACCCGTCCCCTAGCTCGAACGCTTTGAGGACGTCCCCGACTCCCTGATAGTACACACGAGTGTTGAAATACGCGGGCGCACCGAACGAAGGGGACCCCAACGGCGTCACCTGCACTACGTCGTCACAGGTCGTGCCACACCGCTGGTATGCGCCCAGGTCATCGCGATCTATCAGGTAGATCGAGCCTTCCTTCCCGGCGGCCGCCATGAGATGCGGGCGGGCCCCTGGTTGGTCCGGCAGCAGTAGCACCCCTCCCGATCCGAGGTCCTGATCGTTCGCTGCCAGGGCGTCCTGGTTCGACGGGGTGAAAAAGTCGGCCACCGTCAGGTCGATGCCAGTCGCGAGCTTGAGCACGCTGTCCCCGTAGGCAGGAGCCTGGGAACCTGTGACATCAAACGTCCCGTTGCCCGTCGACAGGTAGATGGCGCCGTTGCCGTCCGCCGCGAGGCCTGCGCCGCTCATCCAGATCCCACCCAAGCCGCCGTTCGGCGTCGTGTTGAACACGGCGACTTGCTGCAAGGTCTGTGCATCGTAGCCGATGACCCAGCCGTGATACGGACACACATCGCCGTACGAAGCCCATGCAACGTAGACCACGCCGTTCGACAGCAAGAGGCCGGGTCGCTGGTTCGCCCGCAGCGAATTGAAGGAGACGTTGGTGCCCCCATCGGCGGTGCCGACGACGGAGGGGGCCACGACGTAGGTGTAGTTTCCTAGACTGCACGGATCGCCCCCGGCAAAGATGGTGTCTCCGATCACTATGGGGCCGCCAAACTTCTCGGCCCCTGTCGCGATGTCGAGGGCGTGGAGCCGCTGCACGTAGTGGGAACCGTCCCCTAACACCTCCTTGGTCGTCGCCACCACCTACAGCGTGCCGGTACCCCCGTCGATGACGGGCGTCCCCGTGATCCCGATCTCAGGCCCAATGTCGTTGTTTCCGACATCGGCCGGCGGGACCGGGGTGATGCCATTCGCCGGGTCAATAAAACTGACCTGCCAGAGTTGGCCGACGCTCGCGTCGTCGGCGTCGAAGGCGTAGACACTGTCGTGTTCGGTGGCGACGAACGCCACGTTGTGAACTCCCTGACTCGGTAGGTTCACGTTCGCCACGTAGAGCGGCTGCGCGTAGACGTACCCGGCCACCGGATATGGGAACAGTCGCCCAAACGTGTCGGGAGCCACGTTGCCCGGGGTCAGGATCGTCTCCCCGAGATTCTGCCCCGTGCGAGCGTTGTCGTTGTGATACGTCAGGACTGCGACCTGGGCCCTCGCGGCTTGTCCGCTCAGCAGGGTGCAGCCGAGGGTGCCGAGCGCGGCGAACCAGACCCTCCGAAACGGAACCTTCTTGAAGCGTCGACCATCGACCGAGGCGGTGCGCATGGCGGTCCCCTCGCTGGGTCAACCCCGACCACCATGGCCGGAGTCCCGTCCGTACTCCGGGCGCTATCGTTACCCGCGAGAGGGGAACGGAACAATCCGAAAAGGCCCGGATTCGACGCAGCGGGGAAATCCTCACGAAGTGCCCCATGGAAACCCTCGCATCCGCGTGCCCCGCCGTCGCGGGGCGCTTCGTCCAGCACGACTCGTCCCTCTGCAGCAGAGCTTCCTTCGGCAGGCCCTGGCGAAAGGGACACGCGCGTGACCTGAGAGGTCCGTCGCAAAAGCGAGGCTCAGCTCTTCGGCGCAGCTCGTGGGTTCGTCGCCCGCCTTCCTGCTGCTGCCCAAGGGTGAGCCATCTGGGACCTGTGCTTCGTGCTGCGGCGGCCGGGGCGGCCTCCGCTCGGCCCGCTACCGGCGCCGGGGCTCGAGGGCGGCGACGTAGGCGGCGCCGAGGACGAACACGATCATCGTGTAGTAGACGAACATCACGAAGGCCACCAGCACGCCGAGCGGCCCGTAAATCTGGTCGTAGAGCCCGACCCGTCGGATGTAGAGGCGGAAGACCTGCTTGGCGGCCTCCCAGAGGACGCTCGTGAGCAGCGCCCCCGCGAGGGCGGCGCCCCTCCGAACCCGCCGGTCGGGCAGGTAGCGGTAGACGAGGTAGAACATCGCGGTCGACAACAGCACGCTGAAGCCGACGCTCGAGTAGCGGAGCCACTCGCCCGAGACCTGGCCCTGCTCGGCCAAGAAGGTCTTGAACAGGCCGAAGAGGTCGGCGACGACGATACTCGTGACGAAGAGGGGCGCGATCAGGAACACGAGCACCGTGTCGAGGGTGATACCCCGGAGGAAGCTCCGCGTCGGGCGGACGCCGAAGAGCCGGTCGAGCACCAGCCGGATCGCGGTGAAGAGCTGCGTCGAGAACAGGATGAGGACGGCGGTTCCGAGGACGCCCGACAAGGTCCGCGTGTGCATGATCCGGAGGAGCGCGCGCGCGATCTCCCGGCGGTAGACGGGAAAGTTCCGGGTGAGCTGGTCCACGGCGGCCGCCGTCGCCGTCTCGCGGCTCAACACGAAGCCGGTGACCGATACGACGAGGAAGAGCAGGGGGATGACGCAGATGAGAAAGTAAAAGGACAGGCCGGCCGCCAGGAAGAAGCCTTGGTTCGCGAAGAAGCTCGAGACCGCCCGGCGAAGACCGCCAATCACATCTTCAACCAGCCCAGCGTGGCTTCTGTGGGGCCGCTCGGGACGTACTCGAGCCCCACCGCGCCCGAGTAGCCGGCGCCCGCGAGCGCCCGGAAGAAGAAGGGGAAGTTGATCTCCCCGGTGCCGGGCTCGTGGCGGCCGGGGACGTCCGCCACCTGGACTTGCCCGATCCAGGCGAGGTTCTTCGTCACGGTTTCCGTCAGGTTGCCTTCCATGCGCTGCATGTGGAAGCAGTCGTATTGGAAGCGGACGTTGGGCTGGTTGACTCGGCGCAGGACCTCGAGCGCGGCCGCCGAGGTGGTCAGCGCGTAGCGCGGATTGTCGAAACGGTTCAGCGCCTCCACGAGGATCGTCACGCCGGCCGACGCCGCCGCCGGCGCCGCCTTGCGGAGGTTCTCGACGATCGTCTCGTGCTGGACGGCCTCGGGGACACCGGGCAGGAGGTTGCCGGCCATGGCGTTCATGCGCCGGACGCCGAGGCGCCGCGCCGTCTCGAGCCCCTCGTCGAGGGCGCGCCGCAGCCGCTCGGCCTGCGCGGGGTCGTTCAGGTAGCCGCGAGCGCCCCCCTTGAAGTCGCCGACGTCGAAGTTCAGCAGCACCAGCTCGAGGCCGTGACGGTCCAGCTCGTGCTTGACGCGGTCGACCGGCGTGTCGCCCAGGAACTGGACCTCCACCGCGCGGAAGCCGGCGGCCCGGGCGCGGGCGAACCGGTCGACCAGCGGCGCGTCCGTGAACAGCATGGACAGGTTCGCCGCGAACGTGAGCCCAACGGGACCGGCACTCACAGAAGCCCTCGCACGAGACCACCGTCGACCTGGACGGTCAGGCCGGTCACGTAGGACGCGCGCTCGGAGGCGAGGAAGACGACCATGTTCGCGAACTCCTCGGGGGTACCGATGCGGCCGAGCGGCACCTCCTTGGAGGTCATCGCGAGGTAGTCCTCGACCGTCTTGCCGCTCTGCTTGTGGCCGGAGAGGAAGCGGTCGGTCATGATGCGGCCCGG
>Ga0137362_10003211_pt1 | contig 10890 bp, 13 predicted proteins | sample MadtaG_2_FD_104801 | JGI IMG/M metagenome (GOLD analysis project Ga0137362, IMG submission 104801) | Vadose zone soil microbial communities from Angelo Coast Range Reserve, California, USA - Mad1_100_16 metaG | ecosystem: Environmental > Terrestrial > Soil > Vadose zone | place: USA: California... | reverse complement strand
GGCGCTCCAGAACGCTCGTATCCCCAGAAAGGCGAACGGAACCGCGGCGAGGAATCCAACGTCAGCCAGAGATGGATACGGCGTGGGGATGTTCAGGCCGACCTCGAAGTAGGACCACGCGATCTCGCCTGCCGCCCACAGTCCGGTCGAGATGCTCATCAGCGCCCAGGCCAACCTGTCTCTGCCCGTAGAGCGTGTCGACGCCCATGCACATGCAGCGGAGGCGAGCGCCGCCGCCACCGCCTCGCCGATGTCGTCTACCGCTGTGACTCCTTGCGGGCCGAGGAGCAGGTAGCGGATGTCGAGGGCATAGACGATCGACACGATCGCGACCGCCGCCACGGCGATGGCGAAGGTCCTCTGCCGGCGGTCCCACGACGCCCACGTGCTCATTTGACGAACAAAAGTTAAGCAGCCCGCGCGGCCGATTCATCCGTCTAATCGGCCCTTCGGTAGAATCATCCGGCTGAAGCCCGGGCGGCTGGCGGAACTGGTAGACGCGCACGTTTGAGGGGCGTGTGAGGTAACTCATCCGGGTTCGAGTCCCGGGTCGCCCACCATCGAACTCATGCTGGCTGCCCACGATCGCGATGGTGCCGGGCGGTGCGGCCGCCGCCGCCAAATCGCCTATCCCGATGGACGGCGCAAGAGGCGGTCGAATAAGCCGCGCTTGGCTTCCGGCAGCCGGATCTCAATCGCCACAGGCCCGTCATCTGGCTGTGGCTCGTTAGACGCGTACATGTAAGTCAGTCCGTCATTGCCTCTCACGCTGACGCATATGAACGCGCCGTCGGTCCATCGGTAGCTCGCAGAAACCATGAACACTTTCTTCGGCACCTTCAGGGTGTCCTCGAACTTCGTAATGGTCCCGAACGACAGGTTCACGGGACGGCCGAGAAAGGCAAGTGACGGCGGCCTCCACTGCGCCGCCGGCGGCGTCAAGTCGCCTCGGAATGGGAGTTCAAACACTCTGTGCGCCCAGTAATCGCTCTCGGCCCAACCGACTGCGACCACTAGTTCGCCATTTTCGCGGAGAGGATTGGTGATCAGATACAGCCCGCCGCCCACCACGGACGTCCTGTCGCTGATTCGTTCCGATGGTGGAAAGCTACTTCTTGGCGACCAGCATTGTCTCCTCAGGAGCGCCTTGAGTTGAGTCGCGTCAGCAGTCATCGATCGATAACTGAATTGTGTGAGTTACGATCAGCCAATCGCGAACGTCACGCTCCTGCTGGCATCGGACTCCACCGACCCGCCCACGGAGTATGAACCGCCAGACGGACTTCTTGGAGCGAACTACTCGATTCCGCTTCTTTGGCTATCCCTGTTCAGCTCTGTTCAGATTGTTTCTTGGCCAGGCACGCTCGACGCGGCGTCGTCGTATGCAGCTGCGACCGGCCATCGCGATACATGCATCACTCGCAGTCGCAGCCGCCTAGAGGAATGGAAGCGGCGCTGGCCTGAGACGTTCAACGTTCTCGGTCCAGCCTGGACGGACTTCATCAATGCCAGGCCAGAGCAATTTCTCGCGATCTGGACGGAGGAACTCGCTGAGATGTCCGCGTCGGCCGAGGAATGGCTTGGCACTTTCAGGTCGCATCTGGAAGCTCTTGACGAACCCGACGAGCCGGCGTTCGTAGAAGTGTTAGCGCAGAGCTACCTGGAGATCGACGCGGATGGTAGGCGACTCGCGGGCACGAGTGAAGGTCCGATCGGCCTGCTGGCCGGTGGCTACTCATGGGGAGTCCATGCGCCGTGGGAGACCAGTTGATCTGCCGGACAGGCTTATTGCCGAATCCGGCACCCGGCCAGACAAAACGAGACGGGTGGTGGGCGGTTGGAGTCCTGGAGCATGGCGAGCAGGTCCAGGCCGCATTCTGGTGTGAGCAGCGGCTGTTCTGGCTCGTCTACTGGTTGATCGAAGAGCTCCCGCTCGGCGAAATCATCTTCATGTCACTCCGACACCGATATTTCGCGGCTCTCACCGACCGCCGTCTCATCCTCATGGGCTCGTCAGGCATGCATAAGCCGATTCCGGGCAAGCTGGAGTCCCTGCAGCGGCCCACGATCCAGACGACGAACTTCCGCAAATGGCTGGGCGGCGGCATCAGCCTTGATCTGATGGCCAACGGCACGCTGCGCCGCTTCAAGGTGCCCAGGTCGCAGAGCGCGCAGGCGGAGGCCGTGCGCAGCCTCGGCGCCGCGTAGCCGCTCCTCGAGGATCAAGGCCCGGACCTCGCAGACACGCACCGCTAACGGCACGCCCACGGCAGCGCTTGCCATCACACTAATCGCGTGACCGAGGAGGGTAGGGAGCTCGACCCCGCAACCGAGTTCCGGCAGCTTTACGACCAGCAGTACCTCTCGGTCTACCGCTCCATTCGCGGTGTGGTCCTGGAGCCGTCGGCCGCCGAAGACCTGACCCAGGAGACCTTCGTCCGCGCCTACCGGGCACGCCATCGCTACACCCCAACGGCTCCGCCTGGCGCCTGGCTTCGAAGGATCGGGATCAACCTCGCCATCTCTTACCTGCGCCGCCAGAAGCTGGCCCGCGTGTTGCCGGCCCGCCTCTACACCCCGCCCGATCGGCGTGACTATGACCGCGCCGAGGCCCGGGACGTGGTCACCAAGGCGCTCGCCACCCTCAGCCCGAAGCTGCGCGCCGCGATCGTGCTCCACTACTACGACGGGCTGACCCGGGACGAGATCGCAGCCGTGCTTGGAGTGCCTGCCGGGACGGTGGCTTCCAGGATCGCCAAGGCGGTGGCGATCATGCGGAAGTCGCTGGGAAGCGATCAAGACCTGGGGCCGGAGCGTTCGACTAGTGAAGGTGCCCTACGTGGACGATAAACCCACCCGGGGAGGGTTTCGTACACCCTCCGACGACGACCTTGGCCGGATGATCCGGAACACGGTCGAATCGTGGAGGCCGCAGCGCGGCCCAGACTGGTCCGGCGTCCTCATCCGGCTCGCCAACTCGGGTCCGCCCCCATGGCTGCTGTACACCGCCGCCAGCGCCGCCCTGGTCGTGATCCTGCTCGTGGCCTTCCTGGTCGGCTCGGCGCTCCAGATCGGCGCTCTCGGGCCGCAGCCGGTGCCCTCGAACCTGCACTAGGCGAAGAAGGGGACCTCCAGGCCGAGGCCCCGCTCCCGCGCGGCCGGTATCACCACCGAGGCCGCGGCGAGGTCCCAGATCGCCAGGCCGTGCGACTCGAACAGCGTGATGCCCGGCTCGTCGGGTGCGTGCCAGTTGCCCACCAGCACCGAACCGAGCTCGATCGCACGCTCCCAGTCGAACTTGCCGGCCGCCTGGGCGCGGATGAGGTCGCCGCTCTCGAGCTGGGCTGCGGCGAGCTGGTCGACGACCACGGTGCGGGCACGCGCGACGAGGTCGGCGGGGATCTCGGCCTTGTGGGGGAAGTTGGATCCAGCCGCGACCACGAGCGCATGCGGCTCCACCCAATCGGCCTCGATCACCGGCTCGGCGCTCGTGGTCATCGTGACCACGACGTCCGCGCCTCGAACCGCGGCCTCGGCCGTTTCCGCAGCGGTCGTCCGCACGCCCAGCTCCGCCTGACGATCGCGCGCAAAAGCTTTCCTGCGCTGTGCGTCGCGACCGAAAACGCGCAGCGCTTTGATCTCGCAGACCCTGGACAGCGCCAGCACCTGCGTGGCGGCCTGCTTGCCGGTGCCTATGATCGCCACCTCGACCGGCGCTTGTGGCCGCAGCGCCTTCACCGCCACCGCGGTGGCGGCCCCAGTTCGGTACGCACCCATGTGTTCGGCCTCGACCAGAGCTTGCAGGCTGCCGTCGAGCCCGAAGATCGAAACCAGAAATCGAGCCCCGCCCGCGGCGACCGAGTAGGCCTTGACGCCAGTGCACCGCCCGCCGGGATAGGTCGCGAACATCACGTTGAGCAGGCCGCCTGGGGCGAAGGCCCGGCGGCGAGGCACGTTCTGGGCGACACCCTCGCCAAGCTCGCGCATCGCCATCTCGACGGCGCCGATCACCGTATCGATGTCCAGAACCTGACTTACGTCCGTCTCACGCAGCACGAGGGTCATGGCGGGGAGAATACTCACCCATGGCTCCAGCCGCCTCATTGAACGTTGGGCTCATAGGCCTCGGCACCGTGGGAGGCCAGGTGGCCGAGCGTTTGCTCACCTGGCAGGCGCAGCTGGCCCGCAGGGCGGGGATCGAGCTCTGCCTGCGCCGCGTGCTCGTGCGCGACGTCAAGAAGCCGCGAGCCATGCCGGTTGCTCCTGAGCTGCTGACTGCGGATCCACAAGAGCTCCTGGACGACCCGGCCATCCAGATCCTGGTCGAGGTGGCGGGGGGCGATGAGCCGATGCACTCATACCTCGAGCGGGCGATCCGATCCGGCAAGCATGTGGTCACCGCCAACAAGGTCGTGATGGCCAAACACGGGCCTGAGCTCCTCGACCTCGCGGCCGAGCGCAATGTCGACGTGTATTTCGAAGCCGCGGTGGGAGGCGGCATTCCGCTCATCAGCGCCTTCCGCACCGATCTGCAGGCCAACCGCATCGAGCGCGTCTCTGCGGTCATCAACGGCACGACCAACTACGTGCTCGGCCGGATGGCGTCCGCGGGTCTGTCGCTCGATGACGCGGTGCGCGAGGCCCAGGAAGCCGGTTTTGCCAAAGCGGACTCGACTGACGACATCGGCGGATTCGACGCCACCTACAAGCTCGCGATCCTCGGGTCGATCGCCTACGAGATCAAGATCCGCCCGGACGACGTTTTCCGCGAAGGCATCGAAGGCATCGAACCGGTCGACTTTCGGTACGCTCGCGAGCTCGGATACGCGATCAAGCTGATCGCCCACACGCAGCGCCATCCCGGACGAGTCGAGGCGCGCGTGCATCCGGCGATGGTCCCGCTCGACCATCCCCTCGCCCAGGTCGAGGGCGCCAACAATGCCGTGTTCGTCGAAGGCGACCTGGTGGGACAGGTGCTGCTCGTGGGTCAGGGCGCGGGCGGGCGGCCGACGGCCTCCGCGGTCGTCGGCGATCTGATCGATCTCGCGCGGTCGATCCGCCGTGGCGTGCAGAGCCGGCCGTCGTTCAGCTTCGACGACCGCATCGGCGTGATCCCTATGGGCGAGGTGAGGACGCGTGCGTACTTCCGCATTCGTGTGGACGACCGGACAGGTGTGCTGGCCGCCCTCGGCCAGGTTTTCGCTGAGGAAGGCGTCAGCATCTCGAGCCTCATACAGAAGGACGCGTGGGTGGAGGAGCAGACCGCCGAGCTGGTCGTCACCACCCATCCGGCTCCTGACGCCAGCCTGCAGAAGGCACGCGAACGCATCGCCGAGCTGTCGCCGGTGCACGCGGTCTCCTCATTCCTTCGCGTCTTCTAGACCAATGCCTCGCGCGCGTCTTAATTAATGGGAGTCATAGCTCGCTACCGCGAGTACCTTCCGGTTGGGCCGTCCACCCCCGAGGTCGACCTCCATGAAGGCTCGACGCCCCTGGTGCCGAGCCGCAACATCGGCCGCGCCCTTGGCCTCGAGCGGCTCTTCTTCAAGTACGAAGGGCTCAACCCGACTGGTTCTTTCAAGGACCGCGGCATGGTGGTCGCGGTGGCCAAGGCTCTCGAGGCAGGCAGCCGGGTGCTCATGTGTGCGTCGACCGGCAACACGTCGGCCTCGATGGCAGCCTATGCGGCGCGCACCGGGGTCCGCGCCATCGTGGTCGTGCCGTCTGGCGAGATCGCGATGAACAAGCTTTCGCAAGCCTTGATGTACGGCGCCAAAGTCGTGGCGCTCAAAGGCACCTTCGACACGGCGCTCGACACGGTGCGCGAGCTCACGAGCCGTTATCCGGTGGCACTGATGAATTCCGTCAACCCCAACCGCCTGGAGGGGCAGAAGACCGCAGCCTTCGAGATCGTCGACGCGCTCGGCGACGCCCCTGACTACCTCCTGCTGCCCGTCGGCAACGCAGGCAACATCACCGCGTACTGGAAGGGTTTTCGCGAATATCACAAAGCTGGCCGTTCGACGCGGCTGCCTCGAATGGTGGGCGCCCAAGCCGAGGGCGCGGCTCCGATCGTCGCGGGCCATCCGATCCCCAACCCAAGAACCGTCGCCTCCGCCATCCGCATCGGCAACCCGGCTTCGTGGGAGGGCGCGACCAGTGCTCGGGACGAGTCCGGGGGACTCATCGCTGCCGTCACCGACACGGAGATCCTGTCGGCGCAGATCCGGCTCGCGAACACTGAGGGGTTGTTCGCAGAACCGGCCTCGGCGGCGCCGCTGGCGCTTCTGTTCAGGCTCGTGATGGAGGGGAAGATCGAAAAGGACTCGACCACCGTCGTCGTGCTCACCGGGTCCGGCCTCAAAGATCCGGACGCGGCGCTGAAGAATGTCGAACCGCCGATCGAACTCGATGGCGATGCCCGTACACTCGCTAAGGTTTTGAAGCTGTGATGAAGCCAGACGCGCCCCTCTCTCAGGCTCTCTCTCCTGCGGGGAGAGAGGTTAGAGGTTCGGATTAACAACCGTGCGCGTCCGCGTCCCCGGCTCCATTGCCAACATCGGCCCCGGGTTCGACTGCATGGCCATGGCCATCGACCTCTGGCTCGAGGTGGAGGCGGAGGTGGCGGATCATCCGTCGTGGGATTTCGAAGGCGAGGGCGCTGAGTACCTCGCCGCGCACGACAACCCGTTCAGCCGCATCAGCATGAAAGGGCGCGTCCGCAGCGAGATACCGCTCGGGGTCGGACTCGGCAGCAGCGCCGCCGCCCGGCTTGCGGCATCCGCGCTCAGCAGTCCATGGGATGTGAAGAGCCACGTCATCGACGCGGGCGCCGATGAGGGCCACCTGGACAACGTCGCCGCCTCGGCGGCGGGCGGCATCCGCATCGTCACCGAGCAGTTCGATGAGCGACTGCCCAACCCCGGCTGGGGGCTCGCGCTCTTCGTGGCTCGCGCGCCGGTGCCGACCGAGAAAGCTCGCGCCGTGTTGCCTGACTCGGTGCCCATGGACTCAGCCGTGTACACCGCGGCACGCACCGCCCTGCTCGTCCGCGCGATCACGGCCAAGCGGCCGACCCTCCTGGAACACGCTCTTCGCGACCGCATCCACCAGCCGCATCGACTTCACCTCTACCCGTGGACCCAGGACGTCATGGACGCGGCGGACCGCGCGGGCGCGTATGGCTCGGCCATCTGCGGAGCCGGGCCAAGTGTCTTCGCTTTCTGCGCGACCTCCCAGGCCGCGCGCGTGGCCAAGGCCATGGCTGCGGCCGCGCCCCATCACGGCCGCCCCCTCGTCACCCGTGTCACCGACAAGGGGATGTTCAGGACTCTGTGATCGTTCAGAAGTACGGCGGTACCTCGGTGGGAACCGCCGCTCGCATCCGGCGCGTCAGCCGGAGAATCGCGAAGACGGTCAAAAGCGGAGAGCAGGTGGTGGTCGTCGTATCCGCGATGGGAAATACCACGGACCGCATGATCGCGCTTGCGCGCAGCGTCAACCCAGAGCCGCCGGCTCGCGAGCTCGACATGCTGGTCGCCAACGGTGAGACGATCACCGCGCCGCTCGTCGCGATGTGCCTGCAGGGCATGGGCGTGGCGGCGGTCTCGCTCTCGGGTCTCCAGGCCGGCGTGCGCACCAGCGCGCATCACTCGCGCGCTCGCATCCATGCCATCAAACCCGACCGCATCCTCGAGCTGCTGCGCGACGGCAAGGTCCCGGTGGTCGCCGGCTTCCAGGGTGTTACTGAAGACCTGGAGGTGACAACCCTCGGGCGAGGCGGGTCGGATACCACCGCGGTCGCACTCGCCGCCGCGCTGAAGGCGGACAGTTGCGAGATCTTCACCGACGTCGACGGCATCTTCACCGCCGACCCCAGAATCGTAAAGTCGGCGCGGAAGCTGAGCCACATCCGCTACGACGAGATGCTCGAGCTGGCCGCTGTCGGAGCTCGCGTGATGCATCCGCGCGCGGTCGAGATCGGCGAGCTCTACGGCGTGCCGATCCACGTGCGGTCGAGCTTCCACGACGGCGTGGGTACGATGATCGTGGCCAAAGTTCCAATGGAAGACAGACAGCGTGTGCGCGGGATCGCGCAGGAATCAAACGTCGGCAAGATCACCGTCATCGGGGTCGCCGATCGTCCTGGCGTGGCCGCCGCCATCTTCGAGCCCCTGGGCAAAGCCGGGATCTCGGTCGACGTCATAGTCCAGAACATCGGCCGCTCCGGGCGCACCGACCTCACTTTCTCGGTGGCGGAATCCGATTTGAAAGCGGCCGAGAAGCTCGTCAAGGCAGCCGCGAAGACAGTCGGCGCCACCAGAGTGGCGTCCGCCGGCGGAATCGCCAAACTCTCCATCGTCGGCACGGGCATGCTCGGCATGCCGGGCATCGCCGGTCGCATGTTTAGAGCTCTGGCGGACGCCGGTATCAACATCGAGATGATCAGCACGTCGGAGATCCGCATCACCTGCCTCGTCGCTCGGGACCAGGTCGAGAAGGGAGTGCGCGTCCTGCACAAAACGTTCGAGCTCGACCGAGACTAGATGCCGGTAAACGTCGCGATCGTCGGCCCGGCCGGGTCGGGCAAGACCACGCTGTTCAAGGCGCTCACCGCGGGGCGCGGCGCCGATGGGGTGGGAATGGTGGACGTTCCCGACGAACGCCTGCAGCGGCTCGCCGACGCGGTCAAGCCGTTGAAGGTCACCCCCGCGCAGGTCAGGGTCGAAGACACGCCGCCGGGAAGCAGGGCCCAGCGCGTCGCGTTTGCGCGGCAGGCTGACGTGCTCGTCAAGGTCGCCCGTTGCTTTGGTCCGGACCCGCAGCCGGCCGCCGAGCTCGAAGAGTTTGCGCTCGACCTCGTCCTGGCCGACCTCGCCTCGGTCGAGCGCCGACTGGAGCTCGTAGCCAAAGAGGTGCGGGCCGGGAAGAAAGACGCGGTCGCAGAAAACGAGGTGCTGCAAATCGCCAAGGCCCACCTCGATGCCGGCCAGCCGCTGCGTACGCTCTCCCTCGAGCGCGAGCAGCGAGACCTCTTGAACGGAGTGTTTCCGGTCACGTTGAAGCCCGCCGTCTACGTCGCCAATGCAGCCGATGAGCTCCTCCCGGGCGGTGGCGAGCCTGCGACCAAGCTGAAGGCGCTGGCGGCGGCCGAGCACGCGCCCGCGATCGTCCTGTCAGCGCGTCTGGAGGCGGAGCTCGGGGAGCTCGAGGACAGCGAACAGGCAGAGATGCGCGCGAGCTACGGCATCGACGAATCGGGTCTGGGCCGCATCGCCCGCGCCGTTTGGGAGGCGGGTGGGCTGATCACCTATTTCACTGCGGGTGAACCCGAGGTGCGCGCGTGGCCGTGCGAGAAGGACGCACCGGCTCCGGTCGCCGCCGGCAAGATCCACACCGATTTCGAGAAGCACTTCATCCGCGCTGAGGTGACCTCCGTCGACGAGCTGGTCGCGGCCGGATCGATGGAGGCGCTTCGCGCGGCCGGCAAGCTGCGAATCGAAGGGCGCGAGTACAGGGTCAAGGACGGTGACGTCGTGTTCTTTCGCGTCGGGCGCTAGGTTAGAAGAGCGACCGACCCCCGAAGAAGCTCACCCAGAGCAGGTTGGCCACGAATACCAGGAGCGCCAGGACCAGGAGCAACATCACCCACCGCATGTCCTGTTTAACGTTGCCCCAAGAGGCCGACTTGCGTCTTTGCAGCGCCGCCGATCGGGTTCATCATTTATCGCCGTGAGTGGGCGGGGGCCACTTTTGTTCAGCAGCGCGCACGTGTGGGTGCGTGTAGAGGGCGACGATGCCATCCTCGGCCTCAGCGACTATCTCCAGGACCAGATGGGCGAGATCACCTCCCTCGCCCTCCCCGACCTGGGGGACGTGCTTCACGCAAGGCGGCCAATGGCGCACGTGGAATCCGAGGAAGCATCTTCGCCGATACAGGCGCCCATCAGCGGCGAGGTCGTCGAGGTCAACGCCGAGGCGCTCGAAAACCCTGACCTCGTCAACACAGAGCCGTATGGCTCGGGGTGGCTCCTGCGCGTCCGCCTGGAAGATCCCAGAGAGCTGGAGGACCTGATCAACGAAGAGGAGTACGCGGATCTGACCACTTAGGGTCTGAGTTTCCCCTTCCGCCCGCGCGTCCACTGGGGTCCCCGCGCCGCAGGCGCGGGAGGTAGCCTCCCCACGAGTGGGGAGGCCAGCAAATACCTGTAAAGGCTTGACACTACCCATATAGAGCGGTATAAATGCGCGCGGGACACAACATGTCGTAGCCCACGTCTTTCTCGGTTGAGTCCCCGGCCCAACAGCAGGCAGGCGGCAACCCTCCCAAACGTCGCACCCCACGTCCTCGAAACGGCTCTCCCTGCCGCCTGCCTAGCTTCCCCACTTGTGGGGAAGTCCGCTCCGCTAGCGCAGCTAGCGCAGCGGGATGGGGAGACCCGAGCATTCCATCCGGCTACGGAGAACTCCCTAAACTTCGTCGTCTATGAGCAAGAAGGGCCGTAAGAAGGGCCGCCGGTACCGCCAGCCCGTCCGTGTGCCCGGCAGCGGCGCGATGGGCGCGACCGGCGCAGCCGCCACACCGAGCGCGATTCGCTCGGTCTCGCAGGCTCGCGTCGGAGGCGACCAGGCCACGGTCCGGGCCGTGGAGATGTCCCTGGGAGCCCGCAACCAGGTCGTGAGAGGACCTCGCGGCCGGATGGTCGTCCAGTCCGCCGACCCGGCGATCCCGCTCGACCGCGTGCCTTACTTCACTAGAGACCTCGTGCGCCTGCTCGTGGTGGGCGCCGCGATGGTCGTGCTGTTGGCGGTTGGTTCGTTCGTGGTCCCACAGCTTGTCAAATAGCTAACCTTTCTCGCGATGGCGCAGCCCTCGACGCAGGCCCCGGT
>Ga0137362_10003210_pt1 | contig 10891 bp, 12 predicted proteins | sample MadtaG_2_FD_104801 | JGI IMG/M metagenome (GOLD analysis project Ga0137362, IMG submission 104801) | Vadose zone soil microbial communities from Angelo Coast Range Reserve, California, USA - Mad1_100_16 metaG | ecosystem: Environmental > Terrestrial > Soil > Vadose zone | place: USA: California... | reverse complement strand
GTGGCGCGCGCCCGCTGCGAAGCCTGGTTGGCGATCAACGCCACGCTTCGCCCACTAGCTCGAATCGATTCGATGATCCGGCCTGGCGCAGCTTCGCCCGGCGCCGACTTGCTGACGAGCACCACGTGATCGGCGGCGCCGAGCGCCGCCCGGGTGCTCGCGCGGCGGAACCCGGCTCCGCAATCGAGAATCACGAAGTTGCTCAGGTGGCGCAGATGCTGGATGAGGCGGACCCAGGCCTGCTCATCAGCTGCCGGCTCCAGACGTTGGTCGGTTGGAGCGGGCAGGAGCGCTAGCCCGCCCCCAACCTTCAATAGCGCCGCTCGCACCCGCTCGGGAGTCAGCATCGGCTCGAACAGCGAGCGATATGAGTCGGCCGCGAGCCCGCTCTCGGGAGCCATCCAGTGGCTGAGCGCGCCAGACTGCGGGCAGGCGTCGACGGCCACCACCTGGTCACTTCGGAGCGTGCTCAAGAGCGTCGCCAGCAGGACGCTGACCGTAGTCGTGCCTCTACCGGCGTGGGCCGCAATTACGGCCACCACGGTGCTGGCTCCGGATGCCGGCGCAACGATGGCGTCCTCGAGAAAACGCAAATAGTCGCCATCGCCCATGCGGTCGATGTCTGGCATGTGCCTGGAGGGCTGCAGCCTGGCCTTCAGTCGCTGCGCCAGGTCGGAGGCCGAGGGCACGTACGCCTCCGGTTCGGCATCCGCCGGCTGAAGCGGCGCGGCGAGAACAAGCACCGCACCCGGAAACAGGCCGCGCTGGCCGAGCGTCTGCTCATCCCCAAGTGGCGCCTCTCCCATGGGCGCCAGGCTCCAACCCCTGGAGTCGGAGCTACCCTCGCAGACCTCGACCAGACTCGGCACAAGGTCCTCGATCCGAGCATCCTCGGGTAGATCCAGCGTATGGCGGCCGGAAGGGCTGTCAACGCTCAGCCGCAGGCGCCGGCTCATCTCGCCGCGACCAGACCTGCGCGTCTATTTCGATTCAAATTCGTCCAACAGCGTCTAGCATGGAGCGAACGCTTAACGGCGCGCATTGTCAGAGGTCTCGTGGGTTGGAGGGAACACACGGATGAGCGGAGCCGGTTCCAACTTCCGTACCGAGCTGTCGGCCATGCAGACGGCCGCGCAGCACGTATTCGACGTCAACGCCCAGATCCAGTCCCAGCTGAGCAGCCTGCAGTCCCGGCTGGATCCCTTGATGGGGACCTGGCAGGGCTCGGCTGCGACCAGCTTCCAGGTCCTGAAGGAGCGCTGGCACCAGGACGCCACCCAGCTCAACGCCGCCCTGCGGGCGATCGGCGAAGGCCTCGTCAAGGTTCACGGCAACTACCAGGCGGCCGAGGAAACCAGCCAGCAGAGCTTCACCTCGATCACGCGCAAGCTGGGAGGCTGAGATGAGCGGAGACGGGCACATCCAGGTCACCTTCGGGGCGGTCAACGAGGCGGCCATGGACACAGACAGCATCGCTTCTCAGATCGCCCAGCAGCTGAGCGACCTCAAAGCCTACCTGGCGCCACTGGTGGCGAGCTGGTCGGGAGAGGCGTCGGGCGAGTTCCAGGCGCTGCAGGCAAAGTGGGACGCCGGCGCCAACGACCTGAACCAGGTTTTGCGCCAGATTTCGCAAGCGCTGCGGGTGGCGGCCGAGCAGTACCAGGCAACCGAGAAGGCAAACCGCTCCACCTGGAGCTGACACTTGCCGACCGAGGGTTTCGAGGTCGACCCGGACCGGCTAGACGTGTTGGCGGTCCCGGGGCTAGACCTTCGGGCGAGATTCAAGGGATGCCCGGGCCGCCGAAGCTCGGCGAGCAAGGCCGCCCATCGCCGCGTGCCCAGGCTCTTGACGAACTGCTGCGGTGCGAGCCGTCGTTGCGCTCATGGCGTTGGGTTTGGGCGCTCGGATGCTCCGAGGGGAACAGAAGAAGGTCCAGTGCGTGGCGCCCGCAGCAACGGATAGGAGTTGACGACGTACCAGTACGCAGCAATCGCGGGCGCCAGGTTGAGCGCCAGCAGAGACGTCGTCGCCAGCCACCCTATCGCCGAGGCGATGCCAGGCAGCCACTCATATCCATTTCGACGGCCTGTCACCATCAGCGCGGGCAGAGCGAAGATCGCGGCGTAAGTCCCTGGCAGTGGCGCCACCGCCACAGAGAGCGCCATGCCGGCCGCCACCCCCGCCTCCGATCCTCGATACGCTGCCATCGCGAGCGATAGGGCTGCCAGTGCGATCAAGGCCGCGAGGTAGGCGATGGGGCCCGCGGCATAGACGAACTGGATCAGGCCCGCGACCGGGTAGGCACGCAGCATTGCGATGTAATCGAGAGGCCAGCGCCGGTCGATGACGAAGGCCCACACCGCGAACGGCGCGCACAGAACAATCGCGGTAGCCGCGGCGGCGGCGAGACTTTTCCATTCAGCGCGCCGCGCCCAGACGATGACGGCCACCAGCGGAAGGGCGTTGACCGGACGGATCGCGGCCAGGGCAAGGCCCAGCCCGAGCAATAAGGGCGTTCGGCGCCGCTCGCTTGCCCAGAAGGCGAGCGAGCAACCCAGGAGCGCGAGACAGCTGAAAACGTGAGTCGTGATGAGCGCGTAGACGGCCGGCGTCGACGCCATCAAAAACAACCAGTTGGGCCATGAACCGCGCCACAGCCACAGCGCGAGGCCGAGCAGGCCGATGCAGACAACAAGAGCAGCGGCATGGCTCCATGGGGTGGGCAGCGCCGCCAGGGGAAGAGCCGGGAGATAGACCGGCAGCGGATACGCGTAGAGATAGCTCTGGCCGTAGGAGGGCCCATTTCCGGTGGCCAGCCAGCGGGCCGGCTGGAAGTCGTCGCCCCCCAACCCGCTGCGCATCAAAAGCGCCGTCCCCACAACCGCCGGCAGACCGAGCGCCACGCCGATGGCGACCGAGCGCCAGCTGCCTGGCCTTCCGCTTCGTTCTCGAGCTGATGCGCTCAGCCCGTTGCGCCTGAGGTCCCGATATCCACCAGGACGTCGACGTCTTGCACGGTTCGGTAGTTGTCGACGGCCACGTCCTGAAATCGCAGCAGCACGCGATCGCTCACGTGGAGCTGCGCGGGATCAAGCGCCACGAACAGCCATCCTGTGACGCTCTGTCCGGCGTCGATGTCACCTGGGAGGGGCGTCGACTTCAAGTAGTCGACGTTGAACACCACATCGCCAAGGGATGCGACCGGCACCATCGGCCAATCCACCTCCACCGGACTCGAGTTGGTCATGGTCACCTCGAACCACGTCGCCTTTGCGCCGGGATCAAAAGCAATCCGGTCGACGCTGATCGTCACGCCTTCCAGCTGTCCGGAGGCACTTGCGCTGACCATCCTGGCGTTGGGCGGCGGCGTTCCTGGGCCCGACCCCAGCACGGGCTTGGCGGGCAAGCCCAGGGCGCCCGCGCCGAGCATGCCGACCGCGGCCAATGCGTACAGGGTAGCCACCGTCCGCCGTGCGGATGCGTTTCTGAAGACCGTCGAGAGCCCGATGGCAACCAGAGCCGCTGCTGCCGGGACAGCCGGGTACGCGTAGCGGCCAGCGCCTTCGACTTCGAGCCGAAACGACGCCGGCAGCAGCGTCAAAGCCACGACGATCATGCCTGCCAGAGCGACGGTGGCAACGGCGAGAGGAGGGGTGGACACGGATCCGCCTCGGGTCTTGAGCAGGCTGATGACGCCCATAGGCACCGTGAGAGCCAGAAGGCCTCCCAGCACGGCAAACGGGAGCGCGAGCGGTAAGACGCCCCAGGGTTCGCCGGTCCAATACGTGAATTCGACAACCGCCAGGTTGAGCGTGATCCATGGCACCGTAATCGATCCCGGCACGGCGTTCAGCAGTCGCTCGATACGGGCGCCGGGCAAGATCGCGCCGTAGTTGTGCAAGTTCAGCAGCAACCAGGGTCCAAGGCAAACCGAAGCGATCGCCCCGGACAGTACGAGTCGCGCGAGCCTGCCGCGCCAGTTCGGGCCGGCCACCGGCCATATCACGGCCAGCGCGAGCGCAGGAAACAGGCCGACAAGTGTGAGCTTGACCATGAGCCCGACGCCGAGGACCAAGCCCATGAGGAAGGCGCGCCTCCACGTCCATGCCGTGCCGGCCCAGCGCACGGCGAGCAGAACGAACAGCCCGCCCAAGGCGACCGCGAGCGCATCGTTGCTGATCCGGGTTCCGTTCAGGTTGAGGCCGGGTAACAGGATTGCAAACAGCGCCGATAGCGCAGACACCTCAGGTCGGGTGGGAGTCAGCACTCGCGCCACCGAGACCGCCATCGGCGCCACCGTCGCAATCAAAAGCGCGCCGATGATGCGAATGGCATAGATGGCCGCGAAGGGTCCGCCCAGTCGATCGACAACCCACCACACAGGCGCCATCAATGCGAAGTAGACAGGCGTCTGGTCCGATTCGCGCGAGAGTTCCCACATGTGACGCGTCATCCAGATGGCGTTGACACGGTCAGACATCCCCGTCGGTATCGGACCTGTTTCCGTGGGGTCAGGTGGGGGACCCATGGGCGGACCTGTTGCCCCTGGGTAGCTCGGGGTGAAGAAGCCTTCGGCCTCCAGGACCTGCACCGTCTCGGGATCCAGCAGCGTGGTGTCGGCAACTGGGTAGACGCCATGACTCAGCTGGACGATGAAGTCGGCGTTAGGCGCCTCGTCGATGCGCGACCAGACGGGTTGCGTGACAGCCATGACGAGCGCCGGCAGCAGCGCAGCGACATACGCGATCACCAGTGGGTGGCGACGCCACGGCGCCCAGACGTCGTTGCGAGTGAATTTTGTTTTCGCCGCCCACAATGCTAATTGCGCTGACCGTCGCTTGAAGGCACTCGTACACTTCGGCCATCAGCAGGCCGGACCGTGACAGGATCCGCTCCCTCTATGACCGCGAGGCGGCGCGATATGACGGACCCATCACCGAGCGGATGGCGCTGCGGGCGCGGATCCGGATCGGCCGCCTGGTGGAGGGTCGGGTGCTCGAAGTCGGGGTTGGCACCGGCCTCAACCTGTCGCACTATCCGGCAGGCACCGACGTGACCGGGATCGACCTCAGCCCGAAGATGCTGGCAATCGCCCGGCAACGAGCGGCCGAGCTCGACCTCAAAGCGGATCTCCGCGAGATGGACGCCGAGGGGCTCGACTTCCCTGATCAATCGTTCGACACAGTCGTCTACTCACTGTGCCTGTGCACGATTCCCGACCCGGTTCGGGCTCTCCAAGAGGGATTGCGCGTGGCGCGTCCGGGCGCTCGCATGATCTTTTTTGAGCACGTCCGGTCCAACGTGCTCCCGGTCGCTCTCCTCCAGGAGCTGATCAATCCGCTGATGGTGCGCTTCCTTGCCGATCATTGGAACCGGCGGACCCTGGACATGATCCAGGCGGCCGGGATCGAGCTCGATATCGTTCGGCGCGCCTGGTTGGGAATCTTCGTCTTCGCCGCCGGCCGAGCGCCCCGGGCCGCCATAAACTGAGCGACCAGCCCTCGCCACGGTGACGATCGACGACGTGCGTCAGTTTGCAATGACACTGCCCCGCACAACCGAGGCGCTCGTTGGCGGCCGCGTCAAGTTCCGCGTCCGCCGCCTCGTCTACCTGTCCTTTTCCCGTGACGGCCAAGTGATGGGTTTCGCGTTTCCGAAGGAGGAGCGGGACTGGCTCGTCGGCGGCACTCCGGACAAGTTTATGCAGCCGCACCGATCGGACCTACGGTACAACTGGGTTCTCGTCCGGATGCCGGCGATCGACGAAACCGAGATGCACGAGCTCGTGATCGACGCCTGGCGGATGGCCGTTCCCAAGCGCGTCGCGGCCGCCTACTCGTAACCGATCGACGGGGTCGACACACTCTTGACACAGACGGGCCGTAGCCTCCGGGAGACATGAGATACGACTACCTGATCAGACGACCATTCGAGATCGTGGCCCGGCGGCCGTACCTGTGGTTGCTGGGCTTTCTCGCCGGCACGGCGACAGGTTTCAACTTCTCGAGTGGGGGCACGAACTACGGCCATCCGGCCACTTCCGGCACCTACCACGGACCCAGCTGGGCCGTCCTCCAGAATATTTGGCACGACAACTCGGTGTGGATCGTCGGCACCCTCGCCTTGTTCGTGGTCGTCTTCATTGTGATGTTCGTCCTCGGCTGTATCGCGACAGGCGGGATCATCCACGCCGCGGTCGAGCACAATGCTGACAACGAGTACGCGTTGGGCAAGGCATGGCGCGCGGGCTACGCGACCGGCTGGCGGATCGCCGGCCTGAGGCTGCTCACCTTCCTGCTCGCGATCGTGCCCGGATTCCTGGTCGGCTCCCTGGTCTTGGCGGCCGTCGCCGGAGCGATGAGCTCCGCCGCGGCCGCATTCGGCTTCGGGCTGATGGCAGCGGCGGCCATCCTGGTCTCGATAGCGTTCTGGTTCGCGCTCGGCTTGGCATTCCAATTCGCCCAGCGGCTCGTCGTGCTCGAAGATGGCAACGTGGCTCAGAGCCTGAGCACAGGCTTTCGGATGATTCGCTGGCACTTCAAAGAGGTCGCCCTCGGCTGGCTCATCTTGATGGCCGTGTCGATCGGGGTCGGCATCGCTGTTGCGATCCTCGCCATTGCGGTCGCAATCCCGGGCGTGGCGCTCGGCGTCGGAGGCTGGGCGGTCGGCGGCATGACCGGTGCGATCGTGGCGGGCTCCTTCGCGGCGGTCTTTTTCGTTGGCATCCTGCTGGTGGCGACCGGCGCCGCTTCGGCCTACTCGTCCGTCTATTGGACCTTGCTGTTCCGCAGCGTCCGCTCACTGCCGGCGCCCGCAGCGCGGGGCGCGATAATCCGGACAGCCTGACCCTCCGTTCGGGACCGGCCTCGGTTCAGTGGGGCCAAAATTGGCGGGTATGGATGACAACGACGACGTAACCGTCGTAGGCGCGCCGGCTCGCCCGCTGTGACTGAGCCTCTTGGGATTGGTGTGGTCGGTTGCGGAACGGTGAGCGAGCCCTACATGCAAAACATGAACAGCTCGCCACTGTTGAAGATGGTGGCCTGCGCCGACGAGGTGCCGGAGCGAGCAAGGGCGCGAGCCGCGGAGTTCGCCGTGCCCAGGGCCTGTACCGTCGAGGAGCTGCTCGCCGACCCAACAGTGGAGCTCGTGGTCAACCTGACCATCCCCACCGCGCACGTCGGTATCAATCTGGCTGCTCTCGCAGCCGGCAAGCATGTTTATTGCGAGAAACCGCTCGCCACCACCCGCGCGGATGGCCTGCGCATCCTGGAGGCAGCCGAGGCAAGCGGCCTCACTGTCTCGGGTGCGCCTGACACCGTGCTCGGCGCAGGAATTCAGACGTGCCTTCGGCTGCTCCAGAAGGGAGAGCTGGGAGAGCCCCTGGCCGCATCCGGCTTCGTCCTCAGCCGAGGCCCAGAGAACTGGCATCCGAACCCTGCATTCTTTTACCAACCAGGTGGGGGTCCGCTGTTCGACATGGGACCCTATTACCTCACGACGCTGGTTTGCCTTCTGGGTCCGGTCCGGCAGGTGACCGGCATGGCAAGGATCCTCTACCCGGAGCGGACGCCTGATAGCGGGCCGCGTAAGGGGGAGACATTCAAAGTCAGCACACCGACCTTTGTAGCGTGTGTAATCGAGTTCGAAGGCGGTGCCCAGGCCACCCTCCTCACCAGCTACGGCATATGGGGTGCCGACCTCCCCTACATCCAGTTGTACTGCGCCCGCGGCATCTTGGGAGTGCCCGACCCCAATACATTCGCCGGCCCGGTCAGGGTTCGGTCCCACGACGATGAGAAGGGCTGGCGTGAGGTCCCGCCTCGCTACCACCACACCGATGCCCGCAAGAATTGTCGCGGCCTCGGTGTGGCCGAAACCGCCCTTGCCATTCGCGAGGGGCGACCGCCGCGGCTCTCGGGGGAGCTCGCCTACCACGTGCTCGACGTGATGGAGTCGATTGTGGAGTCTTACACGAGCGGTCGACATGTAGCGGTGCGGAGCACCTGCCGTCAACCGCCCGCGCTGCCGCTCAAGACCGGCCTAGAGGTCGCACCATGATCGCGGCGCAGCTGTACACCGTTCGCGATCAACTCCACGCTCCGTCTCACGTGGGCGGCGTCCTGGGCCGGCTGCGCGAGATCGGCTATCGAGCAGTCGAGGTGGCGGGCCTTGGGCGAGATGTCACGGGGCGCTTCGGTCAGGAGCTGGCACGAGCTGACCTGACCGCATGCGCAGCCCATGCCCCGCTGGAACGCCTGACCGGTGACCTCGCCGCCGTCGCCGCCGAATGCCAGGAATGGGGTTGCCGGTATGTGGTCGTTCCGGGCATGCCCAATGAGTATCGGTCCGCGGCCGGCCTCAAACGCTTCGCCCGCGAAGCCGACGACATCGCTCGCGACCTGCAGCCCTTCGGTTTGAAGCTCGCATACCACAATCACAGTTTCGAGCTTGAGCGCTGGGATGGGCAAGCCGGGCTGGAGGCGCTCTTCGGAGCGGCGCAGACGCTGCAGGCTGAGCTCGACACCTACTGGCTTCAGTACGGTGGAGCGAACCCAGCCGAATGGATACTCCACCTCAAGCAGCGAGTGCCTCTCGTCCACTTGAAAGACATGGCTGTTGTCGGCGGCAAGACGGTGATGGCCGAGGTCGGAGAGGGCAACCTCGACTGGGCTCGAATTCTGGACGCGTGCCGCACCGCAGGGACCGATTGGCTTGTGGTGGAGCAGGACGAATGCCGGCGCGATCCCATGGAGAGCCTGGAGATCAGCTTCAGCAACCTGACGAGGCTGATGACCGAAGCCGGAAATGAGTGTTGACGATGCACGGCCACGATGTCGATCGTTTCAACCGCTGGGCAAGCAGTTACGACCGCCACTGGATGCAGCGCATCATCTTCAAGCCGATCCAACGAGCGGTCCTGCAGCTGGCAGCCGAGCAAGTCAGCCGGCCGAGCGCAATCCTCGACGTCGGATGTGGTACGGGGAAATTGCTCAAATCGGCGGAAGCTCGGTTCCCCGGCGCAAAGCTTGTAGGCGTCGACGCCGCGATCGAGATGGTGAGGTACGCGCAGACGTCGAATCCAACCGGCACCATTCACTTTCAGCAAGCGATGGCCGAAGAGTTGCCGTTTCCGAAGGCATCCTTCGACCTGGTGTTCAGCACGATGACGTTTCACCATTGGCCGGACCAGACCAAGGGCATCGCCGAGGTGGCGAGAGTCCTGACTCCCGACGGCCGCTGGCTGCTCGCCGACTTGGTCGCATCCGGATTCTTGAGCCCAGTTCGCAGACTCCTGACGCTGCATCAGTTCCCTGAGCGCGCCGCATTCGAAAGCATGCTCTCGAATGCTGGGCTGAAGGTTGTCGCAGAACGGCGAATCCGACGCCTCGCCGGACAAATCGCCGTGATGGCGATCGGGGCCGAGTCTTGAAGGTCCACTTCGAACTCAAGTCCACGCTGGCGCCCGAAGCAGTGCTGACCGCCTTGACCGACTTCGGGCCGAGCCGGTCCTTCGGCGTCACCGGCGTCCGCTCCGTCGCCTACGGCACGGGCGATGTCGCGGAAGCGGCCCTCGTCGCGCTTGGAGTCACCCCCGTCAGTTGACATTTTGGCTGGCTGGCGTCGCGCTGAGCTCCAGGACCCGTCACGCTATGCCACGTGAAGCTCTACGACGAGCTGGCCGAGTGGTGGCCTGTCTTCTCGGATCCTCGGGAATACCGCCGCGAGGCGGCTCACATCGTGCGGGTCCTCCGCAAGTCGACCAAGCCGGCACCCCGCACTGTGCTCGAGCTTGGTTCAGGCGGAGGAAACAGCGCGTTCCACCTCAAGGCGCATTTCGCGATGACCCTGGTCGATCTTTCGCCGCAGATGCTCTCAGTGAGTCGGAAGCTCAACCCAGAGTGCGAACACGTCAAGGGCGACATTCGCACGCTCAGACTCGGCCGCACCTTCGACGTGGTGTTCGTTCATGACGCGATCTGCCACATGACGACCGAACCTGATCTGCGGGCGGTGATGCAAACCGCATACGAGCACTGCAGCCCTGGCGGCGTCGCGCTCTTTGTCCCGGACTTTGTGCGCGAGACGTTTGTCGCCGGCACTGATCTGGGAGGAACCGATTCACCACTTCGAAGGCTGCGCTTTCTGCAATGGGTCATCGACCCCGACCCGACCGACACGACCTACCTGGTTGACTTCGCGATCTTGCTGCGCAACCAAGAAGGCGAGGCCCGCGTGGTGCACGATCGCCACCTTCAGGGTCTGTTTCCGCGCGCGCGATGGCTGCACCTGATGCGCGAAGCGGGATTCAGGGCCGTCGTGGTCAAAGACGATGAAGTTCGAGACCTCTTCCTTGGACGCCGCCCACCGCAGTCTCCCAATGGAGCTAGGCGCAAGAATTTGTCTTGACAGTTGGCGTGACACTGGCCACATCGTCGGTGGCCTCCGAGACGCAATCATGCGAATCCCCATTGACAGAAGTGGGCCGGGTCGAGTATCACAATGGTCTGAAAGCGAAGCTGCTCATGGTCGCCATCACAGAGGCGACCACGCGATGAGTGGCAGACCCTTTCGAGGAATGCATTGGGACCCGCCAAAACTAAAACGTCATCGGGTCCGAAATAGAGTCAAGGAGGTACACCGTCATGGCCGCGAAGAAGAAGGCTGCTAAGAAGCCTGCTGCCAAGAAGAAGGCCGCCAAGAAGAAGTAACGACTTCGTCTTACTCTTTCTAATCGTCCGGATTGCGCCGGGGTTCTGTGGCCCCGGCGTTTTCATGTGTGGGAAGCTCGGCTGATGGTTCGGTCCTGAGCCTCAAGAACCCCTCATCGTCCAGGTCCGTCGGCGTGGACAACGCCCGCTAGTGAAGGCATGACGAAGCGAACGGCGG
>Ga0137362_10003209_pt1 | contig 10891 bp, 10 predicted proteins | sample MadtaG_2_FD_104801 | JGI IMG/M metagenome (GOLD analysis project Ga0137362, IMG submission 104801) | Vadose zone soil microbial communities from Angelo Coast Range Reserve, California, USA - Mad1_100_16 metaG | ecosystem: Environmental > Terrestrial > Soil > Vadose zone | place: USA: California... | reverse complement strand
GCCGACGGGCAGCTCTTCGCCTGGGCTGGCGTTGAAGCTCATGTGACTGACATTGGGGGCATGGATTTCGCCAGCTGGTCACCCAATGCGCGTGATGCCCGTCAGGAGGGCCTGAGAATACCGTGTGTGCGGCTCGTCGAGGGTGGTCGCATGCGGGAGGACATATTGGAGATGATCCTGACTGCGACCCGCCTTCCCGCGCAATTGAATCTCGACTTTCGTGCCTTTGTCGCCACCATCAACGTCGCGCGAGAGCGTGTAACAGAATTGGTCGGCCGATATGGCGCCCCCACACTCTCCTCGGTGATGCGGCGAATGATCGACGTATCGCGTGAGCGAGTGGAGGAGCGCCTACGCGAACTGCCCGACGGCGAATTTCGCGCGGTCGACTTCCTCGAGCATGACGGTGAAGCCAATCGGCTCTACAAACTTGATCTCCGGATGCGCAAACGTGGAGCGCACTTGCGCTTCGACTTCAGCGGATCGAGCCGTCAGGCACCTGGCTTTATCAATGCGACGCGCTCGGGTCTGGAAGGCGGTGTGACCGGCGCCCTTCTTCCCATGCTCGCCTACGATATTCCCTGGAATCAGGGCGTATTGCACACGGCCGAAATCGTCGCGCCAGACGGCCTTATTTGTACGGCGCAGTTCCCGGCTCCAGTCGGTGCAGCGACCGTCGAAACGATTTGGGTCGTCTCGAATGTGTGTTCTCAGGCGCTCAATCGATTGCTCGCTTGCTCGCCCAAATACCGGGATCGCGCTCAGGCCGTGAGTGACGGCACCATGGCGACCTTCAATTTGGGTGGCCGCAATCAGTACGGCGAAGCGTTCGGTTTGCATCTCATGGATCCGCTCGCCGGCGGATATGCCGCGTTCTCAACCAAAGACGGTTATGAGGCCGGGGGGCCGATAAACTCTCCCGCACCTGCCATTGCTGACGTGGAGCGCAATGAGCTGGCAGCGCCTCTCTTTTATCTCTACCGGCGCTTGGCGCGCGACACCGGGGGCGCCGGCCGCTATCGAGGCGGTGCATCGGCGGAAGTGGCCCTGACCTTGGCCGGCATCGAGGATGCGGAGGCGCTCATCATGACCCATGGCGCGGAGGTTCCGAACGCCTGCGGCCTTTTTGGCGGCTACCCGGGGGCGACCGTCGTGCAAAAGTGGGCCAATGGAGCTGCGAAGAACGGCATACCCGACTCGGAACCGCAGTGGATCCACTTCGGGCCCAAGCCAGGCCTTCGTAAGATGCGCGCCGGTGATATTTTCGCAGCGAGTTGGCAGGGGGGCGGTGGTTGGGGTGACCCGCTTGAACGGGACCCCGCTGCCGTTCATCGGGACTATCTCAACAATCTGGTATCGCGGGAATCTGCCACCGACGTCTACGGAGTCGTGCTCAACGAAACTGCTTTCGACCCCGAACGAACGCGCGCACTTCGTGAGTCCTTAAGGGCGGCGCGAATCCGCGGCAGAAGCCGGGTTGCGGACTGCCCACCAGACGCTCAGGTTCAGGGCGAAATTGGACCCGCACTGCAACTGATGCGTGTTGGCCCTGAAATACACATCGTTTCACGCGCAGGGGCCACCTTGGCCCGTGGTTCCACCCGCTGGCGTGACGGCGCCATTCGCGACTCCCTCAAGCTCCCACCTCAACTTCGTCTTCACCAGGATCTTGAGATCTCGTGCTACTACTGCCCGGTTTCCGGCGAACAGCTATCGGTAGACGTACATGAGAAGGGCATGGTTCCGCCGGACGACATTGATCTGGAGGTGACGAGTGTCCGGCCTGCTACCCCAGTGGAGGTCTCGTGACGACACCAGTCCGACATCGCCCAAAGAAGCTACCGACAGCGTTCGGGGTGAACCGCGAAATGCTTCCGGTACCGGCGCCATCGCTTGTCCAAGCGTCACTCACTCACCACCTGGCATTGATCTTAAGCGTACAGCGCGAAACGGAGGCTTAGTATGTCTCGCAAAGTCATCGTTACAGTGGCGCCAACGGGCGGCATGGCAAGCAAGGTGCAGAATCCGAATTTGCCCACACAGCCCGAGGAGATCGCGGAAGATGTCGTGCGCTGCGCAAAGGCGGGCGCCTCCGTTGCAGCACTGCATGCGCGACGCCCCGATGATCTGGCGACCTGCGATCCGGCGATCTACGGTCGAATCAACAAGCTCATCCGTTCCCAATGCAACATCATTGTCAATAATTCGACCGGCGGTGGTGTTACGGGCGACATGATTCGCGAACTTCCGAATGGTCTCTGGGAGATTCTCTACGAGCAACGGCTGAGGGGCGTGGAAGCCGATCCTGAAATGGCCACCCTTGATGCGGAAACCACGGTCGCGAGTTTCGGCGGGCGCGAGATCCTCGTTGCGACTACTCCGCGGCGATGCGAGGAAATGGCAAAGCTCTTCCTCGAGAAAGGCATCAAACCGGAATGGGAGGTCTTTAGTCCTGAGCATATTGTGCAAGATGTCTCGCGTTTGATCGCCAAGGGCTACGACAAGCCGCCCTATTTCATCAATATGGTTCTGGGCGGAGATCGCGGTTTTCAGGGCGCCATGCCCTACAACAGCGATACGCTCAATTTCATGATTCGTCAGCTACCGCCGCAAAGTATCTTTTGTGTTTCGGCTATCGGGCCAGCGCAGCTGCCCGCAACCACGCAGGCCTTACTCCTCGGGGGCCATGTCCGGGTCGGACTGGAAGACAACAACTACTACAGGGCCGGTGAACTCGCGACCAACCTTCAGCTAGTCGAACGCACCATAAGGATCATGTCGGAGCTGCAACTGGAGCCTGCTTCGGCGCCGGAGGCGCGTGCGATGCTGAACCTTCCGGCACGCTGAGCTCGCTGAGTGAAACAAGTCTCGTTGAGAGGCAATTACCATGGAGAACGTAAATGGGCAGACTAGTTGGAAAGATCGCTTTCATCACAGGCGTTGCCAGCGGCATGGGGCGCGCAGCAGCCAAACTCTTTGCGGCCGAAGGCGCCACGGTCGTTGGGTGCGATATTAGCCCGTCCGCCGCCGAACGCACCGTCAGCGAGGTGCGTCAGGCCGGAGGACGGATGGTGAGTTTCGGTAAAGTGGATCTCAGTTCCGCCGCGGATGCCCAAAAGTGGATATCCGATGGCATCTCCGAGACTGGCGGTATCGACATTCTTTACAACAACGCAGGTAACGCGCGCTTCAGCATGTTCAGCGAATTTACGCAGGAAGATTGGTCCTTCACGATTCGTAACGAGCTTGATTTGGTCTTCTATACGACTCGGGCCGCCTGGCCACATCTCGTTGCGCGCGGAAGCGCCTCTGTGCTTAACACAGGGTCGGCCGTGGCTGTGCGCGGCAATCCCAACATGGGGTTTGCCGCTCACGCTACCGCTAAAGGGGGGCTACAAGCGCTCACGCGCCAGCTCGCGGCGGAAGGCGCCAAACATAAGATACGGGTCAACACGATATCTCCTGGGCCGATAAGAACACCGGCCACGGCGGTGATGCCGCAAGAAATTGCAAAACGTGTGGAAGATGCGATTTTGCTGCGCCAGTGGGGCGAGTGCGAGGATGTTGCCTATTGCGCCCTCTACCTAGCTTCAAACGAGGCACGGTGGGTTACAGGCGCCGATTTCGTAGTGGACGGAGGCGGCACCGCCGGGCTTTAAGGTAAGCATTGGCGGCAATCGATCGAGCGGGCACACGCCTGCCAACAATGCGACTTAGACATTCGCGTGTTGAATAAGGGTCGAGAGCTGAGCGGTGGCGGCTGGAACTATAGATTGTTGATTCGACGCGGGGCGCATAGCCCCCCGCGTCTGTCGACCTTTGGTCTATGCACGGTGCATGTCCCACGGCTTCTTGCCGGGTGGCAACGGCGGACGCCGCACCAACTCACTTACCGGTACTCCCGCTTCGTACTTCGCGATCATCTCTTCGGGGTCGATGAGGATCCCCATAAAGTTCTCCTCGTAGTACCCTGCTAAGAAGAACGCGTTCGTCTCTGCAACCGTCGGAAATACGTCGTAATCCGTTTCCACTTTATTGCCATCGGGATCGCGATAGTAAAACGATATGGTTGGACCATGATTGATTGTCCAAAATGGATGTATGTCTTGTGATTTTAAGTAGCTGTATTGTGCTAATAGACCGCCCAGAGTGCGATACGAAAACGCCAAGTGCTCAAGGCCCCAGCTATTCGGGGGGCGTTGCACCAACTGCGGCACACCGATGAGCCCGATGCGGTGATGCTCATCGTCGTAGGTGAGAAAGCACACTTTGTCGTTCTCGTAGGCGACGCGGGCATCGAACATGTTCAAATACCAATCACGGGCACGAGGAAGGTTGGGAGTCATCAAAACGACATGCGCCAACTTAAATGGCCGCACTCGCTCTGGATATTCATCGACCAGCCGCCGAGCGGTGGTGCGGGGTCCTTCATTTACAACACTCATGGTCCTTGACCTCCAAAATTAAATGATTCGCGTGGTGGGGTACGGCTACTGAACTTCGGCTTTCAATAATTCACCCCCTGAAAGTGACCTCCCATAATCGCGCGGTCCCGCCACGCTCGAGAGCATCAAGGCGACACTGTGGATTGAGGTTCGTCGATCATCGGATTGTCGATGGCGCCGAGACCCTCAATTTCGATGCGGCAACGTTGCCCCGCCTTCAAATACCGCGGAGGTACTTGAGCCCCACCGACGCCCGCCGGAGTACCGGTAGACAGAATGTCGCCCGGCTCCAGGGTAAAGGCGGTTGTCAAAAAGGAGATCATTTGTGGAATCTTGTGAATGAACTCCTCCGTGTTACCGTCTTGACGCAAGTCGTCATCAATCCAGGTGCGCACGCGCAATCTATTGGGGTCCGCAATCTCGTCGGCTGTTGTCAGCCAAGGTCCAACAGGGCCGTGGGTATCGAACGACTTCCCCAGCGTCGCTGTTGGCGACAGTCTCTGCCAGTCGCGCACGCTCACATCGTTGCACACGACATAGCCCGCAATCATCTGATGGGCGCGTTCCGGGGGAACGTGGCGACATCGAGTGCCTATGACAATACCCAGCTCGCCTTCGAAATCCACCTCGACTGAACAGCGTGGTATATGAATCGCGTCGTACGGGCCGATAATGCAGCTCACTTGCTTGTTAAACCAATGTTGCTGCTTAGTGGATGGAATGGATGCATTCGGATGTGATTTCGCAAATTCTTCGAGGTGCTTCGTATAGTTGGCTCCGAGCGCCAGATACTTGCTGGGACGCGGCACCGGAGACGATAGCGTCACCTCGGAAAGTGGCGTGCGTGCGCCCCTCCCGGTGAGCGCGCCGCGCACTGCGTCAAGTCCTTCCGGACCTGCTCGCAGGAGATCCAACATTGTGGCAGGAAGACTCAGGTCGAGCGATACGACGTCAACGACCTCATCGTTGACGACGACGCCGAGCCGTCCTTCGCCTGCTCCGCGACGATAAGTCACAAGTTTCATAACTGGCTCCGATGCCTAGCTGTAGAGAATGCCGGCCACTTTTCGTGTCTCGCGTGGCCTTTCACGAGAAGATTCCTCGACTGACGAAAGCGGGGCTCAGGAAACTGCGCATTCGTTGGCCGACGCGTTCGGTTGAGACAGCATCCATTCAGCTACTTCGCCGCAAGAGGCAACCCAAATATCGGAGCGCTGCTGCGCGTGGGAGACGATGCCAAACATGGCTTCAAGACGCTCTCGTGTCTGTCCGATTATCCACGGATGAAAGTCGAACACTGCGTGAGTGCCATCTCGCGCCGCCCGATCGATCTCATCTATAAACACTTTGTTCAACAAGGCCGGTCCAAATTCGCCGTCGGAACCCGGTTCAATCTTGAAGCGCGCGCCCATATTTGCTTCGAGCTGGTTCCCGTCAACGAATGGCCAGCTGAACGGCATACTGACTACGCCGTTCCGGACAATCCTCGTTTCCTGCCCGACGCACGAGAAGTAGGCAAATCCGTGCTGACTCATCAGCTCCGGAAGATTGGATGTGCCGTAACCGCCGGGAGGACGGAATCCGGCGGGCCGCAGACCGGCTACGGCCATTGCTTCGAGGGATTTCTCCAACACTTCAAGCTGACGTTGGGGAGTGAGCGTTGTCCAGATTTCGTGTCGCAACCCATGTAAGCCCACCTCATGCCCGGCACTCGCCATGGCCCACAATGTAGTGGGGTAGACAGTAGCGTTCCATGCTTCCACGAAGAACGTGACACGCAGGTCCCTCAGGCGATGGAGCAGTTCGGGCACCACTTGAGTAACAGTCATGTGAGAACCAATTGGCTTGTCGACCGGCCACTTGCCAAATTCGATATCGGAGGCTTCGCCCAAATTATCGAAAGTAAAGCTGACAGCGCCGGGTCGGCACTCAGGCCCCCAGCCGTTCCTCGATCGTTGCCCCTCGGCCTGAGACATCAACAGACCTCATCAAAAGTCATATCGACAAGGACACATTTTAGCGCTAAACTATTATCTTGTCGATAAAAATATAGACTGACGATAAGAAATGAGCTTCGGTGCAGATCCATTGTAGCCGGCGAAGCCCAGCTGCCCGGGAAAGGTGGTGCCAAGCGTGGTTCGTGGTGACAGCTCGAGCGCATCTAAGGGGAGTCAATGAGAGCAATTCAGAGGTGTGGGAAGAGGATTCATGTTCGACTGGCGATGGGATGCGGCATGGCAGTCATTTGCGGCACGTCGTCTGCTCAGGCGGAGCATCTTCAATTACTTGAAGATCAGATGGCGGACAGCACGGATATTCCCACCATCATTGTGACCGCGCAGCGTCGCCACGAGAACGTGCAGGACGTACCCATCGCAGTTTCAGCTGTTACCGGGCAGCAACTGGAAATAGAGGGCATCACGAACACCCTTGACATAGGGCGTGCGGTACCGAGTCTGACCGTAACGCAGACTGCCGGCTATGTACTCCCGCGCATTCGCGGGGTTGGAAACAGCGTCGTCGGCGCCGGATATGAAGGCGGCGTTGCGACCTATGTGGATGGCGTCTACCTCGCTGCGGCGCCGGCAGGGCTACTCTCGCTCAATAACATAGAGCAGATTGAAGTCCTTAAAGGGCCGCAAGGCACTTTGTTCGGACGAAACGCGACCGGTGGGCTTGTTTCGATAATCACACGCGACCCATCGTCGACGCCCGGTGGTTCCGTTGAACTGAGTTACGGCGACTATCAGACCGCATCCAGCGACGCCTACCTGACTCACGGTCTCGGAGAAATTGCGGCCGTGGACTTCGCGGGTCACGTAAGCGCCCAAGGTCAAGGCTACGGCACCAACCGTTACAACGGCCGTGACGTCAATCGCACCGACAATGATAGCTCTCTGCGCTCTTCGGTCATCGTTAGACCCACCGAGAACACAAAGATCCGGCTCACTCTCGACTATGAGCAGAATAAGGGCTCCGTGTACGGTGCGGTTCGGCTCGCTCCCGGGACCAGCACAATTTTTCCGCAGGCGCCGTTTCAGAATGCCTGGGACGTCGATTCCGACGTCCAGCCATTCAATCAATACAAGGGGGGAGGCGTTACGGCACGAATCGAACAGAATCTAGGCTTCGCGCAATTGACGAGCATCACCGCCTATCGAGAATCGGACAACGTGGTTGTGTTCGATGGCGACGGCACTGCGACGCCGGGCGTCGGACTCTACGAGGGTCAACGCGACTATCAGCGAAGCGAGGAGATTAACCTTGCATCCACTTCGTCCTCACGTTTCAAATGGGTTGGTGGACTCTACTACTTCAGCGCCTCGTCGGGTTATGACCCGAGCCAGGTTACGCTTTCTGGCTTCCTACGGCCGCAAACACCCTTCGGGTCGATTTCGGTTTTAGACAATTACGGCATCGAACGCACGCAATCCGTCGCAGGCTACGGACAGGCGACGGCATCCATTACCGATCAAACCAACCTTACGCTCGGGCTGCGCTACACGTCCGAGAAGCATAGTCTCGACGTATTCGAGACGATCGACATCGCCGGTGGCCCGTCGGGCCTGCCAATGCCCGCTTTCCCGCACGAGAGCAAGTCCTTTTCCGATCCAACCTGGCGACTCTCGCTGGATCATCGCTTTTCCCCGGAGCTGATGGTTTACGCGTCCTACAATCGGGGATTTAAGAGCGGCGGATTCAATCCGCAAGTCCCGACCGACCCCGCATACGATCCCGAAAAGCTGGACGCCTATGAGATCGGCTTTAAGAGCGATGTGCTTTCTCGTCGGCTACGCCTCAACGCGGCAGCGTTCTACTACAGATATGCCGACCTGCAGGTTGCGAAGTTCACCGGCCAACTGACCAGCTATTACAACGGCGCTGCGGCCCGTATTTATGGGCTGGACACCGATTTCGAAGCGCGCGCGACTGCCGATCTGACGTTCACCGGGGGACTAACGCTCCTACACGATCGGTTCACCAATTTTCCCAACGCAATCTTTGCGATACAGATCCCCGGAGGATTGGACAATGAGATTCGCTCGGCCGACGGAAACCGCTTGCCGCAGACCGCGGACTTTACCGCCACCATCAATGCCGACTATCACGTCCCAACCAACTTCGGTCAGGCGGGATTGAATCTCAGCTATGGCTATAACAGCGGGTATTTTTCGCAGCCCGACAACATTTTACACCAGCCCAGTTACAGTACCTTAGCAGCTACCCTGCGGGCCGAGTTTACGAATAGGGTTACGATCAGCCTCTGGGGTCGAAATCTCACCAACGCCAAGATCGCCCAAACGCTAGCGGCTGGCAGTTTCAATAGCATTGTCAGCTACGCCCCGCCCTTAACCTATGGAGCGACCGTCAGTGCAAGATTCTGACACTGTATTCGAACCGTCGCTGGTACCGCGTATGAGCGTCTTTGTCGACGTGAAACAACTTTCCAATGCAATTAGCACGCGCACAGGAGAAATCGATGAAAACCTCGGGTGATTTGAGCTTTGCTGCAGAGAATGCACACAACAAGGTGTACGGCGGATTCGAAGGTGTGGAGATACCCAAAGACTTAGATCGAAAGATTGCGGAACGGCGATCTCAGAACCACACCAAGCGGTTGCACCATCATGCGTTCCGATGTCGGAACGCTGAAGAGACACGGCATTTCTATGAGGACATCTTGGGATTTCCCTTGGTTCAAGCAGTCATCCAAAATCGCGATTTCGGCTCTCTCAACGAAGACAACTTTTGCCACATATTTTTTGAGCTTGCCGATGGGAGTGCGCTGGCCTTCTTCGACTGCACCGGCGCACTGGTGACTCGCGACTATGAGCCTGGTACCGGGTTCGATCACCACGTCGCCCTGTACGTCGCGAGTGACGATGATCTTGACTACTACAAGAAGCGGCTCGACGCGGCGAATATCCCAAACCACTACGTCGACTACATTGTCTATCATTCGCTATACGTAAATGATCCAAATGGTCTCAATATCGAATTCTGCGCGAATCCCCCGATCACCGCTGACTATGAATTGAAGGCAGAAATCGTGGCGCACCGTGATTTGAAGACTTGGATGGACTTTGCACATAATCAGCGGAATTCCAGCTAGAATTGAACAGGATATATCCTCTTGAAGGGGGTAAAATGGACGTTACTATGGAACCGACTGCGCCTCCCGAGGCTCCTGGGACCTATATCGAGGCGGTTCAACAGCGCCTTAGAGAGGATATTGTCTCGGGTAGGCTGGCACCTTGGGAAAAGCTGCGCCTCGCGGAGCTCAAGACCCGTTATGCGATGGGATCAAGTCCCCTTCGTGAGGCCCTTTCTCGCTTGGTCGGTGAGGGCCTCGTTACTTTCGAGGGCAATAAGGGCTTTCGCGTTCGCGGCCTTTCCCGTGAGGACCTGGCGGATATTGCGTACATGCGCACCGCTGTCGAGACATTTGCAATACGGACCGCCGTGGAACGCGGCGGCGTTGAATGGGAAAGCGGAATCGTCGCGGCGCTACATACCCTCACGTCGTTGACCCGCGACACCGCGACCGATCGAGCCAGCTTGGACGCGTGGAACGTTGCCCACGATCGATTCCACGAAGCAGTGATTTCTGCATGCGGCTCTCCTCGCGTTTTTGAGACGCAGCGCCGGCTTGCCGAGCATCACAATCGCTATCGGCGAATCTTCATGGGCGAAAATCTACCCCGCCAGCTCATTATTGATGAGCACCGGGATATTGCCGACGCTGCGCTGGCGCGTGATGCCGACCGCGCTGCTATGCTGCTCGGGCGCCACATGGTCATCACCTCTGACTTTTATGCGCGGGTTCTTTCGGCTAAAGACCCGCCCGAGCAGGCCGTGGGCACGGATGCGGTCAGCCCGGAACTCGCTTAGATCCGTTTGCGGGCGCAAGCGCAGGAACTACGGATGCCGGCTCTACTTCATTAGATCCTTGAATGTGGTGTCGATGGGATGTCCCGACAGTACGCCGTCTTTGTCTATTTGCGCCCAGGCTCGTACTTCAAAACCTTCGGCTACCGCGCGTTCGCCGATCGATAGCTTATACGCCACGCGAAATCGCTTCGTCTCCCAGGTGTCCACGAATGCCTCGACGATAAGCGTGTCATCGTATCGCGCAGGAGCACGAAATTTTGCGCCGGCGTCGATGATGGGCGTGACAACACCAAACCGCCGCCGCAACTCACGCAGACTCAACCCACGTGCCCGGATAAGCCGCTGAAAGGTACAGTCAAGCCAGTAAAAGTAGTTCGGGTAGAAGACGATTCCGGCCTCATCACAGTCCCCCCACTCGATCGGAAATTCCGTCCTGAACATGTGCAAATTCTCACCTCAGTCGCACTGCATCGATGCCTCTATTGCATTTAGCGCAATGTATTGTACAAGATGCAATGGTCAGAATGGAGGCTTCGAATGCGCATAGCGGTAGT
>Ga0137362_10003208_pt1 | contig 10891 bp, 9 predicted proteins | sample MadtaG_2_FD_104801 | JGI IMG/M metagenome (GOLD analysis project Ga0137362, IMG submission 104801) | Vadose zone soil microbial communities from Angelo Coast Range Reserve, California, USA - Mad1_100_16 metaG | ecosystem: Environmental > Terrestrial > Soil > Vadose zone | place: USA: California... | reverse complement strand
TAGAACAGGATGCCACGCCACGATGCGCCGGACGCGATACGCAACATTCTCAGTTCAGGCTGTCCTCTCCGGCGCGCGCGATCGCGCCCGACGCATGATAGCGCAGGTCGCACTTCGATCGCCGTGGTACGCTTGGCCCCGAAATCACACGGAGCCGTCCCGCGGGGAGAACACACATGAGCAACGGAGAGCCGGAGATCCTGATGCCGTCAGGCGAGCGGGCCACCGGTGAGTTCGTATCTCAGCCGGCGAAGCTCCTGCGAATCGCCGCGATGATCCGCGAGCTTCTGGAAGAGGTGCGAAAGTCTTCGCCGGACGAGGCGGGACGCAAGCGGCTACGGTCGATCTACGACAGGGCGTTGACCACACTGAAGGAGGGCTTGTCGGAGGATCTGCAGAAGGAGCTCGAAACGCTCACTCTGCCGATCGACGGCACGTCGAGCGAGTCCGAGATCCGCCTTGCCCAGGCCCAGCTGGTCGGTTGGCTCGAGGGGTTGTTTCACGGCATTCAGGCAGCTCTCTGGGCGCAACAGGCGCAAGCGCGCGCCCAGTTCGACGAGATGCGCCGTCGGGGTCTTCCCTCCGGCCCGCCGGAAGCCGGCGAGGAGCCGCGAAGACCCGGGCAGTATCTGTAGTTACTTCGTCTCGCTCCTCTTTTCGAACGTCGCGGGCGACGGCGCGACCACGTCATGATCGAGGACGATACTGTCGCGCCACACGGCGCTCTTCCCTCGCCCAATCGATGAGAGACCTGACGACGGCGTCCTCGTCGTCTCGAAATGAGCTGGAGATTGGTGAGCCGTGTGGGACTCGAACCCACGACCCCCGGAGGCACACTGGGTGAGTGCTCCACTTGGTAACACTGCGCTCGGCGGCAATGGGGGAATGATTTCTTTCGGCGTGAACCTCACGACCATGAAACCGCCAAGGGGCGAGCTCGTGCCTTGCCGAACCCGTCGTCTCGTCCTCACGTGTCGGCGCTCATCAGTCACGGGGCGCGTCGCTGATCGTCGGTCAGCGAGCCGACGCTCCAGAATCACCTTCACGGTCGGTACGCCAGCGAATGCACACGCGAGCGTTGTGTACAGCGTGCCGTTTCGGCGCACGACGAGGAGCAATTCGACACCGGGAAATGATCGCGCCGGCATGGATTCGAGAAGCCGCCCCTTGTGGATTCTGCAGACGCCGTGAGTCAGCTCTGGGTTTTCCAACGGTTCGCGCATACCAAGGTAGCCGAGGCTTCCATCGCGGCGGCACCAGGCACAAAATACATGCATCTTGGCGATACGACGCTGCCAACGGTGTGCCACCAGATTGCAAGTGCAGGTCGCGTTGGATCACGCCAGACGATGTCGAGCTGGATCTGCTGCGCTCCGCACAGCCTGAACTAGCCGCACTTCGCCGCTTCGGCCTTCAGTGAGGACGGTGTTTAAGGAACGTTCAGCAGGGCCGGTGAGATCACGAACCGCGTCACGCCGTCGACGACCTCGGTGGCCTGCTCGCTCACGTGGGTGAATCCGAGCGACTTCGGCCAGACGAGTCCGCCGCCCACGGCGACCCCGTTGTTCAGCCGATGGCAACCGGCGCAGGACCAGAGCCTGAGCACGCAGGATGATCTCATCGGGGGTGAGAGAGCTGTCGATCGCGGTGAGAGTCTGTTGAATGCCAGGCGCAGAGAGCTATCTCCGTTGCCGAACTGGACGAGGTAGCGGCTCTCGTTGCTGCCCGACGCCTGACTTTGCCCCTTTTGAAGACATCCGATACGTTCATGTCGATGTCGTTGAGATCAGCAGCGGCCAGCGCAGAGACCTGGCTCGGGAAGAACTCTTGAAACTCGGACGCGGTGGGGTGGTTCGGCGTGGGCGATGCGCGTTTGAACGGTCGCCGAAAACTGCCCGATGGACAGATGCGAAGGGCTTCGACGGCGCATCGGTTATTGACGGCTATTTTCGACACGGCTCCCGGTGCCATGAGGCTGCCTGAGGAGATCACGCATGGGTCGATTTCTTAAGGCCTCGCGCTCACTCGGGGTGGGGCCCCTCATGCTGGGCAGGGCGAGATCGGCCTCACACGCGTGCCGACTTCCTGACGATGTTGGTCCTCCGGTGCACCTGGGCACCCTGGAGCCATCACTCACTCTCCGGTAACAAGCTTCGGATCAGCGCGAGTAGATCGCGGGGGCTATACGGCTTCGTCATGTAAGCGGTAGCCCCGGCCTCCTTGGCCCTCTGTTCGTCACCGGACAGCGCGAAGGACGTGATCGCGATGATGGGGGTGTTTGCCGTGATCGCCTCGCTCCGGAGCGTGCGGGTCACCTCGATCCCGGACAGCCGAGGAAGTTGGATGTCCATCAGGATCAGGTCCGGACGCTCTCGACGCACGATATCCAGGGAGGTCTCGCCGTCGGGTGCCTCGAGGAGCCGATAGGAGGTGCGCTTGAGGAGGTCGCGGACGATTCTTCGGTTCAGCTCATTGTCCTCGACGTACAGAATGGTCTTTGAACTCATGCGGTCATCGGGCCTTTCACGTGCAATGGGATCGAGAAGAAGAAGGTGGATCCTTTGCCGATCTCACTCTCCGCCCATACGCGGCCCTCGTGCATCTCGACGAACTTTCTGGTGATGCTGAGGCCGAGTCCGGTTCCTCCGAACTCGCGAGCGATCGTCGCGTCCGCCTGCTGAAACTCCGTGAATAACTTGTCAATCTGTTCTCTGGAGATACCGATCCCGGTGTCCGATACACGGAAGCGCAGCATCTCGTTCAGAAGATCCACCGCGATCTCGACTCGGCCCTGGCGGGTGAACTTGAGCGCGTTCCCCGCGAGATTCAGGAGGCACTGGGTGACACGCCTGCCGTCGCCATACGCCAGCGGCATCTCGGCAGGGGTGCTCACCACGAACTCCAAGCCCTTCTCCGCCGCAAGGGAGGCGAGGGAGACTCGAACGGCTGTGACTGTATCGAGGACCGAGTATTCCCCGAGCACCAGATCCATGCGCCCAGCCTCGATCTTGGAGAGATCCAGGACGTCGCTGATGAGACGCAGCAGGTGCCGGCCGCTCTGCTGAATGTCGCTGAGCGGCCGGCGGAGTTCGTCGGAGATGTCTCCGTAGACCTGATCGAGAATCATTTCGTTGAAGCCGAGGATTGCGTTCATGGGCGTCCGTAGCTCGTGGCTCACGTTGGCAAGGAAGTCGGACTTGTGTCGGCTGGCCGCCGCGAGCTGACGGCTCTTCTCCTCGAGCTCGACCGTCCGCTGTCGTATGCGATCTTCGAGTGTCCGGTTCAGCTCCGCCAGCTCGGAAAAGGCGCGCTCCTTTTCGTTCATGCTGACCCGCAGCGATCCCGTCATGTGGTTGAAGGCAGCGGCTAGCGAGCCGATCTCGTCCCGCGACCGCACGGCGATCTGCTGCTGCAACCCGCCGGCGGCGATCTTCTGCGCCTGCTGGGTGAGCTGCTTGATGGGCTTCGTGATGCCGAGCGAGAACCCGTAGAGAACGGCCGCACTCACGATGAGAAACGCCGCGGTAATGCCGCCCCAGAGGGTTGCGAGGCTGCGTACCTGCGCCTCGACGCCCGCGAGCGACAACCCGACGGTTGCAGCCCCGATGACCTCCTCGCGCGCTTCTTCGCCCTTGGGCCGGACTCGGGCTCCGAGGAGAACCTCGTCGGGCGTCTGGCTACCTTCGGACACGATCGGGGACACGAACTCGAGGAATCGCTGGCCACCGCGCTCCACCTGACGGGCCGACGGCCGATCGCCCTGGGCGTCTCCCGGCGGCGTCCCACTCGTCCCCGACTGGCCGCCGCGAGCCAGAACCCGCCCGGCCCGACTGTGAATAAGCACGTAGCTGACGTCGGGGTTCCTGAGGGTGCCGCGCATCGCTGCTTCCAGGAGTCGCGCGTCTTCGCTGAAGACCCCGAGTTCGCTCGCGAAGCTGAGGTTCGACGCCAACGCCAGGCCCCGCTTCTCGAACTCTTTCGTCACCAGCCGCCGATGCTCGCGGACGTTCATCCATCCCTGGAAGACGAGAAAGGACACGACGACCGGAACGACCGACCAGAAGACGCGCGCGCGGAAGCTCGAAAAGCCCGGGAACCAGGTGCGCCAGCGCGGTTCCGTCATTCGATGACGTTCGTCGCGCGCGCCCGGATGGCCTGCGGGATCTCCAGCCCGAGCTTCTGCGCCGTCTTGAGGTTCAGGGTGAGGTACACCTTGCGCGCGTTCGTGTACGGCACGTCCGAGACCGCACGGCCTCCGAGTATCGCGTGGGCCAGCTCGCCCGCCTGCCGCCCGATGTCTTCCCCACTCGCGAACGACATCGCGAAGAGGGCTCCCATCTGCGCGTGGCGGTCCGAGACGCCGAGCAGCGGGAGCTTCCGACGGTAGGAGAGCAGCAGCATGTGCTGGACCACGGTTTGCGACAGCACCGTCTCGTCGGGAACGAGCCAGAGCGCGTCAACTCCGTCCTGGAACGATTCGATCGCTCCGATTGCGTCCTTCGGGGCACTGACCTCGCGGGTGACGAGCTCGATGCCTTCGTCACGGGCGACGGCCCGGGCGCGCCGAACCAGATAGCCGGTCCTGGCTGGGTTGAAGACGACGCCGATACGCTTGACGCCGAGCTGTTTGAACAGCCAGATCTGCTGCTCGACGGGCACGTTGAGGCTGGCCCCCGTGATGTTCCTCGCGTCGAGGCTGATGACGCTCGGCGGGTTGAGAACCATCGCGTACACCACAGGAGCCGAGGGCGGCCGACTGACGACCGCCCGAAGCGCCCAGATGCCGACAGCAAAGATTAGGTCCGGCTTCAGCTTCGAGTCGATCTCGTCGAGCTGCTTGCGCCCGCGCTCGAGGTCGCCATCCATGTCGTAAACGGTCACGGTCTGGTTGGGGATGGCACCCCTGAAGCCCCGGACCGCCTCATCGTATTCCTCAACTCGGGCGCTCATGAGGACGGCCACGCGCGCCGCGGCGGGGGTCGCCTGGACTGGGACGGAGAGAACGATGAGAAGGGCTAGAAGCATTCGACGCACGAGCGACTCGTCACCGCACCCGGCTGAGGACCAGCTTCGAGTCGAGCGTGGTCGCCAGCATCTCGTTTCCGTCGACCGTTGCATCGAAGCGTGCATCGCCGGCGCTCATCCCGGCCCTATACCTCAAGGAGCCAGCAATCGTCGCCCCCCTCACCCACGCGTCGATCGTCCCTCTGATACCCGGAGCCTCCAGCGAGCCCGTGACTCTCGTGCCGTCCTGCTCGAACTCGACGCGCGCGGCGCCACTGGTTCCTCCGCAGCACCGGATCACGGTCAGCGCGCCGAGGGTAAGCGTCCCACTCCAAGCGCCCGATACGTCGGCGGGGGGTTCCGATGAGGAGTCGGTCGCACCGCTAGCGCAGCCGAGACTTGCGAGCATGATCAGGGCGAGCAACATTCGGCCTGGCGTTCGCATAATCAGCACCCCCCGACAGGAGCGGAATACTGCGACTGCGACGATCTAGCAGGACAGCCTCACACGCGCGGCGGCGTAGTACCCGTCACGCGCATCGCGCTTGACCGCGTTGCCGTTCAGTTGCTCGGTCATGTCCAGCCCGTGACCGGCGACGAGATAGTACGCGGCCAGGTCAAACGCTGTGTTCGGCGCAAAGCGCCACGTGAATCCACCGTTAACCTCGGTGCCGATGTAGTTGGAGTCACCCTTCGCAAAGCTGTTGCTGCTGACCGCGACGCGAGAGGTGCAGCCGAGGGCGCCGTCGCGACGGTGAGGGCCGGGCACCCGGTATCTGTGTCCACCTTCTCGGCCGTCCATGTTGGAGCCACGACGCCGTAGACGGCCAGCGCCGCCGTCAGGCTATACGTAGCTCTGAGCGCGAACTGAGCGCGGCCGTAGCGATCGTAGCCGACGTTGCTGTCCATGCCTTGATTGGCGCCACCGCCCACAAAGGTACTGTTCGACTGTCACAGCGAGCTTCGTCTGGCCCGCCCCCGTCGCGGTGTCCGGCGCCGACGGAGAGCGCCGAGCGACCCTGGGTCTTCGGTGATCGCTCGACGTTTCGCCTCATGTCGCACGCGATTCTGCCGCCGCGCCATTAATCCGGCGTTAATACGACTATTAAGAATCGGGCCCTCTTTGGCGCTCCCAAGCGCAGGCCGCGGGTCCGTGATATGGCTTAGCGCTCGTGGAAGGGCAACAAGGGTTCATCGCCGAGGAGGCCGCCCGCAACCAGCCACGGCGTTCGAGCGCACACCCGACGGGCCGTGATACCGTTGCGCTCCTATTCACCATGGGAGCGCAGACTTCCGGTGCGCGGCTCGGGCTCGTCCTGCTCGGTGGCTTCGCGGCCCGCGTGGCTCCCTCCGGGCGACCATTGTCGCTCTCCCTCAAGAAGGCACGGGCTATCCTGGCGTGTCTGGCGCTGGCCCCCGGCGGAACGCGGCCGCGCCAGACGCTAACTGGACTCCTTTGGCCTGAAGCTGGTGAGGCAGAGGCACGCAATAACTTCCGGGTGACCCTGTCTTCGCTCCGGACCGCTCTCGCCGCGGCGCAACTCCGATGTCTGCACATCGACGGTGACACGGTCCTTCTCGACCTCGACATGGTGGACGTGGACACGGTAACTTTGCGGCGGCTCGTCGAAAACGGCAGCCCCGATGCCCTCACCGAAGCGACTCGGATCTACCGCGGCGACCTGCTCGCCGGGCTTGACCTCGACGAAGCGCCGTTCGAAGAGTGGCTCGTGGGCGAGCGCGAGCAACTCCGGATCCTGGCGCTCGGCGCCTGCGAGAAAATCCTCGACCACCAACTCCGCACCGACGCCGACGAAGCCGCCCTCGCCTCTGCCATGCGGCTGCTGTCACTCGATCCTTTGCGCGATTCGGTTCACGCAACCGTCATGCGCCTGCACGCTAAGCACGGGCGTTTCGGCCCGGCGCTCCGGCAATACAACGCATGTGCTCTGGCCCTTCAGCGCGATCTCGGCGTCGCCCCGGCGCCAGCGACCCGCCAGCTCTACGAGGAAATTCTGCGATCGGGTACCGCGGGCCACGGTGGCCGGCCGCGTCGTGGTGCGGATGCTCGGGAACCCACGGTGTCGTGGCCACCGATGGTGCGGGCGCCCCACGTCGGGCGAGTCGATGAGATGCGGAAGCTTCACGAGGTGCTCAAGGATGCGCTCGGCCGGCGCGGACAAATCGTCGCGGTGATGGGAGAAGCGGGTATCGGCAAGACCCGGCTCGTGAACGAGCTTGCCGGCGAGGCCGACCGGGCCGAAGCCCAGGTGTGGCTCGGTCGCGCCTACGAGAGCGACCGGATCCTGACCTTTGGTCCTTGGGTCGACGCGATCCGCACGAGCGGACTTGCTCGCGACGGTGCCTACCTGGGAGATTTCAGCCCGGTCTGGCGCTCCGAGCTCGGGCGACTCGTTCCGGAGCTGGACGAGTCCTCGCTGAAAGAAGCTCGTCATCAAGACAACCCCAGGCGGATCTTCGAGGCGGTGGCCCAGCTCGTGAAGCACGCGATCGCGCGCCAGCCTCTCGTGCTGATCCTTGAGGATCTGCACTGGGCGGACGAGCTCAGCGTGCGTCTCCTGTCCTTCCTTGCTCGCCGCATCGCGGAGTGGTCGGTGTTGATCGTCGCCACAGCGCGTGAAGAAGAGGTCGATGCGCGTTCGGCCCTCAGGCGGACGCTCAACGAGCTTCGGACGGTCGGCGTGCTGGTACCCGTGGACTTGGGCCCGCTGAGCCAGACGCACACGGCGGCACTGGTTCACGAGCTCGTGCAAACCGAGGGCAAGTCGTTCAAGCCAGAGTCGGCCATCCCGAAGATCTGGGCCGTGAGTCGGGGCAATCCGTTCATGATCGTCGAGGCGGTTCAGGCGCTCGGCGACGACGCGGCGGCCGCCGTCGCGGGGTCGGTGCCCCTCACACCGGTTGTCCGCGAGGTCGTGGCCGGCCGACTCGCCCGACTCTCCGAGCAGGGGCGCCGGCTGATTTCCATCGCGGCCGTCATCGGCCGGGTGTTCGAATTCCCGGTCCTTCAGCGCGCGTCGGAGCTCCGCGAGCTCGAGGCGGCCGAAGCGGTGGATGAGCTGATCGGTCGGCGGCTTCTCAACGTCGCCCAGCACGGACTCGAGGTGACGCACGACTGGATCCGGGCGGTTGCCTACAGCGAGCTTCAGCCGCCGCGCCGTCAGATCCTGCACGCCGCCGTGGCGCGGGCGGTCGAGCAGCACTACGCCGAGAATCTGGAACCCCACTATTCGGCCCTCGGACGGCACTATTTCGAGGGCGAAGTGTGGGACAAAGCCGCCGTCTACCTGCATGCGGCCGGGCGCGCGTCGGCCGCCCGCGTCGGCCATCGCGAGGCGGTCTCGCGCTTCGAGGGAGCGCTGGCGGCACTGCGCCACCTGCCCGAGACGCGCGAGTTGATCGAGCGCGGCGTCGATCTTTGCCTCGATCTCCGGTACTCGACCTCCGGGCTAGGCGATTTCGAGCGGATGATCGCGCATCTTCGCGACGCCGAACCCCTCGCTCGCCGGCTCGAAGACGAACGTCGCCTGGGCTGGGTGCACGCGTACATGGGCTACTACTTCCGGATGATGCGACCTCCCGATGAAGCTCGACCATTCACCCAGAGCGCCCGCGCCATCGCCGAGAAGACCGGAGATCGCGAGCTCGCGATCGAAGCGGACTATCAACAGGGCATGGCGTGCCTCTACGCGGGCGAGCACGGCGCGGCGCAGGAGCTTCTCCGGCGAGCCATCGCGACGGGTAGTGCCATGGGAGGCGATGGGCGCACGCATGTAAGTGTCGTCGCGGAGATGGCCGCTCGCGCATACATTGTGTGGTCGCTGGCCGAGTCCGGCTCCTTCGAGGAGGCCGCCACGCTGGGCGTTGCGGCAATCAGGATCGCCGAGGACCGCGACAGCCCGATTAATGGGGTCATCGCGCGTGAGATGCTCGGCAAGATTTACGAGATCAAAGGAGACTTCGACCGCGCGATACCCCTGCTCGAGCGTGCGCTGGCCGACGCCCGTGCGTGGGACCTGACCTTGCTGACGACGGCCGTCATGGCCGTCCTCGGCCACGCCTACACGAAGTCAGAGCGCGTCGCCGATGGGGTGGCGATCCTCGAGCAGATCTTGAAAATCGGAGAGTCGTCTTGGATGCGAGCGTCGCAATCGCGAACCTTCGTGACGCTCGGCGAGATTTCCCTCGCCGCCAACCGCCTGGATGAGGCGGCCGCGCTCGCGACTCGCGCGCTGGCGCTGATGCGCGAGTATGGCCAGCGCGGCTGGGAGGCCGCCGCGTTACGGCTGCTCGCCGAGATCGCATCCCTGCGCCGACCGCGCGATCTGGCGACAGCGGAGGCTCACTACCGCGCCGCGCTGGCGGTTGCCGAGGCGCTGGGGATGCGCCCGCTGGCGGCCCGCTGCCATCTCGGACTGGGCTCCTTATGCAAGGATCAGCCACGAGAAGCGCAAGCCCATCTCGACGTGGCGACGACGTCGTTCCGTGAGATGGGCATGCAGTTCTGGCTCGAGAAAGCCACAGCGTCGAGCGTAGCCACCCCGTAGTTACCAGCTGGCCGTACAGCCACCTCGCACCGGATCATCTGCGCGCGGCCGTCGCCGTGCTCGACGACGTGCTCCCCGCTCCGAAGTCGCCGGAGCCCGCCGAAGCTTCAGCGCAAGAGTCGGTCGCGGTCGGTGCGGTGTCTCCGAAGTCCTTGTAGTTTCTGGTGAGCCGTGTGGGACTCGAACCCACGACCCCCTGATTAAAAGTCAGGTGCTCTACCGTCTGAGCTAACGGCTCATCAAATACTTACGACGCGCCCGGGTCCGATTTTACCGCCTTGTGCTGTCCTTGTGCTGAACCCGTCGCGCGGCCGCATGGCCGACTTGGTCCCCCTCGTAAACTGAAGGTTCTTGTCACATCTGCCGCATCGTCGGGGAACTGTCCTTCGAGCACGTTCCGCCCTGCGCGCCGCCGTCGACGGCTCACGCTTCGTCGCTGGCGGTAGCGCGACCGCGGCGTTCACCAGCCCCTCGCAGCTCGACTTCTGGCCTCAGTCCAGGTCGACCCTGATCGGCAAGGCCGACGCGGGGTTGGCACCCGCCACCGATTTCAACGACAGAGCCCGCAAGAGCCCCTTCGAGGTCGGCGCCTACGAGACGGTCGGGCACGCCGCGAACCCCGGCTGGAAGGTCGGTCCGGGCTTCAAGCAGACCGGCCGGGGTGACTCGGTGCCGCCCTTGGCGCCAACGAGTCTGCGCTCGCAGTGACGCGCAGCGCCCCCGCCGAGCGGTGCGCAGCCCTTCACCACCATCGGTGCGCAGACCTTCACCACCCGCCTTGAGGCTGTGTGGGAAGCACGCGACGAACGCGCGCCCGGAGACCGTGGTGCGCTCCTTTTGAGCGCTTCGGTAACTTGTACATGGCTTGAGCGTGTAGCTTCTACACTTCCAGCCCTCACCTATTGAGGCGCCACCTCGGCAAGATCGAACCTGACGCTAGTTATCAGCGGGCACACGGCTTGCACCCTCGCAAAAATCTCAAGAGTACAAGCGTTGAACAGACGCACAGAGAGGGCGGACGAGGGGGTTAGCCCGACGCCCGGAGGTCGCGGACCATGAGATCGAAGGATGCTTTGCTCGGCACCGACCTGAACGGATTCGACTCACCGAGGGTAATCACGGAGCCCCCGAAGGCCGCTCGCCCCTACGACGTGGAGCGGCGTGACGTCGATCGCCTGCTTGCCCAGGCGCACAATCAGAACGAAATCCTGGTCACGGCGCTGCACGAGGCCCGCGAGCAGATCGCCGCGCTCAAGGAAGAGGTCGACAAGCTCTGCGCCCCGCCCTCGACCTACGGCGTGTATCTCGCCGCCAACGAG
>Ga0137362_10003207_pt1 | contig 10895 bp, 8 predicted proteins | sample MadtaG_2_FD_104801 | JGI IMG/M metagenome (GOLD analysis project Ga0137362, IMG submission 104801) | Vadose zone soil microbial communities from Angelo Coast Range Reserve, California, USA - Mad1_100_16 metaG | ecosystem: Environmental > Terrestrial > Soil > Vadose zone | place: USA: California... | reverse complement strand
TTTCCAGAAGATCAGGCATGCCGCCTGGCAGCCACCGTAAGCTGCGCCGTCGCAACGCAGATCAAGGTGCACTGCGTTTGGAAGGCGGCGTCCGAGCCAGTCGTTGGTGATTGCTCCGTTGACTGTATCGCAAGTCTTGTGGGCGCGCTTGTAAACCTGAAACCGCTGACCACACCACTTGAGCATCTGAGGCATGAGTGGCAGTCCGTCGAGGCGACCGTTTCCGTCGAGGGTCGCGAGGATCTCTTCCTTGCTGCGAACTTGAACCCAATCGCCAGCGCACAGTGTCATGGTCTATCCCTTGTTTTCAAATGGCTTCATCGGTCAACACGGACACTGCGGCCCACGAGCGGGATAGCTCCTGAACCTGCGGGATTCCGATTTAACTGATGAAGCTTGCCTCCTAATTGTCCGACTGATAGCACTTCAATAAATAGTTAGCTTTCCTTTTTAAATCCATTGTCACTTTTGGTTAAAGGTTCAAAATGCTAGGAACCAATACGGATCCGCTTTCGGCAGCAACCTTCCAGCACCAAGAGAAGACAATCAAATTAACCTAAATGCGAATAATGACAACAGTAATCAAGTAATTTAATGGTACTCTGTTTTTCGCCTACAGCCGTTAAGGGGCAACTCCTTTGAAAATTCTCATTACCGGAAACATGGGTTACGTCGGTCCGCAGGTCGCAAAATATCTGCGCGCGCGCCGGCCGAACGCCACGCTGGACGGCTTTGACAATGCTTACTTCGCGCATTGCCTCACGGGCGGCCCGGTCTTTCCCGAACGATGCCTGGACGCGCAATTTTATGGCGACGTTCGCGACATATCCCTGGATCTGAGAGGATATGATGCGGTGGTCCAGCTCGCCGCGATCTCGAACGATCCGATGGGCAACCGCTTCGAGGGCGCGACGCGGGACATCAACCAGAACACGACCGTGTCGCTTGGAAAGGCGGCAGCGGCGGCGGGCGTGAAGAACTTCGTGTTCGCGTCAAGCTGCAGCGTCTATGGCATCGCTGATGGTCCGGCGCGCAGGGAGACCGACCCTGTCAATCCGATCACCGCGTATGCGAAATCGAAGATCGGAGCGGAGCGGGAACTGGCTGCAATCGACACCGACATGACGATCACGTGTCTGCGCTTTGCGACGGCGTGCGGTATGTCGGATCGGCTCCGGCTCGACCTGGTCCTCAACGACTTTGTCGCCTGCGCCCTGAGCCGCGGGCAGATCAGCGTGCTGTCGGATGGTACGCCCTGGAGGCCCCTGATCGACGTCGCCGACATGGCGCGGGCGATTGACTGGGCCGCCGACCGTCCCGCCGGCACGGGAGGCCGTTTCCTGACAGTCAATGCTGGCTCGGATGACCGCAATTTTCAGGTCGAGGACCTGGCCAACGCCGTGGCCAGGAGAGTGCCGGGCACCGATGTGTCCATCAACACGTCCGCTCCGGTGGACAGCCGGTCCTACAAGGTCGATTTCGGCCTGTTCCGGTCGCTGGCTCCCGATCATCAGCCGGTGGTGACGTTGGACCAATCGATCCAGAACCTGGTGGACGGCCTGAAGAAGATGAATTTCAAGGACGCTGATTTTCGCTCGTCCGATCTGATTCGTCTCAAGGTCCTGCAGGACCACATGGATACGGGTCGGCTCAACGAGAGGCTCGAATGGCGGTGATTTCGTCCGAAGTCCGAGTAGAAGGTTTTGCTCCGCTAGACCGACAGTAATGGAGAAACCATGGACCTGAGCATTCCGACAGCCGTCGGCGTTACGCCCAAGTGCCGTCATTGCGGCCATGATCTGACACTCAAGCTGATCGACCTCGGCCTGTCGCCGGTCGCCAACGACTATGTCGATGCGGCGAATTACATGAAGGCAGAGCCGTTCTATCCGCTGGAGACCCTGGTCTGTCGGGAATGCCGTCTGGCGCAGACCCGCGATCTGCTGGCGGCCGCGGATATCTTCCGGGCGGACTATGCCTATTTCTCCTCGCACTCCACGTCGTGGCTGGAGCACGCGCGCTCATATGTCGACGACGTGGTCGGACGCTTCAAGCTGGGCCCGGCCTCGCGTCATGTCGAGATTGCGTCGAACGACGGATATCTGCTGCAATACTCGATCAAGAAGGGCATCAGTTGCCTCGGTATCGAACCCTGTGAAAGCGTGGCGCTGGCTGCGCGCGAGAAGGAGATCGAAACCCGCATCGAATTCTTCGGCAGTGCCTATGCGAACGAGCTTCGCGGGGAAGGGTGGTCGGGCGATCTCATCACCGCCAATAATGTCCTCGCCCACGTTCCTGACATCAATGATTTCGTCGGTGGCGTCAAAATCCTGCTGGCGCCGGAGGGAGTCGCGACGTTCGAGGTGCAGCACCTCTTGACTCTGATGCAGCGGCATCAGTTCGATACCATCTATCACGAGCACTTCTCCTATCTCTCGCTGATTGCAGGTCAGCGGATCTTCGCCAGGGCCGGTCTGCGTGTCTTCGATGTCGAATTGCCCGAGACCCATGGCGGTTCGATCAGGTTCTTTGTCTGTCACGAGCAGGCGTCGCACCCGGAAAGCCCGAATGTGGCCGATGTGCTGGCGCGGGAACGGGCCTACGGTCTGCATGATGATGCCGTCTACGTGGCGTGGAACGAGTCGGTCAAGGAGACCAAGCGAGCGCTTCTTGAGCTGCTGATCTCGCTCAAGCGCGACAACAAGAAGATCGTCGGCTACGGAGCGCCGGCCAAGGGCGTTACGCTTCTCAACTATTGCGGGGTGAGGACGGATTTTCTTGATTTCACGGTCGATCGGGCCCCATCGAAGCAGGGGCGTTATCTGCCTGGTGCCCGCATTCCGATCCTTCCGCCGGAAGCGATCTTGGAGGCCAAGCCGGATTATGTCCTGATCCTGCCGTGGAACATCAAGAACGAGATCAAGACGCAGATGGCCGAGATCCGGTCCTGGGGAGGGCGCTTCATCGTGCCGGTCCCCAAAGCGACGATTGAGGAATAGCCGGCGTCAGCGCCCGTTCTGGTCCGGCCCTGGGATATGCTCTGGTCGCCGCGAAAAGGCTTGTGACCGGCAAACCGAAGGGCTATCGGCGGCTTCGTACTGAAGAGGGTTTCCTGCCATGAGGTTTGTCGAGCTGGGGCGTTCGGATGCGAGGCTGATCGAGCTGAGCGTTCGTGCCGACGACCGCGGCAGCTTCACACGGACCTGGTGCGAAAAAACCTTCTCCGATCAGGGCATCGACTTCCAGCCGGTTCAGGGCAACAGCTCCGTGACCCGGATCCGCGGCAGCGTTCGCGGAATGCATTTTCAACGTTCGCCGAGGGCTGATGCCAAGATTGTCCGATGCACGGCCGGACGGATCCATGACGTCATCGTCGACATCAGGCCGAAGTCTCCGACACGAGGCCAGGTCTTTGCCAACGAACTGGGGCCGTCGACGGCGACGATGCTCTACATTCCGGCAGGCTTTGCGCACGGATTTCAGACGCTGACCGATGACGTCGTGGTCGAATATTTGATGGGGATCGAATACGTCGAAGAGTTGTCAGACGGATTTCGGCACGACGATCCGATGATTGGGGTCAAGTGGCCAGAGCCGGTGACGGTGCTGTCGGCCAAGGATGCGGCCTGGCCGTTGCTTGCTGATCGGGACCTCTGGTGAGCCAGCAGGACGCAAGATGCTAGTCAAATCGCAAGCTTCAGCCGTGGACCGTCGGCCCAGCATCGATCTTTACGATCTGATCGGAGAGATGTTTCCGATCAACCGAAGCCTCACCGGCGCAGGAGTCCGCAACACACTGGGAATCGTCGCCCGCCATATCGACCTCGACATTCACGAAGTCGAGACTGGAACGGCTGTCCTTGACTGGCACGTGCCGAAGGAATGGAACATCCGCCGCGCTACGATCAAGACTCTCGACGGAAAATGTCTGGTCGATTTTGCCGAGAACAACCTTCACGTCCTGGGATACAGCAACCCGGTGAATGGCGTGTTCAGCCGCGCCGAGCTGGCCCGGCATGTCCACACATTGCCCGATCAACCTGACCTCATTCCATACCGCACTGGATACTACGCCGACGATTGGGGCTTCTGTCTACCCCACCGCCTCTGGCTAGGGATGAACGACGAGCACTATCGCGTCGAGATCGATAGCGACCTCTCGCAGGGGTCGATGACATACGGCGAGTTCCTCGTTCCGGGGGAGACGCGGCGCGAGGTCCTGATCACCTGCCACGTCTGCCATCCGAGCCTTGCAAACGACAATCTGTCGGGAATGGCGATCATGACCGCTCTCGCCATGCGGCAGTCGGAGCGAAGAGGGCGGCTGGGATATCGCTTCCTGTTTCTGCCGGCGACGATTGGCGCGATCACTTGGCTTGCGCGAAACGAAGCGATGCTCGATCGGATCGAACACGGGCTCGTCTTGACGTGTCTGGGGGATAGCGGCCCATTTCACTACAAGCAGAGCCGCAAGGGGGCGACCATCGATCGGGCGGCGGCACATATTCTGAAGCATTGCGGCGAACCGTATGAGATCATGTCGTTCAATCCCTATGGATACGATGAGCGACAGTTCTGCTCCCCGGGATTTGATCTTCCCGTCGGCTGCCTGATGCGTGGTGTGCACGGTACGTTTCCCGAATATCACACCTCAGCCGACAACATGGATTTCGTGAAGCCCGAGACTCTCGTCCGCTCCTACTCCACCCTTGAGGCACTGCTGGATCTCCTGGACCGGGACTGCAGGTATCAGCGGGTCGATGGTCGAGGTGAGCCACAGCTTGGCAGGCGAGGACTATATCGGGCAATCGCTGGACAAAGCGAGGCGGGCGGTGCGACGCAGATGGACCTGCTGTGGTTCCTCAACCTGGCCGATGGTCAGCACAGCCTTCTGGACATGGCCATCCGCGCCGATGTGCCATTCGCGCGGCTTGAGGCGGCAGCACGGCTGGCGTTGGATGCGGGCCTCGTCCGCTTGGTTGCCGCTGCGTGATCTGTGATACCCTTGCTTGAATTCGATGTCTGGATTGAGCCGTCCCATGTCCGGCATCAACCGGACTTCTCGCTATCTAATCCCCGTCGGAATCGATCCAGACCCGTCGCTCCGATCTGGCTCGGCATTCCGGCCGGCGCATCCTTAAGAATGATTTCGCCGCAGAAGGACAATTCGGTTCTGACCTGAACGGGTTTGGTAAGGACAAGTGAGGTATCCCATGGACGCCCGACCCGCTAAGCCGCGTGTGCTCATTTTTTCACTTAGAAATATTTTCGGGAAAGCTCTCAATCGGTGTCCTCACTACGAGTTCGAAGACATTATTTGCGAAATTGACTCTGCCGAGCTGTTGGCGCCCAAGGTCGACCCTTCGAGCAGGCGTGCCAGCTTTGCCACGCGACTGGCCTACCACGCTCCTGTCGCGTTGAATCCGGGTATCCCGCGAATATCAGCAGAAGGACGTTACGATATTTTATTTACGGTCTGCGGATTTCCGCAGGATTTGATCATGTTCGATGCCGTCAGCAATTTGCGAGACATCTGCCGAACGTCGGTATGTCTGTTGGACGAGCTCTGGGTCAAGGACATCGTCAAACATCGCCATTTCCTGCGCATTCTCGCCAAATTTGACGTCGTGATGCAGTACCACAGTCAAACCGTGAAACCGCTCAGCGAGCTCATTGGGCGCAGAGTTGTCTATTTGCCGCCTGGCGTAGACACCATTTCATTTTGTCCCTATCCGGACCCGCCCGAGAGAGTCGTAGACGTATATAGCATCGGGCGTAGATCGAACATGACGCACCAGAGACTTCTCGATATGGCCCGGGAGAGCGGTCTGTTCTATCTTTATGACACCATTGGCGGCAGTCAGGCCATCAACTCGAAGGAGCACAGGGCGCTATTCGCGAACGTGGCCAAGCGGAGCAGATACTTTCTCGTTAATCCCGGGAAGATCGATGCACCGGATGAAACCGGTCGTCAGGTCGAGTTTGGTTACAGGTATTTTGATGGAGCCGCATCCGGCGCCATTATGGTCGGAGAAATCCCGAACAACGAGGTTTTTCCGAAACTGTTCGACTGGCCCGACGCTGTGATCCCTCTGCCTTACGATTCGAACGACATAGACATGGTTATCAAGGAGCTCGACGGAGATCCGAAGCGTCAGGACAGAATACGGCGAACCGGCGTAGCACAGGCCTTGATGCGACATGATTGGGTGTATCGCTGGGAAGCGATCCTTGACGCCGTCGGTCTGGAACCGATGCGAGGGGCGCTAGAAAGGAAGGATCGTCTTGCAAAGCTGGCGCAGGCCATGATTGGCGCGTAAATTTAATGCATTAATCAAATTTAATAAGACAATTAATTCGGCGATTGTGAATTTATCCCTTGTCTCGACCGTAAGGCAAAGTCATAAAGCCGGTTATTAGCGACTATTCGCAAATTGCAGTGTGCGACCGTGATGCGGTCGTTTTCTGCCTGAACCAAGGCGGTTAACCAAGCATGGCCGAAGGGGTCGCAGTTTATTTCGAGGATCACAGGGAATCGAAGGACCTGGGGCGTCGCGCTTTGCGCGGGGGTATCGTCTCCCTCGTGATTCAATACGGCAACGCTGCTCTTCAGATCGTTGCGGCCGTCATCCTGGCACGGCTCCTGGCGCCGGAGGATTTTGGGCTGGTCGCGATCGTCACGGTGTTGACGAGCTTTGCACCATTGCTGATCGACTTTGGCCTCCTCGACGCCACGGCACAAAGAAGCAGGGTAACGCCAGCCCAGGTCAGCGGTCTTTTTTGGGTCAGTAGCGGGATTGGGTTGGCGCTTGCGGTGGTTGTGGCTGCCTGCAGCCCGCTGATTGCATGGCTATACGGTGAACCTCGTCTGGAGCCTATCGCGCTGGCCACTGCGACCACCTTCGTGTTGTCGGGGGTGTCAAATCAGCACGTGGCGCTCTTACGACGCACCATGCAGTTTGGCAGAATTGGCCAGATACAGCTTCTCGGCACTCTGGCAGGTATTGCCGTTGCCGTTGTTGTCGCTATTTCCGGATATGGCTACTGGGCGCTGGTGCTGCGTCCGATTACGACCTCATTCTGCGTTGCTTTCGGAGCCTGGTCGGCGTGCCCGTGGAGGCCTGGACGTCCTGTCTTTGACAGTGAAGTGAAATCGATGGTCCGTTTTGGGCTGCATGTTGTGGGGTTTTCGGTCGCGTATACGGTCGCCAGAGCAGTGGACCGGATCGGACTTGGCTTGTTCTACCGGCCCGATCAGGTCGGCTATTATCAGAATGCGGTGAACCTTTACGAGAGCTCGATCTACTCGGCGCTCATTCAGATGCACGCGGTCGGAAGCGCGGCTCTCAGCAAACTTCAATCCAATCCGGCCGCGCTTCGGCAAAAATACGAAGCGGCATTGTCCATGCTGGCTTTCTTCGTCATGCCCTTGGCGGCGTTCCTGTCAGTCACGGCAGAAGACGTGACGGTCATCCTATTGGGGGAAAAGTGGCGGGCGGCCGGTTCGCTCCTGAGTATCATTGCCTTGCGCGGCATTTTCAATGTCGTCGAAGGCTCGCAGGGTTGGCTGCATCTTTCCATCGGTAGAGCGGACCGCTGGCAGAACTGGGGAATCGTTTCGCTCGTTGTCCAGGTCGTGGCGGTTCTCGGAGGTCTGCCGTTTGGCGCCAAGGGAGTCGCCACGGCAACGGTCATCGCAAGCTTGCTCATTGCCGTACCGTCGATAGTTTATGCGGGCCGCCCGATAGGCATTGGCGCCCCACTCGTGATCCGGGCCGTGGGCCCGCAACTGATCGGCGCAATCAGCTGCGCGGCTTTGGGCTGGTGGTTGCAAACCACGTTCCTCGGCGATTATTCCAGCTTTGTGCAGATCTTCCTGTCGGGCGTATTCTGCACCTGCATTTACCTTGCCATTGTTGTCGGCTTGTTTCGACTGAGCGAGCCGATTAGGGTCGCAGCCGCGATCGTGAAGGATTTGATGGGGAGGCGATAGCCGCAGGTCGAAGCAGGTGCGCACACGGGTTTTTCGTTTCTGATCTTCTGTGATTTAATTGCATATGATTTAATAGTCAGTGATTTAATCGTCCGGCCCGGCGGTCGCTGATCCTCAGCTGATAGTCGACCGGACCATGCTCGTCATTAGGATGCTTGATGTTTACTTCCCTGCGAAGACATACCGAGCCCCTTGCCGCCACCGTGATCCGGCCCGGCGAATCCGACAGTCGAATGCATGGCGCTGGGTAGCCTCGAGATGCGCCCTCTACACCGCTCCATGCCGGGCGGCCGAGTCGGATCCATGAACCCACAGCGGCTCAACATCCTCTGCGTTTCCCAGATGCCGGCGAGTCCCCCGCGCTTTGGTGCCCAGGCGCGGATGCATGGGCTGATGACCCAGCTCGCGCGACGCCACGATCTGACGGCGGTGATGCTGGTCGATGAAGAGTTCGACATCGAGGAGTGCCGCCGGGCCATGCAGGTCTACTGTCGCGAAGTGGTGCTGGTTCCCAATTCTTGCGGCCGGGAAGGCGCTGCCAAGCGGCTGCTGCAGCTTCAGTCCCTGGTCTCCACACGAAGCTTCGACCGGTTGCGGGTCACGGTGCCAGCGCTGCAGCAGGCGCTGGACCGGGTCCTGCGCGCCCGACGGTTTGACGTCGTCAACCTGGAATTTCCGTACCTCGGCCACTGCGTGCTGCGCCAGGCTCCGCCTGGCGAGAAGCTCCCACCTCTGGTGGTGGATTCGCACGAGATCGCATACGATCTGGCCCGGCAGTTCGCTGTCGCCGGCGCAACCTCGGGCCGTCGCCTCTACGCCAGTGCGAACTGGCGCAAGCTCAGACGCGAGGAACTCGGCATCTATCGCGAGGCCGACGGGGTCTATCTGTGCAGCGCCGAGGACGAGCTGCGTCTGCTCGACCAGATCCCTGAGGCCCGCACTGCGGTCATTCCCAATGCGGCTGATGTTGATTACTACCAACCGCGCCCCACAGACCCGCCGCCGGACGGCCGCACCGTGGTCTACTTCGGGCTCCTCTCCACGGTCCCCAATATCGATGCCGTGATCCACTTCGTCCAGGATATCTGGCCGCGCATCGCCAAGGCGAACCCCGAGGCGCGCTGCAAGATCATCGGCGGCCGGCCACCACCGTCACTTTTGGCACTGGCCGGACCGCGGATCGAACTGACCGGTTTTGTACCGGACCTGCGGCCACACCTTGCCGCGGCCGCGGCCGTGGTCGTGCCGCTGCGACTGGGCGGCGGCACTCGCCTCAAGATCGTCGAGGCGATGGCGATGGGCAAGGCCATCGTCTCAACCACCTTGGGCGCGGAGGGGATCGAGACCGTCCCCGGGCGCGATATTCTCATCGAGGATCAGCCTGTGGCATTCGCGGACGCGGTTAACCGGCTACTCGCCGAACCCAGCTTGGCGGCGCGCATCGGGCAGTCGGCGCGGCAACTGGCCGTGGAACGATACGCCTGGAGCGCGGCGGCCCAGGCGCTGGAGGGCTTCTACCGCCGGATCCTGGAGGTCGGTTCATGAGGGCAGCGCTCATCGGGGCCGGGCAGATCGCCCGGCAGCATCTGGCCTGCCTGAAGACCCTGCCGGGCGTCGAACTGGCCGCCATCTGCGATCTCTCGCCCGCCACGGCGGAGGCTGCCGCTGAGCGCTACGGCATCTCGGCCTGGTTCACCGACCACCGCGCGATGCTGGAGAAGGCGCGGCCCGACGTGGTGCACGTCACCACGCCCCCGAACTCGCACTTCCGGCTGGCTATGGATTCGCTCGATGCCGGCGCCCACGTCATCGTCGAGAAGCCGGCGACCTCGACCTTCGAGGAGCTGGAGACGTTGGCACGGCGCGCCAAGGAGGTTGGCCGTCACCTCGTCGAGGACTACAACTACCTCTTCAACCTCGCGCCCCAGGAGATCCTGCGACACATCGAGTCCGGCCAGTTCGGAGCGGTGACGCATGTCGAGGTGCTCATCGGCCTCGACATCCTTGGTCCGGACGGCTTCGCGGATCCCAACTCGCCCCACCCCGCGCTAACCCTTTCCGGCGGTGCGATTGCCGACTTCTTGCCCCACCTGGCGTCGCTGGCGCATCTCTTTGTTGGTCCGCAGCGGACCGCAAAGACAGTCTGGACCAAGCGCAAGCCTTCGCTGCTGCCGTTCGACGAATTCCATGGCGTTGTGGACGCCGAGCGTGGCACCGCGGCCCTCGGTTTCAGTGCCAGCTCGCAGCCGGATGCCTTTTGGTTGCGGGTCTATGGGGAGCGGATGCAAGCGACCGCCAACCTGTTCGAGACGCGGCTCACCTTCGACGGCCCACGCAATGTACCGAAGCCGCTGCGCCCTTTCTTCAGCGGCCTGGAGGAAGGCAAGGCCATCCGGCGCGCTGCGCTGGCGACACTACTCCGCAAGTTCAAGGGGCCTGGGGCGTACGAAGGGCTGTGGGAGCTCGTGGCCCGGACTTACCGGGCGCTCGCCGAAGAGTCCGCCTTGCCGGTCACAGTCAGCGATGTCCTCGAGGTGAACCGGATGGTTGAAGCCCTCAAACCGACGGAGCAGCGGCCATGAGAGCCCTCGTCACTGGCGCCAACGGGTTCCTCGGGCGGCACGTGGTCGGCGCATTGCTGGCCCGGGGCATCGACGTCCGTGCCATGGTGCGTCCCGCCACGCGTCTGGAAGCGATCGGCTGGCCATCCTCAGTGGAGGTCTTCAGGGCCGACCTGCGCACCTCACATGAGCTCCCATGCGCTTTCGAGAGCGTCGACGTGCTGCTCCACTTAGCGGCGGTGGTCTCGGGCGGGGAGGACGCGCAGTTCGCAGGAACCGTGGTCGGCACCGAGCGGCTGCTGGACGCCATGGCCGGCAGCACCTGCCGACGGCTGGTGCTG